>Ga0308157_10004000_pt1 | contig 20272 bp, 14 predicted proteins | sample PhyBR1_FD_201035 | JGI IMG/M metagenome (GOLD analysis project Ga0308157, IMG submission 201035) | Phyllosphere microbial communities from UC Gill Tract Community Farm, Albany, California, United States - DLSLB.R1 | ecosystem: Host-associated > Plants > Phyllosphere > Unclassified | place: USA...
GCTGGTATGGGTAATCGCGTAGCCGAGGTGCTGCCACCAGTGCTCGCGCGAATTCACGGTGCGCAGGCATTTCTTGTCGATCTCGGTGTTGAACACCTTGTCCTGGCACTGCTTGGTGAGCAACGCATAACGCTGGTTCTCGGCATTGATCAACGCCACTGACAGCCAGACCACCACGCCGGCCAGCACCAGCGCCAGGCTCCAGGCCACGTGGTTGATGTAGGCCCACTCGAACAGGTTTTCGATGGCGGGTGACGACTCTTTATAAATCTTCATGACCTTGCCTTCGGCCTGTTTGCGTTCCTCGCTGATTTCTTTCATGCGCTTACCCATTTCAATCAATTCGCGCCCGCGTCGCGGACGTGCCACGACGCGAGATTACCACTATTTGCGTCAGAAGTCGTAACGTGCCGAGAGCTTGAGCTGGCGGCCATCGGCCGTGTAGATCCCGCCGTTCCCTTTGAGGCAAGCGTACGCCTGCGAGAAATAGCGCTTGTCCGTCAGATTCAGGCCCGACAGCGCCAGCTCCCACTGGCCGAATTTGCGGGCGTAGCGGGCGTCGAGCGTGGCGTACGACGGGATCTTGCCCGAGCAGGTGTTGGCAAAGTCTTCGCCATAACGCTGGTCGTCCACCCACTGCACGCCGATGTCGGCGCTCTGGCCGCTGGCAGGAATCCAGTTCAGGCGCGCGGTCACGGTGTTTTCCGGCACCAGCACCATCTGCTTGCCGCTGTTGGCGCCGGCGCGGAACTTGGCATCGACATACTGGTAGTGGGCGCTGACGCTCCAGTCGGCAGCGATACGCTGTTCGCCATCGAGCTCGAAGCCGCGGCGCTTGGTCGGATCGAGATTGACGTTGGCGGAGCTGATCGGATCGTAGAAGATCTCGTCGGTCAGGTTGCTGCGGAATACGCGCGCGGTCACCTTGCTGCCGGCGCCCATGGCATAGCTGGCGCCCAGTTCCAGATCCTTCGATTTTTGCGGGCGCAGCGCCTCGTTGATGACCGGCGTGTAGGCGTTTTCGTCGGCGTTGGCCAGGCGATAGCTCTGGCCGGCCTTGCCAAACACGGTCAAGCCGCGCACCGGCATGTAGCTGAGCTGGATTTCCCAGGCGTTCAGGCCCTGCGTCACGTCGTAGCCGGTGGTGCTGTAGCTGGCGGCATCGCGGTAGGTCTTGTCGAACAGCTCGCGGCGCACGCCGGCCGAGATACGGCCTTCGTGCACCGGATCGAAGCGCAGTTCGTCGCGCACATAAATGGCTTTCGACTTTTGCTCGGCATCGGCGTTGGCCAGTGCATTGACCACGCTGACGGTACGTTCCCACTTGATGAAATCGGCGCCAACCACCAGTTCGTTGACCATGCCGCGCACCGCACCCAGCTTGCGCACGCGCGGCGAGAACTGCAACTGTTTGGTGTCGTAGCGCGATACGTACGGATAATCGCTCGACAGGTAGTTCGAATCGACGGTGCGCTTGCGGTACGACAGTTCGGCCGCCACGTCGTGGCCGGCCACGCGGTACTCGCCAAACGCAGTCACCCGGTCGCTGTCGAGCGACCCGAAATCCTGCGGGCTCGTGGTCTGGCGCGGGTTGGCGTTGAATTGCTCTTCGGTCAGCGAACCTGGCAGGCGCGAATCCTGGCGCGCGCCTTCGTAGCGCACGCCCACGCGGCCGGCGTCGTTGCGCCACTGCAGGCCGCCATTCAACTGGGTTTGCTTGAAGTCGCTGTTGTCGCGGTAGTTGTCGGTACGCTGGTGGCCCACGGCGACATCGGCCGAGAAATTGGACCACGACTGCGCCATGGTGGCGCGGGCCTCGCCCGTATTGAAGCTGCCGCCTTCCACGAACACGCTGCCGCTGCCGGCGCGCTGGTCCGGGCGCTTGGTGACGATGTTGATCACGCCACCGGTGGCGCCGTCGCCGTACAACACGCTGGCGCCGCCGCGCGTGATTTCGATGCGCTCCACGCTGTCAACCGGAATGGTGGACAGCACGGCATTGCGCAATTCATTTTCCGACAGGCGCACGCCATCGAGCACGATCACCATGTTCTGGCTGGCGTTGGTGCCGAAGCCGCGCAGGTCCAGCGTGAAGTCGGGGCTGCCATCGAGGCTTTGACGGCCATACACGCCGCCGATCTTGCGGATCGCGGCATTCACATCGGACGCGCCGGCGCGGCGGATGTCGTCTGCCGTGATCACGGTGGCGCCGATGGGGGCCAGCGACGGATCGGCGTCGAAGCGGGCGCCGGTAATAGTGACGGGCGCCAGTTCGGCAGCAGTTTGCGCCAGGGCGGCAGGAGCAGCGAAGCAGAACGAGATGGCGGCGGCCAGCAGGCGCGGACGGATAGAGATGGTCATGATTGGTCTTTGCGTAAAGCTTGAGTAAAGCGGAAGGCGGACATTATACGCCCCATAAGAGCAGGTCTCCCAGGCGCGGCCCCGGGCCATCCAGATTTTGGATAGGAACGATCTATATTTCCGGCATTGCAGAGCAGCGCCGGCGTCCTTATATTGGCTGGTATGACCCTACCGGAGTATTTGCCATGACCACCACCGCCCTGCCCACCTATTTCCTGTCCCACGGCGGCGGCCCGTGGCCGTTCATGATGGACCAGGTAGGCCACCTGTACGCGCAGCTCGACGCCTCGCTGCGCGACATTCCGCGCCAGCTGGGCGCCACGCCGCGCGCGGTGCTGGTGGTCACGGCGCACTGGGAAGGCCGCGACTTCCTGGTGTCGTCGTCGGCCAAGCCGCCGATGATTTACGACTACGGCGGCTTCCCGCCGCACACGTACCAGGTGCAGTACCCGGCGCCCGGTTCGCCCGAACTGGCGGCGCAGGTGCAGGCGCTGTTGCAGGCCGGCGGCCACGCGGCCACCCTCGACAGCGAGCGCGGCTTCGACCACGGCACGTTCAGCGCCATGGTACCGGTGTACCCGCAAGCGGACGTGCCGATCGTCCAGCTGTCGCTCAAGCAGGGACTCGATCCGCAGACGCACATCGAAGTGGGCCGGCTGCTGGCGCCGCTGCGCGAGCAGGGCGTGCTGATTGTAGGCAGCGGCCTCAGTTACCACAACCTGCGCGCATTCAATGCGCAGGGCGCGGCGGCGTCGCACGCGTTCGACGAGTGGTTGCGGGGGACGATGGCGCTGGCGCCGGCAGAACGCACGGCGGCGTTACTGGCATGGAACCAGGCCCCGGGCGCGCGCATGGCGCATCCACGCGAAGAACATCTGCTGCCGCTGATGGTGGTGCTGGGCGCGGCCGAACACGATGCCGCCACCGTGCCGTATCATGAAGATGCGTTCATGGGCGCGCTGGCGGTGAGCAGTTTCAAATTCGGATAGTTGGCGCCTGCTCCGTCGTCCCCGCGCAGGCGGGGACCCAATGTACACGCACGGCGCCTGCTGCGATGGCAGCCGATAACATTCGCCAGACTTTGGATTCCCGCCTGCGCGGGAATGACGGCTCGGCGGACGGGCAGAAGTTACGTCCCGCGCTTGCCGTTGGCGGCGTTGCGGGCTTTTTCGGCGGCAGCTGCCGCCTTCTCTGCATTCTTGATGGCCTGCTCCGCTTCGTGCGCGGCCAGGCGCTGCAGGCGCGACGCCGGGGTTTCCAGCGAAATGCGGCCCAGGATGCCGCTGCGGTAGTCGCCCAGGAACGTGTGCGACGCTTTCTCGAAATCGAAGTCGCCGCCCTTCTGGCGGAAGCCGCGCTTGGCCGCGATGCCCTCCACCACGGCGATGCCGTCAAACGTCTCGATGTCCTTGAAGCCGTAGCGCGCCACCAGCAGTTCCGGGTAGTGGATCAGCATTTCGTCGGCCAGGTACACAGCCACTTCTTCCTCGATCAGCGCATTGGAGCCGATGGCGTGGCTGGCGGCCAGCATCAGGCCGTCGGTGGGCAACGCGATCTTGGGCCACAGCATGCCGGGCGTGTCGACCAGGATGGTGTTCTTGTCCAGGTACAGCTTTTGCTGCTGCTTGGTGACAGCCGGCTCGTCGCCCACTTTGGCCACGCGTTTTTTCAGCAGCGCGTTCATCAGGGTGGACTTGCCCACGTTGGGGATACCCATGATCATGATGCGCAGCGGCTTGGTGGGCACGCTGCGGTGCGGGGCAAGTTTGCGCGCCAGGTCGGTCACGCGCGCGACGTCGGCCGGCTTCTTGGTGGTCATCGGATAGGCGGTAACGCCTTCCTGCGCATTGTAATAGTCGGCCCACTGGGCAGTGGCGGCGGGGTCGGCCAGGTCGATTTTGTTCAGGATCTTCAGGCACGGCCGCTGGCGGAACTTGCGCAGCTCCTCCACCATGGGGTTGGTGCTGGCCTCGGGCAGGCGCGCATCGACCACCTCGATCACCAGATCGATGTTCTCCATCTGCTCGGCCGCCTTCTTTTTGGCGGCATTCATATGCCCCGGGTACCATTGTATCGACATGCTCTGACCTTCAAAATCGTTCTGACAATCCGCTATTTTACCTGCTGGCCGGTCCGGGATTCGGATATCATGGTCCGTCTTGCTTTTATTAACCATATAAACAATATTGTCATCTGGAGTTTTTAACGATGAATAGTGCGGCACTGTCCAATCCGCGGGAGATCACCGTTCGCGGGATTTTCCTCGGCATTCTGATCACGCTGGTGTTCACGGCGGCCCAGGTGTACCTGGGCCTCAAGGTCGGCCTCACCTTTGCCACGTCGATTCCGGCGGCGGTGATTTCGATGGCGCTGCTGTCCGCCTTCAAGAACGCCACCATCCAGGAAAACAACATCGTCCAGACCATCGCGTCGGCCGCCGGCACGCTGGCGTCGGTGATTTTCGTGCTGCCGGGTTTGCTGATGGTGGGCTGGTGGGCGCACGTGCCGTTCTGGCCCACGTTTGGCGCCTGCGCCATCGGCGGCGTGCTCGGCGTGATGTACACGGTGCCGCTGCGCCGTGCGCTGGTGTCGCAATCGACGCTGCCGTACCCAGAAGGCGTGGCGGCGGCCGAAGTGCTCAAGGTGGGCACCGCTACCCGCGCTGGCGCGGAAGAAGGCAAGGCCGGCCTGCGCGCCGTGCTGCTGGGCGCCATTGCCTCGGCCGTCATGGCAGCCGGCGCCGCCGCCAAGCTGATGGCCGCCGAGCTGACCTACTACTTCAAGACCGGTACCGGCGCCGCTGCCGGCGCCACCGGCATCGGCGCGGCCGGTTCGCTGGCGCTGATCGGCGCCGGCCACCTGATGGGCATCACGGTGGGCATCGCCATGCTGGCCGGCCTGGTCATCGCCTGGGGCATCCTGGTGCCGCTGATGACGTCGCTCACGCCCGCTGCCGCCGGCATGGATGCCGCCGGCCACGCGCTGTCGATCTGGTCGAAGGAAGTGCGGATGATGGGCGCCGGCGTGATCGGCGTCGCTGCCATCATCACCCTGGCCGGTCTGGCCAAGCCTATCCTGGGCGGTCTCAAATCCGCCATGGACACCGCGCGCCGCGCCAAGCTGGACGGCGCCGTCATCGAACGCACCGAGCAGGACATCCCGATCTTCATGGTGGGCTTGGTGACCCTGCTGGCCATGGTGCCCGCAGGCTGGCTGCTGGCCAGCTTCCTGCAAGGCGGTCCGCTGGCCGACCTGGCATGGCCGCTGGTAGCGGTGGGCGTGGGCTACATCCTGGTGGCCGGTATTTTTGCCGCCGCCGTCTGCGGTTACATGGCAGGCCTGATCGGTTCGTCCAACTCGCCGGTGTCCGGCATCGCCATCCTCACCATCCTGGGCGCCGCGCTCACGGTAGGCATGGTCGGCCGCCACGTCATGGGTCCTGAAGTAGCGCATGCATTGATTGCCTATGCGCTGTTCGTCACCACCGTGGTGCTGGCCGTGGCCGTGATCGGCAACGACAACCTGCAGGATCTGAAAACCGGCCAGCTGGTCAACGCCACGCCGTGGAAGCAGCAAGTGGCGCTGCTGATCGGCGTATTTGCCGGTTCGTGCGTGGTGCCGCCGGTACTCGAACTGCTGAACCACGCCAACGGTTTCCAGGGCGCGCCCAACCTCGAGTCGATTTCGGACCAGCCGCTGGCCGCACCGCAGGCGCAACTGATTTCCACGCTGGCCAAGGGCGTCATCGGCGGCAACCTGGACTGGGCCCTGCTCGGCTACGGCGCGCTGATCGGCCTGGGGCTGGTGGTCATCAACTTCGCGCTGAAAAAATCGTCGAACGACAAATACAGCCTGCCGGGGCTGGCGATCTACCTGCCCAGCGCGGTCATCACGCCGGTGGTGCTGGGCGCGGTGCTTGGCTACTACTTCGAAAAATCGGTGGGCCACTCGCCGGCCGGCGAAACCGCCAAGCGGCTGGCGGTGCTGATCATGTCCGGCTTTATCGTGGGCGAAAGCCTGTTCAACGTGGCGCTGGCCGGCCTGATCGTGGTGTCGGGCGAAGGCGAGCCGCTGGCCATTGCCACGTCGCTCAGCGAAGCGCAGGCGATGCTGATCGCGCTGGTGGTGGCGGTGGTGGTGGTGACGGGCCTGTACCGCTGGGCGGGCAAGCGCGGCAAGGAAGTGGCCGCATAAGGTCCTGCGCTTCATCGATGCCGCCCCGCTTTATGCCGGGCGGCATTTTTTTAACCTGAAATTCTTGCATATGGACATGGCTGATTGACAATCATATAATTGATATTTCCTTAATTGTATTCTTCATGATGCGCCATCCCCACCTGCTCCGCCTGCTTTCAGTGGCTGCCGCGCTCGCGCTCGGCCAATCTTGCCACGCAGCGGACGATTTGCCCGCTGTTGCCAGTTTTTTTGAAACTCCGCGTCTCAGCCATGTGCAGCTCTCGCCCCAGGGCAAGCATGTGGCGATGGCGATGATTTTGCCCGACGGGAAGCAGGTTATCGTGGTGCGTGATACTGCCAATCCGCACCAGGCCAAGCTGATCGCCGAGCTGGACCCGGCCGACCTGGCCGTCTATGGCATTCACTGGATTAACGAAAAGCGGCTCGGCTACACCATCAAGAATTTTCGCAAGGGCCATGTCAGCTATCTGGACGAACTGGCCGTGGACATCGACGGCACCGACCAGCGCTACCTGATCAACGGCGACTGGCGCTTCGGGGAAGCCGTGCTTGGTACCAATATCGTCAACCGCACGCTGCCTACCGAGTATGCGTACTTCAAGACCAGCAACGACGGATCGGACGATATCCTGGTGGAGAAGGCGATCTGGAACGCCACCGACATCGCATCCCAATCCTCACGCCTGTTTCGCCTGAATACCCGCACGCAGCGCCTGAGCCCTGCTTTTGAAGGCGCGCAGCCAGCGGCCGTCGAGGCCTGGACGGTTGATTACAACAGCGTGCCGCGCTGGGCGTCGGCACAGGTCAAAGGGCGCTGTCTCACGTACTACCGCAAGGCAGACGACGCGCAATGGAGCGAGATCGGCAGCAATAACTGCCTGACCGACAAGGGCTTCACCCCGCTCGCGTTCGACGGCACGGACACGATGTACGTCCGCGCCGAATACAAGGGCAACTCGGCACTGTTCCGCTACGATCTGAAAACCATGAAACTCGACAGCGAGCCGCTGGTCGAGACACCCGGTTTCGATTTTGACGGCACGCTGGAAGTGGATGCATCCAGGCGGCGCGTGGTGGGCATCCATCTCACCACCGACGCCAGCACCACCATCTGGCTCGATCCCGAGATGAAGGCTGACCAAGCCAGGATCGACGCTGCCCTGCCCGGCAGCATCAACACGGTCCATTGCCCGAAGGACTGCCTGGGCTCACCGGTGCTGCTGGTTCAACGCAACAGCGACCGCCGCCCCACCGACTACTTGCTGTTTACCCGCGCAACGGGAACGTTGGCAGGACTGGGCAATGCCCACCCTGCCATCAAGCTCGCACAAATGGGCGAGCGCAGCTTCCACCGGTACCAGGCACGCGATGGCCGGGCGATTCCGGCTTATGTCACGCTACCACCGGGCAAAGCGGTCGCGCCCCGCCCCGCCATTGTGCTGGTGCACGGCGGACCGGCGGTGCGCGGCACGTACTGGAACTGGGATGACGAAGCGCAATTTTTGGCGTCCCGCGGATACGTGGTGATCCAGCCCGAGTTCCGGGGCAGCGCGGGCTACGGCGCGGAGCATCTCGAAGCCGGATTCAGGCAGTGGGGCGGCGCCATGCAGGACGACCTGGTCGATGCAGCGCAATGGGCAGTCAAGCAGGGCTGGGCCGATGCCACCCGCATCGGCATCATGGGTGGCAGTTACGGCGGCTATGCGACGTTGATGGGGCTGATCAAGGACCCGCAAGTCTTCCGCGCCGGCGTGGCATGGGCCGGCGTTACCGATCTCGGCCTGATGTTTACCTCGGCCGTATCCGATGCGTCGGAAGAAAGCCGGGGATACGGCATGCGCACCATGATCGGCGATCCCGATGCCGACGCGGAAGCGTTCCGCCGTCACTCGCCGTTGCAGCGCGCATACGAATTGAAACAGCCGCTGCTGATGGCACATGGCGGGCTCGACCACCGCGTTCCTGTCGAGCATGCGGCACGCTTCTACGCCATGGTGAAGGCGAACAACAAGCAGGTCAGACTGCTTACCTACCCCGAAGAAGCCCACGGCTGGCGCCTCGAAAGCACCCGCCTGGCGTTCTGGAAAGAGGTCGAAACCTTCCTCGACACCAACCTCAAGCAAGCAAAATAATCCGGCAGGGGTGGCCTAAATTTCGGCCAGGGCTTTCAGGTGGGCCACCACGCTGCGGCCCAGGGCGGACAGGTTGTAGCCGCCTTCGAGGCAGCTGACGATGCGGCCCTTGGCATACAACCTGGCGACGTCCATGATCTGTTCCGTCATCCATGCGTAGTCGGCTTCCACCAGGCCCATGCCGCCGATGTCGTCCTCGCGGTGGGCGTCGAAGCCGGCCGAGATGAAAATCATCTCGGGCTGGAACGCATGCAGCGCCGGCAGCCATTGCTCGGTAACGATGCGGCGCACGTCGTCGCCCTTGGTGGCCAGCGGCACCGGCACATTCACCCGGTTGGCCGTGAACGGCAGCGGCTCGTTGTACGGATAAAACGGGTGCTGGAAAAAACTCACCATCAGCGCGCGCGGTTCGTCGGCAAACGCTTCCTCGGTGCCGTTGCCGTGGTGGACGTCGAAGTCGACGATCGCTACCCGTGACAGCCCGCGCGCGTCAAGCGCATGCTTGGCCGCCACCGCCACGTTATTGAACAGGCAAAAGCCCATCGGCTCGACCTGGCGCGCGTGGTGGCCGGGCGGGCGCACCGAGCAGAAGGCATTGTCGATGTCGCCGTCGATCACGGCATCGGTGGCCGCCACTGCCGCCCCGGCCGCGCGCTGCGCCGCCAGCCAGCTCCATGCGTTGAGCGTGGTGTCGCCGTCGATCGGGTACGTGTCGCCCGGCGCAGGCACGTTGTCGCGGATGATGGCGATCGCGTTCTTGCTGTGGTTGCGTTCGAGGTCGGCCATGGCGACCAGCGGCGCTTCGCGGTAGTCGAGCAGGTCGCTGATATGGGAGCCGATCAACTGGTCGGAAATCGCTTGCAGCCGCGCGGGCGACTCGGGGTGCCAGTCGCCCATGTCGTGGCGCTGGCAGTCTGGATGGCTGTAAATGGCGGTGGTCATGTGTCTCGTGTGTCCCCTGCTTAAATTCTCGCATAGAATCAGTAGCGGTACGATCTCTTCTATGCTTTCTATGCGCTAATCTACCATACATATCATGTACACAAAATTGCACGCCGCCGCGCGGCAGGTTGGCAGCATCATCGTCGGCAAGGACTTGCAAATCCGCCAGTCACTGGCCTGCCTGCTGGCCGGCGGCCACCTGCTGGTGGAAGACGTGCCGGGGGTGGGCAAGACCACGCTGGCCCACGCGCTGGCCATTTCGCTGGGCCTGCGCTTTAACCGCATCCAGTTCACCAGCGACCTGCTGCCGGCCGACGTGAACGGCATCTCGATCTACGACCGCGAGCAGAACGGCTTCGTGTTTCACCCGGGGCCGATTTTCACGCAGGTGCTGCTGGCCGACGAAATCAACCGCGCCACACCGAAAACCCAGTCCGGCCTGCTCGAAGCGATGGAAGAGCGCCAGGTCAGCGCCGACGGCGTCACGCGCGAACTGCCCACGCCGTTCTTCGTGATTGCCACGCAAAATCCCACCCACCAGATCGGCACGTTTCCGCTGCCCGAATCGCAGCTCGATCGCTTCCTGATGTGTTTATCGCTCGGTTATCCGGACGCCGCCGCCGAGCGCGCGCTGCTGCTGGGCGAAGACCGCCGCGCGCTGCTCAAGACGCTGCCGGCGGCCATGACCTCGACCGAGCTGGCCGCCGCCCAGCAGTCGCTGCGCGCGCTGCACGTGGCGCCGGCGCTGGCCGACTACGTGCAGCGGCTGGCCGCCGCCTCGCGCCAGAACGGCATGTTTGCCGAGGGCCTCAGTCCGCGCGCCGCCATCGCGCTGGTGCAGGCCGCGCGCGCCTGGGCCGCGCTCGAAGGCCGCGACCACGTGCTGCCCGAGGATGTGCAGGCTGTGCTGGCGCCCGTGTGCGCGCACCGGCTGCGGCCGGTCAAGTCGGCACAGGGCGTGGCGCTGGCCAGCCGCGACCTGGTGCTGCAGTGGCAAAAATCGGTGGCAGTGTAGGCCGCCATGAACGCCCGTCGCCGGTGGCAGGCGTGGTACCGCGACCGCCGCGAGCGGTGGCTGCTCCGGCGCCAGGGAGTGGACGCGGGCACCGTCACGCTCACCGCGCGCCGCGTCTACATCCTGCCCACCCGGCCCGGCCTGGCGTTCGCGGTGCTGCTGCTGATCATGCTGATCGGCGCCCTCAATTACAACCTGGGTCTCGGTTTCGCGCTCACCTTTTTTACCGGCGCCTGCGCCGTGGCCGACATGTTCCTCACCACCCGCAACCTGGCCGGCCTGACCGTGGCGCCAGGTCGCACCGCGCCGGTGTTCGCGGGCGACGAAGCGCAATTCGAACTGCAGCTGCACAATCCCACGCGCCGCGACCGCTATGCGATCCACCTCGGCTTCGAAGGTCCGCCCCACCGCACCGCCAATGCCACGACCAGCCACGCCGCCGACGTCATGGCCGGCGCCACCACGGCCGTGGCATTGTCGGTCCTCACCGGCGCGCGCGGCATGCTGCCCGCGCCACGCATGCGCCTGACCACCAGTTTTCCGCTCGGCCTGTTCCGCGCCTGGGCCTACTGGAAGCCGGCGCCACCGGAGCTGTCGGTACTGGTCTACCCGGCGCCTGAAACGCCGGCGGCGCCCCTGCCGTCGCACGGCGCGGCCAGCGAGGATGGCCATGGCGCCGTGGGACTCGATAATTTTGCCGGCATCCGCAGCTACCAGCAGGGCGATCCGCTGCGGCACCTGGCCTGGCGCCAGATCGCCCGCCACGATCCGGCGCTGGGCGGGCAGTTGGTGACCAAGCAGTTCGACGGCGGCGCCGTGGCGGAACTGGCGCTGGACTTCGCCGCGCTGCCCGACCACCTCGATCTCGAAATGCGGCTCTCGCGCCTGACGCAATGGGTGCTGCAAGCGGAAGCGCGCGCCCTGCCCTACCGGCTGACGATTGGCGGCCACACCCACGGCCCGGCGTTCGGCGCCGCCCACCGCGCCGCATGCCTGCAGGCGCTGGCGCTGTACGGCCACGCCGACGGGGGCAGCGCATGACTGCGCGCTCCACCATCAGCGAACGGCTGCAGCGCCTGCCGCGCGACAAGGCCGACACCCTGCTGCTGCTGGCCGCTGCGCTGATGGTGCTGGCGCCGCACTTCGGCCACCTGCCGCTGTGGACCAGCGGCGCCGTGTGCGCCATCCTGCTGTGGCGCGCCGTGCTCACCTGGCGCGGGCGGCGCATGCCGTCGTTCTGGATACTGCTGCCGGCATCGCTGGCCGCGATGGCGGGGGTGTACGCCAGCTACCGCAGCCTGCTGGGCCGCGATCCCGGCGTGGCCATGCTGGGGCTGCTGCTGGCATTCAAACTGCTGGAGATGCGCGCGCGCCGCGACCTGTTCGTGGTGGTGTTCCTCGGCTTCTTCGTCCTGCTGACCACCTTCTTTTACGCGCAAGGCATTCCGACGGCGCTGTTCATGGTGGCCACGCTGATCGTGCTGCTCACCACGCTGCAAACGTTTCAATACACGGGCGCGGTGCCGCCGCTGGCGCACCGGCTGCGCACGTCGGGCCGGATTTTCCTGCTCGCCGCGCCGCTGGCGATACTGCTGTTCATCGCGTTTCCGCGCATCCAGGGACCGTTGTGGGGCATGCCCGGCGACACTGGCAGCGGCCGCACCGGGCTATCGGACAGCATGGCGCCCGGCACCCTGGCATCGCTGGCGCAGTCGGACGACGTGGCATTCCGCGTGCGCTTTGCCGGTCCCGCGCCGGCACAGCACCTGCTGTACTGGCGCAGCATCGTGCTGGGCGATTACGACGGCCGCACCTGGACCCGGGTGCCGCGCCGCCTTGGTGCCCAGCGCCAGGACATCGCGGTGGCGCTGCGCGGCGCGCCGGTACGCCAGGAAATCACCATGGAAGCGAGCGGCCAGCGCTGGTTATCCGTGCTGGAACTGGGGGGGCCGCGCGTGGACATGCCGGGCTTTCGCGTGCGCGACTCGGACGAAATGGAGTACTTCACGACCAACCCGGTGGACCGGCGCACGCGCTACGTCGCCACGTCGTACCCCGATTACGGCTTGCAACCCGACGCCGAGCCGCAGGCCCTGGCGCGCTGGCTGGAACTGCCCGCCGGCTTCAACCCGCGCACGCTGGCGCTGGCGCGGCAATGGCGGCTAGCCGATCCCGGCGCCACTGCAGGGCAGCTGTCGGACGGAGTGCTGGCGCGGTTCCGCCGCGAGCCGTTCAGCTACACCCTGCAACCGCCGCTGGGCGGGCGCCACCTGGTGGACGATTTTTTGTTTACCAGCCGCGCCGGCTTTTGCGAACACTACGCGGGCGCTTACGTGGTGTTGATGCGCGCCATGGGCGTGCCCGCGCGCGTGGTCACCGGCTACCAGGGCGGCGAACGCAACCCGGTGGACGATTATTTCACCGTGCGCCAGTCCGACGCCCACGCCTGGGCCGAGATCTGGGCCCCGGGCCAGGGCTGGCAGCGGGTCGACCCCACGGCGGCCGTGGCGCCGGAACGCATTGCGCGCAACCTGGCACGGGCGCTGCCGGCGCCGGCCGGGTTCGGCTTCGGCCCGCTGTTCGCGCTGCAAAACGATCCCGAGTCGTGGCTGGCGCGGGTGCGATTCCGCTACGCGGCGCTGAATAATGCTTGGAATCAATACATCCTCGATTACAATCCAGAAAAGCAGCGTAGTTTCTTTGCGGAATTGACGCAAGCAGGTACGGCATGGTTCACGTGGCGCTCGGCGCTGGCTGCCGCCGCCATCGGCGCCCTGCTGGTGCTGCGGCGCCGGTGGCGACAGCGGCGCATGGCCGATCCGCTGGCAGCGCTGTACGACGCCTTCAGCCGGCGCCAGGCGCGCTACGGCGATGGTCGCCAGCCGCACGAGGGACCGGTGGCGTATGCCGCGCGCTTGCGGATGCGGCCGGCAAGTGCGGAACAGCACGCCGCCGCCGACCAGTTTTTGTTACTGTACGGGACGCTCAAGTATGGCGCGCCCCACCCCGAATCACGCACGGCGTCGCTGGCGACGCTGAACAACCTGTTATCCCTATGCCGATAAAAACTCTGATTGCCCCCTTGCTGACCTCCCTGCTGCTCGCTGGCGCCACCGGCGCCCAAGCGCAATCCCAGGGCGTGGACCGCTACGGCTACAAACTGCCGCCGAGCCAGCAAAAAAAGGCGGCGCCCAAGAAAAAAGTGGAACCGAAGCCGCCCGCCAAGCCGGCCACCGACTACGTGGGCGAATTCGTCAACTTCGGCGAATGGAAGGAAGTGCGCGCATTTCTCGACAACGTTGCCACCCGCAATAATTTCGACCGCAAGGAACTCGACGCGCTGATGGCGCAAGTGCGCTTCCTCGATTCGGTGGTGCAACTGGTCAAGCCGGCGCCGCCCGGCAAGCCGAAGAACTGGCAGGCGTACCGCGCCCTGAACGTCGATCCCGTGCGCACCAACGCCGGCGCCAGGTTCTGGAACGACAATGCCGACGCGCTGGCGCGCGCCGACTCGCTGTACGGCGTGCCGGCCGACATCATCGTGGCCATCATCGGCGTCGAAACCGTGTACGGCCGCAACACGGGCCGCTTCCGCGTGCTCGACACGCTGGCCACGCTGGCGTTCTCGTATCCCGAAACCCCCACGCGCGAGGCGCGCATGGCATTCTTCCGCGGCGAACTGGAAGCGGCACTGCTGTTCGCGCGCGCCGATGGCCTCGATCCGCTGGAGATGCGCGGCTCGTTTGCCGGCGCCATGGGCATGCCGCAGTTTATGCCCAGCAGCGCCATGAAATACGCGGTCGATTTCGACGGCAGCGGCAAGATCGACCTGCTCGGTTCGAGCGCGGATGCGATCGGCAGCGTGGCGGCCTTCCTGGCGGCCCATGGCTGGCAGCGCGACCTGACCGGCCCCATCGCCTACACCGCGCAGGTGTCGCCGGGCCGGGCCTGGGAGCCAATGCTGAACCAGGGCCTGAGCGCCAAATATTCGCCACAGGAGCTGGCGGCAGCCGGTGTGGCGCCCACCATATCGTTACCGGAACAAACGTTATATGGCCTGGTGGACTTGCAAAACGGCGCCGACGCCACCGAATACTGGCTTGCCAATCCGAACTTTTTCGCCATCACCCAATACAACCGCAGCTACTTCTATGCAATGTCGGTAGTAGAGCTGGGGAAAGCCATTCGCGCCGCGCGCAACAATGTGAACGACGGTCTGTAGGATGTAAGGAAGCGTAAATGCTCTTGAGACAAGTGCTCAGGAGCACTAAGGTGATTGATAGCCGGAAATTATCTTCCGTGCGACAACTAACGCAACACTGTAAAAAATATCCTGCACAACAACAGAATTGCTATATAATTAATTTTAGTTGCAAAATACAGTGTGTGCACCGAAGCTTAGCATAAGAACCGGTGTATAATTCTCACACAATGTTGCATCGGGACAACAATACCCCACACGCAAGGCTTTTTTTTAATTGCTGCTGAGTATTACATTGCGCGATGTTGTATAATTGTGTATATATTATGTAACTTGTTATCCCGGAATTCCGTCCGTGTGTGAATTTTCCTGAGTAAGGAAGAACATTACGCAGCAAAACGAGCTCCGAGTGTTGTACTTAGCAGGACAACTTTACCAGAAGGAAAAGACCAAATCATGACAAACCAAGTCGGCATAGATATGAACAACGATGCGGATGGCGATGATCTGCTGCAATATAATCCCAACCGCCTGCTCGATACCCTGATCGAAAACCTGCGTCTGAAAAACGATGCGGCCCTGTCGCGCGCATTGGAAGTGGCGCCGCCGGTGATCTCGAAGATTCGTCACCACCGTCTGCCGGTCGGCGCTTCGCTGCTGATCCGCATGCACGAAGTGAGCGATCTGAGCATTCGCGACCTGCGTTACCTGATGGGCGATCGCCGCAACAAGTTCCGCATCAGCGACAAGCAGTTCAAACCAAAAGAGCCGGTGGAATCCGGCTCGGGCAATCAGGGTTAATTCAACCCGTTGTGACACCATCCCGGCCCCTTACTCGGGGGCGCGGGATGTCATGCGTTTACTTCCCTGTTTTTACGCTGGAAATACACCGGTCGACAGATAACGGTCGCCCCGGTCGCAGACGATGAACACGATCGTGGCGTTTTCCACGGTCTGCGAAATCCGCAGCGCAATCTCGCAGGCGCCAGCCGCCGAAATCCCGCAGAAGATCCCTTCTTCCGACGCCAGCCGGCGCGCCATGCGTTCGGCCGCCGATTGCGACACCGCCTGTACCTGGTCCACCCGCGCCCGGTCGTAAATCTTCGGCAGGTACGCTTCGGGCCACTTGCGGATGCCAGGAATCGACGAGCCTTCTTCCGGCTCGGCGCCAATGATCTGCACGTCGCCGTTCTGCTCTTTCAGATAACGCGATACGCCCATGATGGTGCCGGTGGTGCCCATGGCGCTGACGAAGTGCGTGACGCGGCCATCGGTATCGCGCCAGATTTCCGGACCCGTGGTCTCGTAGTGGGCGCGCGAGTTGTCCTGGTTGCCAAACTGGTCGAGGATGATGCCCTTGCCGTCCTTTTGCAGCTGCTCGGCCATGTCGCGCGCATATTCCATGCCGCCGGTCTTGGGCGTGAGCATGATCTGGGCGCCGTAGGCGGCCATGCTCTGGCGCCGCTCGATGCTGAGGTTTTCCGGCATCAAGAGTAGCATCTTGTAGCCGCGTAACGCTGCGGCCATTGCCAGCGCAATGCCGGTGTTACCGCTGGTCGCTTCGATCAGCGTGTCGCCGGGCTTGATGTCGCCGCGTTCTTCGGCGCGCTTGAGCATGGACATGGCGGCGCGGTCCTTGACCGAACCGGCCGGGTTATTGCCTTCGAGCTTGCCCAAAATGATGTTGTTGCGGGCGGCTGCCTCGGCGCCCGGCAAACGGGTCAGCTGCACCAGCGGCGTGTTGCCGATCGTATCTTCCAGAGTCTTGTAAGCCATCGTCTTCTTTGTGAGTGTTTTCATCAGAACAGCCATTTTAATCCGAGTTGGGCTTACGTGTATGGCAAGTACCACGCCGGCCCCTTTCGGATGGGATAAGAGGCCGTACTTGTTCACACGCGCGCGGTGGCTTGCGCTAGACTTCCATCAAACCGGCGCTTCCGCCGCATAGCCCCTTCCCTGATCATGGCCAATTCCCCACTCGAAATGTTGTCTGCCGAAACGCACGACGCCCTGTCTGCAGCCACGGCCCCCGCGCCCACGCTGGACCTGGAAAAACGCGGCTACCAGATCTATCCCACGCTGCATGCTGCCGATATCGCCGCGATGGAGCGCTTTGGCACGGCGCGCAGCTATGCCGACGGCGAGCCGGTCATCGTGGCAGGCAAAACCTGCTACGGCCTGATGCTGGTGCTGCGCGGCGCCATTGCCATGTATCGCACCGACGGCCTCAACGCGCCTACCCACTTCATCACCTACCGCGCCGGCCAGTTCGCCGGCGAAGTGGCGCAACTGTCGGGCCGCGCGCCGCTGGCCAACGGCTACGCCGTGGGTCCGTCCGACGTGGTGGTGGTGCCGCCCGAGTCGCTGCGCGCACTGCTGGTGGCCCACGCCGACCTGGGCGAGCGCATCGTCCGCGCGCTGATCTTGCGCCGCGTGGGCCTGATCGAGCAGAACGCTGGCGGCCCCACCATCATCGGCGCCCGCAGCCAGGGCCGGGTGCATGCGCTGCAAAGTTTTTTGTCGGCCAACGGCCATCCGTACAGCGTGGTCGATCCGCACGACGACCCGCGCGCCGCGCAACTGATCGCTGACCAGCAGGCCAGCGGCAACGACCTGCCACTGGTGGTATGCCCGGACGGCGCCATCAAGAAAAACCCCAGCGTTGTGGACATGGGCCGGTGCCTGGGCATGCTGCCCACGCTGGCCGAAGACAAGGTATGGGACGTGATCGTCGTGGGCGCCGGGCCCGCCGGGCTGGCCACCGCCGTGTATGCAGCGTCCGAAGGCTTGTCGGTGCTGGTACTGGAAACCCGGGCGTACGGCGGCCAGGCCGGCGCCAGCGCCCGCATCGAAAACTACCTGGGTTTCCCCACCGGGATCTCGGGCGGCGCGCTGGCCGGCCGCGCTTACGTGCAGGCGCAAAAGTTCGGCGTCGAGATCGCCATCCCCGCGCCCACCGGGCGCCTGATCTGCGACACCTGGCCGCTGCAGGTGGAAATGTGCGGCAGCTTCCAGCGTTTGCAGGCGCGCACCGTGGTGCTGTCGTGCGGCGCGCGCTACCGGCGGCCGTCGCTGGCCAATCTCAAGCAGTTCGAGGGCAAGGGCGTGTACTACTGGGCCTCGCCCATCGAAGCCAAGCTGTGCCGGTCAGAAGAAATCGTGCTGGTCGGCGGTGGCAACTCGGCCGGCCAGGCCGCCGTGTTCCTGTCGGGCCACGCCTCGAAGGTGCACCTGCTGATCCGCCGCGACAGCCTGGCCGCCACCATGTCGAACTACCTGATCGAACGCATCGAGGCCACGCCCAATATCGAACTGCACACGCACAGCGAAATCGTCGCGCTCGAAGGCAACGACGACGGCTTGCAGCAGATCCGCGTGCGCAACTCGGCCACCGACACCGAAACCGACTACGACGTGTGCCGCGTATTCCTGTTCATTGGCGCCGACCCCAACACCGGCTGGCTCGGCGACTGCGGTGTGGATGTGGACCAGCACGGTTTTATCCGCACCGGCTTCGACGTCACCAAGGCCCAGTGCCGCGCCAATTTCGACAAAGGCGTGTACCCGCAGGATATGCCCAGCCGCGCCGCACTGGAAACCAGCGTGCCGGGCGTATTCGCCATCGGCGACGTACGTGCGGCATCCACCAAGCGGGTGGCGGCAGCGGTCGGAGAAGGCGCGGCGGTGGTGTCGCAAATTCACCAGTTCCTGGCGAGCTTGCCGGCGGATAAGCGGGGCGGCTGAAGGCGGCGGTTGAGGTAACCATACAGGCACCATCAACCGCATACCCGTCAGCCGAAAATTCGTCATCCTCGCGCACGCGGGGATCCATGGACCGCCCGCGCCGAGCCACCCGTTTTAACTCAAGCGCGCTTCAAGTTCCCGCTCCAGGGTCGCCAACCATGCGTGCGGCTGCCCTGCCCGAGCAACGCGCGCGATGCGATCCTTGTCCGCCGCAACCAGTTTGAACCACGCAGCTAGCGCAGCCAGGCGCACCATGACGCGGTTATCGCCAACCAACGACTGCACCAGTTCCACATCGCGCGGGTCACGCAGGGAAGCGATTTCGGCGAGGCAGATTTGCGCGGCCTTCGCCATGCCGCCCTGTCCGAGCAGCAGTCGATAATGGGCGCGCACGTCGAACCCGCGCACCGCCAGGTAGGTGCGCGCCACGTAACGGGCCGATGACTGGCTACCTGTCAGGGCCGCGATTGCGACCGCCTGATTCGCCGCTGGAGCATCCTCATCGGACGCCAGCAATCCGGCTAACGCCGCCGTGCGCACGGCACCGAAGTGCGACCGCAGCGCCATCGTGTAAAAAGGGCGCTGCTGGTCGACGCCCACCTCGACGATCTGCTGTACCGCTGCGTGCGCCAGCACGATATCGTCGCCCCGGCCCAGCACTAATTCCACCAGCAGGGACGGCGCCAGCAACCGGTAGCGCCGCAGCAGCCCGACGCAGGCGCGCGCGGTAACGATATCGGCATGGCGTGCCTGATCGGCAAGGACTTCGGTTCCCAGCGCCTCGATCAGCCGCGGCTCGAGGGTTGCAAGCCAGGCCGCACTGTCGCCACGGCCGGTGCCGCCATGCAGCCGCAGCACCAGCGGCAGATGGGCCATGAGCAGTGGCTTGGGTGCGGCCAGCAGCATCGTCAGCAACGCCTCGCGCGCGGCCGCGCGCACTTCGGGTACCCAGTCGTTGAGGCGCTCGGCCACGACAGGCAGCAGTTCCGGATCTGCCAGCTGCGCACACTGCCGCAACGCTGCCTCGCGCACATAGCCGGAACTGTCGGCGGCGTACAGGTTCAGGTCGTGAAATGAGACGGCGGTGGTGGCGGCCCGGATCAGCGCTTGCAGGTAATTGAGCATGGCTTTAGCGCCCCGCTGCTTCGATGGCCTCGATGGCCTCGATTTCGTAATCGCCATCGTCGACCAGCCGCTCCCATCCCGGCCAGCGCTTGATGCCCTTGCTGCGCATGACCGACAGCATCAGGCTCTGGCCCGGAAACTGGCGGTCCGGCTGCTGCTGGTAGAACGGATCGGCAAACGCCCGGGCCGGCGTGATGATGGTCCAGCCCATTTCCTTGAACTGCGCGATCGCATCCTTGAGCCACAAGGCGTTGACCAGGTTGTGATGCAGCAGTAGCACTTGCGGGATATCGCGGCCTTCGTGCTGGCGCGACAGGTCGCGGTAGGCCGTGGCGCGCTGGCGCAGGTGATCGAGGTAGGCTTGCCGGATCACGGTGAGGTCCGCCTTGGGATCGGCGGTCAGCACGGCATTGAGTTTTTCATCGAGACGCCAGTCGCTGGTATCGAGCGATACATAGCCGTTGCGATAGCCGTGCTGCGCAAGGAAGCTGCGCATGCCGTCGCGCTTGTCCGGCGTATCGCCCTCGCGCAGAAACGTGAAACGGAACCACTTCT
>Ga0308157_10004001_pt1 | contig 20264 bp, 25 predicted proteins | sample PhyBR1_FD_201035 | JGI IMG/M metagenome (GOLD analysis project Ga0308157, IMG submission 201035) | Phyllosphere microbial communities from UC Gill Tract Community Farm, Albany, California, United States - DLSLB.R1 | ecosystem: Host-associated > Plants > Phyllosphere > Unclassified | place: USA...
GCGGGGTCTGGATGCCGTACTTCATCCACGCCGCCGGCGGACGCCTGTACGTGCCCGATACAACTTTCAATGTCGTCAATGTTTTCCGCTACGGCACGCCGGAAGCCGCGGAGGGAGCGACTTCCGAGCCAATTGCAGCTTGACTCGGCAGGTGGTTCCCGCTTATACTTGTCGGCTTTCCGTTCGCTCAGGAAAGTAAATAAGAAGGCCGAGTCCGCTGAAGCAATGGCGGAACCACCATTTGAGCGTGTTTTGATTATTTAGGAAGTCAACATGAAAACTTTTTCCGCTAAGGGCCATGAAGTCCAGCGCGATTGGTTCGTGATTGACGCGACGGACAAAGTCCTCGGACGTGTTGCCAGCGAAGTGGCACTCCGACTGCGCGGCAAACACAAGCCAGAATTTACTCCTCACGTCGATACCGGCGATTTCATCGTCATCATCAACGCAGGCAAACTGCGCGTGACCGGCACCAAAGCAACCGAGAAGACCTACTACCGTCACTCGGGCTACCCAGGTGGCATCTATGAGACCAACTTCCTGAAAATGCAACAGCGTTTCCCAGGCCGTGCTCTGGAAAAAGCCGTCAAAGGTATGCTGCCGAAGGGCCCACTGGGCTACGCAATGATCAAGAAGCTGAAAGTGTACGCTGAAGGTTCGCACCCGCACGCTGCTCAGCAACCTAAAGCACTCGAAATCTAAGGAACTGACATGATCGGTAACTACAATTACGGCACCGGCCGTCGCAAGAGTGCAGTAGCTCGTGTGTTTATCAAAGTTGGCACTGGCCAAATCATCGTTAACGGCAAGCCAGCGGCTGAGTACTTCTCCCGCGAAACCGGCCTGATGGTTATTCGTCAACCACTGGAACTGACCGGCAACGTTGAGCGTTTTGACATCAAAGTCAACGTTCACGGCGGCGGCGAGTCCGGCCAGGCAGGTGCTGTGCGTCACGGCATCACCCGCGCCCTGATCGACTACGATGCAGCGCTGAAGGGCGATCTGGCACGCGCCGGCTTCGTTACCCGCGATGCACGTGAAGTTGAACGTAAAAAAGTTGGTCTGCGCAAAGCACGTCGCGCAAAACAATTCTCGAAGCGTTAATTTTTACGCTGTGGTGCGCTGCTTGCGGCGCACCGTCAAAAAAGCCGCCGGCCTTGTGCCGGGCGGCTTTTTTGCTATCTGGCAGGCGCGTTTCGCACTGTCCTGCGCCTGTCGCCCATGCCTGATAAAATGGCAGTCCCCTCCACGCATTACCTCATTCAAGGAAAGAACATGATCAAAGTTGGCATCGTCGGCGGCACCGGATACACCGGAGTGGAATTGCTGCGACTGTTGGCAGTCCACCCTGATGTGCAGTTGACGGCAATCACGTCGCGCAAGGAAGATGGCTTGCCGGTTGCCGATATGTTCCCTTCGCTGCGCGGCCGCGTGAACATCTCCTTCTCGTCGCCGGACAAGGCCGACCTGAGCCAGTGCGACGTGGTGTTCTTCGCCACCCCGCACGGCGTGGCGATGGCGCAGGCGCCCGAGCTGCTCAAGGCCGGCGTCAAGGTGATCGACCTGGCGGCGGATTTCCGCATCAAGGACAAGGCTGTCTTTGAAAAATGGTACAAGATCGACCACACCTGCCCGGAGCTGCTGGAAGAAGCCGCCTACGGCCTGGCTGAACTGAACCGCGACGCCATCAAGGGCGCGCGACTGGTCGCCAATCCGGGCTGCTACCCGACCACCATGCAGCTGGGCTACTACCCACTGCTCAAGGCCGGCCTGATCGACGCCGGCGCGCTGATCGCCGACTGCAAGTCCGGCGTGTCCGGCGCCGGCCGCAAGGCGGAGATCGGCACGCTGTTCTCCGAGTCGAGCGACAACTTCAAGGCCTACGGCGTGGCCGGCCACCGCCACACGCCGGAAACCTCGGCGCAGCTGCAGAAGTTCACCGCCGACAAGGTCGGCCTGGTGTTCACGCCGCACCTGGTGCCGATGATCCGCGGCATGCACTCGACCCTGTACGGCCGCCTGACCAGGGACGTCAGCAACGAGCAACTGCAGGCGCTGTTCGAAGAGCAGTACAAGGATTCGCCGTTCGTCGACGTGATGCCGTTCGGCTCGCATCCGGAGACCCGCTCCACGCGCGGCTCCAACATGCTGCGCCTGGCGCTGCATCGTCCGGACAACGGCAACACCGTGATCGTGCTGGTGGTGCAGGACAACCTGGTCAAGGGCGCGTCCGGCCAGGCGGTGCAGTGCATGAACCTGATGTTCGGCCTGGAAGAAACCACCGGCCTGACGCAGATCGCGCTGCTGCCGTAAATCAAAGTGCGGCGGGGCGGGGCTAGTAGATTAGGAATTCCCGCCCACCTTGCCTGCAGAAAGCCGCACATGATCGCCATGGACAGCCTGATCGGCGCCACCACCCGCGTGCAAGGCAACTTGCTGTTTCGCGGCGGCATGCGTATCGACGGTGAAGTCGTCGGCAATGTTGTCGCGGAGGCAGGATATCCAAGCTATCTCGTCGTTGCCGAGCATGCGCGTGTGGAAGGCGAGATACATTGCGACCACCTGGTCGTCAATGGCGAGGTGAAAGGTTGTGTTTTCAGTGGGGATTTGCTTGAAATCCAGCCCAGCGCCCGTATCATTGGGGATGTCAGTTATAAAGTGCTGGAAATGCACGGCGGCGCACAGGTGTTGGGCACATTGACCCATCGCGACAGTTCCGGCGTGGAGCCGCTTTTGGCGGTCTCTGGAGCATGATTTACGCCAACGGTCTATAATGGATCAAATGTTTTCACGTAGGAGTCTGAAATGAATGCTGTCGCCGAATCGCAAGAAGTAATTCCGTCGCCCATCATCTTCACCGACAGCGCGGCGCAAAAGGTCGCCCAGCTGATCGAGGAAGAAGGCAATCCAGATCTGAAATTGCGCGTGTTCGTGCAGGGTGGCGGCTGTTCCGGCTTCCAGTACGGCTTTACGTTTGACGAAATCGTCAACGAAGACGACACCACCATGATCAAGAACGGCGTCCAGCTGTTGATCGACTCGATGAGCTACCAGTACCTGGTTGGCGCGGAAATCGACTACAAGGACGACCTGGAAGGCGCGCAATTCGTCATCAAGAACCCGACCGCCTCGTCGACCTGCGGCTGCGGCTCGTCGTTCTCGGTGTAAGTTGCTGTAGTCCGGCTCCGGCCGGCTGCGATCAACGGCGGACAACTCCGGTTGTGCCGCCGTTTTTGTTTTAGCGCGGGTAGAGCGCGCCCAGCACGCGGTCGCCCGAGGCGCCCGTCACGCCCGGCAGGTTGCCCGCCAGCCGCTCGGTGAAGCGGTAGCCCAGCCAGGCGAAGGCCATCGCCTCGACCCGGTTCGGCGCCACGCCCAGCGCCTGGGTCGACGCCACCACCACGTGCGTGCCCAAGGCCGCGCCCAGCTCATCCATCAGCACGCCGTTGTAGGCGCCGCCTCCGCACACGTAGACCGCGTCCGCGCCGGCGCCATGGGCTTGTATCGCCTGCGCCAGCGTGAGCGCCGTCAGCCGCGTCAGCGTGCGTTGCACGTCTTCCGGCGCGGCGGCGGGGAAGGAAGCCAGGTGCCGGTCCAGCCAATTGATGTGGAACAGGTCGCGGCCGGTGCTCTTGGGCGCCGGCAGCGCGAAGTAGGGCTCGCTCAGCATATTGGCCAGCAGGGCGGGGATCTCCGTGCCGCTGGCCGCCCAGGCGCCGTCCTGGTCGAATTCCTTGCCCTGGTGGCGGGCGATCCACGCATCCATCAGCACATTGCCCGGCCCGGTGTCGAAGCCGGTCACCTGGCCGTCGGCCAGCACGCTGATGTTGGAGATGCCGCCGATATTGGCCACCACCCGTGTCTGCCCGGCCTTGCCGAACAAGGCCTGGTGGAAGGCCGGCACCAGCGGCGCGCCCTGGCCGCCGGCGGCGACGTCGCGGCTGCGGAAGTCGGCGACCACGTCGATGCCGCACAGCTCGGCCAGCAGGGCCGGGTTATTGGTCTGGCGCGTAAAGCCCAGCTCGGGACGGTGGCGGATGGTCTGGCCGTGCACGGCCACCGCGCGGATGTCCTGCGCCTGCAGCGAGACGTCGTCCAGCAGCGCCTTCACGCAGTCGGCGTAGTGCCGCGCCAGCTGGTTGGCGGCCAGCGCCTCGCGCTCGATCTCGTTGTGGCCGGCGGTCTGCAGCGCCATCAGCTCGGCGCGCAGCGTGGGCGGGAAGGGCACGTAGGCGGCCGCCAGCGTGTCGATGGCGTCGCCGGTGAAGCGCGCCAGCGCGCCGTCCACGCCGTCCAGGCTGGTTCCGGACATCAAACCGATATACAAAGACATAGCCGCACCCCGAAACTGAAAAAACGTATTTTGCCTGAGCCGGCCAGCGCTGTCGCACACGGATAAAAAAACAGGCCGCTGAGGCGGCCTGTAGCTTAATTCGTGTAGCTTGCTGCGTGTGGCTTACTTCGCCGCGACGCGGGTGCCGCCGGAACCGCCCGGCTGCAGCAGCGCGAAGCGGTGCGACATGTCGGCGGCGTAGGTCTTGAAGCGCGACATTTCGGCGGCCGTCAGCGGCGCCTGGGCTTGCACGTTCATCGTGCTTGGATCCTTGGCTTCACCGCCGACGCGGAATTCGTAGTGCAAGTGCGCGCCGGTCGACCAGCCGGTGGTGCCGACGTAGCCGATCACGTCACCCTGGCTGACCTTGGTGCCCTTTTTGATGCCAGGCGCAAAGCGGCTCATGTGGGCGTAGGCCGTGGTGTAGTTGGCCCAGTGCTTGATCATGACGAAGTTGCCGTAGCCGTTCTGGGTGCCGGCGAAATCGATCACGCCGTCGCCCGATGCGCGGATCGGCGTGCCGGTCGGTGCGGGGAAGTCGATGCCTTTGTGCTGTTTCCACTGGCCGGAAATCGGATGCACGCGCATCGCGAAGCCGGAGGAGATACGGGAGAATTCAACCGGGGATTTGAGGAAGGCTTTCTTGAGGGCTTTGCCGTCGAAGCTGTAGTAGCCGCCGCCCTGTTTGCTTTGTGGATCTTCGAACCAGACCGACTGATACGTCGTGCCCTTGTTGGTGAACTCGCCGGCCAGGATGCGGCCCGCGCGCACGAACTCGCCATCCTGCCAGAACGTCTCGTAGACCACGTTGAAATGGTCGCCGCGCTTCAGGTCGCCGCGGAAGTCGATGCTGGTCGAGAACATCTCGACGATCTGCTTGACGATGGTGTCCGGCAGCTTGGCGCCGTCTTCGCTGGAATCGGTCGCCGCATACAGCGTCGAGGTGATGGTACGCGCGTGCATCTCCACGCGGCGCTCCAGCTTGGCCGCTTCTTCTTCCGCGACAAAGCCGTCGCCCTTGCGGGTGACCTTGATGTTCTTGACCGGAATGTCCTTGCCGTCCACCACGACCGCGCGCAGCCATTGCAGGTTGCCCTCGTCGTCGGTCTGCGCCTGGACCCGCTTGCCGGTCTTGAGCTGCATCACGCCTTTCGCCACTTTATCTTTTTTGATAAAGTTCTCGGCCGCCTCGTCGTCGACGCCGAGACGGGTCAACAGCGCGGCCAGCGTGTCGCCGGCGCGGATTTTTTCTTCGTGGACGAAGTGTTCGTTGGAGGATTGCTGTTCCAGCGCGGAGATCTGCGAGCTGAGGTCCGGCAGCGTTACCGATTCCTGCACCGATTTGACCGGCAGGTCGGAGGCGTCCGGGGCGAGCGGCGCCACGCCGGCTGCACCAAAAGCACACACTGCAAGAAACAATGCAGACGCGCTGATGATGCGCGCCTTGCGCGTGGAACCTAGCAGACTGAACAAGCGTGAGCTTGTGAATTTATGTATTTGGTTCATGCAATCAGTTAAAATTTGCCGCTTGAACTATTCAGGAACGTTTTATTTCTTCTAATTGTTATTAAAGTTCGTTTTCGTACGGCAAGATTGATGGATCGAGGATTATATCAAACTCCTGAAGCCGCCTACCTTTTTCTCAAAAAAACCGCAAAAAATTATGACTACCTCTTCTTCGACACCGCCGGCTCCCTCTAAAGTACTGCCGTTGACCGACAGCGTCCTGGAGGCGCTCGCCATCACCAAACGCGGTGTCGACGAGTTGCTGATTGAAAGCGAGTTCGCGCAAAAGCTGGCGCGCTCGGAACAAAGCGGCGTACCGCTGCGTATCAAGCTCGGACTGGATCCTACCGCACCTGACCTGCACCTTGGCCACACTGTTGTGTTGAACAAGATGCGCCAGCTGCAAGACCTGGGCCATCAGGTGATCTTCCTGATCGGCGATTTCACCTCCATGATCGGCGATCCGTCCGGCCGCAACGCCACCCGTCCACCGCTGACGCGCGAGCAGGTCGAGCAAAACGCCATGACCTATTTCAAGCAGGCCTCGCTGGTGCTGGACCCGGCCAAGACCGAAATCCGCTACAACTCCGAATGGTGCGACCCGCTGGGCGCGCGCGGCCTGATCAAGCTGGCCTCGCACTACACGGTCGCCCGCATGATGGAGCGCGACGATTTCAGCAAGCGCTTTAAGAGTGGGACTCCGATTGCGGTCCATGAGTTCCTGTATCCCTTGATGCAGGGCTACGATTCGGTCGCTTTGAAGGCAGACCTTGAGCTAGGTGGAACAGACCAGAAATTTAACTTGCTTGTTGGCCGCGAGCTGCAGAAGGACTACGACCAGGAACCGCAGTGCATCCTGACCATGCCGCTGCTGGAAGGCCTGGACGGCGTCGACAAGATGTCCAAGTCCAAGAACAACTACATCGGCATCACCGAACCGGCCAACACCATGTTCGCCAAGATCATGAGCATTTCCGACGTGATGATGTGGAAATACTTCGAACTGCTGTCGTTCCGCTCGATCGCCGACCTGGCCGCGCTGAAGGCCACCGTCGACGGCGGCGCCAACCCGCGCGACGCCAAGGTGGCGCTGGCGCAGGAAATCGTGGCCCGCTTCCACTCGCAGGCCGCGGCCGAGGAGGCGCTGAACGACTTCGTCAACCGCTCCAAGGGCGGCATCCCCGACGACGTGGCGGAAATCACGCTGCCGGGCGCGCCGGCCGGCATCCAGCAACTGCTGAAATCGGCGGGCCTGTGCGCGTCGGTGTCGGAGGCTGGCCGCATGATCGACCAGGGCGGCGTGCGCATCGACGGCGCCGTGGTCAGCGACAAGGCCGTGAAGATCGAGGCCGGCACCTTCGTGCTGCAAGTGGGCAAGCGCAAGTTCGCGCGCGTCACGCTGACCGCATGATCGGCCTGCTGCAACGGGTCAGCGGCGCCAGCGTGGTGGTCGACGGCGCCACCGTCGGCGCCATCAGCGCCGGCCTGATGGTGCTGGTGTGCGCCGAGCGCGGCGACACGGAGAAGGAAGCCGATGCGCTGCTGGCCAAATTGCTGGGCTACCGCGTGTTCGCGGACGACGCAGGCAAGATGAACCGCAGCGTCACCGACGTCGAGGGCGGCCTGCTGCTGGTGCCGCAGTTCACGCTGGCGGCCGACACCAAGTCCGGCACGCGCCCCTCGTTCACGCCGGCCGCCGCGCCCGCCGACGGTCTACGCCTGTTCAATTATTTTGTCGAACAGGCGCGCCAGAAGCATAAAGTGGTGGAAACCGGCCAATTTGGCGCGGATATGAAAGTGTCGCTGACCAACGATGGCCCGGTGACGTTCTGGCTACAGACAAACGCAAAATAACACCGGCGGTTGGAGACGAGCATGAAACTTTCGAGCGACAGCTTTCGCAACGGCGGCGCGATTCCGGCGGAGAACGCCTTCGCCGCGCTGGGGAAGGACGGGCAGGTGAGCCTGTCGGCCAACCGCAATCCGCACCTGGCGTGGCGCGACGTGCCGGCCGGCACCGAATCGCTGGTGCTGCTGTGCATCGACGGCGACGCCCCGCAGGACGCCACCGACGTCAACCGCGCCGGCCATACCTTGCCGGCCAGCCTGCCGCGCGGCGATTTCTTCCACTGGAGCCTGATCGACATCCCGGTCGGCGTGCTGGCGATCGCCGAGGGCGCGCTGTCCGACGGCGTGACCGCGCACGGCAAGCCCGGCCCGGCCGCCGCGCTGGACGGCCTGGCATTGCGCCAGGGCGTGAACGACTACAGCGGCTGGTTCGCGGCCGACCCCGCCATGGCCGGCGACTATTACGGGTATGATGGCCCCTGTCCGCCGTTTAACGACGAGCGTGTCCACCATTACATGTTCCGCATCTACGCGCTGGACACGCCCCGCCTGGAACTGGAGGGGCGCTTCACCTGCGCCGACGTGCTCAACGCCATCCACGGCCACATCATCGACGAAGCCCAATTGATCGGCACCTACACGCTGAACCCGGCCCAGGCCGGCCAAGCGCGCCGGTCCAGAAAAAAGATTGCATGAAGAACAGCACCATTTTGTTGATACGCCACGGCGAGACCGCCTGGAACGCCGTGCGCCGCCTGCAGGGCCACACCGATATCCCGCTCAATGACGAGGGCGCCCGCCAGGCCGCCGCGCTGGCGCAGGCGCTGGCCGCCGAGCGGGTGGACGTGCTGGTCTCCAGCGACCTGCAGCGCGCGATGCAGACCGCACAGGCCGTGGCCGACCAGTACGACGGCCTGCGGGTGCAGACCGACGAGCAGCTGCGCGAGCGCTGCTACGGTGTGTTCGAAGGCATGCTGTACGCCGAGATCGAACGCCAGTACCCGGCCGAGTACGCGCTGTGGCAGGCGCGCGATATCGACGCCGTGATGCCGCCAGGCGAGCGGGAGGCGGAAAGCTTCCGCCAGTTCTACCAGCGCGCCACCGATGGCATCGCCGATTGGGCGCAACGCCATCCAGGCCGCACCATCGCCATCGTCGCCCACGGCGGCGTGCTGGAATGCGCCTACCGCGAGGCGGTCGGCATGTCGCTCGACAGCCCCCGCGACTTCCAGGTCAAGAACGCCAGCATCAACCGTTTCACGTGGTTGGACGGTAAGTTGGCGCTCACCAGCTGGGGCGAAGTGGATCACCTGAGCCTGGCCGCGATGGACGATATCATCTGATGTCAAGACTGCACAGGTGTCGTCCACATAAAAAATAGTGCTTATTAATTGAGCACCCCTTCGGTTAAAATAGAGGGTTCCTTCTTCACGTTCAGGTATCGCCAGTGCAAATCGGCCCTCATTTACTGCGCAACAACGTTTTCGTCGCCCCCATGGCCGGCGTCACCGACCGCCCGTTCCGCCAGCTGTGTAAACAGCTCGGAGCCGGCTATGCGGTGTCCGAGATGGCGGCCTCGAATCCGCGCTTGTGGGCGACCGAAAAAAGCTCGCGCCGTACCGACCACACCGGCGAGATGGAGCCGAAGGCGGTGCAGATCGCCGGCGCCGATCCGCAGGACCTGGCCGATTGCGCCCGCTTCAACGTCGAGCGCGGCGCCCAGATCATCGACATCAACATGGGTTGCCCGGTCAAGAAGGTCTGCAACGCCTGGTGCGGTTCGGCCCTGTTGCAGGACGAGGTGCTGGTCCGGCAGATCGTCGAGGCGGTGGTTGGCGCGGTGGACGTGCCCGTCACGCTGAAGTTCCGCACCGGCTGGGACCGCGCCCATAAAAACGCGCTGAACATCGCGCGCATCGCCGAGGACGCCGGCATCGCCATGCTGACCCTGCATGGCCGCACCCGCGCCGACGGTTACACCGGCGACGCCGAGTACGACACCATCGCGGCGGTCAAGCGCTCGGTCGGCATTCCGGTGGTGGCCAACGGCGACATCACCTCGCCGGAAAAAGCCCGGTTCGTGCTCGACTATACCGGCGCCGACGCCGTCATGGTCGGCCGCGCCGCCCAAGGCCGTCCGTGGATCTTCCGCGAGATCGACCATTACCTGCGCACCGGCACCCATCTGCCGGCGCCGTATGTGGACGAAGTGCGCGCCCTGATGGATGAGCACCTGCGCGCGCACTATGCTTTCTATGGCGACTATCTGGGCGTGCGCACGGCGCGCAAGCACATCGGCTGGTATGTGCGCGACCTGCAGGGTGGCGAGGAATTCCGCCAGAAAATGAACCTGCTGGTATCCACCGAAGAACAACTGATTGCCGTCGATCAATTTTTCGAATCCCAGTGGAGACACGGCGAGCGGTTACAATACCGCCTCCCGGAAGAATTGGAAGCAGCATAAGACGGCGTAGAGAGCCTAAAAAAGTCGGATCAGAAGGGTAAGCGCCGGGGCCAAAAGCCCTCGCGGCGATTTACCAGCGTCAACAGATTAAAAGCGAACGATATAAAATGAGCAAAGAAAGTATCCAGGAAGTAGTCCAGAAGAGCCTCGAAGATTACTTCAACGACCTGGGCGAGCAGCAGGCTTCGAACATCTACGACATGGTCGTGCTGACCGTGGAAAAACCGATCCTGGAAGTGGTCATGACGCGCGCCGACGGCAACCAGTCGCACGCCGCGCAGATGCTGGGCATCAACCGCAACACCTTGCGCAAGAAACTGCAAGAACACGGCCTGTTGTAACAGCGCGCGTTTTTCCGGCATGAGTGGCTGGGGACGGCCGCCGTTGCCGCACCCGCAATACCGAATACGTCGTACCTCTATTCAACCACTAGCCCTCTCAAGCCATGATTAAACAAGCTCTCATCTCCGTCTCCGACAAAACCGGTGTGCTGGACTTCGCCCGCGCGCTGTCCGCCATGGGCGTCAACATCCTGTCGACCGGCGGCACCGCCAAACTGCTGGCCGACAACGGCGTGGCCGTGACCGAAGTGGCCGACTACACCGGCTTCCCGGAGATGCTCGATGGCCGCGTCAAGACGCTGCACCCGAAGGTCCACGGCGGCATCCTGGCGCGCCGCGATTTCCCGGAGCACGTGGCCAAGCTGGAAGAACACAACATCCCGACCATCGACATGGTGGTGGTCAACCTGTACCCGTTCCAGGCCACAGTCGCCAAGGACACCTGCACGCTGGAAGACGCGATCGAGAACATCGACATCGGCGGCCCGGCCATGCTGCGTTCCGCCGCCAAGAACCACAAGGACGTGGTCGTGATCTGCGATCCGTCGGACTACGGCGTGGTGCTGGCTGAAATGAAGGCCACCGATAACGCCCCGGGCTACGTCAGCTACGACACCCGCTTCACGCTGGCCACCAAGGTCTACGCGCACACCGCGCAGTACGACGGCGCCATCGCCAACTACCTGACCAGCCTGGACGCGACCCGCGCCCACGCCAGCCGCAACGCCTATCCGAAGACGCTGAACGTGGCGTTTGAAAAAGTGCAGGACATGCGCTACGGCGAGAACCCGCACCAGTCGGCAGCCTTCTACCGCGACGTCGTCAAGACCGACGGTGCGCTGGCCAACTACCGCCAGCTGCAGGGCAAGGAACTGTCGTTCAACAACATCGCCGACGCCGACGCCGCGTGGGAATGCGTGAAGAGCATGGGCAGCTTCGACCAGAGCGCCGCCTGCGTGATCGTCAAGCACGCCAATCCGTGCGGCGTGGCGCTGGGCGCCAACGCGGCCGACGCCTACAAGCGCGCGCTGCAGACCGATCCGACGTCGGCTTTCGGCGGCATCATCGCCTTCAACGTCGAAGTGGACGCGGCCGCCGCGACCGAGCTGGCCAAGCTGTTCGTGGAAGTGCTGATCGCGCCGGTGTTCACGGCTGAAGCCAAGCAGATCCTGTCGGCCAAGCAGAACGTGCGCTTGCTGGAGATCCCGCTGGGTAACGGCGTCAACGCCATGGACTTCAAGCGCGTCGGCGGCGGCCTGCTGGTGCAGTCGGCCGACTCGAAGAACGTGCTGATCGGCGACCTGAAGGTGGTCAGCAAGCTGCAGCCTACGCCGCAGCAGCTGCAGGACCTGATGTTCGCCTGGCGCGTGGCCAAGTACGTCAAGTCCAACGCCATCGTCTTCTGCGGTAACAACATGACGCTGGGTGTGGGCGCCGGCCAGATGAGCCGTATCGACTCGGCCCGCATCGCCTCGATCAAGGCGCAGAACGCCGGCCTGTCGCTGACCGGTTCGGTGGTGGCGTCGGATGCCTTCTTCCCGTTCCGCGACGGCCTGGACGTGGTGGTGGACGCGGGCGCGACCTGCGTGATCCATCCGGGCGGCTCGATGCGCGACCAGGAAGTGATCGATGCCGCCGACGAGCGCGGCGTCGTCATGCTGTACACCGGCACCCGTCACTTCCGCCATTAATACCTGAGTAGTTTGCACAGTGCGGCGGATCTGCGGATCCGCCGCACTGTTTTTATATACAGCATTCAATGTTCCCGGTTACAATCCGGGAATGATTATTCTCGGCATCGACCCCGGCTTGCGCACGACCGGCTTTGGCGTCATCCACAAGCAGGGCGCCAAGCTGCGCTACATCGCTTCCGGCACCATCAAGAGTGGCGAGGGCAGCCTGCCGGTGCGGCTAAAGGTGATCCTGGACGGCGTGGCCGAAGTGGCGCGCCTCTACCAGCCCGACTACGCCGCCATCGAGCAAGTCTTCGTCAACGTCAATCCGCAATCGACTTTGCTGCTGGGCCAGGCGCGCGGCGCGGCCATCTGCGCATTGGTGTCGGCCGAGCTGAGCGTGGCCGAGTATTCGCCCACGCAGGTCAAGCAGGCGGTGGTGGGCACGGGGCGCGCGGTCAAGGCGCAGGTGCAGGACATGGTGGCGCGGCTGTTGTCGCTGCCCGGCCTGCCCGGCACCGATGCCGCCGATGCGCTGGGCGTCGCCATCTGCCACGCCCACAGCCGCGAAACGCTGACCCTGATCGCCGGCGCCGGCAAGGGTACGACCACGGTCGCCAGCGGTCCGCTGGCCGGCCTGCGCATGAAAAACGGCCGCCTGGTCGGCTAAACCTTCCTCTTTAAAGGCTACAACACGATGATCGGTCGTCTCTCCGGTATTCTGCTTGAAAAAAATCCGCCGCAACTGCTGGTCGACTGCGGCGGTGTCGGCTACGAGGTCGATGTGCCGATGAGCACCTTCTACAACCTGCCCGGCGTGGGCGAGAAAGTGGTGCTGTTCACGCACCAGGCGATCCGCGAGGATGCGCATTTGCTGTTCGGCTTCGGCAACGCCGAGGAGCGGGCGGTGTTCCGCCAGCTGATCAAGATCACCGGCGTGGGTGCGCGCACCGCGCTGTCGATCTTGTCGGGCATGTCAATCGCCGACCTGGCCCAGGCGGTGACGCTGCAGGAATCTGGCCGCCTGATCAAGGTGCCGGGCATCGGCAAGAAGACCGCCGAGCGGCTGCTGCTGGAGCTGAAGGGCAAGCTGGGCGCGGACATCGGCGCCGGCGGCGCGCATGCGGTGCCGGACTCGCAGTCGGACATCCTGAACGCGCTGCTGGCGCTGGGCTATTCCGACAAGGAAGCCTTGCTGGCATTGAAGACCGTGCCGGCCGGCAGCGGCGTTTCGGACGGCATCAAGCAGGCGTTGAAGGCGCTGTCCAAAGGCTGATCCGCCTCAATCGAATCGCAGGCGGCCCCGCCTATGCTCGACCATCGAGCCAAGCGGAGCCGCCGATCATGGACCAGCCGGCGCAGGAACTCTCGCTAATTTGCGAGGTCACATACTTGCGCAGAAGGGCTGTGTCATTGGCGCTACGGTTTTAATGGGCCAGGATTACTCTGCACAGCTAGCCCTGCCGGATGCGGCGCTCTCAGCGCTACGGAGGCAACATGGGCACATCGAATATTGGTGGCGAAGACGGTTCGGATTCGAATCCCTTGCCGCATCAGAAGCCCGATTTCTCAGCCGGGCTCGTACAGCTGAGAGCATCATTGCAAGCCTGGAAGCAGTTGATCGATGAAGGCAAGGTAGAATCACCGATATTGAAAATCGATTCGCCGCCGGAACTGGCGGGCGTCCCTAATCGCATACTGACCGAGCCAGAATTGCAACAGCTAATACTGAGCAAAAAACTGCAAAGCGATTACATGCAGCGAATACGGAAAACCCCGAGACTTGATTAAATAGGCAACCAGCAACTGCATGAGCATCCAGACCGACAGCTTCACCGAACAACGCATCATCGACGCGGCGCCGTCGTCGCCGAATGAGGAGGCGATCGAGCGCGCTTTGCGGCCCAAGCATCTCGATGAATATGTCGGCCAGTCCAAGATCCGCGACCAGCTGGAAATCTTCATCGCCGCCGCCCGCAACCGCAAGGAGGCGCTGGACCATACGCTGCTGTTCGGCCCGCCCGGCCTGGGCAAGACCACGCTGGCCAACATCATCGCCCGCGAGATGGGCGTGAACCTGCGCCAGACCTCCGGCCCGGTGCTGGAACGCCCCGGCGACCTGGCCGCCATCCTCACCAACCTGGAAGCCAACGACGTCCTGTTCATCGACGAGATCCACCGCCTGTCGCCGGTGGTCGAGGAGATCCTGTACCCGGCGCTGGAGGACTACCAGATCGACATCATGATCGGCGAAGGCCCGGCCGCGCGCTCCGTCAAGCTGGACCTGCAACCGTTCACGCTGGTCGGCGCCACCACCCGCGCCGGCATGCTGACCAACCCGCTGCGCGACCGCTTCGGCATCGTCGCCCGTCTCGAGTTCTACAACACCGAGGAACTGACCCAGATCGTCACCCGCAGCGCCGCGCTGTTGAAGGCCAACATCGCCCCCGACGGCGCGGTCGAAGTGGCCCGCCGCGCGCGCGGCACGCCGCGTATCGCCAACCGCCTGCTGCGCCGCGTGCGCGACTATGCCGAGGTCAAAGGCAACGGCGACATCACCAAGTCCGTGGCCGACGCCGCGCTGGTCATGCTCGACGTCGACACCGTCGGCTTCGACGTCATGGACCGCAAGCTGCTCGAAGCGGTGCTGTACAAGTTCGGCGGCGGCCCGGTCGGCATCGGCAACCTGGCGGCGGCCATCGGCGAGGCGGCCGACACCATCGAGGACGTGCTCGAACCCTACCTGATCCAGCAAGGCTACCTGCAGCGCACGCCACGCGGCCGCGTCGCCACGCCGGCCGCCTACAAGCACTTCGGCGTCACGCCGCCGCGCACCAATCCCAACGGCGAACTGTGGGACCTGTGATGCAGATCTGGGTCGATGCGGACGCCTGTCCGGCGGTGATCAAGGACATCCTGTATCGCGTGGCCGACCGCGTGCCGTTGCAGGTCACGCTGGTGGCCAACCAGCTGCTGCGGGTGCCGCCGTCGCGCCACATCCGTTCGGTGCAGGTGCCGTCCGGCGCCGACGTGGCGGACCAGGAAATCGTGCGCCTGCTGGAGCCCGGCGACCTGGTCGTCACCGGCGACATTCCGCTGGCCTCGGACGTGTTGAAGAAGGGCGGCTACGCGCTCAATCCGCGCGGCGAGTTCTACACCAACGACAACATCGCGCAGATGCTGACCATGCGCGCCTTCATGGACGAGCTGCGCGGCAGCGGCGTCGACACCGGCGGCCCGGCCGCGTTCAGCCAGGGCGACCGGCAGAACTTCGCCAACAGCCTGGATCGCCACATCAGCAAGATGCGGCGCCAGGCCTGATTCATTTGGGCAGGCGCAGCGTGGGCACGAAGCGGGTCAGGTAGATGCTGACGCAGCCGCCGATGAGCAGCAGCATCAGTTGCAGCCAGAGCTTGTCCACGCGCCACATCGAATAGCCCAGCGACGCCCACATGAAGACCAGCACCCACACCTTGCCGCGCAGGGGAATGCCCTTGCCGTTCTCATAGTCGCGCAGGTATTTGCCGAACACGCGGTTGGTCTGCAGCCGGTGGTGCAGGCGCGTCGAGCCGCGCGCGAAGCAAGCCGACGCCAGCAGCAGGAAGGGCGTGGTCGGCAGCAGCGGCAGGAAGATGCCGAGGACGCCCAACACAACGGCCACGCAGCCAACCAGGTTCAGGAATATCTTCATGGTCTCAAGGGGGGCGATTAGTCGGCGAGGTGGGCGCCATCCTTACACCGGATACAAAAAATATAAAAATGAAATCATTGTAATGGCGACGTGATGTCATGTGACTAACACGTGCCGCGCATCGGTGCGGTACCTCGTTCACATAATAAAGGAAGACATCAAATGAAACCTTACACTCTCGCCAAGGCCGTACTGGCCGCTTGCGTTGGCCTGTCCGCCTGCGCCGCCCAGGCGGCCGACGTCACCTTCACCTTCACCAACACCGCGCCGACCGGCGGAGTCGGCGTCGCGCCGTTGTGGCTGGGCCTGCACAACGGTGGCTTCGACAGCTTCGACGTCGGCAGCGCCGCCTCGGTGGCGATCGAACGCGCCGCCGAGGACGGCAACGCCAGCGTGCTCACGTCGAACTTCGCCAGCCAGGCCGTTGGCGGCCTGCAGACCACGCTGCCCGGCGGCCCGCGCTTCCCTGGCGCCAGCAGCACCTTCACGCTGCACAACGTCGACCTGAACGGCGCCAACCGCTACCTGAGCTACGCCGCGATGGTCGTGCTCAGCAACGATTTCTTCATCGGCAATGACAACGCCAAGGCGATCGACCTGTCGTCGCTGGCGGGTGGCGGCAGCTTGTCGCTGGCGCTGGGCGGCGCCGGCCATGTGTATGACGCCGGCACCGAGCAGAACAACTTCGCCTATTCGCTGGCCAACGGCGCCTACGGCATCGGCGGCGGCCAGAGCGCCGCGAACCAAGGCATCGACGAGCACGGCGTGGTGCATGTCGCGACCGGCAATCCCTACCTGAGCTTTGTCGACGGCGGCAACTACGTGCCGGCCAACTTCGACTGGACCGCGCTGAACTTCAACAACCAGCAATCCGTCGGCCGCCTGGACATCTCGGTGACTGCCGTGCCGGAGCCGGAAACTTACGCGATGCTGTTCGCCGGGCTGGGCCTGCTGGGCGTGGTCGCGCGCCGTCGTCGGGGGCGGGGCAAGGCTGCCGAGGCTGCGGGCGATATCGCCTGAGTCCGGGCCGGGCGGCGTCAATCCATGCCGGCCTTGCCGGGTGCCCAGTACGCTTTGCTTTGACGCCGCCCGGCCGCCGCACCTTGCTGGCGCAACAGCCGGCTCACGTGCTGGATCGAGCCGGCCTTCCCGGTCAGCACGATCTCCGCCTCGGGGTGCGACTGCAGCAGCGCCGACATGTGCGCGTCCAGCTCGTTGAAGTGCTCGTCGCCCTCGCGGCGAACGCAGAGGTGGGCGTCATCCAGCCCAAGCTGCCGGATGGCGGGCTCCGCCTCGGCCAGGGCCGCCACCTCAAACACCATCCGCAGCGGCGACGCCTGGCTGGACAAGGCCACCGCCAGGCCCAGCGACGTTTCATCCCCGAACAGAATGGCGCGCCCGCGCGGCTGCTCCAGCCGCAGCGATCTGCGCGGGCCGAAGACGGTGCAGTCGTCGCCCTTGCGCACCAGGCGCGCCCAGTGCGTGCCGGGCCCGTCCGCGTGCAGATAGACCAGGATGCGCGTGCGTCCGCTTTCCGCGTCCCAATCCATCGGCGTGTAGGTGCGTTGCACCCATCCGCCCAGCTGGATCTGGATCTTGTCGCCCGGCGTCCAGGCGATGTTGCGCAGCGCCTCGCCGCCCAGCGTGATGAGGCGGAAGGCGGGGCCGATATCCTCGACGTGCAGCACCTGCGCGTTGCGCGTAAACAGCTTCAGTACCGCCGCTTCAAGCCGGCCGGGGCGGCGCTGCAGGGTGGGCGGGAGGATGTCGTTCATTGTTTGAGCTCCGTGAAATATTCGGGTTGATGGGTGGGCGCGTCCACGCTGATGCAGACGGGCCTTGCGCCGGAATATTGTGGGAGTCGCCACGCCCATGAAAAAACCCCGCAACTTGCGGGGTTCGGTTTGGTTCGCGCGGCGGTGCTTACTCCTGGCGCACCCACACCTGCGAGCGGCCCAGCATCGGCACGCCGATGTAGCCGCGCACGCTCAGCTTCTTGCCGCCGTCGGTCAGGTGCATCTTGCTGCGGTAGACCTTGCCGTTGTCCGGATCGAGGATCTCGCCGCCGTTGTATTCGTCGCCGTCCTTTTTCAGGCCGGTCATGATCACCAGGCCGATGACCGGCTGGTTCTTGCGAGCGTCTTCGCACTTCTCGCATTTGGGATTCTGGTCTTCGGTCGGCGCACGGAACAGCTGCTCGATCTTGCCTTGCAAGACGCCGTTGTTGTCGGTGATGCGTATCAGCGCTTTCGGCTTGCCGGTGACGTCGTCGATGTTTTTCCACAGGCCGACCGGGGAGCTGTCGTCGGCGAAGGCCGGGGCGATGGACAGCGCGGCGGTGATGATCAAAGCGAGAAATTTCATGTGCAGTCTCCAAGGTTATTTTATCCATCGAGTGTAGCAAAAAAATGACCGGTCGTACTATTTTCTCGAGAATTATACATATTGTCTAAAATAAGATAATATGTGCGAATGAAAAAGACGTTAGAACAACAGAATCTCCTGGAACAGATGAAGCAGGTCGCGGACGGCTTGGGCAAGACCCTGGCGCCGTTCTGCGAGGTGGTGCTGCACGACCTGACCAATCCCGAGCACGCCATCCTGGCGATCCACAACAACCTATCCGGGCGCGAAGTCGGCGCGCCGGCCACCGAGCTGGGCCTGGCGCGCGCCGCCGACCCCGACGTCGCCCAGGTCATCGCCAACTATCCGAACACTTTTGCCGACGGCCGCCGCGCCAAGAGCACGTCGATCGGCATCAAGGACAGCCAAGGCCAGTACGTGGCCGCGCTGTGCATGAATGTGGACCTGACGGTGTTCCGCAGCCTGAACACGCTGCTGACCCAGTTCAGCGCGGTCGACAACGATTCCGCCGTGCGCGAGACGCTGGAGCCGGCCGGCGCCGACGCGCTGCGCGCCCGCATCGACCAGTTCGCAGCGCGCCTGGCGACCACGCCGCGCGCGCTCAAGGCCGAGGAGCGCAAGGCGCTGATGCGCGAGCTCAAGGAGTCCGGCCTGAGCGACGTGCGGCGTGGCATGGACATTGTCGCCAACTACCTGAACGTCTCGCGCGCCACGGTGTACAACGATGTCCGCGATGGCCAATAACCCCGCCCATCTGCTGTTGCTGGACCGCGACCAGGCCACCGCGCTGCTGCAGCCGGACGACGTGCTGGCCGCCGTGCGCGAGTCCTTCCTGCTGCACGCCAGCGGCGACGGCCGCAACTTCCCGCTGGTGCGCGAGGCGCTGCCGGCCGGCGTGTTCGGCATCAAGTCGGGCGGCGCGGCGCCGCAGGATTTGCTGGGCATGAAGGCGGCCGGCTTCTGGCCGGGCAACCGCAGCCACGGCGCGGACGGCCATCAGGCCACGATCATGCTGTTCGATCCGGCCACCGGACGGCCGCAGTGCCTGATCGACGGCAACGCCGTCACCACCGAACGCACGGCGGCGGCCGGCGCGCTGGGTCTGCTGGCGCTGGCGCGTCCGGACAGCGAGACGCTGTGCGTGTTCGGCACCGGCGTGCAGGGCAGCGCCCATGTGGACTACGCGTTGCGCGTGCTGCCGGGCCTGCGGCGCGTGCGCTACCTGACGTCCGACGGCCGCCGTGATGCCGCATTTGAAGCGCGTTTCGCGCAGCGCTGCGACGTCGCGCCCGGCGCCAGCGCCGATGGGGCGGTGGCCGACAGCGACATCGTCATCACCGCCACCACCGGACGCGGCCCGCTGTTCGCCCCGCAGGCGGTGCGGTCCGGCACGCACCTGAACTGCGTCGGCAGCGACACGCGCGGCAAGCGCGAACTGGCGGAAGGCATGCTGGCGCGGGCCAGCGTCTGGGTCGACGACCTGGCGCAGGCGCTGGCCATCGGCGAGCTTCAGTGGGCGCCGCAGACGCCGGTGAAAGAGTTCTGCGCGCTGTTGGTGGAAGGCCTGTCCACGCGCCACGGCATCGCGGCGGACGCCATCACCATCTTCGACATGACGGGCATCGCCCTGCAGGATCTTTCGGTGGCGCGCATGCTGCGGCAGCGCGCCTTGGCAACCGGCACAGGCACCAGCGTGGCCTGGCCATGGTAATCACAAGGACTAACATGAACGACTTGATACTCCCCACCTACGCCGACGTGGTCGCCGCATCGGAACGCATCGCCGGCCACGCGCACCACACGCCGGTGGCCACCTCGCGCACCGCCAACGAGGAACTGGGCGCCGAAGTGTTCTTCAAGTGCGAGAACATGCAGCGCATGGGCGCCTTCAAATTCCGCGGCGGTTACAACGCGCTGGCGCGCTTCACGCCTGAACAGCGCCGCGCCGGCGTGGTGGCGTTTTCGTCGGGGAACCATGCGCAGGCGATCGCGCTGGCGGCCAAGTTGCTGGGCATTCCGGCCACCATCGTCATGCCGCTCGACG
>Ga0308157_10004002_pt1 | contig 20260 bp, 16 predicted proteins | sample PhyBR1_FD_201035 | JGI IMG/M metagenome (GOLD analysis project Ga0308157, IMG submission 201035) | Phyllosphere microbial communities from UC Gill Tract Community Farm, Albany, California, United States - DLSLB.R1 | ecosystem: Host-associated > Plants > Phyllosphere > Unclassified | place: USA...
TGGGAAGATGACGACGACAGCGAATTCTGTTCGTCGAATGTCGACTTCGTCGACGCCGCGGCCGTGGCCGACGTGATCGGCATAGAGATCGAGCATGTGAACTTCGCGGCCGAGTACAAGGACCGGGTGTTTGCCGAGTTCCTGCGCGAGTACCAGGCCGGGCGCACGCCCAACCCCGACGTGCTGTGCAATGCCGAAATCAAGTTCAAGGCATTTCTCGACCACGCGATGCGCCTGGGCGCCGAGAAGATCGCCACCGGCCACTATGCGCGCGTGCGCCAGAACCCGCAGTCGCAGCGCTTCGAGCTGCTCAAGGGGCTGGATCCGGCCAAGGACCAGAGCTATTTCCTGCACCGGCTGAACCAGGCCCAGCTGTCGAAGACGCTGTTTCCCGTGGGCGAGTTGCACAAGACCGAAGTGCGGCGCATTGCCGAGGAAATCGGCCTGCCCAACGCGAAGAAGAAGGACTCGACCGGCATCTGCTTCATTGGCGAGCGGCCGTTTCGCGATTTTCTCAACCGCTACATCAACAAGGAGCCGGGCTGGATTCTTGACGACCGCGACCGCAAGCTGGGCCGCCACCAGGGCCTGTCGTTCTACACGCTGGGCCAGCGCCAGGGCCTGGGGATTGGCGGCATCAAGGAAAAAGGCGCGCAGCGCGGCGGCGGTGAGCACCACCCCTGGTTCGTGGCGCGCAAGGAGCTGGACCGCAACGTGCTGCGCGTGGTGCAGGGCCATGACCACCCCTGGCTGCTGTCGCCGCAGCTCGATGCCGACAACGCCAGCTGGGTCGCGGGCGAGCCGCCGGCCGCCGGCACCTATGGCTCGAAGACGCGCTACCGCCAGCCCGATTCGCCGGCGGTCATCAGCGCGGCCGGGGACACGACGTTCCGCCTGGATTTCCCTGAGCCGCAATGGGCCGTCACGCCGGGCCAGTCGGCCGTGCTGTATGACGGCGATGTGTGCCTGGGCGGCGGCATGATCTCCGCCGTGGCCGGGTACGTGCCGCCGCGCGACTAGACAAAGCGGATGCCCTCGGTGCGGGCCTGCAGCTGGGCAAAGCCCAGTTGCACGGCTTGCGAGGCCTTGTGGAAAGCCGCATCCACCAGCGCTTCGTCGCTGCCAGCGTGCTGGAGGTCATGCTTGAGGTGCGTGCCGATGCGAGCCAGGATCGGCTCCAGTGCCAGGCCCCGTTCGTTGAATCGTTCGCATAGCTTGTGGAGCGGATAGTGCTTCAGGTCCACTGCCGAACCGGGAAGCGCCAGATGGTTGCGGCCAATGGTCTCCAGCAGCGTGCTGCCCTGCCTGGCAAACAGGTAGTCGATGTCCTCGAATTTCTTGGCCTCGAAATCCGGGCCCAGGGCCAGACGGCCGAAATCGATGGCCTTGAGGTGCACGCTGCCGGTTTCCTTCACCTTGTGCACGACCAGGTTGTGCATGTGCAGGTCGCGGTGGGCGACCTGATTCTTGTAGAGCACCCGGGCCAGGTCCACGAGTTGCGGCAGCAGGCTTTTTGCCTGCTCGCGTGACAGGTGGTCCAGGCAGTGGTCCATTTCGTGGCTTTCCACATGTTCCGCGTCATAGATATCGACCATGGCATAGGCATGTGCGGGGCTCAGTGCCGGATGCAGGGCACTTGGATCGACGACCTTTTTCTGCGTCGAGATGTAGCTGGCCAGCTCGGGCCGGTCTTCGGCATATTCGGCCAGCGCCAGTTCACGGTCGAAGTCGTCGGTTCCGGTCTGGTTCTCGGCACGCAGCAGACCACTTGCGGCGTGAAATTTCTTGTTGACGCCGCCGCCGCAGAAATCTGCATCCTGCACCTGGGCTACGCGCTCCCGCGTGTCGAGTCGGTGCTGGTCGATGGTGGTCATCTGCGCCCGCAGCAGGGACGTGTCCTGTGGTTGCCCCAGGTGCAGGTAGATCAGCTGCTGTTCATCGGCATTGATGGTATCGGTCTTGATGGGCTTGCCGTCAATGCAGTACTCCACCGTGTATTGCTGCGGTTCGTCGGGGTGGGCGGCGATGTTCAGCGTCAGCAAAGAGCGGCTGTCGGTCGCCAGCTGCGCCAGCCGGTCGAAGCGGGCGAAATTGCTGGTGCCGCCGTCGTGCAACATCGTATGCAGCTGCTTGAGCGCCGTTTCCTTGCTTTCCGGGCGGAAGAAGTCGCGGATCTTGTCAAAGACCCCGAGCTTCGTTGCACGCTGGCTGTCGCTGTCCATGAGCTTTGCAAGGCGCGAGCTGCTCAGCGACAGCTGGGCGGTGGCTGCCATTGGAATGGTGCTGCTCATGGACTGGTACGCGGCTCGGGAGCCGGGCGAAAGACACCGGTGCGTGGCAAGCGGGGCGCAGTGGCGGCACCGATGGGCCGTGCCGGGAGGGAGAATTCCATGGAAGCTCCAGGTTGAAGCAAGAGGTGGCGCGGTGTGAGTAACCTGGAGAAGCTGGCGGTTCCGCGGGGACTGCCCGGACTTCCCCGAGTCGCAAGGGGCCGCCACGCCCGGCCAGTCGGCCGTGGAGGGGCATCCGGAGCCTGCGGGCAACTGACCGGCAGCGCGCCCTGGGGTGGACCCGAGGGCATAAGCTAAGTTGAAAATCCAGCTTGGCCGGCCGGGGCAAAGCGGCTAAGTTGGCGGGTTTCGCCCTGCCATGCACTCCGCCTCCCCATCCGCCTTTGCCGCGCCCCAGGCCGCGGCCATTCCCCTCCACCTGGTTACACCGGCCGATCTGCCGACCCTCGGCGCACGGCTGACGCCGGCGCAGCGGCAATGGCTGCAGTCCAGCGGCTTTGACGCCAGCCCCGGCCGGGTGCTGCTGCTGCCGGGTGCCGAGGGCGCGCTGGCCGCCGTGCTGGCGGGCGTGGAGCCGGCCCAGCCGCTGTGGCAACTGGCGGGCTTGCCCCAGCAGCTGCCGGCTGGCGTGTATGCGCTTGCCGAGCAGGGGCAGGGCGACGACGACCTGGGCGCGCGCACTGCGTTTCGCCATCTGGGCTGGGCGCTGGGCGCGCTCCAGGCGCGCCAGCCCGCGTCCCAATTGCGTGTCAGCGAGGCCGAGCAACAGTTGGCGCAGCGCCTGGCCGCAGCGATTGCCGAAGTCCGCCACCTGGTGAATCTGCCGGCCAATCAACTGGGCCCTGAAGCCCTGGCGGCGGCCGTGCAGCAACTGGCCGCGCAACATGGCGCGCGGTACCGCGAATGGCTGGGCGAGGCGCTGCCCGCGGCCGGCTTCGGCCTGGTCTGGGCCGTGGGCCGTTCGGGCGCCCAGGCGCCGCGCGTGGCCCAGCTCGAATGGGGCGATCCGGCGGCGCCGCGGCTGGTGCTGATCGGCAAGGGCGTGTGCTTCGACACCGGTGGCCTCGATCTCAAGGCGCCGGCCGGCATGCGCTGGATGAAAAAGGACATGGGCGGCGCGGCGCATGCGATTGCGCTGGCCGGGCTGATCATGCAGGCCGGGCTGGGCCTGCATCTGACGCTGCTGGTGCCGGCCGTGGAGAACGGCGTCGGGCCGCTGGCGCTGCGCCCCGGCGATGTGCTGCGCGCGGGCAATGGCCGCACGGTGGAGATCGAGAACACCGATGCCGAAGGCCGGCTGATCCTGGCCGATGCGCTGCACCATGGCTTGCAGGGCGAGCGTTCGCCGGCGCTGGTCATCGATCTGGCGACGCTCACGGGCGCGGCGCGCATGGCGCTGGGGCCCGAGCTGCCGGCGCTGTTCAGCAACCATGAGGGCTGGGCCGCCGAGCTGCTGACCGCGGCCGCGCGCGAACACGACCCGCTGTGGCGCCTGCCGCTGTGGGCGCCCTACCGGCGCATGCTCAAGTCCGACAGCGCCGACGGCATGAACGCCGCCAGCACGCCGCTCGGGGGCGCGATCACGGCGGCGCTGTTTCTCGAGGACTTCGTGCCGGCCCAGGTGCCCTGGCTGCACCTCGATCTCTACGCCTGGAATCTCGAGGAGCGGCCGGGCCGGCCCAAGGGCGGCGAGGCCCAGGGCCTGCGCGCGCTTTTCAGCCTGCTGACGCAGCGCTTCGCGCCGCGCTAGCTGCAGTGGCCTCGGAGGGCGGCGGCGCACAAAGCGCATTTGCATATGCGGATTCATGCGTTGTCTGAAGGTGGATGGCTGCCGAGAATCGGCGGCTCACAACGTGCACCGCACGCCCGCTTTCCGCCTTCAGCGCCCACGCTCCATGAATCCAAGATTTCTCTCCCGCCGTTCCACCGCCCTTGCCGCCGTTCTGCTGGCGGCGGTACTTGGCAGCACCACCGCGCAGGCCGAAACGCTGCGCTGGGCGCGCTCGGCCGATGCCTCGACGCTCGATCCGCACGCGCTGAACAACGGCCCGAATCACAACCTGCTGCACCAGGTCTACGAGCCGCTGATCATTCGCACCGCTGACGGCAAGCTGCAGCCCACGCTGGCCACGTCATGGACGCTGACCAGCGACCCCTCGGTCTGGGAATTCAAGCTGCGCAAGGGCGTGAAGTTCCATGACGGCAGCCTGTTCACGGCCGACGACGTGCTGTTCTCGCTGGAGCGCGCGCGCTCGCCCTCGTCCGACATGCGCTCGCTGCTGGTGGCGATCACCGACGTGGTGAAGATCGATCCGTTCACCGTCCACATCAAGACCTCGGGCACCACGCCGTTGCTGCCCGACAACCTGATCAACATCCAGATTCTCAGCGCCGCCTGGGCCAGGAAGCATGGCGTGGAAGCGCCGCAAAAGCCGTCGGCCAAGGAAGAGACCTATGCCACGCGCAACGTCAACGGCACCGGCCCCTACACGCTGGTGACGCGCGAGCCCGATGTGCGCACGGTGCTCAGGAAATTTCCCGGCTACTGGGGCACGGGCCTGTTCCCGCTGCCCATAGACGAGCTGGTCTATCTGCCGATCAAGTCGCCCGCGACGCGCGTCGCCGCGCTGCTGTCGGGGGAGGTCGACTTCGTGCAGGATCTGCCCATCCAGGACATTGCCCGCCTGCGCGCCGACGCCAAGCTGCGCGTCAACCAGGCCGCGGAAAACCGCACCATCTTCCTGGGCCTGAACGTGGGCGCGGCGCCGCTGACCTACTCTGACGTCAAGGACAGGAACCCGCTGGCCGATGTGCGCGTGCGCCAGGCCTTCCAGCTGGCCATAGACCGCGTGGCGATCCAGAAGGCCGTGATGCGCGGCCTGTCGGTGCCGACCAACATCATCGCGCCGCCATTCGTGCATGGCTACGACAAGGCGTTTGGCGCGGTCGGCAAGACGGACGTGGCCCAGGCCAAGAAGCTGCTGGCCGATGCCGGCTACCCCAACGGCTTCGGCATCACGCTGCATTGCACCAACGACCGCTATCTCAACGACGAGGCGATCTGCCAGGCCGTGGCCGGCTTCCTGGGCCGCGCGGGCGTGAAAACCACCGTGGTGTCGCGCCCGCTGGCCATTCAGACCGCGGCCATCAACGGCCAGGACACTGATTTCTATCTCTACGGCTGGGGCGTGCCGACCTATGACTCGGCCTATATCTTCGACTACCTGGTGCATACGCGCGGCAAGAATGCGCGCGGCGCGACCAATGCCACGCGCTACAGCAACGACGCCGTCGACCGCCAGATCGTCTCGCTGGCGTCGGAAGGCGACAGCAAGAAGCGCGATGCGACGATCAAGAGCATCTGGACCACGGTGCAGAAGGAGCTGATCTATCTGCCGCTGCACGACCAGATCCAGACCTATGCGATGAAGCGCCGCTTCGACATTCCCGTGAACCCGTCGAACACGCCGTACTTCAAGCTGTTCAAGCTGGCCGAGAAATAAGTCTGCGCGCCGGGTGTGCCTGCGCGCGGCCCGGCCTTTTTCCATTCCCCACGAGAAGACTGCATGCCCTTGCTGTTTGCGCGTCGCCTGGGCCAGTCCTTGCTGGTGCTGCTGGCGGTTTCCTTCATTGCCTTCCTGGTGTTTCGCCATATCGGCGACCCGACCATCAGCCTGCTGGGCGAGGACGCTTCGCTCGCCGATCGCGAGGCCGTCATTGCCGAGCTGGGCTTCGACCAGCCCGTGGCCGTGCAGTATCTGCGCTACATGGGCAATGTGCTGCAGGGCGAGTTCGGCATCTCGTACCGGCTCAAGCGGCCGGTGGTGGAGGTGATTGCCGAGCGCCTGCCGGCCACGCTGGAGCTGGCGCTGATCGCCGGGCTGCTGGCCGTCGCGGGCGGCCTGGTGCTGGGCGTCTACACCGCCATCCACCGCGAGGCCTGGCTCAGCCGGGCGCTGATGACGCTGTCGCTGGTCGGCGTCTCGCTGCCCACCTTCCTGATCGGCATCGCGCTGATCTACATCTTTGCCGTCGAGCTGCAATGGCTGCCGTCGTTCGGCCGCGGCGACACCGTGGCGCTGGGCGGCTGGAGCACGGGCTTTCTCACGGCCTCGGGCTGGGCCTCGCTGGTGCTGCCGGTGTGCACGCTGGCGATGTTCAAGCTGACGCTGATCATGCGCCTGGTGCGCGCCGAGATGATGGAGGCGCTGCGCACCGACTATGTGCGCTTTGCACGTGCGCGCGGCCTGCCCGAGAAGCGCATCCATTACCGCCATGCGCTGCGCAACACGCTGATTCCCGTGGTGACCATCACCGGCCTGCAGATCGGCTCGCTGATCGCGTTTGCCATCGTCACCGAAACCGTGTTCCAGTGGCCCGGCGTGGGCCTGCTGTTCATCAATTCGATACAGGGCGTCGATGTGCCGGTGATCGCCGCCTATCTGATGCTCATCGCGGCGCTGTACGTGGTCATCAACTTCCTTGTCGACGGCGCCTATCTGCTGGTCGACCCGCGGCTGCGCCGCAACTGAGACATCGCTGCAAGAACATGGCTGAATCCTCTCCTTCCCTTTCTTCTTCCCTTTCTCCCGCGCCGGTGCGCTGGTGGCAGCTGCGCCGCAGCGAATCCGCCGTGCTGCGCGCGCTCGGGCGCTCGCTGACCGTGCAGGCCGCGGTGCTCGTGCTGCTGCTGCTGTGCGGCGCGGCGCTGTTCACGCCCTGGCTGGCGCTGCAGAATCCTTTCGACCCTGCGGGGCTGGAGCTGCTCGATGCATTCACCGCGCCGGGCCAGGCCGGCCTGTCCGGCGCGACCTATCCGCTGGGCGCCGACGAGCAGGGCCGCGATGTCTACTCGGCGATTCTCTACGGCCTGCGCATGTCGCTGTTCGTCGGCGGCGCGGCCGTGGCGCTGTCGCTGGCGATCGGCGTGCCGCTGGGCCTGATCGCGGGCTACGCGGGCGGCTGGTTCGACACGCTGGTGATGCGCATTGCCGATGTGCAGCTCACGTTTCCGGTGCTGCTGGTGGCGCTGCTGGTGTTCGGCATCGCGCGCGGCATCCTGCCCGAGAGCTACCGCGACGAGATGGCGCTGTACGTGATCATCCTGGCGATAGGCCTGTCCGAGTGGGTGCAATACGCGCGCACGGTGCGCGGCGCGGTGCTGGTCGAGAAGCACAAGGACTATGTGCTGGCCGCGCAGGTCATTGGCCGCTCGCGCACCGGCATTCTGCTGCGCCACATCCTGCCGAATCTGCTGGCGCCGGTGCTGGTGATCGCCACCATCAGCTTTGCGCTGGCCATCGTTGCCGAGTCGACGCTATCGTATCTGGGCGTGGGCCTGCCGCCGACCCAGCCTTCGCTGGGCACGCTGATCCGCGTCGGCCAGGGCTTTCTGTTCTCGGGTGAGTGGTGGATTCTCCTGTTCCCCGGCCTGGTGCTGCTGGCCCTCGCACTGTCCGTCAATCTGGTCGGCGACTGGCTGCGCGACGCCTTGAACCCGAAACTGCAATGACTGCCCGCGACGCTTTTCTCAAGACCTCGGCCGAGAGTTTGTTGATCGACCCGATTCTGCGCGTGCAGAACCTGGGCGTCACTTTCGATACCCACCGCGGCCCGGTCACGGTGCTCAACGACGTCTCGTTCGAGATCCGCCCCGGCGAAATCCTGGGCGTGGTCGGTGAATCGGGCGCGGGCAAGTCCATGACCGGCAATGCCGTGATCGGCCTGATCGCGCCGCCCGGGCGCATGAGCAGCGGCCAGATCTTCCTGCGCGACGAACGCATAGACACGCTGCACGGCGAAGACCTGCGCCGGCTGCGCGGCAAGCATATCGCCATGGTGTTCCAGGACCCGCTGACCAGCCTCAACCCGGTGCTGACCATAGGCCAGCACCTGATCGAGACGATACGCCAGCATCTGCCTTTGAGCGAGCGCCAGGCGCGCCAGCGCGCCATCGAGCTGCTGACCGACGTCGAGATCGCCGAGCCCGCGGCCCGGCTCAACCAGTTCCCGCACCAGTTCTCGGGCGGCATGCGCCAGCGCGTGGCGATTGCGCTGGCGCTCAGCGCCGAACCCGCGCTCTTGATTGCCGACGAGCCCACGACGGCGCTCGATGTGTCGGTGCAGGCCCAGGTGATTCGCGTGCTGCGCCGCGTCTGCAAGGAGCGCGGCACGGCGGCGATGCTGATCACGCACGACATGGGCGTGATTGCCGAGGCCGCCGACCGGGTGATGGTCATGTACCAGGGCCGGGTGCTGGAGACCGGGCCGGTGCGCCAGGTGCTGGATGCGCCCCAGGCGCCGTATACGCAGGCGCTGATGGCGGCGATTCCTGCGCTGGACAAGCCCCTGCGCCGGCTGCCGGTGCCGGAGGTGGGCAGGGCCGCGGCGCCGGCGTTGGCACCCGCGGCGCCAGCCAAGCCTTCGAGTGCGCAGACGCTGGTGCAGATCAGCGGCCTGTCACGCGACTTCGATCTCTCGGGCAGCTGGCTGGCGCGCACTCTTGCGCGCCAGCCCAAGCGCGTGCTGCATGCGGTGCAGGATGTGAGCTTCTCGATTGCGCGCGGCGGCAGCTTCGGCCTGGTCGGCGAGTCCGGCTCGGGCAAGTCGACGGTGGCGCGCATGATTGCCGGCCTGACGCGCCCCACCGCTGGCCGCATCGTGATCGATGGCCATGACCGCTGGGGCGATCCGGCTTCGGCCGCGGCCTTGCGCCGGCGCTTCCAGATGATCTTGCAGGATCCGTATGCGAGCCTGAACCCGCGCTGGAAGGTGGGCCGGTTGATTGCCGAGCCGCTGGAGGTGCTGGGCCTGAGCCACAGCGCCGATGAGACCGCCGAGCGCGTGCAGGAGGCGCTGCGCCGCGTGCGCCTGTCGCCGGACGATGTGCGCCGCTACCCGCACCAGTTCTCGGGCGGCCAGCGCCAGCGCATTGCGATTGCGCGCGCCCTGGTGAGCCGGCCCGAGTTCATCGTCTGCGATGAACCCACGTCATCGCTCGATGTCTCGGTACAGGCCCAGGTGCTGAACCTGATGAAGGACCTGCAGGACGAATTCGGCCTGACCTATCTGCTGATCAGCCACAACCTCGCCGTGGTACGCCATATGTGCGACACGGTGGGCGTGATGCAGCACGGCCGGCTGGTGGAAGTGGGCGAGGCGCAACAGGTGCTGACCGCGCCGGCGCATGACTACACGCGCGCGCTGATCGCGGCGGTGCCGGATATGCGCCGCGCGCGCACGGACTGACGCCGTGGCGCCCTCGGGCGCCACGCTGCGCGTCAGAACAGGTGCGAGACACCCAGCCCGGTGAACGATGCGTCCGCCCCCGCGCCCTGCGAAGCCACGCCGTTGAGCGTGACGCGCGACAGGCCTTCATTGTTCACGCGTGCGAAGCGCGCATAAAGGCGCGTGCGCTTGGACAGCACATAGTCGTAGCCCAGCTGCACGCCGCGTGCGCGTGCGTCCACGCCGCTGACCCGGCGCTGCGCCAGCTGTGCGATCAGCACATGCGGTCCGCCCGCATTCCAGCGCACCGAAGCCATGGCATTGGTGCTGTCGGGAATCGTCGCGGCATCGGCCGTGTTGCGGTTGAACGTGCCGTAGAGCGTGACATCACCCAGCTTGTAGGTCGCGCCCACGAAGTGCGAGACGCTGGCTTCGGGGTGGGCCACGGGGGCCGCGGCCGTGCCGCTGTTGTTGCGCTGGTAGCCATAGCCCAGGTAGACCGGGCCGCTCGCGTATTGCAGGTTCAGGCCCAGGCCGCGGCCCGACGCCGCGCTGCCGCCGGCCTCGCCCGCCGAGTACATCAGTTCGCCCCAGACCCCGCCCAGGCGCGGCGAGGTGTAGCGCAGCGAGTTGTCGGTGAAGCCGGGCGTGAAGGCCGTGGTCGTGTTGCTGGTCTGGGCGAGGAACATGTTCCAGCCCAGCGAAGTGCGGTTGCGTGCCAGCGGATCGGAAGTCAGGCCGACGACGAAGGTCGGCGACCACATGCGGCCCAGGTCGATCGCGCCCCAGGAGCCCGACAGACCCACCTGGCTCCAGCGACCGAAGAACTTGGTCGCGTTGTTCTGCGTGCCGTCGTCGGCGTTGATGCCGGCCTCGAGCCGGAAGTTGGCGCGCAGGCCGCCGCCCAGGTCTTCGCTGCCGCGAAAGCCCAGGCGCGAGACGGTGTTCAGGCCCGAGCTCAGGCGGTTCACGCGAGTGTCGCCGTTCTGCGCGAACTCCAGGCCCATGTCGACCGCGCCGTACACCGTCACCTGCGATCCGGCCTTGCTGTCCTGCGCTGCGGCCTGCGTCGCGGTGGCCATGGCTGCGATCAGCGCCAGCGCGGTGCTTGCATGCTTGCTGTTCATCGTCTTCGTTCCCTCGTCTGTTGAATGCTGTGTTGCGGCGTGTTCGCCGGGGATTCAGCAGCCCCTGGAACGACGTTGAAATCAAGTCTAGGGACGCAGAGCCATCTCGAATAATCGAAACTCGCCATCACGCGATGCGGCTTTCGGATCACCGCGCGCCCGGGGCCAGCCAGGCGTCGGCAAAGCTGCCCGCCGAGCCCTCGACGCCCTGCAGCAGGCCTTGCACGCGCTGGTTCCAGACGTTGCCGCGCGGCACGGCCACCAGCGGCAGCAGCGGCAGCTCGTGCATGACGATCTGCTGGAACTGTCGGAATTGCGCGACGCGCCTGGCTTCGTCGGGCTCCACGGCGGCCTGCGCGAGCAGCGCATCGACTTGCGCGTTGCGGTAGCCCGCGGCGTTGACGAAGGGAATGCCCTTGCCCGCGTCGCGCGACGCGTAGAGGCGCTGCACGCCCACCGTGGGGTCGAACAGCGCGCCCACGCCGTTGATCTCGAAATCGAAATCGCGGCGCGTGTAGACGCGCTGCACGAAGCCGCCCAGATCCTGGCTGCGCACCGTGACATGGATGCCCACGCGCGACAGCGCGGCCTTCACGTATTCGGCCACCTGCTTGAGCGTCGGCGTGGGGAAGTAGTCGAGCGTGACCGCGAAGCGCTTGCCGTCGCTGGCGCGTTTGAAGCCGGCCTGGTCGAGCAGCGCGTTCGCGGCCGCGATGTCGTGCGCATAGGCCTTGAGCGCCGGGTCATGGAACGGCGCGAGCGTCGCCGGGATGGGCGAGGCCAGCGGCTGCGCGTACTGGTGATAGGCGATCTTGTTGAGCAGTTCGATGTTGATCGCATGCGCGACCGCGCGGCGCACCGGCGCCTGCGCGAAGAATTCGTTCGCGAGATTGAACTCGACCGCGGCGATGTTGTTGAGGTAGTTGCTGGGCAGGGCCTGGGCCTGCAGCCTGGGGTTCTTCTTGAGGCGCGCGATGTCGGCCAGCGAGACCGCGGTGCTGAAGTCGGCGGCGCCGGTTTCCAGCGCCGCGGCAATCGCCGCGGGGTCGGCCGAGAAGCGGTAGATGATGCGGTCGAGGTAGGGCTTGCCGCTGTCCCAGTAGTCGGGATTGCGTTCGAACTCCGCATACGCGCCGCGCACCCATTGCTTGAAGCGGAACGGACCCGTGCCAATGGGCGCGCTCGCGTTCTGCGCGATCGCCGCCTCGCCGCGTTCGTAGACATGCTTGGGCACGATGGGCGACTCGGCCGCGGACAGCGTGCGCAGCAGATAGGGCGCGGGCGCCGACAGCACGATCACCGCGGTGTGGGCGTCGGGCGTCTCGACGCGTTCGACATTGGCGAAGGTCGAGCGCGCGCGCGGATTCAGGCGCTTGAGTTCCTGTATCGAATAGGCGACGTCGGCCGCGCCGAACGGCTGGCCGTCATGCCATTTGACGCCCTGGCGCAGCGTGAAGGTATAGCGCTTGCCGTCGGGCGACACCGTCCAGCGCGTGGCCAGCAGCGGCTGGGGCTTGAAGTCGTCGTCGAAGCGCAGCAGGCCTTCGGTGACCTTGGCGCTGATGTCGCGCGCGCCCACCGTGATGTTGGCCAGCGAGATCAGCGCTGGCGGCTCGGCGCCTGTCAGCATGAGCGTGCCGCCGCGCTGCGCCAGGGCGGCCGCGGCCGTGCCGGCCAGAACGGCGGCGGCGCCGAGCACGGCAAGTTGCCGGGAGAGAAAACGAAAAGTGGCGCCAGTCGGCATGCGTGCTCCATCGGGTGCGTGAAAGAAAAAGGAATCAGGCGCGCAGCGCGTCCAGCAGCGGCGGGCGGCGCCGGGCCCAGGGCGCGAGCGCTTCCAGCGCGGCCGCGGCGCGCAGGAGCAGCGCCTCGCCGTACCAGGGGCCTATGAACTGGATGCCCACGGGCAGGCCGGCGCGCGTCCAGCCCGCCGGCACGGTGATCGCGGGATGGCCGCTCACATTGAACGGGTGGCAGTGGTGTATCCAGGCCGTGCGCAGCGGCCCCCAGGGCTGGCCATCAATGACCAGCGGCGCCGCGGGATCGGCCTGGGCCAGCACGGCCGGCGCCGACAGCGTGGGCGTGACCAGCATGTCGCAAGTCTCGAACAGCGCCTGCACCGTGCGGAAGTACTGCGTGCGATCGACCAGGCCCTGCTGCAACTGCTGGCGCGTCATGCGGCCCGCGGCCTCGAGCCGCGCGCGAAAGCCCGGCGGAAAGCCTTCGGGCGCGCGCGCCAGCTGTTCGGCGAACTTGTGGTGGTTGTAAGGCCCGGCAATCGCCGCGAGGATGGGGCTGGACGCACTGAGATCGGCGTGGCGCGTGTCCACCTCGGCGCCCAGGCCCGCGAGCCGCTGCAGCGCCTGTTCGCACAGCGCGCGCACTTCGGCGTCCAGCCCTTCGGCGCCTTCGCCCGCGCCCATGAACGGCAGCCAGCCCAGGCGCAGTCCCCGAATGGTGGCGCCGTCGTTCAGGCTGGCGCGCAGCTGCTGCGGCGGCACGGCGGCGGACCAGGGATCGTCGGCATGCCGGCCCGCGATCACATCCAGCGTCGCCGCGATGTCGGCCACGCTGCGCGCCAGCGGGCCTATCTGCACCAGCGACGAGAAGCCGTCGGCGAGTTCGGTATGCGGCACCAGGCCGTGCGTGGCCTTGAAGCCCACGACGCCGCAGCAGGCCGCGGGCGCGCGCACCGATCCGCCCGCGTCCGTGCCTATGGAGATCGCGCCCGCGCCCACGGCCACGGCTGCGGCGCTGCCGCCGCTCGACCCCCCCGGCGTGTGCGCCGGGTTCCAGGGATTGCGGCCCGTGCCGTACAGCGCGTTCTCGTTGGTCGGGCGCTGGCCGAATTCGGGCATGTTGGTCATGCCCAGGAAGACCGCTCCGGCCTGGCGCAGGCGCGCGACCACGGGGTGGTCGGCGGCCGGCACATGGTCGCGAAACAGCGCCGAGCCAAAGGTCTGGGGCACGCCGCCCACGGCCAGCGTGTCCTTGACCGAGAAGGTCACGCCACACAGGGCGCCTGCCGTGCCGCTGCGCCAGGCGGCCTCGGCCTTGCGCGCCTGGGCCAGCGCCGCAGCGCGGTCGGTCCAGGTGAACATGCGCAGCGCGCCGTCGAGTGCCTCGATGCGCTCGAACGTCTTCTCGACGACTTCGACCGGCGACAGCGTGCGCGCGGCATACGCGGCGAGCAAGGCCTGGGCGGACCAGAGCGTGATGTCCTGGGGCTGGGTCATGCTTCAGCGCTGGCGCAGCCGCGGGTTGAAGTGGTCGTTGAGGCCGTCGCCCAGCAGGTTGAGCGCGAGCACCACCAGCGAGATCGCGGCGCCGGGCAGGGCGCTCAGGTACCAGGCGCTGCGCAGCAGCTCGCGGCCGTTGCCTATCATGGTGCCCCAGCTCAGCTTGTCGGGGTCGCTCATGCCCAGGAACGACAGCGCCGATTCAAGCAGGATGGCGCTGGCCACCATCACCGACGTGGTGACGACGATGGGCGGCAGCGCGTTGGGCAGGATCTCGCCGAAGATGATGCGCAGATCGCCATAGCCCACGCTGCGCGCCGCGGTCACGAAGTCGGCTTGCCGCAGCGCGCGGAACTGCGCGCGCACCAGCCGCGCAATCGTCGGCCACGAGGCCAGGCCTATCGCCAGCGCGACGGTTTCGGTCGAGGGGCTGGCGATGGCGATGATGACGATGGCCAGCAGCATGGTCGGAATGGTCTGGAACAGCTCGGTGAGCCGCGTCAGCACCTCGTCGAGCCAGCCGCCGAAGTAGCCGCCGGCCGCGCCCACCAGCGTGCCTATGGCGACGCCGACGAAGGCCGCGTAAAAGCCCACGGCAAGCGAGGCGCGCGCGCCGTGCGCCAGGCCGGCTGCGAGGTCGCGCCCCATGGGGTCGGTGCCCAGCGGGAACGCCATGTCTTCGCCCGGCCACAGCAGCGGCGCGGCCACCATGTCAAGCGGATCGCCAGGATAGAGCCAGCCCGCGGTCAGCGCGATCGCCGTGAACAGCGCCAGCAATGCGGCGCCGGTCAGCGCCAGGAAATTGCGCAGCAACGGCATGGCTCATTCCCCCTGGATGCGCGGATCCATCCACGCGTGCAGCAGGTCGATGAGCGCATTGGCCGCGATCACCACGAACGAGCCCAGCAGCAGCACGCCCAGCAGCACCGGGTAGTCGCGCGCCAGCATGGCTTCGAGCGCCAGGCTGCCCATGCCGGGCCAGCCGAACACGGTCTCTATCACCACCGAGCCGCCCAGCAGATTGCCCAGGTGCAGGCCCATCATCGTGGTCACCGGAATCAGCGCGTTGCGCAGCACATGGCGCAGCTGTATCGCCAGCGGCGCCAGCCCCTTGGCGGTGGCGGTGCGCACGAAGTCCTGGCGGTTGACTTCGAGCATCGCGGCGCGCGTGAGCCGCGCGTAGATCGAGACGAAGAACGTCGACAGCGACAGCGCGGGCAGCGTGAGGTGCAGCGCGCGGTCGCGCCACCAGGCCAGGCCCTGCAGGTCGGCGCCCAGCGTGGCGTTGCCGCCGCTGGGGAACCAGCCCAGGTGCACCGAGAAGACCACGACGATCATCAGCGCGACCCAGAAGCCCGGCATGGCGTGCAGCAGCATTGCGGCGATCGACAGCAACTGGTCGGGCCAGCGCCCGGCCCAGACCGACATCAGCACGCCGCAAGCCACGCCGACCACGACCGCGATGGCCAGCGCGACCACCATCAGCAGCAGCGTGCCGGGCAGGCGCGAGAGGATCAGCTCGGCCACGGGCGCGTGGTAGCGCGACGACTGGCCCAGGTCGAAGTGCGCGAGCCGCCAGAGGTATTGGCCCAGCTGCGCGAGAAACGACTGGTCCAGCCCCAGGCTCGCGCGCAGCTGGGCCATGGTCTCTGCCGTGGCGCTGCCGGCCTCGGCCGCGAGCACGTCGACGGCGTCACCGGGAACGAGTTGCAGCAGGCAGAAATGGAGGATGACGATGCCGATCGCCGTGGGCAGGGCCTGGGCCGCGATGCGGCGAAGTCGTAACGAAGCTCTGGAAGAAGCTTGGGACATGGGCGCTTTGAAACGATGGCGCAACGCGCCGGATCGCAGGGAGAAAAGGGTCGAATTGATTCTAGGAGCGGGGCCCCGAAACGCCGTGATCGAAGGAAGAGATCACGCGATGCGACTTTGTGATCGCCCGGCCATATTTGCGCGCCGCATGAGCAAATGCGCATTGCTTTGTTGGCGCCGGCGCCGCCGCCCCCTAGAGTCAAGGGCCCGCGCATCGAAGGTTTCCGTTGGCTTCCCTGTCCCCTCCCTCCATTGCCACGCTGCCGTTCCGGCTCAAGTTCCGCCAGCTGGTGCTGCTCGACGCGCTGGGCGAATCGCAGTCGCTGCGCAAGGCCGCGGCCCAGACCCACCTCACGCAGCCCGCGGCCACGCGCGCGATGGCCGAGCTGGAGTCGGCCTTCGGCGTGCAGCTGTTCGACCGTTCGCATGCGGGCATGACGCCCACCGTCTACGGCCACGCGCTGATCAAGCACGCGCGCCGCGTGCTGTTCGACGTGCAGCAGGCCCATGCCGACATCCAGGCGCTGCGTTCGGGCGCGCAGGGCCTGGTGCGCATAGGCTCGCTGCTGCCGCCCGCAGCCGGCCTGCTGCCGCTGGCGATCGCCGAAGTCAAACGCCAATTTCCGCTGCTGCGCATTTCGCTCGAACAGCTGCCGCAAAAGCCGCTGGTCGAGCGCGTGCGCGAAGGCAGCCTCGACATCGCGCTGTGCCGCCAGATCACGCCCAAGGCCGACGCCAACGGGCTGGACCAGACGGTGCTGTTCGACGAGGACTATGTGCTGGTCGCGGGCCCCGACCACCGGCTCGCGGGCGCGCGCACGCTCAAGCTCGGCGATCTGATCGACGAGCCCTGGGTGATGCCGCATGCGAGCGGGCTGCTGCACGCGCATGTGCATGCGCTGTTCCTGATCCACGCGGGGCGGCTGCCGGCCAACACCATCGAATCGTCTACGCCGCTGGTCGCCAATCTGATGCTGGTCGAGCGCCACGGCTTTCTCAACTTCATGCAGAAGACCATCGCCCAGGACTACGCGGCGCGCGGCCAGCTGTGCGTGCTGTCCATTGCGCTGAGCAACCCGCTGGGGCCGCATGTGATCGCGGTGCGCGACGACGGTGCGCTGCCGCCCGCCACGGCCATCGTGCTGCGCGCCTTGCGCGAGGTGGCCGAACGCATGGGCCTGCCCGCCGAAGAGGAACTCGCGCTCGGCTAGATGCCGCGCGGGTGATGCAAAAAGCGGAGCACCCGAACCCCTCTTTCGATTGGCCCGATGCGCGGTTTCTGCCTATTCTGAAGACAAGCACCAGCCTTGCTTTGGAACCATGCCAGCCACCCACACCTCAACCGAATTTTCCTTTGCCACCCACAACCCGCCCGCGCTGGGCGCACCGCTGGGCGCGTATGCGCAGGTGCTGGAGATCCCCGCGGGCGCGTCGCTGGTCCTGCTCTCGGGCCAGACGCCCATTCTCGAAGACGGCAGCGTGCCCGAAGGCTTCGAGGCCCAGGCCGAGCGCGTGTGGGAGCGCATCGCGATTGCGCTGGCCGCGGTGGGCCTCGACTGCCGCCACATCTGCCGCGTCGTGACCTATCTCATCGACCCGGCCGATGCGCCTGCCCATGCCCGGGTGCGCGCGCGCTATCTGGGCGCGGCGCGCCCCGCATCGACCGGCCTGGTGGTGCGCGCGCTGTTTCAGCCGGCCTACCGGCTCGAAGTCGAAGTCACGGCCGCGCGCCCGCCCGCAGCTTGAGCCCGCCCTGGCCAGCGAACAGAACACACTCAAAGGAAATCAGATGGCAGATGCAGTGAATCGGCGCGCCACCCTCGTACGCCTGGCGGCCCTGGGCGCAGCGCCTTTCGCCTTCTCGGCGCCGGCGCACGCACTCGCCCCCTACCCGTCGCGCACCATCAAGCTGGTCGTGCCCACGGCGCCCGGCGGCTCGGTCGATTCGGCCGGGCGGCGCCTGGCCGAGGCGCTGGCCAAGACGCTGGGCACCAGCATCGTGGTCGACAACAAGGCCGGCGCGGGCGGTGCCATCGGCATCGACGCCGTGGTCAAGAGCCCGGCCGACGGCTATACGCTGGTGCTGGGCATCGCGGCCACGCTGTCGGTGCAGCCCGCGGTGCGCGCCAATCTGCCGTACAACGCGGCGCGCGATCTGGTGCCTATCGCTGTCTTCGCGCAAGGCGGTCTGGTGATCGCCGTGGCCGCCGACAGCCCCGTGCGCACCATCAAGGACTTGCGCGCGCTCGCCGCGCGCAAGGGCGATCTGAGCTTCGGCAGCGGCGGCCAGGCGACGTTCGGCCATCTCACGGGCGAAGTCGTGGGCGCGGCGCTGGGCATTCCCCTGCGCCACATTCCCTACCGCGGCGCGGCGCCCGCAGTGGCCGACCTCGCGGGCGGCCTGCTGGACTTTGCGGTCGTCGATGCGTTCTCGGCCGCGCCGCATGTGCAGTCGGGCAAGCTGCGCATCCTTGCCACCGCGAGCCCCACGCGCCACGTGACTTTCCCCGACGTGCCCACGCTGGGGGAAGCGGGCATTCCCTTCGAGCGCGGCACCTGGATCGGGCTGTTCGCGCCCGGCGCCACGCCGCCGGCCATCGTTGCCCAGCTGAGCGCGGCCGTGCAGGCCCAGGCCGCCGACCCCGTGTTCCGCGCCGACATCGCCAAGCTCGGATTCACGCCGGTATTCCTGCCTTCTCAGGACGTCGCCAAGCTGCTCGCGCAGGAGATCGAGGCCTGGAAGGCCGATGCCCAGCGCGCCAGGATCCAGCTCGACTGAGCCATTCCACCACCCACCCCTAGAACCGAGAACAATGACCCAAGCATCGATACTCGACCACCACACAGACGGCTTCGTGCAAGCCAATGGGCTGCGCCTGCACTACGAACAATGGGGCGACGGCCCGCGCGTCGTCATCGCGCTGCACGGCACTTCGCTGCACGGCAAGGTCTGGTACTGGCTGGCCGAAGCGCTGGGCCCCGCGTACCGGCTGATCGGCCTGGACCAGCGCTCGCACGGCGACTCGCAGCGCGTGGCCACGGGCCAGTACGGCGTGGAGCACTATTGCGACGATCTCGCGGCCTTCATCGACCGCATGGGCTACGAACGCGTGAGCCTGGTCGGCTCGTCACTGGGCTCGCGCGTGGCGTTGCTGTACGCGGCGCGCCACCCGGAGCGCGTCGACACCATGGCCTTGCTCGACCTGAGCTTCGAGATGCCGACCGCGGCTTCCGAGCACATGGTGCAGGCCCACATCACGCGGCCGCGCGAGTTCGCCGACATCGAGGAGGCCGTGGCCTTCTCCAAGACGCTGCCCCAGCGCCTGCGCTTCACCGACGAAGTGCACCGCCGCACCCTGGCCGGCGACCTGCGCGCCACGCCTTCGGGCCGGCTCGAGTGGCGCTACGAACGCGACGCCGCGATCGAGACGCTGCGCTGCGCGGCGCGCGACATGTGGGATGCGGTGCGCGCGGTGCGCGCGCCCACGGTGATATTGCGCGGCGCCGACAGCGACGTGCTGATCGCGTCCACGGTCGAGCGCCTCCAGCAGGAATTCCAGGGCGTGCGCATCGTCGACGTACCCAACGCTGGCCATTCGATCTGGGGCGACAACCCGGCGTTCACGGCCAAGACCGTCGTTGACGCGCTGGACCGGCACAGCACGGCCTCGGCCGGTGTGGCTGCAGATTGATCGGGCCGTCTGCCGTGACGACGCAAAGGCGCTGAATCGCGCCCGTCGTTCACGCGTCCAGTATGGGCATGAATCCGCCAAAGATCATGCGCTTGCCGTCAAACGGCATTTGCTTCTCCATGCCGGCCAGGCGCGGGTCCTTCATGGCTTCCTGATTGACCCGGTCGCGCACTTCGCGCGACGGGTATTCGATCCAGGAAAAGACGATGATCTCGCCTTCGACGGCCTTGACCGCGCCGCGGAAGTCGGTGAGCTTGCCGTCCGGGACATCGTCGCCCCAGCATTCGACGACGCGTGTCGCGCCGAAGTCCTTGAAGACCTGGGCAGCGCGCGTGGCCATGTCCAGATACTGCTGTTTGTTGGCGGCGGGCACCGCCACCACGAATCCATCCACGTATTTCATGGTGAGCCTCCTGGGGAACAAGAGGCCCATGCTCGCAGAGACGCCCGGACGATGTTGTAAAAAACCGCATCGGGCTGGGCGGCGGGCGCCGCCAGGCTCAATAGCCGCTCAGCGACTGGCGCAGACGCTCGCCGGCATAGGCCTGGGCTGCGCGCGCCTTCTCCAGCACTGCGGCGGCGCCAAAGAACTCATGCGCCACGCCTTCGTATTCGCGGCGTTCCACCGGTACCTGGGCGTTCTGCAACGCATCTTCGAGCTTGGCACCGTCGCTGCGCAGCGGGTCCAGGCGGGCATTGATGATGGTCACCGGCGGCAGGCCATGCAGGTCGGCGTCGATCAGCGACAGGCGCGGGTCGCTCAGGTCGTCTTCGCTGCGGATCAGATGGTCGACAAACCACTTGACCATGGCGCGGTTGAGGGGCTTGGCAATCGCGTTCTCGATATACGACTCGGTGTTGAGGCTGGTCTG
>Ga0308157_10004003_pt1 | contig 20258 bp, 17 predicted proteins | sample PhyBR1_FD_201035 | JGI IMG/M metagenome (GOLD analysis project Ga0308157, IMG submission 201035) | Phyllosphere microbial communities from UC Gill Tract Community Farm, Albany, California, United States - DLSLB.R1 | ecosystem: Host-associated > Plants > Phyllosphere > Unclassified | place: USA...
GCTTCGGCGAGCGGCACCAGGATTTCGCGGTGTTCCAGGGCGCCTGCTTCTACCGGCTGGTGGGGCAGGGCCAGGAATTCGGCGTCGATGGCCGCGCGCTGATGCTGCGCCCGGCCGACCCGCGCGGTGAGGAATTCCCCCGCTGGCGCGCGCTGTTCGTGGAGCGCCCGAAGACGCCCGACGGTCCGCTGGTGATCCACGCCCTGCTCGATTCCGATTCGCTCGCCGCCGCCCTGCGCCTGGAACTGCGCCCCGGCGAGACCTCGACCGCGGCGATCACCGCCACCCTGGTCACCCGCAAGGCCGTCGATCACCTCGGGCTCAGCGGCATGCAGGCACCGTTCCTGTTCGGCCCACACGACCGGCGCGGCGCGGACGATGCCCGCGCCGCGGTCTATGCCGCGGGCGGCCTGCAGATCCGCAATGGCGGCGGGGAGGCGATCTGGCGCCCGGTGCGCAACCCGGAGACGCTCCAGATCTCGGGCTTCCTCGACAACCGCCCGCAGGGCTTCGGCCTGACGCAACGGGACCGTTCGTTCACGACCTTCGAGGATGACGGCCGCCACTGGGAGCGTTGCCCCTCGCTCTGGGTCGAGCCGGGCGAGGCCACCGGCGCCGCCGAGGCAGGCGCCGAGGGCCTGTGGGGGGAGGGCGCCGTGACGCTCCTCGAGATCCCGAGCGATTCGGAAGTCAACGAGAACGTCATCGCCTATTGGCGGCCGAAGGCGGCCCTGCCCGCGGGCCAGGAGGTCCGCATCGCCTACCGGCAGAACTGGGGCCGCGAGCCAGCCTCGGCATCGCCGCAGGGCAGCCCGCTCGCGCGGGTCACGAGCACCCGCAGCGGCCGCGGCACCGCCAATCCCCGGCGCCTGTTCCTCGTCGACTTTACCGGCGACGGGCTGTTCACCGCCGAGGGCGCCCTCGTGCCCGTCGAGACGGTGCTGATCGCCGGCCCCGGTCGGATCGTCGAGGGCGCGACCCGCTGGATCGCCCATCCGGAGACCCGCACCGTCCGCGTCGCCTTCGAGCTCGATCCGGGCAGCGAGCGGGCCTGCGAGTTGCGCCTTGCCCTCAAGACGGAAGGGCGACAGATCACGGAAACGTGGCTGTACCGCTGGACGCCGTAATTCCTTGCGGGCGCCTTCGCAGCCCGTTGCCGACCCCTTGCCGGAGCGACGATGCCCGACACCGCCGATAGCGCCTCGACCGTGATGGACCGCCCCGTGGCGCACCAGGCCGAGGCGCGGACCGAGCCGGCCTCCAAGCCAGCCTCCATGCCGCCGCGCGCCCCCCTGGCGATGCCGGTGCAGGATCTGCGCACCCGGCCCGCGACGCGCCGCGACGGCGGCGGCGGACCGCTGGCGGCGCGCCTGTTCGTGTTCGGCGGGGCTGCGGCCCTCACCGCCTACGGCGCGTGGCAGATGTACGAGGTGATCTCGGTCTCCGGCGGCGCGACCTGGCTTCAGTACGTGCTGCTGGTGCTGTTCGTCCTGAACTTCTCATGGATCGCGCTGGCCTTCACCGGGGCACTCCTCGGCTTCGCGACGCTGCTGCTGCGGGACAAGGCGGCGCCGCGTCCGGCGAGCCTTTCCACCCGCACCGCCATCGTCATGCCGGTCTACAACGAGGGCAGCGCCCGGGTCTTCGCCGGGCTCCAGGCGATGCACGAGGAGGTCGAGGCCACCGGCCTCGGACGCCATTTCGACTGGTTCGTGCTCTCCGATTCGACCCAGGCCGATGCCTGGGTCGCCGAGGAGCGCGCGCTCCTCGATCTGCGCGCGGAACTCGGCCCCGAGGCCCGGCTCTACTACCGCCACCGTGCAAAGAACCATCACCGCAAGGCCGGCAATATCGGCGACTTCGTCACCGGCTGGGGTGCCGCCTACGACCACATGCTGGTGCTCGACGCCGACAGCCTGCTCACTGGCGACTGCATCGTGCGGCTTGCCGCCGCGATGGAGGCCGACCCGCAAGCCGGCATCATCCAGAGCCTGCCGCTCATCATCAACCGCAACACCCTGTTCGCCCGGCTCCAGCAATTCGCCGCGCGCATCTACGGCCCCGTCATCGCCACCGGCCTCTCGGTCTGGTCGGGCCGCGACGGCAATTACTGGGGCCACAACGCGATCATCCGGATGCAGGCCTTCGCCGAGGCCGCCGGCCTGCCGGACCTCAAGGGCCGCCCGCCCTTCGGCGGCCACATCCTCAGCCACGACTTCGTCGAGGCGGCGCTGATCCGCCGTGCGGGCTGGGGCGTCACCATGCTGCCGCGGCTGGAGGGCTCCTACGAGGAGAGCCCGCCCTCGCTGATCGATCTCTCCGTGCGCGACCGGCGCTGGGCGCAGGGCAACCTCCAGCACGCCCGCGTCATCGGCGCGGCGGGCCTCGCGCCGGCCTCGCGCCAGCATTTCGCCACGGGCATCGCCGGCTACGTCGCCTCGCCGCTCTGGCTCGCCCAGCTGGTGATCGGCATCATCATCGTGCTGCAGACCGCCTGGGTGCGCCCGGAATACTTCTCCGCCGAGTTCGGCCTCTACCCGGTCTGGCCGCGCTTCGACCCGGTGCGCGCGCTCCAGCTCTTCGCCCTCACCATGGGCATCCTGCTCGCCCCGAAGTTTCTGGGCCTGATCCTGGCGCTTCTGGACGCCGAGACCCGGCGGGCCAGCGGCGGCGCGGGACGGCTGACCCTGTCCTTCCTGATCGAGATCCTGCTCTCGGCGCTGATCGCGCCGATCGCGATGCTGGTCCAGTCGGGCTCGGTGTTCCAGATCCTGGCCGGGCGCGACACCGGCTGGAACCCGCAGCGCCGCGACGACGGCTCGATTCCCCTCTCGGACATCGTGCGCCGCCACCGCTGGCACACCGGCCTCGGCCTCGTCACCGGCGTCGCGGCCTTTGCCATCGCCACCTCCCTGTTCCTGTGGATGTCGCCGACGATCCTCGGCCTCGTGCTGGCGATCCCGCTCTCCTGGGCGAGTGGGCAACTGGCGCTCGGGCTCGCGCTGAAGCACCGCGGCCTACTGGTGACGCCGGAGGAGCACGCCCAGCCGTCCATCGCCCGCCGCGCCGGCGAACTCGCCCGCCGCAACGAGGCCCGCGGCTTCGACGACACCGACGCGCTCGCCGCGCTCCACGCCGACCCGACCCTCGCCCGCGCCCACGCAGCGATGCTGCCCGAAGGCACGCCCCGGCCGCGCGGGACCATCGACGCCGACCACACGCTCGCCCGCGCCAAGATCGTGGAGGCCGAAACCCTGGCCGAGGCGCAGGCCTGGCTCACCCCGAAGGAGCGCTTCGCCCTCCTCCACGACCGCGCCCTCCTCGACCAGCTCACCCGCCTGCGGCCAGCCTGAGCCCGGTCACCGCCCTGCGCACCCGCGCATCGCACATTGACGCTGATCCCCAGGGGGCCATAGACAAGCCTGTGACGCCATGGCGCGCTTGGATCGCGCGTCTTCGCGGACGGGGAAGGGTGGCCGAGTGGTTTAAGGCAGCGGTCTTGAAAACCGCCGTGGGGGCAACTCCACCGTGGGTTCGAATCCCACCCCTTCCGCCAGCGCTCCGCCAAGTGGTTGATCCGCCACGAAGCTCACCAAAATCAACGGTTTACAGATAGGCGACTGCTACCCCGAGGTGCTATCCGGGAGCATGAGCGACGTGAGCCGTCACACCTACCTTGCGCAGCGCAAAGGCAGCGCGAACTGGTACTTCAAGGCTAGAGCCGTTCCCGCTTACGTAGCGACGGCCAAATCGTTGTCGTAGCCGGCGGCGGCGAGGCTGTTGCAGCACTCGTCTGGGGTGAGGCGGGTGAAGGCGTGCCGGATGGCGTCCCAGAGGTCTGGCACGGTGCGGGCGGCTGCGGTCCGCAACAGCGCTTTCAGCTTTGCGAAGATCTGTTCGATCGGGTTGAACTCGGGGCTGTAGGGCGGAAGGTAGAGCAGCCGCGCGCCGGCCGCTTCGACCCGCTCGCGGATGCCGCTGACCTTGTGAGCTTGCAGGTTGTCGAGGATCACGGTGTCGCCGGGCCGCAGCACCGGGACGAGGCGGTTGGCGACGTAGTCGCGAAAGCGCTGGGCATTGGTGGCGCCATCCGCGAGGTCGAGGGCGCACAGGCCGGTGGTGCGCAGAGCGGCGGTGACAGTGGTCGTTTTGTAATGGCCCTGGGGCACGAGGATCCGGCAGCGCTCGCCGCACGGGGCGCAGCCGTAGCGGCGGGCCATGTTGGTGGCGGCTGCCGTCTCGTCGAGGAAGACGAGCTTGTCGGGGTCGAGGTCGGGCTGTGCCTCGAACCACGCCTCACGCGCCGCCTTCACGTCGGCCCGCTCCTGCTCAGCCGCGTACTGCGCCCCTTTTTGCGGGTGATGCTGTGGCGAGCGAAGAAGCGTGACAGCCCGCTCGTGCTGGTCTGCACGCCATGCTCGGCCAGGGCATCGCGCAATTCGCGCAGGAAGAGCTCGGGCTGCGCCTCCGAGGGAGAGGATCAGATCCGCATGCGCCTCGATCGCCGGCAGGCTGTCGTCGCTGTGAGTCGGTTTGGGCGCGACGTGACCCTGCTGCGCAAGCAGCTGCGACCAGCGGCTGGCGCTCGACACGCTCACCCCGAACCGCGCCGCCGCCCGATGGAAGGAAGCGCCCCCGGCCACGGCCGCTACGACGCGTTCGCGCAGATCGACAGACAACGGTGAAGGCATCGCTGGCTCCTTCACCGGTCAACGCCCCAACCACCGTCCCGTCGCAACACTGCCGGGAACAGCTCTAAGGTCCCCCGCGATCTCATAGCGGCGTCGGGAAAGGAGCAGGTGTGGAAGACGCTCCGCACAGCCGACCTTGCGGAGGCCAAGAGGCGCGTACGAGACGAGGCCGACGCCTTCGACAAGCAAGTGCCGCGCCCTTCGTGACCGGGCTGCCACCGATGGACTGGACACCGTTGGAAGCCTGTCCCTGACGTCGCTAAGCGAGGCTGATCTGCCCCCACCGGGTGGTCCAGGCATAGAGTTAGTGCACGGTTGGCCTTTGCTCCACGGGTCGCTTGGCTGGCGGAGCCGGTGGGGTGAGCGCAGCCGGCCAAGCGGTGAAGGCGGGTAAGAAGACCTCTGGCGCCGGCGGCCAATAGCCGAGTGCGCCATGCGGGCGGACGGTGTTGTAGTGCCGCCGCCAGCTCTCGATCAGGATCTGCGCCTCCCGCAAGCTATAGAAGATCTCTCCGTCCAGCAGTTCGTCGCGTAGGTCACCTCGCTCACGCCGATCGCCCGGATTGCCTCCGCCACGCTCGTACCTTGACCGATCAGCACGTCGGCTTGGCGCAGCTTCGCGACAATCTCCTCGGGCTTGGGTCGCTTCCTCGAAATCGATCCGTCCTCCTGGCTCGAAAGCCATACTAAAGGGCGGAGCACTCCGCTGGGGGCGGATCACATGCACCAGCCGTTACCCAGAGCATCCCGCTCAAACCCAGGCGTATCGGGTCGTCCGTGCGAACGTACCGAACCCCGCTGCCCGAGTCGCCAACCTCGTTATATCCCGACGTCACAAAGCAGGTGAGCTGGAGAAAGATCTTGGTCGTCGCGATGGCCGCGCGAGTGATCGAGGTTCGCCCAGCGCCTTCGAGCCGGTGTCCGCGAGCCGATCCCCGACCGTCTACGTTTCGCTGTCCACGACGAAGGGTGTCGCGGGGAGCGCGATGCCAAGGAACGGGAGCGGGTCTCGATCACGGGGGATGCCGTTCTCAAGAGTGCGCAGTTGTAGTGGCCCTGAAGACATAAGGCGCCCTCGGCTGTCAGATATTCAAAGTTTCAGTTATTGGTGGACGCCGGCCAGGATTGCCCTATGAGACTGCTTGCTCTGCACTCAATCTGATTTATTTAGCAGGCGGCGTTATAGCCAATACAGATGTTTGTATTAGATCCGCCGTTGCCGTGCTCGCCGAAGGTTGGGGCATTCTCTGTCAGGATGCCGCGGCGGTAAATGTTATTGGTCGAACCATTCGTGTTCGTCACGCCGGCCGCCAAACCGCGAAAGATGACATCGCTAACCAAACTATCGGAAGTGTTATTCCAGTTGACGCCGGTTAAGGATGTGGCGTTTGATGCATTGTAGCACTCGCCGCCGATGATGCTAGACTGTTTCGAGTTGTTCGACATCTGGTAGCAGATGCCCGGCCCGGTGCTGTCGCTGCGGTGATAGAACAGGTTCGCGGTGTAGAAGCCCTGCGCCATCTGCTCGACATCCACCCCTGCATCGAAGAAGTCGGCATGGCTCTGCGAGATGTTGAGCAAAGGAACGATTGCACCGGGCCTAGCCCTCCACCCCGTGCCGACTGCGATTGCGAAGCATCGGGTGCAGAGAACGCCTTCTATGTATCCATTCATATTCCATCCGAGCTTGGCGGCGTTGCACCGAACATCGGAGAAAGCGTAGTTTGTCATCGACCCGATCGTGTTCACGACATCGATGCAGGCCGTCATATTGGTGAGGCCGCTCGGGCCATTGCCTGTCTGCCGACCTGTGATCGTGACGCGCGAGACTTTCGGCCCGTTGACGTTCCTCAACTGGAGCCCGTAGGTGAACCCCGCTGTCGCTACATTCGTGCCGCGGATCTCGACATCGGAGACGACTGCCCGCTCTTCAAGGCCGCTGACGCTCCCCTCAATCTGGAGCGCACTCACCGCCTCGGTCTGGGCGGTGCGAAAGCCCACCCCCGTTACGGTCGCGGTCAGGTTGCTGCCGCCGGAGATGTCGAGGCGCAGGAGGAACGGCGCCCCACCCGTGAACGATGCGCTTCCGATGAGTTGCGACGAGCCGAACCCGTCTCCAGTGATCACGATCGGCACTCCCGTGACGGTCTTGCCCCGCGAGATCACGCACTTGCCAGGAACGTGGAGCGTTCCGCCGCCCGCCGCCTGAAGCGCAGCGATTGCGGCGTTGATGCCCTTGTCGTCGCCAGTCCCGCTGCCATTGCACGTCGCGCCGTACACTCGCGGATCGAAACGGAAGACCTTCTGACGCGAGGCAAAGGCGTCCCCGAGCGTCGCTTCTCCCTCGGGAAGGGTGGTCAAGCCACTGGACGGCAACCGCCACTTGCCGGCCGAGAGGCAGCCCATCGGCACCAGGGCGTTGCTGTCGCGGTCGCGCACGGACAGCTGCCGGCAGGCACCGGCCGCGTCGAGGCTAAGTTGCGGCAGCAGGTTCTGCTGCGAAGCCGCGGGCGCAACTAAGCTCAGGAGCCCAAGGAAACCGGCGATGAGAGCAAAGCGCTGCATGGTCACTCGATAGTTGTGCGGGCGGTGGCGATGGCGGAAGCGACTTGGCCGTCGGTGAGTTGCAGGATCTGCTTCGTAAAGCCCGCAAACCGTCCTGAGGCTGCGAGGCCGACCGTGTGAAACCATGCGACGTTGATCGGGTCGGACGACCAAACGCGGTCGCGCTTAGAACGGCTTCGGCAAGAGATTGCCGAGCGCAATGCGGTTGATCGCAGTCGGCGTCCATACCCGCCGACGAGCGATGTTCGCGCTCTCGTTGAGGATGTTATGAATAAGCCCGACATTCGTGGCATGCCAGCAAAGGATAAGTCGTGATTTCTAAATCGGGCCACCCGTGGCGCATCCGCCGAAATATCTACCTTTGAGTAGCTGTCCTGTTTGTCGGCCACCAGGGCATCAACGCGTTCGTGAAGAATGTGGATATGATCTTGGCGACGCGAGTTCTCGCGCTCGGGTTCTACACTGCCGTGATGTACATCTATCTCCCTGACGCATGGCATACGGCGGTAGCCAAGCGTCCGCAACACTCAGACTTCCTCGTCATCGGCATATGGCCGTCATTCCTAAGCCACTTCCTGCAATCCGTGTATGCAATCGCCTTGCGCCGTCGCAGTGGTTGCTCAACTCGAAAATTATCTCGCCCATCGTGATGGGCTATTGCATCGCGGCTGTCCTGCACATCGCCGCGCCGGGGCCGTGGACGGGACAGTGCCGCGATGGAGCCGGATGGCTCTCGGCATCGGCATCGGGCGGCAACTCTAGCTGTTGAGGTGCTGCTGGTCATGCGGCCGGACCTGCGACCGTATATCGATGACATGCGACCATGGATTGGCGATTTCTGGGAAACCTTGCTGTCCCGGTCGCATGAAGCCGAAGCGGCCGGATAGCCTCTCTCACGCTCGCGCCTTCCGAAGCCCGGCCAGCACCCGCTAAACTGAGGGTTCGGGTGGGCTCGCGGTTACAGATAGAACTCCATCAAATTCCTGAACCGCTGCGCAGACTTGTCCTCAACTTCATTCTGATCGCTATATCGCCACATTTCGTCGGTTTTCGAGCGCATCATCTCCAACTTTTCTTCCTCTGCGCCGAAATACCCGCGCTCAATCTTCTCTTGGTACTGCTGTCTTGACCGGCAGTGATAGTGATTGATCCGTAGAAACTCATGCGATGGCTCCATGTCGGCAAAAAAACCAAATGGGGGTTCACGGTGAAGTACCCGCCGTTGTTCGTCTACGAAAGCTCCGTTCACATGGAACATATGTGACGAAAGAGGGTGCCATACGTCGCGTGGCCGAACGATAGACTTAATGTGACGATTTCCATGGAAATTGCTCGCAGCTCGGTGTGTAAAATTGTCGATATTCAGTCCATCTGGCTTCGTCTCGTGACCCGAAGAGCCGTATGTATGCCAATACACGCCAATCCCGGAAGCTTCACGGTATCCTGAGAGCGTGTTTCTGATGTCGTCCCCGGAAACAGGATACAAGAATTCATCGGCATCAATGAAGGCCATCCATTCAAACTGGTCGCCAAATGTCTTTAGCGTCTGCACGTAGAAATCAGACGGCTGCCCTACTGGACAAAACATATAGCTAACCGACGCTCTATCACGAAATCTTTTGACAATATCCGCTGTTTTATCTGAGCTTCCATTGTCTATTACAATGAGATGCTCGAAGCCTACGGCGCGATGGAAAGAAAGCCATTCACTTATAATACTTTCTTCATTTTTAACATGAACGCACGCCGCCGCATATTTCATTGTTGCACCGGGCCCCAACACATTTCACAAGATATTTTGCAGAACGTTTACTGCGACGTTTGGCTGTAGCGCAACCCCGAATTGGTTGCAAATCAGCAAATAGAGTTTCCCTCCGCAGATCTCATCAAGCCGCCCGGTTCGCCCCGGAGCGGCTTCTTTTTGTCCCAAAGCGCAGCTTTTCAGGCTAATCGCTGGTAACGGGAATGCGTGCGTGAGAGCGCCTTCGCCGTAATCGTGATCGCCGGCCGACCCGATCCAGGGTCGCGCCGGGTCCAATGGCTTCTCATCCCAATGCACGATGGCCTTGTTTTCCGGGTCGTCGGCTTGTGACCTGACCGGCTGGCTTTGGACCGGGCTGATTGAGAGGATCAGCCAGGACCGAAGGAGTCGGACATGCGACGAGGACAGAAGACGAGCGCGGAGCAGGTGGTGCTGACGCTGCGCCAGATCGAGGTGCAGACCGCCCAGGGCAAGAGCTTGGCGCTGGCGTGCAAGGAGGCGGAGATCTCCGAGCAGAGCTATGACCGCTGGCGCAAGGAGTACGGCGGCCTGCAGGTCGATCAAGCCAGGAAGATGAAGGATCTTCAGCGCGAGAACGCTCGGTTGCGCCGCCTCGTGGCCGATCTGTCTTTGGAGAAGCAGGTGCTGGCGGACGTCGCCTCGGGAAACTTGTTCTCTATTCGGGGCTCATCGGTCAACGCCCTTTTGTACGCATCCTGGTTCGACGCGTGATCGGTCCTGTGGAGCTCTTGCTTCTCTCCGAGGTCGGCCAGTGCCGCCTCATGATGGGATCAGAGGGAGTGGGCGGAGCCATCTAAGCCGCGCGCTCGGCAGAACCGACGCTCGAGTTTCCTCGGTATCACCCGCTCCCGTCGTCCCCACAGGGCCCCCTCCACGCCGGAGGAGCTTGGTGTTGCGTGATGCTGGTCCGTAAGCCTTAAGCTGCCGTCACGGCTACCGTCGGCCAGCGGAAGTCCTTCTCGTCGCGCCACATGCGATGCAGCACGATCGCCAGCTTGCGGGCGACGGCCACAAGCGCCTTCTGCATGCCTCGACGCTTGGCCACAGCCAGCCCCCAGACCTTCAGCGAGGACCATCGAACCCGTGGGCCTGTCAGCAGCACGAGCGCAGCCTCATACAGCGCAGCGCGCATCATTGTGTCGCCGCACTTCGAGACCCGACCGACCCGCATTGTCTCGCCGGACTGGTAGAGCCGCGGCGTCAGACCATAATGCGCCCCGACGCATTGCGATCGTCCGAATCGAGCAGGGTTGTCGACGCAGGTGCGGTAGGTCAACGCCACGACCGGCCCGACGCCGGGCGCGGTCATCAATCGCCGGCAGACCGGGTCGGTGCGGACTTGGTCCAGCAGCATCTTGTGCAGCTTGGCCAGTTGGGTCCGCAGCGCGGAGCGTGCCTCCAGCAGCGGCAGGACCACAGCCGCGACGAAGGGCAGATCGAGCACGAGGTCGCGCACGCGCTGCTCGAACCCGGCAGCCCCCACGACACCGACCTTGAGACCGAAGTTGCGCAACTGGCCGCGCAGGTAGCTCTCGATGTCGTAAGCCTTGCGCTGAAGCAGCTTGCGGGAGGTCAGGAGCAGGCGGCGTTGCTGGCTGGCCGGCGTTTTGACGTGAACCGGTTTGAACAGCCCGACCCGCATCATCTGAGCTATGCCCATCGCGTCGTTGCGGTCGGTCTTGTTGATGCGTGCCGAGAGGGCAGCATGCATGTGGCGGGTCTCGACACAGATGGCCGGCAGTCCGGCCTCCACCAAGCCGGCGTAGAGCCATGGCGAGAGCGGCCCCGCCTCCAAGCCCACACGCGCATAGCTGTGGCCCAGGTCGATCAAGTGCCGGCCGATCGCCTCGGGATGGCTCTCGACGGTGGCGCGGTGCACGACCTTACCATGGGGATCGACGATGCAGATCGCAGTCTCCTTCACGGAGACATCGAGGCCGACGTGGTGCTGCTCGCTCATGGTGGGGCTCCGGGATTGGATTGAAGCGCCATCATGCCGCCGCTTCCGCCGCGCGAGGCACCCCGAATACCCCATCTAGCCCCCGAGCGACGCCGGCAGGCGGTCGACGGTATCCGAGCCAAGTACGGCCTCTCAGAACGTCACGCCTGCCGGATCGTCGGCCAGCACCGGGGTACGCAGCGCTACGTGCCCACGCTGCCGGCCGACGAGGATGGGCTGACCCGAGCCATCGTTGCCCTGGCGTCCGAGTATGGGCGCTACGGCTACCGCCGCGTCACCGCGCTGCTGCAAGCAGATGGCTGGCAGGTGGGCAAGGATCGGGTTCAGCGCATCTGGCGTCGCGAGGGGCTGAAGGTCCCCAGCCGACATAGACCCCGCAGCCGGCTCTGGCTGAACGACGGCTCGTGCGTGCGGCTGCGGCCGCTTCACCGCAACCAAGTCTGGAGCTTCGACTTCGTGCAGGCACACTTGACGTGAACACCCGCGGCGGTCGGTGCTATCTGCCGCGCCGGGGTGAAGGTGACCATCTCCAGATTATTGCCATCGCGAACTTCACCTCCCAAGCTAGCAAAGACCCGGACCACGACGCCCCCGAGATCGCTCAGCCTCCGGCTATAGCCAGCTCCGAACGAACCACCTCCACACGTCATATGCAACTGTAGTACCAAATCCCAGAACTCTTATCGCCATAGCACAACGCTGCATGCAAGCATGGCTAGTCCGAACCCGTGGTGCGATCCGTACGGCCGTATTCTGCCAGCAATAGCGCCGTCAGCTTATCAATATGCGCGTCCTTATCGGCTAGGCCTTCCAATAAAGAAGGAACTCGATCCGCACAGCTTCGAGATTCAATTAGGAGAGCTGTTAATTTATCAATATGGGCATCTTTGTCGGCAAGTATCTGTTCGAGTGGGGCAACACGGTCAGCACGGCTTATTGTCTCATTTAGAAGTTTCGTTAACTTCTCAATATGCCGATCACGAGGATCTAGTAATTGAACTGTCCTCTCGGTCGTGTCCGCCAATTTTTGCTCATGCACGAAGTTGTACGCGTCCATGATATTGCTGTGGTCAATCAAATTTTGTGGATATATTTTCGGAGCGGCATGGATCGAAAGGGCAGCGCTTATCCCGTATGATGCCAAGCTGGCTGTTGCAATTTTCGACAACCTCAGACTTACAAAGCCACGGACCATAGCTGCTAGCCTCGCCCGCTCCCTTTTTTTCAACATTTTCCCAATTTTTGCAAGCTTAGTAGAATCAATTTTGCGACTGTAACCAGCCTCGAAAGCTATACCATAAAGCTGAATCGTTTTATATCTGTCGAATGATTCCGCGCAATTATCAATAAGTCCGAGATACTTTCGTGCCAGCAGACTTGCGATAAGCCAACTTCGATAATGGTGCGACCCGGGGAATTCGAGAGCCTCATTAGCTCCGTCTATTCCGCTCGATACAGACCCAATGTCAACATCTGAAGCTAAAAATTGGGCCACCCCCTCATCTTCTCGTGAATTTGCAAAATAAAATCCAAATGAATTCTTCGAAATACCGATGAGCACCTCGGCAGATGGTATGACAAGAATGCGTCCGCCGGATGCCATGGTAGTGAAGCATGCAAAATAATCGGGATAAGGCGACTGAAAGAAGGGCTGTGGTCCAGTTTTGATGAAATCTCGTCGCCATATAAAATGCTGAGCGTTGAAACTGACTGAGTGATGAAGCCTGAGACCGTTAACTGCATGCTGCCGCGCTAGAACAGCGTCCAGCATGTATGGCAACTCCGCCTCAAAAAGCGGGCTATTGGAAACCTTACATAAGTAACCAGAAGGCTGATCTACAAAAACACCCGGATAAGCGTAATGATAAGCCATCACGTAAAGACAATCCGGGTCTGAGTATTCAGATGCTAGCCTGTCCATTTTGATGAGCATATCTGGACCAAGAGCATCGTCGTCGCCAAGCATGACTATGTATTCTCCAGAAGCAGCTTCAAGAGCTCGGTTCCAATTTTCCGTTACAGAGATGGGTGTCGAGCTCCGCAGGTATATCACAGATGCTGCATCGATTTGATCTATAAAATATTGGTAGTTTTCATCCGAGCAGTTGTCTGATATGATAATTTCGATACTGGAGAACCGTTGTGCAAGCACCGAATCGACGGCGAGCTTTAACAAGCTCAAACGATTGCGGCTCGGGATGAGAATCGAGAAGCGGGGCTCTGACATTTCAGGTGTACAATCTACTAAAGCCGGAAGGCATTTCTGGCACACATCGAGCACGAATGAAAATCATCGGCAGCAAGGCGCTTTGGCTAGTGAGCTCTGATGTGACGTCTCGTAACGTGGTCATTGGTCTGGGCAGCGGCAGTGTGACTTTCAACACAGACCTCTCCAACGTGCCAATACGAATTATCGCTACAGAAGGTGCTCAGACTGACGTATCTTACGCCATTAGGATGGTAACATGAGTCGGCACGAAGGTGGATCGATAATCGTTGAGAGCGGTTGAGGGTCCCTAGGGTCCTCCGAATTTTGGTCCGGCCGAATGGCGAGCCACAAGGCTCTTGGAGTTGACCCGGTTTGTGGTCCAGACGCTACACAAGTTCTCGGGCTGTGACAGGTTGGTTGGCGAAGGGCTGGGGCGTCAAGCCGCCGAAGGTCGTATGAGGTCAGTCTTCGTTGTAGTGGCACCTCCAATCCTCGATGCGCTCACGCGCATCAGCGAGCGATAGGAACCATGAGGCGTTCAGGCACTCTGCCCGCAGGCGGCCGTTGAACGACTCGATGTAGGCGTTGTCGTTCGGCTTGCCTGGCCGTGAGAAGTCGATCGCGACCCCATTCAGGTAGGCACATTGATTGAGTAGGCGACCAGCGAACTCCGGCCCATTGTCCACCCGCAGGCTCTTGAGCCGCCCCCGCAGCCGGACCGAGGCGTCCATGGCCTCAGTCACCTGAATGGAGCAGGAGTTGGCTTTCGGTGTGAGCGAGAGCACCTCTCGCGTATGGCAATCGACGACCGTCAGGATCTGGGACGGAAGTCCGTCGAAAAGGCGGTCGGACATGAAGTCCATCGCCCAGACCTCGTCCGGCCCAGCGATCCCTGGCCGTCCCTGCCGGTAGCGCCAAGCCCGCTTCCGCTTGGGTAAGCTGGACCTGATTAACAATCCCTCGTCCAGGTAGATCCGGTAGGTGCGCTTATGGTTCACGGCCCAGCCCTCCCGCCGCAACAGGATGTGCAGCTGGTGGTAGACGTAGCGAACCCACGGGGCGGCGAGCTCCTTCAAACGCATACGCAGCGCCACCTGCGGATCGGATCGCTTACGGCAGCACTGGTACGATCGCCCGAAGCTGGTGACCTGACAGGCCCGACGCTCGCTGATGCCGAAGGCCCCCTGTAAGTGACCGACGGCCTCGCGGCGAGCGTCGGGCCTCACCACTTTCGCTTAAGCACATCCTGCAGCGTGGAGCGATCTAGCATCAGGTCAGTGACCAGCCGCTTGAGCTTGCTGTTCTCGTCCTCCACTTGCTTGAGCCGCCGGATCTCCGGCACGCCCATGCCGACGAACTGCTTCTTCCAGCGATAAAACGCTGGCTCGGACACGCCCATCCTCCAGCAGACCTCGCCCAACGTTCTCCGCCTGCCGCAGGGCAAAGGCGATCTGCTCGTTCGTGAAGCGTTTGTGAGGCATGGCATCCACCCTCCTTCAGAGTTCAGAATGCCCGAGAAACTTGCGCTCGGCCCGGACCAGTTTGACGGGGCTGCGCCACTGCCATAGCAATATAATAACCTACCCTGGGTAGTGCACATCATTCCGACCGCGGGTCACGCTCCTCGTGCTGCGTCTAGCTCTCCTGCCGACAAGCCCCGATCCGCGGCTCTAACTCGTCCCAATATGCCTCCGACAGCATCAACTCTCCCCGCTAGAACCCGAGGAAAGAGAATGCCAACAGCGCCTATCCTTTCAAGCGAGGATAGGCCACTGATCTAGAAGCCATCGCGCAAAACTCTGTATTTTTGATTGCTGTCAATGCCTTACGCGAGCGTGTCCCATAGCGCCACGAAGACAAAACGGCAGTCAGGTGCGACAGAAATCTAGCACAACCCAAATAATCTAACAACTTTTTCCACATCATAATACTCAATGCCCTCCTGCCTTTCGAATTTATGTGCTGACCTTTTTGAATTCAGGTCATATTGACCAGAGTTATATAAGTTCATGCAGTCCTCGATGTAATCGGCGAGCGATTCTTCAGATACATATGGCATCGAAAAAAAATCGAACCGATTGCGCATTGATTTGTAGTCGTAATCGTTTGTAATAGTCATCAAACCAGCCTCGGCCATCTCAAGTGGTGGGTAACTTGGATGCGGCGAAAGCATAAGCGAAATGCCAATGCTCGATCTATTGAGCCAGTAGGCATATTGTTCAAGGCTCAGCTTACCCAAAACGCTTGCGTTCTGAACTGGATGCAGCCAGCTCTCCGGGTACTCCTCCCCGACCGACAACACCCTCCAAGTGGACGATGAAACTGGATTCCGAGTCTGCCAGAGCACTAGTGCATTGCATATGATTTCGAATAGATTTCGGTGCGTCGCCGGGCGCCCGTAAAACATTATGATCTTTTCTCTTGAACAAGGCTTTAGCAGCCGGTCAAGGCGGTCGTTGATTTTGTAAGGAAGACAGGTCGCATTTGTTATTTTGTATTTACTCGACAGGAAAAAATGATACAACTCTTCTGAATTTATTATTGAATAAAAATCCCCCGGTCGTCTATAAGTAAGCTCTGCAAGTGCATACATCGCGCCCCAGCCGTAGAAATCCGGTTCAAAATCTTGAATAAGATAAATAAACTTATTTTTATTGTTGAAATAATTTATCTGAAATGCTTGAGCATCTGCCGCAATCCGCGCTGTCCACCACGCGGTGGCAAAAAAGATGTCATTTTTTCTGACAGGAAATCGACCAGTTGACCGGGACGATACGTCTATAAGAGTGCATCTCTCTTCAGTTTCCTCACTCAAAAAAGGTTTCGTTAAAAAATCAGATAAAGAGGTTGCCCCTTCCGGTTCAATAATTGCGTCTGTGCTCAATATGACAAAATCTACATCTGTGCTAGCAACGCGCACAAAGTCGCGAAACATCTTGAGGGCTGTTGCTATGCCACCGAACGTTTGTCTGGGATTGATTGATGGAACTAGAAGTATGACGCGGCGCCTATCATTCAAGGAAGGTGTAAATAGTAGCTCTCGGCAGGTAGTGATTGCGCGACTAAGTGGGTATTCTCCAGACACAGGAAGGCTCAAAAGTGGTCTATAGACAACATTGAAGCTGCGCGTCAGTTCATCGGCGCTATCTACTTTCATAACGCAATTTTTATGAGGATAGTTGATGTCTCTGTGCAATACTTTAAGCCATGAGTATCCCGAACGCTCAACAAAATATAAGAGCGATCGCTCGATGGCATGGCCTAAGGTACCATCGACTTGGCCAGCTTCATCATCGAAACTGCTAATTGGTATGTTCAGAGATAGAAGCTTTGCAAGCGCGTCAGTTCGAGCCCAAAACATAGTACCCGACGGAAACTCAAGTATCATATCTTTACTTAGGCGCAAACCAACTTTTTTGAGCAAAGACGCTGCTAACTCAAAATTATAGCCCCAATTCAATATGCCTCTTAATGCATATAAGTGCTGAGGGAATACGAGGCCGACATTTTTCGTCGCAAGGAGAGAAAGATTGCTATCTATGATTTCAGCTGATCCGATGAGATTGTTATACAAATATTCCCGCCAGCCACTCAGCCCAGCTCCTCCGTGAGGGGATTTCTTTGTATGAATATGAAGAAAAACTGGGTAGCTAACAAATACATCATGGAAGGCGGTTAGCATTGGGCCAATATCTCGGCCTCTGTTACCGACAATACGAATATCAACCAGGCCATTTTTGTAGCACCTGCCTAAATCGGCAATTTCTTCGAGCTTTTTTTGTGAATCCGTGGATACATAAATGTCAATAGCACAATTTGATTCTTCTAATAAAGAAAATACCTCGGCCATCAGTTCTGGGTAGAAGCCATGCACAATCGCCGCAACTTTCTTATAATGGTGCCTCCGCAAATTTTCCGTAAGCGGGATTTGAATCGCATAGTCGTTTTCATTCCGCGGCCGTTTTGAAGGTACAACACCGTTTGGATATACGAGCTGAGTGCTATGGTAGTACTCTTCGGCGGCTCCTCTGTATCCCTTGGCTCTGCCAAATTTGATGTAGTGAGCAAATGGCTCCAACCCGTTGATTTCCGCTGAATACTCTTTCCTGTAGAAAGTGGGATCGAAGTCAGGAGTGGGCCGACGGCCTTCGGAGCTTCCGTGTTGCAGATAGTGCACCAGCGGGTTCGTCCGCGATGCGCTTACATCGTGATTTTCGTTTAGGTAAAAATCCGATTCAAATTCATCCTTTATCAGATCATAGCTTGGTAGCTCAGACCTCAGCTTATTGCTAATGTAAAAGTCTTGGGCTGAGCCGCGGTATCCTTTGCTTCTGCCAAATTTGAGGTAATGGACGAAGGGTTCTGTGTCGCCAATTTCGGATGCATATTGTAGCGCATAATAGTCAGGATCGAAGCTTGGAATAGGCCGGCGCCCCTCCTTGCTGCCGTGCTCTAAGTAGTGCAGGATGGCATCATACCTGTAGGATTGGACATCCGGGTATTCGGATAGATAAAAATTTATATCGAAGTCGTTTTTGATTGCAATGTATGCCTCTTTATATCGACGCATTTTCCTCGGGAACATTGTTTTTCCAATCATAACGGCTGATCTTCTCGAAGTTCTCGGCTGCTGTTTCAAGCGATCGGTAACCCACCGCTGAGGCGCAGGAGGTTCTGTCCGTAGCTGGTCTTGGCGAACAGCTCGCCGCGGGCCTGCAACTGCTCGCGGCCGATGAAGCCTTGCAGGTAGGCGATCTCTTCGAGGCAGGCAACCTGGAGCCCCTGACGGCGCTGCAGCACCCGCACGAACTCGCCGGCCTCCAGCAGGTTGTCATGCGTCCCCGTATCGAGCCAGGCGTAGCCGCGGCTCATCCGCTCGACATAGAGCTGGCCGCGTTCGAGATAGGCCTGGTTGACCGATGTGATCTCGAGTTCGCCCCGATCCGAGGGCTTCACCTCCGCGGCGATGTCGAGAACCTGATTGTCGTAGAAGTACAGCCCCGTCACCGCCCAGGGGCTCTCGGGGGTCTTGGGCTTCTCCACCAGCCGCAAGGGCCGGCCGGACTCGTCGAGGGTGACGACGCCGTAGGCCTCCGGATGATCGACGTGGTAGGCGAACACCGTTGCCCTGCTCTTGCGGGTGCGCGCGTTGGCGAGCAGCTCGCTCATGCCGTTGCCGAAGAACAGGTTGTCGCCGAGCACCAGCGCCACGTCGTCACTGCCGACGAAGTCGCGGCCGATGATGAAGGCCTGGGCCAGCCCTTCGGGTCGCGGCTGCACCGCATAGGTGAAGGTAACGCCGAACTGCTCACCGGTGCCGAGCAGGCGCTGGTAGTTGCCGAGATGCTCCGGCGAGGAGCTGACGAGGATCTCACGGATGCCGGCGAGCATCAGCACCGAGATCGGGTAGTAGATCATCGGCTTGTCGTAGACCGGCAGGAGCTGCTTGTTGATCGCCAGCGTGGCCGGATGGAGCCTGGTGCCGGAGCCGCCGGCGAGCACGATGCCCTTCATGCAAAACACGTCCTGATCAGTGGGAGCGAACCGGCCCGACCAGCCGGTCGAGGATGTCGTCGAGCGCCGGCTCCCAGGAGCGCGGCACGAGGCCGTAGGCGTCGGTCAGGCTCTGGGTGGAGAGGCGCGAATTCACCGGGCGCCGGGCCGGCGTCGGGTAGGCGGAACTCGGGATGCCCTCGACCGGCACTGAGCGTCCGCCGCGCCGGGCCGACCCCGCGACGATCGCGCGGGCGAACTCGCACCACGTCGTCGCGCCGTCGTTGACGCAGTGGAAGCTGCCGGTGGGCGCAGCCTCGTCGCCCGCCAGCCGCAGGGCGATCGCGGCGAGCGCGCCCGCGAGATCGGTCGCGGAGGTCGGGCAGCCGTACGACGGACGAGCTTGAGCGGATCAAGGCGCTGGAGCGGGAGAACCGCGAGCTCCGGCAGGCCAACGAGATCCTGAGGAAGGCGTCCGCCTATTTCGCCTTGTCGGAGCTCGACCGCCGGTCGCGGAGATGATCACCTTCATTGACGATCCCCGGGAGGCCTACGGGGTCGAGCTGATCTGCAGGGTGCTGCCGATCGCCCCGTCGACCTACCATGCCCACGTGGCGCAGCGGTCTGATCCTGGCAGGCTGCCGGCCCGGGCTCGCTCGGACGCGGCGTTGATGGTCGAGATCTGGTGCGTGTTCGAGAACAACTTCCAAGTCTATGGCGTGCGCAAGGTCTTGCGGCAGCTCGGCCGTGACGAACTCGTGGTGGCCCGTTGTACGGTCGCCCGGCTGATGCGGGTCATGGGGCCACAGGGCATCGTGCAGGGCAAGAAGGTCCGCACCACCATCCCCGACCCGGCGGCCACCTGTCCGCTCGACTGGGTGAACCGCCAGTTCAAGGTAGCACGTCCAAACATGTTATGGGTTAGGGACTTCACCTATGTCTCGACCCGGGTCGGCTTCGTCTACGTGGCCTCCGTAATCGACGCCTTCGCCCGGCGCATCGTCGGCTGGCGGGCGTCGAGGACCGCCCATGCCGGCTTCGTGCTCGATGCCTTGGAGCAGGCCCATGCATGAATGCCGCTCCCTCCAGGACGGTGGGCTCGTGCATCATAGCGACAGGGGCTCACAATACCTCGTCCTGCACTACACGGAGCGCTTGGTGGAGGCGAGTGTCGAGCCCTCGGTCGGCAGCGTCGGGGACAGCTACTACAACGCCCCGGCCGATACGATCAACGGCTTGTTCAAGGCCGAGTTAATCCATTGGCGCGGCCCGTGACGGTCCTTCGAAGCCGTCGAGTTCGCTACCCTCGAACGGGTCGACTGGTTCAACACCCGCCGCTTGCTCGAAACCATCGGCAACGTGCCTCCTGCCGAGGCCGAAGCGCGCTACTTCACTCAGGCTAAGGCGCAAACTTAGAGCGCCTAACAGAACGGGTTATGGCGCGTTGGAGAGGATGGCCAAACCGATCCTCCCCGACGATCTCTGGCAGGAGATTGCCCCGCTTCTTCCTGCCGCGAAGCCTCGTCCACAAGGCGGTCGTCCTCCCCTGGAGAACCG
>Ga0308157_10004004_pt1 | contig 20258 bp, 16 predicted proteins | sample PhyBR1_FD_201035 | JGI IMG/M metagenome (GOLD analysis project Ga0308157, IMG submission 201035) | Phyllosphere microbial communities from UC Gill Tract Community Farm, Albany, California, United States - DLSLB.R1 | ecosystem: Host-associated > Plants > Phyllosphere > Unclassified | place: USA...
AGTTACAAACTGCTCGTTGATTCCTAAAGTACGCATTGCACGCCATTTGTAATGATCACCATTAATCCAAACTTGCGTGATATTGTCGAAGATTTTATCCTCTGCAATAAACTGCGGATTTAAGTGATTGTGGTAATCAATAATGGGCTGATTTTTAGAGTAATTGTGGTATAACTCTTCAGCATATTTATTTTCTAATAAAAAATTATCGTGTATGAATTTCTGGCTCATGTCTTTTAAAATATAATTTGAAAATTATTCTTCGTTTGAAGGTTTTCCGATTGTTGCTAAGATTCCTCCATCAACATATAAAATGTGACCGTTTACAAAATCACTCGCTTTAGATGATAAAAATATTGCCGCTCCAGCCAAATCGCTTGGATCTCCCCATTTTGCAGCTGGCGTTCTGCTGATGATAAAATCGTTAAACGGATGTCCATCAACTCTAATTGGTTTGGTTTGTTCTGTTGCAAAATATCCAGGACCGATTCCGTTAATCTGAACATTGTATTTTGCCCATTCTGTTGCCATATTTTTAGTAAGCATTTTCAAACCACCTTTTGCAGCGGCATAAGCAGAGACAGTATTTCTTCCTAATTCACTCATCATAGAGCAAATGTTGATGATTTTTCCTTGTCTTCTTTCGATCATTCCTTTTGCAACATGCTTAGAAACGATAAACGGACTTACAAGATCAATATCAACTACTTCTCTGAAATCTGAAACTTCCATATCTAGCAACGGAATTCTTTTGATAATTCCAGCATTATTGATCAAGATATCGATTGGTCCAACTTCACTTTCAATTTTCTGAACAGCAGTTTTTACTTCTTGCTCTTCAGTCACATTAAATTTATAACCAATAGCGTTAATGCCCTCACTTTTTAATTCAGCTACAGCATTATCAATTTTTTCTTGAGAAGAATTTCCGTTCACAACAATTGTTGCACCCGCCAGACCTAATCCTTTTGCCATTGCCATTCCCAGTCCGTGTGTACTTCCTGTTATTAAGGCAACTTTTCCTTTTATATCAAACAAATTTGTCATCTTATCTTAAATCAGTGATTTTACAAACATCCATATCTCCGTAATCTAAGTTTTCACCAGCCATTCCCCAGATAAAAGTATAATTGCTAGTTCCAGAACCTGAGTGAATAGACCAAGGCGGAGAAATTACTGCCTGATGATTGTTCATCCAGATATGTCTTGTCTCCTGTGGTTGTCCCATGAAGTGGCAAACTGCCTGATCTTGTGGAATATCCAAATAGAAATAAACTTCCATTCTACGATCGTGAACGTGAGCTGGCATTGTATTCCAAACACTTCCTGGTTTTAATTCTGTCATTCCCATTTGCAATTGGCAAGTCGTAACCACACTTCCAATTATCATTTGGTTTACAGTTCGGTGATTTGCCGTTTCCATTGTCCCCAATTGTAATTTATTAGCTTCAGCTAAACTTACTTTTTTAGTTGGGTAAGTCGTGTGAGCTGGCGCTGAGTTTAAATAGAATTTTGCAGGATTGCTGCTGTCATCACTTTTAAAAGTTACTTCTTTATTTCCAGCTCCGATGTACAAAGCATCTTTAAAACCTAACTCATAAGTTGTTCCTTCTACTACAACAGAACCGCTTCCTCCAACATTAATGATTCCTAATTCTCTACGCTCTAAAAAATAAGGCGCTTTCAAAGGATCGATCGTTTCTAAAGCTAAATCGCCTTTTACAGGAACTGCAGAACCTGCAATGTATCTGTCGTAGTGTGAATAAACCAATACTACTTCATCTTCCTGCATTAAGTCATCAATTAAGAATTCTTCTCTCAATTGCTGTGTATCATACTTTTTAACAGCTTCGGGGCTTGACGCGTATCTTGAACTATATTTTGTCATAATTTTAAATTAATGTAATCGATTGCACAAAATTATATTTTTATATTTAAATAGCATAATTGAAACGAAAAAAATATTTCAATTCTGTTCATTTTTCTTTATAATTCGACTTTTTTCATTCGAGGAACCAGAATATGCATTATCAGCCAAGCCAATAAATATGAGGCTCCACAAATACAGAACATAATAAAATAACCTGTTTCTACTTTTCCAAGTTTAGTATAGTAAACAAACATGTTTTTCTGAACTAGCAATGTCAGCAAAATTCCGCCGAGCGCTCCAAACATTCCTCCTAATCCGGTAACAGATGCTGTTGCTTTTTTAGGAAACATATCAGATACTGTTGTAAAGATATTGGCACTCCACGCCTGATGCGCCGAAACCGCCAATCCGATTACTAAAATTGCAAACCAGATATTTATAGCTCCTAATTGCTGAGCGAATAAAACCGGCAATACAGCAAATGCATAAAGCAACATACTTGTTTTACGAGCTTTGTAAGCAGGCCAATTGTTATTTATTAATTTTAATGGAAGCCAGCCTCCTCCGATACTTCCAATGCTTCCAATCATATAAACCAATGCACAAGGCCAGATAATTTCTGTCGCATTAAGCTTATATTGTTTCATCAGAAAGTCTGGTAACCAGAACAAATAAAACCACCAAACAGGATCTGTCAAAAGCTTCCCAATTGCAAAAGCCCAAGTCTGACGAAATGATAATAACTTTATCCAAGAAACCTTTTCTTTTGACTCTTCTACTACTTCCTCAACTTGATCTGAAGTAATATATTCTAATTCTGCTTGAGATAAACGTTTTTGCTTCTGAGGCACTTCATATAACAAAAACCATAAAGCAAGCCAAATAAACCCTACAATCCCTGTTATGATAAATGCCCACTGCCAGCCATAGTTTTCTGCAATATAAGGAACAGTTAAAGGTACGATTATAGCACCAATATTACTTCCTGAATTAAAGATCCCTGTGGCAAGAGCTCTTTCTTTCTGCGGAAACCATTCTGCAGTCGCTTTAATTGCTGCCGGAAAGTTTCCTGCTTCTGTAACTCCTAAAAACACTCGAGCAATTAAAAAACCTCCTGTTCCTGTTGCCAATGCATGTCCAATTGCGGCTAAACTCCATAATCCTGTTGCAATGGCATAACCCAACTTAGTCCCCAACTTATCAATAATTCCTCCTGCAACCAGCATTCCGAGAGCGTATGCAATTTTAAATGCTAGTTCGATATTCGAATAATCTATAACCTCCTGTTCGGGAGTCCAGTGAAACGCTTCAGCCAAAAAAGGCCTAAGGTAACTTATTACATTTCTATCCAGATAATTGACAGTTGTAGCAAAAAAAACTAAACTGCAAATAGTCCAACGGTATTTTCCTATTGCTGCATTAGCTTGGTTCATGATGCGGTTGTGGTTTAGGTTGGTTAGTTAGTTTTTGAAATCTCTTTAGAGATCTGTAATCGGACTGTATTTTGGAACCAATGTTTTCATTACAATCCAGCCTGTTAAATAACACACTGCACAAATAGAAAATATAATAAAATATCCAGCCTCAATTCCTTTAAATCCCATAAAAGCCATATTGGTATCTTTTGCATAATCAAACAATACTCCAGATCCTTTATTGATCAACGTTGAACCTACTCCACCTGCTAAACCTCCAATTCCTGTAATGGTTGCAATAGCTTTTTTAGGAAACATATCTCCTACTGTTGTAAAAATATTTGCCGACCAAGATTGGTGCGCTGCACCCGCAATTCCGATAATAATTACCGGAACCCAATAACTGATATATCCTAAAGGCTGTGCAATCAAAGCCAATAATGGGAAAAAAGCAAAAATTAGCATTGCTCTCATTCTTCCTTCGTACGGATTCATTCCTTTTTTCTCTACAAAATAAGTTGGAAGCCAACCTCCAATAATTGACAATAATGTAATCATGTAAAGCACAAACAATGGCAATGCTGCTTCTGTAGAATCCATTCCGTAAACAGAACTCAAATACGCTGGAGTCCAGAATAAGAAGAACCACCAAACACCATCTGTCATAAATTTACCAAATGCAAAAGCCCAAGTTTGTTTGTATTTAAAGCAATCTGCTAAAGAAACTTTTGTGCTTGTTTCTGGCACGAAACCAACTAATTTGCTATCTGCAATATCATCTTGCTGAATATAAGCCAATTCTTCTGGAGAAACTCTTGTATGTTTTTCTGGTTTATCGTACATAAACATCCAGAATCCCATCCATACAAATCCTAAAGCTCCAATGATGATAAATGACATTTCCCATCCGAATGATTTTGCAATAAATGGAATTGTAATTGGCGCCGCTAAAGCCCCAACTGTTGCTCCTGCATTGAAAATACTAGTTGCAAAAGCTCTGTCTTTTTTAGGAAAATATTCTGCTGTTGTTTTAATCGCTGCAGGAAAGTTTCCTGCTTCTCCGACTGCTAAAACGAAACGGGCAAAAATAAATAAAGCAACACTTACATTGATTACCAATGCTGTATCGCTTATTGTACTGATTATTTCTTTTGAACCATGAAAGCCCACAAACCATTCTCCTGCAATAATTCCCGAAGTTGCAATACCGCAGAAAGCGTGAAGACAGGCTCCAACTGACCAAATTCCGATTGCCCAAAGAAACCCTCTTTTAGTATCCAACCAATCTACAAATCGTCCCGCAAACAATAATGACACTGCATAAAAAATAGAGAACAAAGCAGTGATATTTCCGTAGTCGTTATTGGTCCAGTGAAATTCTGGCGCGATAAAATCGCTCCATGTTAACGACAATACTTGTCTATCCAGGTAATTGATTGTAGTTGCAAAAAATAGCAATGCACAAATACTCCAACGGTATTTTCCTGTGGTTTTGATGCCTTGATTTACTGCAACAGTTTCGGTTTGATTCATAGTAAGTGGGTATTATAGTTTTTGTAATTTTTGGTAATCGTAAAAGACCATATTCACTACTTTCTAAAAATATTAAAATCAATAAATTAACACCTTTGGAAAGAAATAATGTAATCGATTGCACAAATATAGTTTTTAATCTGTACAATCCAAATAATATTGTATAAAAAATTATTTTAGCCTATAAAATAAACATATTACTTAAAAAAAAGAATTCAAAATTACACATTAAACAATATATTTGTTAAAAGCCAATGGGTGAAATTCATCCTTTTTTGGGGTAAAATTGTCCTGAAATTTACAATTAAGAAGAGTATTTTTTGTCAGCTTTGATTAATTTAGCTCATCAGCTGCTTTTTTTTGAAACAAAAAGCATATACTATTACAAACCAAATAATTATATATTAAATTGAAAACTACAAAAACACCATTTTCAAGAGGAATTACATTGAGTTTTCTTCTTTTCTCAGGATTATTTTCTATGAATGCACAAAATCAAGTTATTCCGTTATGGGATAAAATTCCAGATGAAATACAAGCAGCCAATTACAAAGAAAAACCTGAGTTAAAAGATGGAAAGATGCAGAGTACAAGTCAGGTTTCTGTACCTACTTTAAGTATTTTTATTCCGAAAGAAGTAAAACCAAATCAAACAGCGGTAGTTATTTGTCCAGGAGGCGGTTATACGCATTTGGCATTTGACAAAGAAGGAACAAAAGTTGCAGAATGGTTTAACAGCTTAGGAATTGCAACTTTTGTATTGAAATACAGAATGCCAACTGATTTGACCATGAAAAACAAAAATGTCGGACCGTTGCAAGATGCTCAAGAAGCGATTCGCTACGTGAGACAGAATGCATCAAAATGGAATATTGATCCTAATAAAATTGGAATTTTAGGTTTTTCTGCTGGCGGGCATTTGGCTTCGACCGCTTCAACACATTATGATGATAAAGTGTATGAATCAGCATATAAAGTAAGTGCACGTCCTGATTTTTCGCTGCTGATTTATCCTGTAATTTCTATGGAAAATGAAATCACACATAAAGGTTCACAAACCAATTTACTTGGAAATAATCCTTCAAAAGAGCTAATAAATAATTATTCAAACGAAAAGAGAGTGACTTCTAAAACACCTCCTACTTTCTTAATTCATGCTACAGATGATACTGTCGTTATTCCAGAAAACAGTATTAATTACTATTTGGCACTAAAGAAAAAAGGCGTTTCGGCAGAATTGCATATATATGAAAAAGGTGGTCACGGATTTGGATTAGGCGTTGCTGACACTAGCAAATATTGGACTAGAGATTGCGAAGAATGGCTGAAATCAAACGGATATAACTAAAAAAAGAAAGGCAAAACCTGTAAAAGTTTTGCCTTTTTTCAAAAAAAAAAAAAAAACAAAAAGGAATTATAAAAACCAATTTTATATGTTTAAGCAGTAACTTCTTGTTCTGCTATTTTTTTCAATTTAGAAACGGGAATTGCTTTAGTTGTCACTTTTGGTTTTGCCGCAGTTTTCTTTTTGCCAAATTTCTGTTTTCCCCACCAAATAATAAATCCTGTGATGGGTAAACTGGCAGAAATTAAACTCGCTAAAAATGCAATAATTTTCCCTGTTAGCCCGAGAACACTTCCTACGTGAATATCGTAATTCATACGTCTGATTTTGTCTGGAATATTTGCTTCTACATATTTTCCTGAAAATGGTGTCTTAATCGAGATTTCTTTCAAACTCTGCTGATCAAAACTATATCGATCCATATTATAAAAAGTATGTCTTTGCTTATAAACAAAAGCACCAATAGGATCTGCAGGTTTCGCAGGAATACTGATTAAAATTCCAGCTGCTTGAGGATTCTCTTTTCTTAAATTCAGCAAAACTTTGTCTGCTGTTGTAATATTAAATGCGGCAATGTGAGTTGTATCTGATTTTGGAGATTCGCGGTTTTCAACCAATGGTTTTCCTCCAGAAGTAACCCAATACAAAGATTTACTCCACCATCCAAAACTCCATACTAAACCTGTTACGGCAATAAAAAACAGGAAAATGCAGCTGTAAAAGCCAAATACATTATGCATGTCATAATTGACACGTTTAAAGCTGGCATCCCATTTTATTTTAAAACTTTTATCAATAATAGATTTTATCCATTTTGTTGGCCACCACAAAACGATTCCAGAGATCAGTAAAACAACAAAGATTAAAACTGCAACTCCAACGATTGGTCTTCCAATATCATAAGGAAGCCACAAAGCGCGATGCCCGTTCAAAATCCATCTGAAAAAGTCAGGAGAATCACTTCTAGAAACCGATTTTATATTTAATATATCTCCAGTATACGGATTCATATAAACGCTAATAAAAGTCCCCTGTCTTCTGCCACCTTTACGCTTTTCATCCTTTCCTTTTCCTTTATCTTTTTCATTCTTCTGAGCTTTTACCTCAGATTTTTCGTTTTTGCTTTCATTTTTAGCAAAATCTTTTCTTCTTTCGCCTTTTTTATTTTCTTCTTTACCTCCTCTTTCGGCATTATCTTTTTTCTCAACAAAATAACCAACAATCGCCGCTTCATCTTTTGCTCCAAAAGTTACGCTTGTTGCTTTTTTATCTTTCATTTTATTATCTGCAATTGTCACCAATTGAGACGGCAGTAAAAATGCTTTTTCCTGAGGTTTTACAAAACGCCAGTCTTCAATAAAGTCTCTTATTTCATTTTCAAAAACATAAATACAGCCCGTAAGACTGACAATAACTACAATAATTCCAGATGCCAAACCAAGCCACAAATGCAGCCAGGCCATAATGCGCTTAAAAAGCGACTTTTTACTTTTTTTCTTATTATTTGGTTTTGAAGAAGAAAACATAATTGGATAGATAAATAGGATAAATAAAAAAACCGTAAGTCCTCATAAAATAGGACTTACGGCAAAAAAACATTAGTATTTTAATTTTTGGATTGCAGTAATTTGTCCGCCTTCCACTTTCATACCTTTTGTTGCAACAGCAGTTGTACCATTGATTGAGTAAATCCAGTTTCCGTCAGGAGTATTGATACCAACAATTGCAGAACTTCCGTCTTCTGAAGTAATATTGTAACGGCTAGTTACAGAAGTTAATGTTTCTGGAGCATTTGTTACCCATGTAAATGTTTGGTTGTAAACATCAGCAATCGCCATTTTTACTGCACCGTTGTTTTTACCCACATTTCCATACATTAACAATAAGAATTTACCTTTTGAAATATAAGTCGTAGATGAAATTTTATATCCACCAGATTTTTCCTGAACATTGAAGAAATACGTTTTGTCAAATTCTGTAGTTCCTTTTTTAATTTTCACAATCGCAGAAGGTTTTGTAGAAGTCATTACAGCATTGCTAGTAGCAATAGCACCAGAGAATCCGTAAGCATCTCCATTTTCATCTTGAAATAATCCGTTTGTGAAATAAGCTCCTAAATAACTTGTACGGTTATCTTTGATTACTTTTTCTAATTTCAATTCTGGGTAATTGTAAACCGCAACCCAAGTACTATCTGGATTTGCAGTACCAAAGTTGTCTACTCCATCTCCTTTAATACTCATATAAGGCATATACACTTTATCTCCAACCTGAGTTGCCCAAGTATAGAAAGCTCTTTCTCCGTTTCCAGCCAATTTCTTAGTATCTTGTTGAGCCTCGCCAGTAATAAGTGATTTTTCAGCATCAATTTTATACATAGAAGCGATAGAAGCGCCACTTCTTGGAACTTTAACTGTCAAGATATCTTTGTTTACCGCAGCAAATACGTGTACTGTTTCAGCTTGAAAATCAGATTTTTTAACCAATTTACCTTCAGCATTTAAGTTGTAAGTTGTTACAGCTCCTGGATTTCCTTGTCCGTAAAGCAAACTAAAGAAGTTGTTTTGCGCTGTAATGTAGTAACGATAAGTTCCGTCTTGCTCCAATCCGTTTCCTGTAGTAGTAATAGATCCTGTAGAAACATCGTCTGCAGTTAATAAATAATCTGCAATTCCTGCTGCTCCAGTTGTTGCAGTAATAATATATTTAGTTTTCCCTGTATCTGTTCCTCCGCCAGTTTCTCCTGGTTTATCAGAATCGCTACTGCAAGAAAAAGCTGTAAAAGCTATAACAGCTGATAATAACGCTAATGTGGTACTTTTTTTCATTGTATTATGGTGTTTGTATTAAAATTTAATTATTTGATTTACTGAAGTAATATCTCAACTTGATATAGAAAGCTCTACTTGGTTTTTGCAATGAAAAGTTGTCGTAAAGCTTATTGTCTAAAAGGTTTTTACACTCAAATGCTATATTATATTTTCCGTTTGCCATTGTATAAACAGCATTTAAATCATGGCTGAATTGTTGCGGAATTTCTAGTTTGCTATCCTTGCTTCCCATACTTGGCCATGACAAATAGTAAGTATGAACATACAGCAGATTATACCCTACAGACAGATTATTTCCTTTTTTCCAAACATTATTAAAGAACATTGTCGCATCTGCATTTCCAAAAAGGTATGGCATGTTTGGAATTCTGTCATTATAAAAAGGAGACACATAATTTTGATTTGGCTCGTACATTGTTTTGTTTCGAATATTCTGGTAAGTCGTGTTAATACCTGCCGTAAAACGATTGCTGTACGAATATCTAATCTCACCATCAATACCATAATTCGTCACTTTTCCTTGATTGACATTGGTAGTCATAGTTTGATTGTTATTTAATGTCGGACGAATAAAGTCGACTGCATTTCTATGCAAAAGATTTACATCAAAAGACAAAGCATTTTTTTCGCGGAAGCTAGTTTGATAACTCGCACCTAAATTGTAGTTGTTACTAGATTCTGGTTTTAAAGCAAGATTTCCTTCTAAATTATCATTCACATTACCAAAGATTTCCTCTGGAGTTGGAAGCCTATATGTCTTTTCATAAGAAGCTTTAATCTGCAGATTGTGTTTCAGATAATAACTTGTAGCGGCTCCATATCCAGTTGTCGAAGTATGATCTACATATTTTTGATAAGCAATGTCGCCAGTAGCGCCTGACGGATTATAACTTCTTGAATAAGTAGTTTTTAATGAATAATCTTTTAAGAAAATAGAAGTACTCCATTTATCGTTATAATCTAACTTATACCCCAATCCTAAAACATTTTTCTGTGTTTTTTTAGGCTGTTTATAAACCAATGATTCAGGAACCAACTCGTCACTTTCTTTACGGTCGAACGTATTAAACGTATTATTGACCATAAAAGAGTGTCTATCATTAAGTGTATAAGTGGCATTGGCTGTGGCTATCCCATTGTTGTTATAGAACTTACGAAGCGTTCGGCTTCTTTCTCCTCCTGCTCCTGCATATTGTTTATAATCACCAAACCAATTGTATCTTCTAAAAACGGTATCGATATTCTGCTCGTAACCAAAATTGTAGTTACCTGTAACATTCACATTCAGCCCTTTGGTAAATAAATCTTTAACCTGATACTTTAAAGTTGGCATTACAATGCTTCCTTTTCTATAAATCTTTCCAAAAACGCTTACCATTCTTGCACCAGTCTGAATATCTGCTTGATTTTCTCCACCAGTAAAACCAATCATTAATTTATCAGCATATTTTTTACCTGTTACCCCAACATTTACAATCACTGTTTCGTTGCGATATTTATCATGAAAACGTCTAACTCTCTGATTTGGGAAATAAGCTCCTGTATTTAAATCGGCTACATCTACATTTACCCAATAATTGTTATCTGAATAGTTTTGAAAAGCATTAATTTCGGTTGTAAAACCACTTTTTGCAGTATAACCCGCGTTTATGCTTGAACGATGCGTATTGAAAGATCCGAACGAATAAGAAGCGTCTACAAAAGTTCTTGGTTTGCTATTCGTTACGATATTTATCGCTCCACCCAAAGCATCTCCTCCCAACCAGATTGGCACAACACCTTTGTAAACTTCTACACGATCGGCAAGATTGATTGGAATATTATTCATTTGAAAAGAAGAACCGAAATTATCCATAGGAACTCCATCAATAAAAACTTTAATCTGATTTCCCGAAAATCCATTGATAGAAAGCTCCGATCTTGAACCCACACCACCCGCTTCACGGTTACGCACACCAGAAACGCGATCTAAAGCATGAGATAAATCTAGCGTTGAATTGTGCAGTTTTTTAGCATCAATTGCCGTTACGCTGTAAGCTTGTTTGTTTACTTTATCGGTTTGTGACCTTCCAAGAACTGTAACACTTTCTAATTCTTGCAATTCGCTTTCCATTTTAATAGTAATTTCTAAATTACTTCCTAAAACTTCAATCTGTTTTTTCTGAACAGCAAATCCCAATGCTGAGATTTTTAGTGTATGTTTTCCTGAAGGCACATTTTTTAAAATATAATTTCCGTTTTCATCCGAAATAACGCTTAAACCTGTTTTCTCGACAACAACAGTCGCGAACGGAATTGTTTCTCCAGAATTTTCAACAACTTTTCCAGACACTGCAAAACCTTGATTTTGCTGGGAAAATGATAAGAACGTAGTTAGAAAAAATAAACTGGCAAATAAAAATTTTTGAGTTGACATATCTTTAATTAGACTAATTATAAATAACTTTGCTGCAAAAGTACCATCAACGTCTTTAAAAAAGATAGGGAAAAACGGATTATTATTTTGTAAAAACGGATTAAATTTTGAAAATCAACGCCACCCTTTTAACGTCAGAAACGCCTATAATTAAAATTGAAATTGGAGATAAATATTATCCGAAAAGTATTTTAACCGAAGAAAATGTCAACATTGAAAATGGAGATTCGGAAAAAATTATAAGCCGCCATCTAATAACGGAAGGATTGGTTCTTCTTGATACTCAGATGTATTATTCAACACCAAAAACTGTTAGTTTTGAGATTGATGAAGAATCGGTTGTCATGAATTTCATTTATAGCAGTAATGTCGAAACTCATATTGATCAATTGGAAAGCGAAAAATATTCTAAAAAAAACACGCATAATATTTTCTACACCAATAGTTTTAAAGCCACCTTTAACATTCCACCTTTTACAGAAATCAATTATTTGTCAATTATTCTTTCTAAAGAGTTTTATTATAACATCATCAATGAAGACTGGCAATTACATGAAAAATTTTCAAAGAAAATCCTTCAAAAACAATCTAGCTATTTAACTTCAAAATATCTTCCTTTTACACCCGCAATTCAATGGGTAACATCTGAAATTAAAAACTGCACTCGCGAAGGTGTTCTAAAAAGAATTTATATAGAAAGTAAAATTAAAGAACTTCTTATTCATCAGCTAGAAACATTAATTATCAAACCTTTAGAAGCAGAAAACATAAATCAAGAAGATTACGATAAACTTCTAGAAGCAAAAAAAATATTAGAAAACGATTATAGAAACACACCTACTCTTCCAGAACTTTCGAGACTTATTTCGTTAAACGAATTCAAACTAAAAAGAGGCTTTAAAGCTTGTTTTGGAACCACTGTCAAAAGTTATATCATTAAACTTAGAATGGAACATGCGAAAGAATTATTTCAAAACAAAATGGCTACAGTAAGCGAAGCAGCTTATAAATGTGGCTACAAAGATGTCTCGCATTTTTCTGCAGCATTCAAAAACTATTACGGATCTTCGCCTCAAAAGTTTAAAATCAACACCGATATTATTCAGTTCTGGCTAATTGGCTTTTCATTATTGTGGTAAAAAAAAAGGGTCTTAAAATTATGTCCGTCGACTTAATCTTAAAACCCTAAAAAAATTAGACATTAATGTATATTGCAAACTTATATACAAGTACCCACGATCAAATGAATATGTCAAATTCAATGTAAAAACGTTTCTCCAAAAACAGTTTTCTGTAGAAATTAAATGATACCCAAAAAGGTAAAGGCTACCATCTTTTCAAATTTCTACAGGCCAAAATTAGAATTCACATTATAGATAACCTTACGGTTTTCCTCATTGTGTGAAAAAATTAACATTCTTAACTTTAATTTAAAACCTTAAGTAATTGTACTGCAAAATATTGTCAGAATCCTATTTAACGTAAATTTGTGAAAGAAAATACTAGATTCTTTTCCAGATATGCGCCAAAAAAACTCAAGAAACACATTTCTTGTCCTAGATTAAGTCGCTTTTCTTAAAACCCTCCCTACATTTGTGAGTAATTCTTTAATTAGATAATTAGAATCTCAGAACCTTAGTATCTTAGCATCTTTGAACCTCAAAAAAAATGAAACAGTTGCAATTTTTATTACTCGGAAAAAATGAAGCTATTTTAGCTATTTTACTTCGTCTGGTTAATGCAGATGAAAACTGGAATGCCATTGCTTTTAATAACGAAAAAGAAGCACAAGAGCACTTTCTTAACCATAAAATCGATATTGTTCTTTTAAGTTCTGCAATTGAAGATCATGTAGAAAAAGAATTTACAGCTTTCTGCTTAAAAACTCAACCAGACGTTGAAGTCATTGAACATTTTGGAGGCGGAAGCGGTTTATTGAAATCTGAAATTCTGCACAGATTACATCTAAAAGGGAAAATTTAAAGACCATCTAACTACTCAAAAAAATACATAAATTTCAAATTTGAGCCTTTTAAAAATTAAAATAATAATGTCTTATTTTAATACTTAACGGGCTTTTAAAGAGCCCATTTCACACTCCTAATGTTTAATTTTGCAATTATTTTTATCAAACAATTGTTCTTGTTTAATAAAAATAATTTGTTTTAGAAATTTAATTGAATATTAAACATGGAGTACAAATATTTTACATTCATAAATGATGGTTATGAATTAAAAAAAAGCAAAACTACATTTTATTATATTATAAGTATTTTTGGTTCAATGGCTGTTTTTGCATTTTATTATGCGATTGTAAATCATGTAAAAGCAGGATTTATATTCGCATTTTTATTTCTTTTCATTATAATCTTGCATTATATAGGTCAAAAGAGATATAAAGTTTTTATTAATCAAGAATTAAGAATAATCACAGAAAAGAGAGGCCGTAGAATAAAAAAATATTCTTTTAACGAATTTATTGGTTTCAAAGAAAGTAAAATACGGCTAAATTTAATTATCACTCAAACAACCCTTTTGATGTGTTTTAAAGATAATGAAAAGGAAAAATATGTTTGCCTTGGTATTACAATATGGCAGAGAATAGTTAACCAATTGACGCTAGAAACTATTCATATTATGAATTTAAACAAAAATGACTCCTTTTAAACTGTTAAACCTTTTATTACAATTCTTTTTTACTTAAAAAATTAATCTCCAAAAAAAGTTATTTTTATAAAGTACTGGCAGCGCAATTTAAATTTTAAACATAATAAAAATCACTTGGTCAATTATAAGAAATTTATGCTACTTTTGAGAGGACAAATTTAAACCAAAACCTCAAAAAGTAAGTTTCTTAAGATGAAAAAAAGCATCATTCTTTTATTAATTTGTTTTTCCTTTCAAATAGGAACTTCACAAAAAATCTATTTCGAAAAAAACAATTATAAAGACAGTTTAACTCTCAGCAAAAGCATGCCGCTTCTTGCAAAAAAGATACTGCCACTTTATAAAAATCCAAGCAGGGCTTCTTACTTAGATAATTATGCCAGGATACAAGCCGTTGCAGGAGATTTCAAAGGAATGCATCAGACTTTTGCAACCTATTCTCAGGAAATTTTAGGAGACAGTATTGCCAACAGACCTTTAGGATTTATTTATAAAACTTATGGAAAAACAGCTTTAAAAGAACCTAAAACAAAATCTGATTTTGAAAAAGTCTACAAATCTGAATTCTACAAGTTATACAATACATTAAATGCAGAAGGAAAAAGCTGGGCCGAAGGGTATTATGAATTAAAACTGGCCGACATTAAAAACGATTTTGAAGAGCAACTTAAAGCTGTTCAAGATAGTGATAGCATTAGTGTAGAAAATGCCGCGCAATTATGCAGACAATATGCTCGCTATTTTATTATAAACAAAACATTTTCTCTAGCTAATAAAATAATTGCAGAAATAGAAGCTGACACTTACATAATAGATCGTGATATCATTATTACATTGCCAAACGGAAGCACAATTTCTGCCACTATGGTCAAACTTAAAAATGTAACCGAGCCACAGCCCGTTGTAATGAAATATAATATCTATGCCGGAAACGAAGTTAGCGACTGCAAAGAAATTGCGAATATGGGATACGTAGGTTTTGTTGCTAATACACGAGGCAAACGTTTAAGCAATGACCCGATAGAACCTTACGAACACGATGGTGACGATGCGTACCATATTCTGGACTGGGTTAGCAAACAATCATGGTGCAATGGCAAAATTGGATTATATGGCGGCAGTTATTTAGGCTTTAGCCAATGGAGCGCTGTAAAAAAAGTGCATCCTGCTTTAAAAACAATTGTGCCTTTGGTTTCAGTAGGAGCCGGAATTGATTTTCCTATGCAAAACGGTATTTTTATGAGTTATGCCTTAAAATGGATTCATCTCGTTGCCAATACAAAATTAACCGATCTCAACAGCTTTTTAAATAGCAAAAAATGGGATGAAGTTTTTACTCAATATTATAAAACTGGAGCGAGCTTTGGTTCCTTAGACAAAATTGAAGGCAATCCTTCTCCTTTATTTCAAAGATGGCTGAAACATCCTGCTTACGACAGCTACTGGCAGAATATGACACCTCAAAAAGAAGCTTTTGCTAATATCAATATTCCAATTTTGAGTACAACAGGTTATTACGATGACGATCAGCTTGGAGCAATGTACTATTACAATCAGTATCAAAAATATAATAAAAGCGATAATTATTATCTTATAATCGGGCCTTATGATCATGGCGGTTCACAAGGAGCTCCCCGAAAAGAATTAGGCGGTTATACTATCGATGAAGTAGCAAATATTCCAATTAATGCTATTATTTTTCAATGGTTTGATCATATTTTGAAAGGCGCAAAACGTCCTGAAATTTTGAAGGACAAAGTGAACTTTGAAATTATGGGTAAAAATGAATGGAAAAGCGTTTCTTCTTTAGACAAAATGCACAATGAAAACCTAACCTTTTATTTAAGCAATAGCAATTCGAAATATTCATTACAAAAAATAGCTCCTAAAAAGGCCATTTCTATTAACCAAACTGTTGATTTGAAGGATCGATCTGAAATTAACATCTACAATGATGACTACGTAAATGGTTTTCCTAAAGTTATAGATTCGATTTTTAAACCCGAAAAACATCTACTGGTTTTTGAAAGTGATCCTCTTGAAAACTCCACTATAATCAGCGGTTCATTAAAAACATCATTAAAAATAAGCATAAGCAAAAAAGACATTGATGTAGAAATACAGCTTTATGAAAAAACAGCAAAAGGTCAATATTTTGCCTTAACCAACAATTTACAAAGAGCCAGTTTTGCAAAAGACAGAACCAAAAGACAATTGTTGACTCCCAACAAAATAGAAACAATTAAGATAGAGCAAACCTTTATAATTTCAAAAGAATTAGAAAAAGGAAGTTCAATTATAATCGTATTAGGAGCTAATAAAAACCCAAACTGGGAAGTTAATTACGGTACTGGCAAAAATGTGAGTGACGAAACCATTGACGATGCTAAAGAACCATTAGAAATAAAATGGTATTCTGACAGTACCATTACAATTCCAATTTTAAAATTGTAAAACATTATTTATCTAATGGAAAAAACATATTCAGTTGTCTTTTATTCTCAACCGCTGGTTGAACCCGTTAAGAAATTGAAGGACTTTTTAAGAAGCAAAATCAATTGGTACAACAGCTGCAATTCTGAAGCACATATTACGATTTGTGAGTTTACAATTGAGGAATCTCAGTTCGATTCTATCAAACAAAAGCTTTCTAAAATTTCAGATACTTTTACGCCTTTTCGTGTATCATTAGACCATTTTGATTCTTTCCAAAATAGTGGTGCTTTTTTTATAGGAGTAACCGAAGATTCAAAAAATAATCTGGTGCCAATCATGAAAAAGATTCATGAAACCTTCAAGTTTTTAAAACTCAAAAAAAGCGACAATCCGCATCTGTCAATCGGAAGAAGATTAACGCCAGAAAATCTTAAAATAACTTCAGAACTTTTTACCACAATCGATCTTCAATTTGAATGTAATGAAATTATTCTAAGAGAATTTGATCCCAAAGTAAAACAGTTTTTTGTGATTGATGCTTTTCCTTTTGGAAGCAATCCAGAGCCTGAGTTTGTACAGGGAAGTTTGTTTTAACCGAAAAGAACGCAAAGTTTTTTTGCAAGGTTCGCAAAGATTTAAGCAATTTATAAGCGTAAAGTTTGTCATTTCGTCGAAGGAGAAATCTCCACAAGTAGCTCTACAAAGATTGGCGATTCAGCTTGCGGAGTTTCTTACGAAGATTTCTCCTTCGTCAAAATGACAAAATTGTACGCTAAACTTTGTCAAAGTTCTAACCAAACTTGAAACTTGAAACTTTAAACTTTAAACCTAAAACAACCTAAAACCAATCCTTATATTTTTCGTATATTTGAATTTCGCAATTCATTACAATATGAAATCCCTAGATTCATTTTACCAAGACATTACCGAAGGTTCAACTGTTGATCCTACTTCCTTATTGCCAAACGACATTCAGAAAGAAATCGGGCATTTTAATGTTTTCGATATAAAAGAACTTTTAGAGCGTATGAAAGGAAAACCCGGAATGCCTTATGATAGAAGGGCTTACTACAAAATAAGTTTAATTAGAGGTCATAACAAAGCAGAATACGCCGATAAAGTAATCGAAATTGAAAAACAAGGATTGTTATTTGCAACACCAAAAATCCCATACAATTATCTCCCTCAAGACACCAATCAAGGCGGTCAGTTTTGTGTATTCACAAGCGAATTTTTATCGAAAAGTAAAAGCGGAATAGATTTGGATGAACTTCCAATTTTTGCTTCAGACGGCTATCCGATTTTTCAGCTTTCTGATGAAGAAGTTTCAGAAGTTGAATTGATTTTCAATAAAATACAAAAAGAAATTAATTCTGATTATATTTACAAATACGATTTAATCCGAAATTATGTCGCAGAATTAATTCATTTTGGACAAAAATTACAGCCTATTACGGCATTATATTCGAAGCACAATTCGGCAGCCAGAGTTTCTTCTTTATTTGCTGAATTGTTGGAAAGACAATTCCCTATTGAATCCCCAAATCAAAGATTGGAATTGAGAACAGCGAAAGATTTTGCCGAAAGATTATCTGTTCATGTGAATCATTTAAATAAGGTTTTAAAGGAAAATACCGGAAAAACCACAACCGAATTAATTACAAACCGATTAACAAACGAAGCCAAAATACTTTTAAAACAAACCGATTGGAATATTTCTGAAATTGCCTATTCACTTGGTTTTGAAGAGTTAGCGCATTTCTCTAATTTCTTTAAAAAACAAACTTCTTTTACGCCGATTGCTTTTAGGAGTTAGTTGTTTTGTTTCAGGTTTCAGGTTTCAGGTTTCAGGTTTCAGGTTTCAAGTTTCAAGTTTCAAGTTTCAGGTTTTACGAGTCGTAACCATACGGTTTGTCATCCCGAGGAACGAGGGATCTCCGCAAGAAGCCCCACAAAGTTTTGGAATTTGGAATTTTAAAAAATTGGAATTTCAAACTTGATTTGAATTTCGCAAACATCTATTTGATATTTACAACTCCCCAACTCTACTTCGCTCCTACCTTTGTCTCATCAAATTAAAAGAACGAAAAGATGAATTTATCAAACAACAAAATTTTAATAACTGGAGGTGCAAGTGGTATCGGACTTGGACTTACCGAACGATTTATTCAGGAAAACAATACCGTAATTATTTGCGGTAGAAGAGAATCGGTTTTAAACGACGTAAAAACAAAATTTCCTTCGGTTATAACAAAAGTTTGCGACTTGTCTATAGAACAAGAACGAATCGCACTTTTTGAATGGATCAAAGAAAATCATCCTGATTTAAACGTTTTAATCAATAATGCGGGAATTCAAAACTGGATGAACATAACCGACGCTGATTTTTATGAAAACATGAAAAATGAGCTTACTACCAATATTGAAGCTCCTCTTCATTTAACTTTATTATTTATTCAGTTGCCTTCTCTAAAAACCGTAATGAACACTACTTCTGGACTGGCGTTTTCTCCTTTTGCAAAAGTTCCGGTTTATTCGGCTACAAAAGCGTTTTTTAGATCATTTACACTTTCGCTTCGTCATTTATTAAAAGAAAAAAATATTGAAGTGGTAGAAATTATTCCGCCAGCATTAAATACTGATTTAGGCGGAATTGGTCTTCACGATGCTCACCCAAGTGTAAGCAGTTTTATCGAATCTATTTTCGAACAATTAAAAGAAGGCAGACAAGAATTGACTTTCGGAACAAGCGAAACGAGGTTAAATGCAAGCGCAGAAGAGTTGAAAAATCATTTTAATGCAATGCATTCTTAATTATGAATTATGAGTTATGAATTGTACATCATAAATACAAGAAACATTTCATAACTCATAATTCAAAACTCATAACTCATAACTACAAAAATATGGCAGTAAACACAAAAATAGCTCTAGTTACAGGTGGTAGCAGAGGTTTAGGGAAAAACATGGCAATTGCGATTGCAAAAAAAGGATTGGATGTAATTATCACATACAACAGTAAAAAAGAAGAAGCTGACACTGTCGTTTCAGAAATTGAAAGTTTAGGGCAAAAAGCAGCTTCATTACAATTAAACGTTGCTGATTCAAGTACTTTTGATTCTTTCTTTGAAAGTGTAAAATCAGTTTTAAAAAATACTTTTAATACAGATAAATTCGATTTTTTAATAAATAATGCCGGAATCGGAATTCACAACTCATTTGTTGGAACAACCGAAACAGAATTTGACCAATTAACTAATATTCAATTCAAAGGACCTTTTTTCTTAACTAAAAAAGGACTTAACGTAATGAACGACGGCGGTGGAATTGTAAATATTTCAACTGGTTTAGCTAGATTTTCATTTCCTGGTTATGCTGCTTACGCTTCTATGAAAGGCGCAATGGAAACTTTGACAAAATATCAGGCTAAGGAATTGGGTGCAAGAAAAATTAGAGCCAATATAGTGGCACCTGGCGCCATAGAAACCGATTTTGGAGGAGGAGTTGTTCGTGATAATGAACAAATGAACCAACAGATTGCTTCTGTGACGGCTTTAGGAAGAGTTGGTCTTCCTGATGATATTGGAGGTGTAGTCGCTTTTTTATGTACCGAAGACGCTCGCTGGATAAACGCTCAAAGAATTGAAGTTTCTGGCGGAATGATGTTGTAAGGAAGTTTCAGGTTTCAGGTTTCAGGTTTCAAGTTTAACCGCAAAGAACGCTAGGAATTACGCGAGGTTCGCAA
>Ga0308157_10004005_pt1 | contig 20252 bp, 17 predicted proteins | sample PhyBR1_FD_201035 | JGI IMG/M metagenome (GOLD analysis project Ga0308157, IMG submission 201035) | Phyllosphere microbial communities from UC Gill Tract Community Farm, Albany, California, United States - DLSLB.R1 | ecosystem: Host-associated > Plants > Phyllosphere > Unclassified | place: USA...
TATCGAATTCAGCCACTGGCCGGAGAATTACGGAAAATCTACGAGAACCGCTGAATTCATGGTGAAGGACGATGAGACCGAGAAGGTCCGGCTTATGCCCTCTTCTTGTCGTTCACGGCGCGGAGGAGGCGCTGGCACAGTCGAATCCCCTTAAACAGGCGCTGACGAACTACGAACGGGCAGGTTCGAAGAAGAAGACCTTTTTCCGATTGAGGATCGGCGCCCCGGGGGCTGGAGCACTGCCAGGACGACAATATGCATGTCACTCGCGAAGTGGTCTTGAATTGGCTTTGCTCGATCAGATTGGGACCATCCGAGCCGCGTTCCGCCTAAGCGTATGCTTCCTCTCAAGCAACTTGGCGGGCCGTGGCTCTTTCAAGGCCGTCAGTTATGCCCATTGCAAGCAGCCGACGGTATCTTGGCCGAGGCGCTATGGCGAGTAGCATCCGGTATGATAGGACCGACCTTTCCGATAGCGCTTCTAAAAGTTACGCCCTCTTTAGTTGCTTTTTTAAACAAAGGCATCCAATGAGGAGCATCTCGGTGACCTGTCCCAACAGACATTACGGAGTGAAAATATGCAACATTGGCTGGACAAGCTAACCGATCTTGCTGCGCTTCGAGGCGACGAGAATGTTCTCAAGGATGCTCTTACGCATCTCGCCCAACAAGCCGGCTTTTCCGCCTACGCCTATCTATATATCCGACCGGGTCACACGATCGCCTCATCAAATTATGATCCCGAATGGCGGTCGATTTATTTCAAACGAAAATTCGAGGCGGTTGATCCGATCGTAAAACGCGCAAAGTCCGTGAAACGGGCATTCACGTGGAGCGGGGATGAAGAGAGGCGACGGGTTTCGAAAGGGGAGTGCGCGTTCTTCGACCAGGCAGCGGATTTCGGGATCCGTTCTGGAATCACCATACCCATCAGAGCTGCCAACGGATCGACATCGATGTTCACGCTCGCTTCCCATAAACCCATAATAGATCTTCAACGCGATATTGATCCTGTCGCGGCAGCCGCTGCTGTTGGGCAGCTTCACACCCGCATGTCCTTACTGCCCCTTACTCCGACTGCACAGCACCCGGCCTGGCTCGACCCGAAGGAGGCGGCCTACCTCAACTGGATCTCGGTCGGCAAGACGATGGAAGAAGCTGCCGATCTCGAAGGCGTCAAATACAATTCGGTGAAAAGCAAGCTTGAGGAGGCGAGAAAGCGCTTCCAGATCCATACGATGCCGCACCTGGTGGCACTCGCCATCCGCGCTGGCCTCATTTAGGCGCGGATCTTTAGTTGACCGAAACCTTCGGAATATAGCCCAAAAGGCCAACGAGCGTGTTCACCGCGCTCATCTGCGCATGCATCTCGATCATCGCTTCGATGTATTCGAGATGCTGTTCGCCACCGACGGATTTCCCCGTCCTATAATCCTCCGGCAGCGCCTGGAAAAACTGATCCGCCTTTTCCACGAACTTCCTGTGCAACCGAATGGCGTTTATCGTCAAGGTCTCGATGTCCGCGCTTGAAAGTCCGCGCGTGAGCCCGATCACCGGGCGCAGTTCAGATGTGCCCGACACTACTGAATCTTTCAAATCCATTGGTGATCCAACCCTAAGATATTGTCTGCGGTGCGCCCCCGCAAACGTTAATCTCTGATCCCAAGCCGGGGGTTGGAAACTGTGTCTAGACAGTCCTGCGACCTTTAGCACCGGAGCACCTGGACATACGTCGCAGGCCCACCGGCCAATGGCCAGAGGATTCTGATGCCGTATCGGCCGGCATCAACCGCTAGACAGGAGTTTCCACACCCCCGGGCAGCGCGTACTGCCCTACCGGATCTTATAAAAGCTCCAGAGCGTTTCCGCTAGGGTATTGGAAGAACAATCGCTTTGCAGATCTGCAGAGAGATCCTGATCACGGCGTCGCACCGATCCCCGAGAGATCGATCCTGATGCCTGCCTTGTTCGGATCGGACACTCCCGTTTCGGTCGCGGTTGCCGCGGCGACGTTATCTTTATTAGGGTCAGCGCCATTTTCAGATTCTTCGGAATCGGCCATGGCGGGCCAGGTGATTTTCTCCTGCCCTGGATCTTCCGCGCGGAACACCGGTACCCCTTCGAAATATCCCGTCTGCCAGGCGATGACCGCATCATCCATGACCTGTGGCAGGACTTCCTTCGCTGTGGGATTGCCATACCATTTCGAAACGATGCGAAAGACCTTGGCAAAGAGCGCCGTTCCCGTGCGGATATTCTCACAAGGCTCGACCATCTCCGGCTTCAACCGACCGGCCTCGACGATGCGGAGGCCTGCCGGATATTGAGTGATACCCACACGAACGGTGTTGCGACCGAGGTTGTCGCGGATCAGAGCCAGTGCCTCTACCGCCGTTGTCGGCTTCGGCACGAGCACGACCCGGTTGCCGGATCGCACAGTGATGGCGAAAGGGTCCTGCGATCCGGCCTTCGCGATGAACTGCTCGACGATTGTCGGCTTGAGGGACGGATCGGCGCATTGATGGATAAGAACGGCATCGAGCATCGTAGGGATCTCTTATATGTTGAAGGCCATGACGACGGGCAAGCCAAAGAGCCTTGCCCAGGCTGCGACGCTCGCTTCTTGGATGGCGACGATCGAGGTGTTTTCGGTCCACCAGCCGTTTCCAACGGCAACGATCACTTCGGGCGCATGCAGCATCGATTGCAGGACCGGCCAAAGAATCAGTTGCTCGTAGCAGATCAGCGGCGTGATCCTGGACCCGTCGACATCGACCACCGGATTACCGAAGAAGTCGGCCCGCGCGCCACCGCCTTGGCTGGTCCATCGCAACCACGGTTGCCACATGGAGCCGGGAACCGGCATGCGCTCACGATAGAGGATGTTCGCTGCATCGGCCGAGATCACCACCATCACATTGTCATAGCCCTTGGGATCAACGACCGCGGCACCTGCGATGACAGTAAGGCCTGAGCCCCGCAGACCGTCTCGCCAGACACGCGCGACCGTCGGCGTCCAGAATCCGAGCGTGCTTTCCGGCAGGACCACAAGATGCTGATCCGAATGTTCAGCAATTGTCCGGCGAACCGTTGCGATCAGGTCACGGTGATGCAGGAGCGATCCATCGCGACCGAGGTTTTGTCCCACCTGAAGGTCGACGCCCCTCCACGCATCGGGTAGCTTCGGTTCAGTCCACGTCGCGGCGGACCAAAGCCAGAATCCCCCAAGGATGATGGCCGCGGCCGGCCAAAGCCTCGTCGTCATGATGAGCAGGCCGGTCGCCATCGCGGACAGTCCCGACCATCCCCAGGCGGGAAATAGCACGCCGGCCGCTGTCAAGGGATGCGCCCAGCCGGTAATGCCGAACGGCGGCAGCCCTGTCAGCGCCATGGCGAGCAGATTGCGTAGCGCCCTCGCTGAATCCGTTCCTTTTCTCTCCGAAGCGTTTTCGCCACGAGGTTTCGTCCAAAACACCGCATGCACAATAACGAAGGATGCGGAAGCCACTACCCAGAGCAAAAGCCCCGGCCAGAGATCGGCGCGATAGAAGTTGGCCACACCCTGCGGCAACCCGCGGGAGGCGGCCAGGAAATAGCCCGCCGCCACAAGTGCCGCTATCGGGCGTGACGGCGCAATTGCCCAGAGTAAAGGAAAGATCATGGCGACCGGAAGAAGAAGCACTTCCCCGCTCCAGGCGACCCTCCCACCGGCAATGGACGCAATGATCAGGAGGATGGATTTCCAGCGATCAGTCATATGATCGCCACCGCGATCACGGATCGAAGGTGAGGACCTGCCGCGCCAGACCGAGAAGACCGGAATCTGGAACCGAACCAAAATATCTGCTGTCATAAGAACTCGCAAACGGTGAGTGAAGAAACAGATGGTGCGGCGGCACGACACCGCCGGGATCGGGGTTGATTGCCCTGCCCTCGCCGTCCGTGCGCCACACAGACGATGCGGGAACTAGGCGACCATCGATGAGCACGTGATCGGTGATGTCGACACGCTGTCCGGGCAGTGCGGCGACCGACTTGATCAGAGGTGCAATCCCGCCGGGGCACAGCCCGCGCCGGAGATATCCGCGCCGCCACGCCTCTTCGAAAACGGCTGTGGTGGGCGGGCATACAAACACCAGATCGCCGACGGCGACTGGACGTTGAAGCTCTTCGATACGCCAGAGGCCGAGCGGCTCGCTTGGAGTTAGGTTCAGTCGGTAGCCACCCGTGAACGCGGTCGCCGCCAGTGCGAACACGGCGACGATGGCGCCCGTCAAGAACAGGGGAACCTTTGGCGCTCTCATAGCTTCTGCACGGGCGTCTGGCGCTGGGTAAGACGCTGCTCCTCGGCTTGTCTCAGCGATTGGCCGATGTGCTCGTGGGCGGCGAGCTGTTGCGCTGTCCGGATCACCGGCCATGCTTGTTTCAGCTGCTGCTTCTGCTCCGGCTTCATACCCTTGGAGAGCTCTTCGAAGATTTTTCCGGAGGGCTCACGGGCAGCGTTGCTCAACAGAGTGCGTTCCCCGAACCGTTGGGTAACGGCCTTGTTGAAACCGTCGATTTCGAGCTTGGTCTCCCTATTGCTGAGCGCATAGGCCATCGCGGCTGGTAGATCGTTTCGGTCGATGGCATCACGCACCCGCTCCAACACTACGTGCGCCGCCGGCGACAGCGCCGGAATGTCGATCGACGCCCGCTGACGCAGGGCCTGCTCGTCCGCTTGCAGCCTCTGCGTGACCGTTTCGCGCATCCGCAGATATTGCTCGAGATCCCGCTTCAGGGCCGGAACATTGACCTCGGCGGCACGACGCGCCTCGCGGTCCGACCTGGTGGCGAGAATGCCGGTCTTGCCCTTCAGCGGGCCGATCGAAGCCGGCTCCACCTCGATTTTCCGGAGAACCTGTTTCGCCATTTCCTTCTCTGCCAATACCGCGTCGAAGTTCATCGAGCGGAATGCAGTTTCCGGATCGGCGAAGACGTAACCGAAACGCGCGTAAACTTCTTCCCATTGCCGTTTCAGCGCGGGATCGGCGCCAAGCTTGTCACCGACCGAATCGGCAACAGAGCCAGCGAATGTCTTGGTGCCTGCGACCATGGGTGCGGCCTCCTTCATCGTTGGAGTGTTAGGGATTTGGTTGAAGCAGAGGCGAGCGGCGAAGGCCGCGAGACGCTGGCCGAGTTCGACAAGTTTTGCCTTCTGGCGCAATGTCCAGTCGAGCCGGTCGCGTACCAGCGTGCGAGCGACCTGGACGATATGCAGGCCACGGTTCTCCGAGAAGCGCAACGCCTCGCGATAGAGCTGGCCGCGCTCGTAATCAAGCGTCGTCTCCTTGGCATGTTTCCGGGAGAGAACCTTGGCAAGGCCGCCGTTGAAGGAGAAGGATCTGGTACCGTAGTAGAGCTGCAGATCCTCACGATGACGGGTCATCGCCACGTAGGTCAGATGCCGATCCAGTGACAGGGAAGCGAGCACCTTGACCCTATCGACGGTGGCGCCTTGGCTCTTGTGGATCGTGGTGGCGTAGCCGTGATCGAGATTGTTGTAGAACCGCTGTTCAACGATCAACTGGCGGCGCTGTTCGCCCTCGCCCACCGTTGCGACAATGCGGTTTGCTGCTGCCTCTATAACACGACCGATCATGCCATTCTTGACGCCGAGCGATCCTTCGTTCTTCAGGAAGACGATCTGGTCGCCGGCGTCGAAACGGCGTTCGCCATCGGCGGTCCGGAACAGATGACCTTCGCCGACGATACCGCGTTCGATCAGCTTTTCGCGGGCCATGACATTGAGCATCCGCACGTCGCGGCGAAGATGAGCGAGGATCAGCGTCGTCTTGGTCTGGTCGTAGCTCCGGTTCCAATCGGTGATGAGATTTTCAACGGCTTCGGACTTCAGGCGCAAGCCGAGCACCCTGCCCTTACCCTGATATGCGACGAGCGCCCTCTCGACATTGCCCCGCGCCAGATCGAGCGATGCCTTTCGCATCCAGTCCTCGCGCTGACGATAGATCGTCTCCAGTTCCACATAACCGATCCGATCGACAATTGCGCGGAAGGCGGCCCCCGCCTCGATCGGCTGAAGCTGCTCGGGATCGCCGACCAGCACGATCTTCGCGCCTGCTCTCGCCACCGCGTCTACAAACCCGGCCATTTGTTTCGAGGCGACCATGCCGGCCTCGTCCATGACGAAGATCGTCTTATCGTCCAGAACGTCACGGCCACGGTTCCAACGCAGCTCCCAGGACGCAAGCGTCCGGCTCTCGATGCCGGCCTCCTGCTCCAGACCCTCTGCCGCCTTGCCCGCAAGTGCACCGCCAACGACCCGATATCCAGCCAGCTCCCATGCCTCACGGGCGGCTCTCATCATCGTAGTCTTGCCGGCGCCCGCACGGCCCACGACTGCGGCAATCCGTGCCGGACCGGCAATACGCTCGATAGCGGTTCTCTGCTCTTCCGACAGCCGCTCATGTCGCTGGAACGTCCCCTCCAGAATGGTCCCGGAGACAGCGCGTCCTTCGCGCTCCGACAGCCAAGTGGCCTGCCGCGCCATTGTGGCTTCCAGCCGGATCATCGCCCGGGTCGAATAGCGTGCGGGCACCCTCTCGCCGGTCGCGAAATCGATCTTGTCGCGCTGCAACCGCAACACGTCCGGGTTCAGAATGATCCTGATCATCAGCTGTTGGAAGACGGCGGGATCGTCGACATAGCGATGCAGGACCTTTGCGACATCGCGTTCGTCGAAGACACTCTTCTCCCGCATGATCAGGTCAAGAACGATCGCGGGGTTCTTCAGGATACGACGGGTGTTCTCCTGACGGCGCGCTTCATTCAGTTCGATCCGTTCGAGCTCCGGGCGAACGCCTTGTCCCTCCGCCTTGCGCTCGATAGCCTTTGCCCCGACGCCCAGATGAATGGTCGGCTCAAGGTCGATACCCTGCTTTTCGTAAGAACGACCATCGATGCGCAAATCGATGCCGCCCAGCGCGAGATGATGGTTTTGTCGCTCGAACCAGCCGTCGCGCAATACATTGAAGTCCTCGGTCGATCCGGCCCAGAGTTCATAGAGGATCTTGCCGGATTTCGTACGGACCGGCTGGCCGTCCTCGCCGACGACCGCAACCTTCTTCGACCCGAAGCCGTCCACGGAGAGCGGCCGCAATGTGGTCATCAGATGGATATGCGGATTCCCTGGATTGTCGTGATAAACCCAGTCGGCCACCATGCCCTTGGCCAGAATGTGTTTCTCGACGAAATCACGCACCAGGGCGATGTTTTGCTCAGCAGACAGTTCCAGCGGTAGCGCAATGGTCAGATCGCGGGCCAGCTGCGCGTCGGCACGTTTCTCGAAGGCCTCGACCTTGTTCCAGAAGGCTTCAGAGGCACCGGAAATCGAGCGGTCGGCGATCAGCGAGCGAACCCATTTCGGGGCATCGGCCGGGAGAAGAAACTCCTCATGAAGGAGTCCCTGCTTGCGGGTGTAGTCGATGGTGCGGGCCTCACGCTCGTATTCCATCTTCGCGCAATGCCGGTATGCCGCAGACAGCACGACGCTGCGGCCCGAGCCGCGGCTGACGATGCTGGCTGAGAAGTGGGCGATGGCCACGACGGAGAGCGCTCCCAGTTAGAACAAGTTCGTCAGGAGAGGCGGTAGAGCGCGGTCTCACCGAGCCGAGAAGCAACGCGTCGCATCGCGACGTATAATTGCGCCCTTGGAGCCATTCCTTCGGAACGGCGGGATCATTCACAAAAGCATCGCCATTGGCGATCTGCAGATCTGCAGATTTCAAATCGGGCACATCCGGGAGACTCTGGGCGTCGCAAGTGCAACGCCCAGATTATGGAGGAGCAACCGGAATGAAGAAGCCGTCGTCGCGGATCAGGGAAGAGATCGCCAGATTGCAGGATCAGTTGAAGAAGGCCGAGACGCGTGAGGCGGAACGCATCGGTCGCATCGCGCTGAAGGCCGGCCTTGGGGAAATGGAGATTGACGAGGCAGAGCTTCAGGCGGCCTTCGAGGACGTCGCCAAGCGGTTTCGCGGAGGCAAAGGTGCTGCGACCGGAAAGAAGGACGGCGGCGATGGCCGAGCCGGAAGTGGGTCGTCCACGGCGCAGTCGCTTGGCGCGGATGCGGGCGAGCCTGGTGAGGGTTGAGCGAATGGCGAAATCAACGACGACAGAGGCGCGCAAAAAGGACACGCGCGAAAAAATCGAACTCGGCGGCCTGATCGTCAAGGCGGGGCTGCGCTACGAGAAGCGTTCTCTGCTGCTCGGCCTGCTGATCGACGCCAGCAGGCGGATTAAGGGCGACGAGACGGAGATTGCCCGCCTCGCGGCGATCGGCGCGGAGGCCTTCGGCAATGACGGCGAATAGGCTGCTGCTGGCAATCCTGCCCGCAGTGATCATGCTCGCGGCGATGATTCTGACGTCTGGTTTTGAACATCGGCTGGCGGCACTCGGAACGTCGGCGCAGGCGAAGCTGATGCTGGGCCGCGTCGGTCTCGCATTGCCCTATGTCACTGCCGCGGCCATCGGCGTCATGGCGTTGTTTGCCGCGAACGGTTCTGCGAACATTAAGACGGCCGCCGGGAGCGTGGTTGCCGGAAACGCCGTGACCGTCGTCATCGCCATGGTGCGCGAGATTGTCCGGCTTGCCGGTATTGCCGGAAACGTGCCGGTGGGACAATCGGTTCTCGCCTATGCCGACCCGGCGACGATGGTGGGTGCTGCCGCAGCAATCTTCAGCGGTATATTCGGCTTGCATGTTGCGCTGAAAGGTAATGCTGCGTTCGCGGCGTCTGGACCGCGCCGCATCGGCGGAAAACGCGCGGTCCATGGCGAGGCCGACTGGATGAAACTAACCGAAGCCGCAAAACTGTTTCCTGAACACGGTGGCATTGTGATCGGCGAGCGATACCGCGTCGATCGCGACAGCGTTGCCGCCATGCCGTTTCGGGCTGATAACAAACAAAGCTGGGGTGCCGGCGGCAAGTCGCCGCTTCTGTGCTTCGACGGCTCTTTCGGCTCGTCGCACGGGATCGTCTTTGCCGGCTCCGGCGGTTTCAAGACGACGTCGGTCACGATCCCGACCGCGCTCAAATGGGGCGGCAGCCTCGTCGTGCTAGATCCGTCAAGCGAGGTCGCGCCAATGGTGATCGAGCACCGGCGCAAGGCCGGACGCAAGGTGATCGTGCTCGATCCCACCGCATCGGGTATCGGCTTCAATGCTCTCGACTGGATCGGGCGTCATGGCAATACGAAGGAAGAGGATATTGTTGCCGTCGCCACATGGATCATGACCGACAACGCGCGCACGGCATCTGCTCGTGACGACTTCTTCCGGGCTTCCGCAATGCAGCTTCTGACCGCGCTGATCGCCGATGTCTGCCTTTCCGGTCACACGGATGCAAAAGACCAGACTTTGCGCCGGGTCCGCTCCAATCTGTCAGAGCCCGAGCCGCAGCTTCGGGCACGCCTGACGAAGATCTATGAGGGGTCTGGGTCCGACTTCGTCAAGGAAAACGTTGCCGTGTTCGTCAACATGACGCCGGAGACGTTTTCCGGTGTCTATGCCAATGCGGTCAAGGAAACCCACTGGCTGTCGTATCCAACTTACGCCGGTCTGGTCTCCGGCGAAAGTTTCTCGACCGGCGATCTCGCAGACGGCGAGACTGACACCTTCATAGCGCTCGATCTGAAAGTGCTGGAAGCCCATCCAGGACTGGCGCGTGTAGTGATCGGTTCGCTGCTGAACGCGATCTATAACCGCAACGGCAACGTGAAGGATCGCACCCTTTTCCTGCTCGATGAGGTGGCGCGGCTCGGCTACCTGCGCATCCTTGAGACCGCTCGCGACGCAGGTCGCAAATACGGCATCACGCTGACGATGATTTTCCAGTCGCTCGGCCAGATGCGCGAGGCCTATGGCGGGCGTGATGCGACGAGCAAGTGGTTCGAATCCGCATCGTGGATTTCTTTTTCTGCGATCAACGATCCTGATACGGCCGACTATATCTCGAAGCGCTGCGGCGACACCACGGTCGAGGTCGACCAAACCAATCGCTCGTCCGGAATGAAGGGATCGTCACGATCGCGATCGAAGCAGCTTAATCGTCGCCCGTTGATCCTTCCGCATGAGGTTCTGCGCATGCGCGCCGACGAGCAGATCGTCTTCACCGCAGGCAATGCACCCCTTCGATGCGGGCGCGCCGTCTGGTTCCGCCGCGAGGACATGAAGGCCTGCGTCGGGGAGAACCGGTTTCACAAGAACTCTTCCGGCACCCATGAATCGGTCGTGCGATAGATACAGGACGCAGCGATGAGGTATTGGGAGGCATGCGAAGCAGGTGACAGCGGCCGAGGCGATCGTGGAGTGCCAGAAGCACGGCATCACGGCAATTGTGAGCGAAGCCGACGGCTCGCTGATCGACAAGGATCAGTGGGGAAGGTCTTCCCGACGGCTACGGGAGAATTTTATAATGGCGATGTTCTCGGCTTCCTCGGACATTGATCGACGTCCGTTTGTGAAGATGGCGCTTGGCGTCTCCGGGAAGATCGTTCCCCAAATGAGCGAAGACCGAAGGGCTTCGTTCGCTCTGGCGGATAGAGCTGAACGCCGCAGGCGGACCCTCATCTCTCGACGAAACTTCACGAAAATGAATCGGTCAGACGAAATCGATTCATATCTCTTGTTGGACGAAAATTGGCGACCGAGCGATTATCTTGCCATGATCCTTCAACCTTATCGGCTCTATATCGAACGCACGGACGAAGCCCGCAACATGGCCCGCTTCTATGCCATGACGATCGAGCCCAACCTGTTCGGTGAAATCTGCCTGACGCGCCGCTGGGGCCGAATTGGAGCCCAGGGCCGGACGAAGACCCAGCATTTTGCCAGAGAGCAAGATGCAGTCACTACCTTCCTCGATCTTCTCCGTAGGAAGAGAAGCCGCGGGTATCGGGTTACCCCTTCGACAGCCCGTCATTGAAGGTCGGCGATCTCTCGCAGACACTGGCCAACATTCACACATCGATCACGATGAAAAAGGAGCATTCGACGTTGGCATATTCCCATGGTCTCCGGCTTGTCTTCCGGAAACAGCGAAGGCAGCGCAACCTCGCTATGTCCGCCATCGTGCTCGACATCATGAGCACCATCGCCCTCACGGCCAGTGTTGCGTTGATGACACTGGCCGCACCGAATATGGCTGCGACAGTGTTTGAGAAATGCACCGGCGGCCATCGGATCGCCTACGTCATCGATGGCGATACGCTGTGGATTGATGGCACGAAAGTCCGAGTCGCCGATATCGACGCACCTGAGATCAGCGAGCCAAAATGCGCCTCGGAACTTGCTCTGGGAAACCGAGCGATTGATCGAACTGGTCAACCAAGGTCCGTTCGAAATTCGAGCGTGGCCGGCTCGTGACAAGGATCGCTATGGTCGCGCTCTTCGGGTTCTCGCGCGAGATGGCCGCAGCCTCAACGGTATCCTGGCGTCGGAAGGAATGGCCCGGACCTGGACAGGCCGTCGGGAACTCTGGTGCTAGACGGCTCCGCCGGTTGAGGACGAGCCTGTCGGCGCTCACTCGCGGCGTTCCCATTCGGTCTCGATTTTGAGCTCGACGTCGGCGAAGAATGGGATGTTGATGGCGATCTTCAAACCGCGCTTGCTTCTTGCGGAAGAGGTGACAGACGACCTTGCCTAGGGTGTGAAGACGACGGCCGGTGGCGCGGAGGAATTTTGCGAGCTCTTACATTGTGGATCTCCAACTAAATAACTCAAGGGGCAAAACACTAGGTTTGCGTGGTATTTCCCTTGGGTTTGGTGGTGTTGAGATCGGCATCGCTGCCGATCGGCTAAATCTTCTCCGTTTGCTAACCCGGTTTATGAGTTTGCGGCCTAGTCTCCTTGGGGCCGCATTACAAAGTATGTTGAAACGCATAGTGAAGCGCCCCGCCTTGGCCTGTTAATTGCACCAAAAACATCTTTGCTGCTCACGGCTTATCCCGCATCTCTGACACGGCTTTCGGTTAGCAGGCCGTGTTCGTCCATGATCGGATATGCAACCGAGATGATATGGGCGTTGATGCGTTTAAGGTCGCGTAACATGTCGAGATGCAGCGAGCTTGTTTGCAGACTGTCAGCGCGGCCGTCGCGCAGGCGTTCCAAATGGCGCTCTGACGACCACCTTTCCAAACGCCGGACCTCTACCTTCAACTCCATCATTTGCTTGGCAAGATTGAAGTCACGCGTGACCAGGATCGTCTGAGCGATGCGCAGGTTGTCTATGGTCAAGTCGAAGAGCTTCTTGAGTTCCTCGTGGCCTTCCTCAGAAAATTTCAGGCCCTGCGACGTTTTCTTTGTCACCTGCGGAACCAGACTCTTCTCAATGATATCGCCAATATGCTCAAGGTTGATGGCATAATCGAGGATGACGGCCGAGCGGCGGCTGTCTTCCTCTACAAGTTCCTCCCGACCCAGGCTGGAGAGGTAAATCTTGACTTCCTGCTCTAGGCTATCGACTCGCCTTTCCAGCAAGGATACGTCCTTGAGGTGTGTGAGGTCATTGTTCTCAAAGGCGTTGCAAGCTCGTGTTAGCATACGTTCGACAAGATCGCCCACACCAAGGGTCTCACGTGTGGCGTTTGCGAGCGCCACAACCGGCGTCGAAAGTTCACTTGTGTCAAGGTATCGCGGCGCGTTGTCTGGCTGTCCCTCGTCCGGGACCAGACGCTGCATCCATTCCGACAACAGCCTCGAGAAGGGCCAGGCGAGGGCAGCGAGGATCAAGTTGAAGCCGAGATGGGCGTCTACAGGTAGCTTGGCGGGTGAAAGTGGAAATATCGAGAGAACATCGGCGGCATAACCTGTAAGTGGAAGGAGGATGGCGCAGCCGATGGCGCGCGCAATCAGATTGCCGAGCGTGACGCGCCTTGCCAAGGGTGGTCCAGAGAGTGATGCCACAACGGGCGGAATGGCGCCGCCGAGGTTAGCGCCGAGCACCAGCACGATGATCAGCCCGGCCGAAAGGATGCCAGTCGAGGCAAGCGACAGGATCAAGACCACAGCCGCAAGACTCGAAGACGAAATGAAGGCGATGCCGGCGGAAAAAGCGAGCGCCACCGGCCAAGCATTGTCCAAAAGACTGATGAAGGCAGCGAGCGCCGGCGATTGGCGCATCGGCTCAGTGGCGCTACTGAGAAGATGCAGCGACAGCAGCATGAGGCCGATACCAATCAGCGCCGTGCCGCCGCCCTGGCGGGAGGTCGAACCGCTGCGATAGAGCACGATGCCCGCAAGGACGAGGAGTGGCGACAGCCATTCAATACCGGTGGAGACGATCCAGGCGGTGACAGCAGTCCCGACATTGGCGCCGAGGAGCACTATCTGCGCCATGCGCGGCTTGATCAACTCGCGCTCTACGAAGGAAGCAGTCATCAGCGCGGTCGCCGTCGAGCTCTGCAACGCGATGGTAGCAGTCAGTCCAGAGATGAAGGAACGCGTGCCACTGCGGGTGCCGGTTGCCAGACCAGTGCGGAGCTTGGCGCCGAAGGCCCGCGACACACCGTCCTTCACCTGCGCGAGACCGAACAGCAGCAAAGCTACGGCACCAAACAGATTGATCATAATAATCGTGGATTGCATGACGCCACCTTTCAATTCAACCCGCTGAACATGAACAGAGCCATGGAACGACCACTCATCCTCTCGGGCAAACTCCATTCCGGTGCATCAAGGTCTGCACCGTCTTATTCCTGATGCACCCTCACCCCACCAATCCAGGTGCTTTTCATCCCCAGATCATCCGTCATCCCCACGAAATCCGCATCATATCCGGCCGTCAGCGCACCCTTGCGACCATCCAACCATGCTGCCTCGGCCGGATAGGCCGAGGCCATCCGCAGGGCTTCTTCGACCGACAGACCGAGCGCGTGATGCGCGAACCGCACCGACGCGATCATGTCGACATCGGCCCCCCGCCACCGTCCCATCTGCAAGCGTCAGCCGCCCGTTCTGCCGCAGGATTTCGCGGCCGTTCAGCGTAAAGCTCTTCAGATCCGTGCCGATCGTCGACATGGCGTCGGTGACGATGAAGATCTTTCCGGGGCCGTTCTTCCCCCGAAGTGCCACGCCCATCGATGCCGGATGCGCATGGATGCCATCAGCGATGATGCCGGCATAAAGCGGACCGATATCAAGCGCCGCACCCACCACGCCCGGCTGGCGATGGCCGAGCGGGCTCATGGCGTTAAAGAGATGCGTGACATTGCGCGTGCCCGCTGACGTATACTCCTTCGCCGTCTCGTAAGTCGTGTCAGTGTGGCCGAGGCTCACCATAAAGCCGGCTTCCGAAAGGCGCTTGACCTGTTCCACCGCGACATTCTCCGGCGCGATGGTGATCATCATTGCATCGAACTTGCCCTTGCAGGAGAGCATCAGCTCAATGTCCTTCTCCTCCATTTGCCGGATCAGTTGCGGATCATGTGCAACTCTGCGGGCGATTGAAAGATGTGGCCCTTCGAGATGCAACCCGAGAAAGCCCGGCAGGCCTTGCGCCTTGGCCTGCTTGCCGGCCGCGACGGTTTTTGCAGTGATCTCGTAGGTATCAGTTATCAGCGTCGGCAAAAGACCGGGCTTGCCGAACTTGGCATGCGCCGCGCAAATTTGGCGAAGGCCCGAAAGGCCCGGGTTTTCGTTCAGCAATACGCCGCCGCCACCATTCACCTGTAGGTCGATGAAGCCCGGCACAATCATCCTATCGCCGGCATCGATCTTTTCGATACCCTCCGGCAGTTTGATGACCAACTGGATCGCATCGATCTGCCATCGGCGATGACTAGCGCCGAATCCTCGTGCCAAGAGGTACCGTCGAATTTCCGTCCACCAATAATTGCGCTTCTGATAATTCCCTCGCTCCTCATACGGTTTCCGTCACCTTCTTCAGCGCCAGCGGCGCGTCTGGGTTGAAGCCCTTGGAGCGAGACCAGTCTTCGACGAAGCCGTAGAAAGGCAGGATCAGCGTTAGCGCGTCGGTGATCGGGTGGCCAGTCGCCACGAATGGCAGCCTGCGGGCCTCATTCGCCTTGTCAGACGTCGCAAAAGCCAACGCGCCCTTGGCCGCAAGGCTGTCGATGATCTTGACGACCGAAGCCTCGGCGGCGTCACGCGCTGCAAAGGTGACAATTGGAAACCGCCCCTCAACCAGGGCCACAGGACCATGCAGTACTTCCGCGGAAGAATAGGCCTCCGCGTGTTTGTTAGAGGTTTCCTTGAACTTGAGCGCCGCCTCGCTGGCTATTGCCAGCGCCGGACCGCGGCCGAGCATATAAAGTGATTTCGCATCGCCGAGCTGGTGCGCAAGCTCGCTCCAGTCAAGTTTTACGGCCTTTTCGAAATGCTCCGGCAGTGCGCGAACAGCGCCCTTTAGAGCTTCATCGCCGGTCCATTCGGAAAGCACGGCGAGTCCGGCCACGATCGAATTGAGAAAGGATTTCGTGGCTGCGACGGCAAGTTCCGGCCCTGCATTCAGGTTGACGGCGTGCGTCGAGGCGGTCGCGATTGGCGAGGGCAGGGTATTGGTCAGCGCGATCGTCAGGGCGCCGGCCTTGGTGGCGGCATCCGCCATGGCAACGATATCTGGGCTCTTGCCGGACTGCGAAATGGCGAGGGCGGCACCGCCGTCAAGCTTCAGGTTTGCTCCATAGACCGACGCAACTGACGGGCCAAGCGAGGCCACCGGGCGACCGGCGGTCAATTCGACCGCATATTTGATGAACGTCGCGGCATGGTCGGAAGAGCCACGTGCAATGGTGATCAGGAAGGCCGGGTCCTTTTCGCGTAAAGCAAGACCGGCGGCGGCAATTTCGCTTGCCGAACCCTCCAGCAGGCGGGCGGCGGCTTCCGGAGCCTCGTCGATCTCCTTGCGCATGTGGGTCATGTGGGTCAGCATCACATTATCCTTGAGAGTGTTTCCGCCGTGCAAGAGCTAGGCTTGAATACAGCAGTTAGCAGCGCGCGACGCTGCAACAGCACCATCGCGGACGGCTGGGATGACATTTTGGGATCGACAACGGCTCCTACACGCGAACTCAAATAGATTGAGCACGCCTGAGGACAACCGCGATGTTCTAGCAAACGAAATTTTTAGTAAGTTAACGTTGGTGTCGGTTCGAATTCTTGGTCAAGAGCACTCCTTGGTTCGTCGTGGCAGCTAGGAACGTTCAGACTGCCAGTTCTTGCTTTAAGAGCACTTTGGCACCTGTCTCTGCCGAGTAGAAATGTGTTGCTTTCGTGTCAAACATGACGCCAAGTCGAGCTCCAGGTTCAACTTGGACGGGCTCATTAGTTACCACAGCGAAAGCCGTTCCGCCAATGACAGCGTGGACCACTCTCGTCGCGCCCAGTTCCTCCACGAAATCTGCAGTGCCGACAAGCGCGCCTTTTGCGCCCGGCTCGACAAGCCGGACCGCTTCCGCTCGAACGCCAAGGACCAACTGAGAACCCGGCGCGGCCTGCGGGGACGCCGAGCCGAGATCCACTCGGTTCCCGCTACCATCAACGAAAGCTCCATCATCGGAGATCATGCCCTCCAACAGATTCATGGACGGAGTGCCTACAAAGGCCGCAACAAAGCGGGTGGCAGGGCTATGGTATATCTCCTGTGGAGTTCCAACTTGCTCTACCTGCCCACCATTCATAACAATAATCCGGTCGGCCAACGTCATGGCTTCATGTTGATCGTGTGTCACGAAAATCGATGTTGCAAACAACTGCTTATGAAGCCGTCGAATTTCAGCCCGCATCACGACCCTGAGCTTGGCATCGAGGTTCGACAGAGGTTCGTCGAACAGAAATACTTTCGGTTCCCGAATGATGGCTCGAGCCATCGCTACACGCTGGCGCTGACCGCCGGAAAGCGCAGCAGGCTTCCGATCAAGATATGTGGATAAGCCAACGATCTTGGCAGTGTTCTCAACACGACGCTGACGCTCCTCTTTTGGGACCCCAGCAACTTTCAATGCGTAACCGATGTTGGCGGCTACGCTCATATGCGGGTAAAGGGCGTAATTCTGGAAAACCATCGCACAGCCGCGCTCGCGGGGTTCAAGGTTATTTACAACTCGCTCATCGATCGCGATTTCACCCCCGCTAATATCTTCCAAGCCTGCGACCATTCGAAGAAGCGTGGATTTTCCGCAGCCGGATGGTCCAAGTATCACAATAAATTCCCCGGATGCGATCTCGAGATCGACGCCGTGTATAACAGGAAATTCGCCGTAGCTCTTTCTTACACCACGAAGAGAAATTGGTGCCATTACTGTTCCCTTTCTTTATTTGTCATGTGAGGGCGATCGACCTTCATGTCATCGACCCGGGAGCGACCGCCCGCAAAAATTGGTATACTGCGAGAGCGCAAGCACCTCGATTGAGCGATGCATCGTTTGTTGCGACTACGGTTGGCCATTTCAAAAGGCGTTTTGCATCGGCCTCTTCGAGGATGTTTCTTCCAATGGGTTCGACCTGCACGGCTTGGCAGATTGCTTCGAGAACGACCTTCGGTAATGGGGAGCAGACAAAAATTGTGTCAACGTCATAGATGCGAACACACATCTGCGCGATAGGAGACAATGCAGCCCCTGCGTTCCTGCACCAATCTAAAATTGGCCCCTCGATGTTGTCCGTCTCGACCCATTCACTGAGATTACGGAGATTTGCAGTAGCGAGGAAGTTTGGCACTGTCGGACGAACCTCATCCCTCGGGACGAAATAGCCGACTTCACCGGCATTCGCAGAGATTCCCTCGTAAAGCCGACCGTCGTGGACCAATGCACCGCCGATACCTCCCGCGATATAGATGCAAAAGTAATGGCTGTGCCGTCGGGCGACCCCTTCTCTTATGGTACCAACGGCGACTGCTTTCGCATCATTATGGATGGTGACGGGTAGCGCGAATCTGTCTTCGAAGTATGCCTTAAGATCGACCGCAGCCCATGCCACGGGATTTCCGATCGACACTATCTTTCGACCCCTTTCGACGAAGAAACCCTGGGCTGCGATGCCGATACCAACGATTCGACTACCGCCCCCAAAAGACTCGAAAGCTTTTTCGACCATACCCGCGGCGGCCTCCAAGGTCGGCCCTGGTTCTCGGAAGTCTCCAAGTTGCTCAAGCTTGAATAACCGTTTCCCCACGAGGTCTTCGACGGTTAGAACCACTTCATGATTGGCAAGCACAAGGCCCACAACGAGCAGGCTCTCTTGCCTGAAAATCAGGCGTCTTGAAGGCTGGCCGCGATTACCGGTTGCCTCTGGCTGCTCATCAACAATCCCGTGCTCAACCAGTCCCTTTACGGCTCTTGTCATTGTTTGAGGCGAAACACCAAACAAATTGGACAGCTCGAAGCGGCTCGGCGCGTGTTCCGAAATGATCAGGCTCTCCAGCGTTTGGCGCTGGAGTTCATTTAGTTCCTTATGAAAGGTCACGTGCTTTCATCCGATTTTTGAAGCTTTAGCCGCAGACCTAACGGAAGTGGCCTATCGTAGTCGGCCTCAACACCTTCGAAACCTCGGCAGAAATTGCCTGGCCGAAGGATCGAACCGCCAAACGGACGAAATAGCTGCGTAGAGCCGCCCCCATCGAGATGCATCCCCTCCACCGCTCCTCGTTCCCGTAATAGTTCAGCGAGGTCGAACAGGGTGGCTCCGCGTAAAGCACCTCCAATGGAGGCATAGGTCGACTGACCCTCGACGGCAACAAAGAAAAGCTGTCCCTGCACATCCAGTCCGGCGCCAAGGCGCGCCGCACGAGTTTCATGCCAATCCGCCTTCCAGTTGAACGGCGATGGCTGCACGAGGTCACCGTCACCGATAGATACGAACATTCCCTCTTCATCGAAAACGGTCATTTCGGGTGTTACCACTCCGGCCTTGACCAGCCTAGGTCCGGTCTGGATCCCTTCAGTAATGACTCCTTGACGGAGCGTGTAGCTTACCGGGTGGCCGGAACGAAGAGCGTCGATTAGCAGGGGGTCGGGCTCGAATGGAAACCGGATTACGCACCCGGTTCTTGGAATTGGCATTTTTCCGCCCCGCGCGAATGCCACGGCAAATCGACCTACAACAGCGACCTCGCAGACTCCATCTTGAGCCGGCGTTGTTCCGTCAAGCGATCCGAAGTACCGCGCCAGTGCAATGGGTTGGTTCCCTACACCCCGCGCATCGAAAGTACCAAATGGATGACTGTTGACAGTGACACCGCCCGGGAGGGTAAGTGTGACGTCGTCGAACCCGAATTTCTCAATTGACAATCGGCTACCATAACTGACCAAACTGGTTCGGCGCACTTGCGGCGGGTAGAGAACAATTTCCTCCGAAACCACCATGGCGACAGGGTCCCCGTAGGCCTCAAAGGGAGTGTCTAGTTCTCGAGGCTCGAATAAGAAGTAGTTCGCATTTGCAAAAATCTCATCTTTTTCAAGTGTTGCGCTCCTAAGGCGCATCAGGTCGGTGTGAGCAATGGGGACTGGAAACTTACCCGGCCGATCTCCACGTCGGTTCCTCCATAGCTCATCCGTCGCCAGGCCAACGCTCTCGTACGATCTGGCCATCATTACAGCTCTGTCTGCCCACAACTCTATCTGAGAGTCAGCGAGACCCGATACACTTTCAGGAGCAGAACTCCGCGCTGCGGGATGCGCCACGCTATATGTGTTGGCCACGAGTCTCCCCTTCGCGAGACCAGCTTCGGTCTTCGACACCAGGTCAGACGGCGGTGTTTCGTTGAACGGCTCCACCCGAAATGCTTCGATTTGTATGATGGCAATATTGGCTTCGACTCCCGAATGAAGTCGTACGGTCTCTTTAACGATTGATGACATTATCGAACGCTTTCAACTGATTGACTTACTTGATGCCACCGCCAGCAAAGCCCTGAATTACATAGCGCTGCGCCAGAAAGTAGATAACAACAAGAGGGAGGATCGAGATGACCGAGCCTGCCATGAACCAGGTCCACTGCGCGTCGTATTCACTCACCAGACTTATCAATCCTCGTGGTACGGTATATAGCTCGGGAGAATTCAGGTAGAGAATTGGCCGAAGCAACTCGTCCCAACTGTGAATGAAAGCAACAACGAATACAGAGATGAGTGCTGGCACTGCGAGAGGCAGGTAGATATCGCGGAAGATGCGAAAGCCAGATGCTCCATCCATACGCGCAGCTTCTGCATACTCATTCGGTAATGCCCCGAA
>Ga0308157_10004006_pt1 | contig 20250 bp, 18 predicted proteins | sample PhyBR1_FD_201035 | JGI IMG/M metagenome (GOLD analysis project Ga0308157, IMG submission 201035) | Phyllosphere microbial communities from UC Gill Tract Community Farm, Albany, California, United States - DLSLB.R1 | ecosystem: Host-associated > Plants > Phyllosphere > Unclassified | place: USA...
TCGAATCGCCGCTACGTCGGTGGTCAGCGACTCTACTTCGCCGAGGCTGCTCCGTGGGAAAACGCCACATGGGTGCTCGACAATCGCGATCTGGAACGGCCGACCCTGATCCGCCGGTCCGGGCCCGACCGGCCCTGATCTGCCAGCCCTGGCCCGTTCGCTCTGACAGCACACCTTATCCCGATGATAGTGTCGAAGTGCTACAGGGGAGCGCCGAAAGGACCGGCGCTGAGAGTGCGCATGCAGACCCTTTGAACCTGATCCGGTGAGCACCGGCGGAGGGAGTGGACAAGCAATGACCACCACAGATTTCGACACATCGATCACCGTGGACGCCGACGGAGCGGTATCAGCACTGGTGAGTTCGACCAGCTGGCAGTGGGCGGGAGCCGTCGAACACAGATTCGTCCAGGATCTCTTCGCCGGCAGCATCGACGACGCCGTGATGCGCGACTATCTGGTGCAGGACTATCAGTTCTTCGAGTCGTTTCTGTCGATGCTCGGCGCGTGCGTGGCCCACGCCGATGAACTCGAGGCGAAGCTGCGGTTCGCCCGACAGCTGGGAATGCTCGTCGCCGATGAGGACACCTATTTCGTCGACTCCTTCGCCGAGTTGGGAGTCGATACAGCCGATTATCTCCACCCGGAACTGACCGCCCCGACGGTTGGGTTCCGCGATCTCATGGACTCGTCAGTCGCTTCGGCGTCGTATCCGCAGCTGCTCGTCGTCCTCGTTGTCGCCGAATGGCTCTATCTCGACTGGGCCGAGTCCCGGATGGACATGCCGCCGCGACATATTCACCGAGGCTGGATCGATCTCCACCGAGGCGAGGCCTTTCACGGGTGGGTGCAGTTCCTCGTCGACGAACTCGAACGCGTCTTCCCCTCCGGCGACGCCGAAGCCGCCGAGTCCCTGACCCGCGTGTGGCGGCACGCCGTCGACCTCGAATGCGCTTTCTTCGACAACGTGTACGACAACTGAGCCGCCAGGGAACGCACGCCGCAGCCGTCCATCTCACTGACCTAGACTGGCCCCATGAGCACAGGTGTAGATGCAGTCGTCGTCGGAAGTGGTCCCAACGGCATGGCCGCCGCCGTCACCCTGGCCCGCGCCGGGCTGAGCGTCGAAGTTTACGAGGCTCAGCCGACGATCGGCGGCGGTGCACGCACCCTCGACCTCGGTCTGGCCCCCGGCGTCACTCATGACATCTGCTCGGCCGTCCACCCACTGGCCATCGCCAGCCCCTTCTTCGTCGACTTCGACCTGCGTGCCCGCGGCCTCGAGTTCACCACCCCCGAGATCTCCTACGCCCAGCCCCTCGACGGCAAACCCGCCGCGCTGGCCTTCCACGATCTCGAAAAGACGGTCGACCACCTCGGCGCGGCAGGACCGGAATGGCGGCGTTTCTTCGCTCCGCTGCTCGACCGGGTCGATGACGCGATCTGGCTCTCCCTCGGTGACAAACGTTCTGTGCCGGAGACCCTGCGCGATCTTCCCGGCATCGCGAACGTCGTGAAGTTCGGCCTGCGGCTCCTGTCCCAGGCCAGTCCGGCGTGGAACATTCCGCTCTCCCATGAATCCTCCCAGGCCCTGTTCACCGGTGTCGCCGCGCACGCAATCGGTGGGCTGCCGGCGATGGGCACCGCGGCCACGGCCACGATGCTCTCTACCGTCGCCCACGCGGGCGGCTGGCCCTCCCCCATCGGCGGATCGCAGTCGATCATCGACTACCTCGTCGCCGACCTCGAAGCCCACGGCGGAACCGTGCACACGGATGCGCGCATCGACCACGTATCGGACATGCCCGCTGCCCGCGCCTACCTGCTCGACACCTCGGCGCTGAACGCCGCGCAGATCTTCTCCGGCCTCATCCCGAGCCACGTCGACAAAGCCCTGCGCAGCTTCAAACACGGCAACGCCGCGGCCAAGGTCGATTTCGTCCTCAATGGGCCGGTCCCCTGGTCCGACCCCGACGTCGGCCGTGCCGGCACTATCCACATCGGCGGCTCACGGGCGCAGATGGCCGCCGCCGAGGCACAGGTGATGTCCGGTCGCATGCCCGCCGATCCCGTGTGCCTCGTCTCGGATCCGACCGTCTTCGACCCATCCCGCGAGGTGAACGGCCTGCGACCGCTGTGGACGTATGCGCACGTGCCCTTCGACTGCCCGCTCGACCCGACCGAGTACATCACCCGCCAGCTCGAACGCTTCGCCCCGGGCTTCCGCGACCGCATCGTCGCGCACAACGCGATCCCCGCCTCCGAGATGGCCGGGCACAACCAGAACTACATCGGCGGGGACATCGCCACCGGCATCGTCTCCTTCTACCGGATGATGGCCCGCCCGCGCACCAGCTGGGACAACTACAGCCTCGGCGTCCCCGGCGCCTACCTGTGCTCGGCGGCGACCCCGCCGGCACCGGGCGTGCACGGGATGAACGGATGGTTCGCCGCCCGTCGCGCCCTGAAGTCCCGGTTCGGGATCACGGAAGCTCCGAGCCTGGCCCCGGGCGACTGACTTTCATTCAGCTCACTCAGTCCTGCACCCACCGATCAGCGTCGCTGTCATAGTGCCATTCGGCCACCTCGGTGACTGCTTCGATGACGTCGTTCAGCCAGAACGTCGTATCCGGGTGCCAGCCCGCCATGAGGCTCGCGGTCCGATCGTCCGTGTTCCCCGCGGTGGGGACTGTGTCCGGATCCGGATCCTCACCGAGGTGGCCCTCCGCCACATCGATGACCGCACCTGCCGCCCGCAGATAGCCGGCGAGACCGACGTGGACACCGTCGTATTCCTCGGCCACGCGTGTCCAGTCGGGGATGACCCAGCGTCCCCTGCGACCGGTGGTCTCGAACCACACCTGACGGCGCTGGGCGGTGACGTCGAGTGGGTAGCGGCGGCACAGATCCGCCCAGTCCTCCGGACGGCGGATCTCGGCGATGCGGGCGTCCGGGCGCAGGCGCAGACGGCAGGTTCGGGCGCGTTCGAGACCGAGGTCATCCTCAACGAGTTCGAGGCCGATCGGGGTTCCATCCGGCCACGTTCCCGTCGACGACCAGAGGCCATGGGGTGGGGTCGACCACCATTCGCCGGTGAGCTCGTCGTAGGGGTCCTTGGCGAAGTTGTGACGGTAACGGGTTTCCGTGGTGAGGACAGAGGCGAGCCACTCGTCGAATCCCCAGGGGAGCCTCGTTCCGTCTTCGTCAAGAGGCGGGTATAGATCGGTCAGAGTGATTTCTATGCGCTCATCCGTCGGGCCTGTCTCGAGGTCGAAGACCGCGGGCAGTCCTGTGTGGCGTCCATTGACTTCATTGAGTTCTTTGTCGTCCCAGCCCAGCGCCCACTGATCATCGGGATCGAGTGGCTTCGACCAGGCATCTAGCAAGCCCGTGGAAACGAGCATCTCGGCGAAAGGACGCAGAGCCTCGCGCACCTCGCCGATTTCCGCGGTCCCCCAATCGTCATCATCAGGAGGCTGCCAATACACTGCAGCGTCGACTACGTCGGACATGGCTTCCTTAACTGCACTCCAAGTCGGCGCAATCGGGCACAGGCACCTCAGATTGCGCACCACCGCCTCCGCGCCTGGGGCTTCTTCATCGCCAGTCCACGGAAAACTCTCGACCTGCTCGAGGGCCAGCCCGAACACGAGCGAGCGTCCCCGCGGGGACGCGAGCAGATCCTCGGCGGACAGGCGGTCGTCATGAAGGGTCGGAGGCGCATCATCGGCGGTCATGACCTCAGGCTACGCGAACACCTGTCAACTGGCCCTGATGGAATCGCCCGCGTCGAATCCTCCGTTGGCGCGCTCACCGGCACGACCGCCTCAGCGGCGGCGAGAATCCGCGCCCCTTTCGCGGCCTTCAAACCCGCGCCGAGGACCCCGATGATGACAAGGACGGCCCCGCACAGCTCGCCGACGGTGACCCGCTCGCCGAGGAAGACGAACGCCGCGCTCATTCCGACGACGGGCACGAGCATCGAGAAGGGGGCGACGACTCCGGCGGGGTTGCGCGAAATCAGCCACGACCACACGCCCGAACCGAGGATCGTCGCGATGACCACGGTGTAGAGCAGTCCCGCGATCGCGAGCAGCCCTGTCGGTGTGGTCAGTCCCGAAAACGATGCGCCGACCCTCGCCGGTCCTTCGACGAGGAGGGAGAGGGCGAGCATCGGCACGGGCGGGACGAGCGACATCCACATCGTCAGCTTGATCGGCTCAGTGGTGTGAGCCTGCCGGTTGCAGATATTGCCGATCGCCCAGCCGAAGGCGCCGGCGAGGGTGAGGAGGAAGGGCAGGAAGCTCGCGTTCGAGTCGAAGCGCTGCCAGCCGACGACGGCGAGCCCTGCCATCGCGATGAGGAGGAAGGCCATCTGCGAGCCGCGTACCCTCTCGCGCAGGAATGTCATGCCCAGCAGCACCGTGAAGGGGCCCGAGGCTTGGAGGACGAGGGACGCGAGTCCCGCGGGCATGCCGGCGGCCATCGCCCAGTAGAGGAAGAGGAATTGCAGCAGTCCGAAGCCGAGTCCGTAGCCGATGATCCACCGCGCTTTGACGTCGGGCTTCGGTACGAAGAGCAGCGCGGGAACCGCGAGCAGGGCGAAGCGCAGAGCCACGAGGAAGAAGGGCGGGAACTGGGCCAGGGAGAGATCGATGGCGAGGAAATTCAGTCCCCACATCACCGCCACCGAGGCGGCGAGCAGACAGTGCTTGAATGACATGGCCCCATTCTCGACTTCGACAACAATGAAGCACAATCGCAGAGTGCTTCACTGACTCTGTAGCATGGCTTCATGGTCATCGATCCGAAGCATCTCGAGCTGCTGCGCCTGTTCGACGAATACGGCAGCGTCACCGCCGTCGCCGATGTCACCTATCGCTCCCCGTCGGCCGTTTCTCAGCAGCTGAGGCAGGCCGGGAGCGAGATCGGCCACGCTCTCGTCGAACCCGCCGGTCGCGGACTCACGCTCACAGCCGCAGGACGACTGCTCGCCGACGGCGGTCGGGACGTGGCCCGCACGCTTGCCCGGGTGCAGGCCCAATGGGAGGGCCACCTCGGCGAAGCTGCCGGAGAGATCGCCCTGGCCGGGCTGCCGAGCGCGCTCACCCACCTCCTCCCCGATGCGCTGCGCAGGCTGCGGGAGGACCACCCGCACATCGATCTGCGCATGGACGATGTCGACCTCGCCGAGCACGAATTCGCGGGGCTGACCCGAGATGTCGATATCGTCGTCGCACACAGCCTCGTCGCCGAACGCCCCCTGGGTACCGACGGACTCACCGTCGTCCCGCTCGCCCGCGAACCAATCGACGTGGCCCTCGCCATCGGCCATCGGCTTGCCGATCGCGCCGAGCTGACCCCGGACGATGTCGTCGATTGTCGCTGGGTGGGAGTGCCCCGCGGATACCCCTTCGACACGATCCTCACCTCGATCGAGCATCTCACCGGTCGCGACCTCGACGTCGTCCAACGCATCCGGGACAACCGGCTCATCGAAGCGATCGTCGCCTCCTCGGACCAGGTCGCGCTCCTCCCCCGGTTCACGACGCCGCGCGATGCGGGACTGTCACTGGTGCCGCTGACGGGGGTGACGACGACACGCTGGATCGTAGCGGTTATGCGTCCGGACACGGCTGAACGTGTCGCGGTGCGTGCTGTGATCAGCGCGCTCAGCCGGGTCGACGACGCCGCGGATTAGGCGGTGCCCGTGCTGGTGAAGCGCTTGGGCACGAGCTTCTCCAGGGGCAGGAACGCCGCCCAGCAGATGACGGTCGGCAGGAAGTGGATGCCCAGCGCCAGGTAGGTCATGAGGTGGAAGAGGAAGAAGAAGGCCACGGCCCCGTACAGCCACTTGCGCTTGAGGAACAGGACGACGGGTGAGAGGAACTCGAAGACGAGTGTCGCCCATTGCGCGGCGATGAGGAGACCGGGCAACTCGAGGAACGGCTTCGACCATTCGGCGCCGCGGCGCATGAGCGCCCAGATGATGACCGCACCGTTGGCCCAGTGGGTGATGTTGCCCGAGGCGATCCACTTCATCACCACCGAGTAGAAGTAGGTGAGGACGACGGAGATCTGCACCATCCGCAGCGCCCAGCCGGCCCGCGCCGAGGCGGTGCCGACGTCCCGGAAGCGCGCCGTTCCGATCGTCGGCAGGACGAAGGCGGCGATGACGAGCGCCATATGATCGTGGGCGACGTAACCGTAGCCCTGCGTGTAGAACATCCACGCGCCGAAGCTGAGCGCCACCGCCCAGCCGCTGAGGCGCTGAAGGAATCCGGCGGCGGCGAGCAGAGAGAAGACGATGATGAGGGTGAGCAGGATCTGCGCACCGAGGACGCTGACGGCGGGAATGTGAAGGAACCGGGCCAGCCACAGTGGCTGGTAGAACTCCGGCGTCCAGCCGTGGGCGATGACATCACCGGAGATCGTGAGCACATCGATGATGATGAAGAGGTAGATGAACACGCGGAACACGGCCACCCGAGCCAGGGGGACCTCGGGCATGAACCAGCGGAGGAACGGATTCGTGGGGGCCGCCTCGGTGGGGGTGGACCTCAAGGTCGGGACGCTGCTCATCGGACCTCCCACTTCGCCAGCGTCGTCTGTTCGGGTTCGCCGACGGCCAGGCCGTTCTTCAGCTGTGTGGCGGTGCGGCAGAGGATCATCGTTTCGGGCTTCGGTTCGTCCGGGTGCAGCCGGATGTACGAATCGGCCATCGACTGCAGGAGTTCGGGGTGGGCGATGACCCGGTCGAGCTGGGATTCGACGTCACCGCGTTCGATGCCGACGGTCGCGGCGTTGAACCCGAGGCGGCGCGGTTCGTCCTCGCCGGGGAACTGGGCCTCGATGCACGTGGAGTTCACGGTTCCGTTGAGGTCTTTGGCGGTGGCGTACTGGGTGAGCGATCCGAGCGGGAAGAAGTCGTTCGTGTTGAGGAACTGTCCGCAGGTGAGGATGACGAAGGCGATGGCGGGAACGACGATGCGCCAGCCGACGGAGACCTTCGACAGCGGCTTCACCCGGGTCGCGGGTTTCGGGGCACCAGCGGACCTGGCGATGTCGGTCGCGGACTCACCGGCGCCGGGGCCATCGGACGCACCGGCGGGGTCAGGCCCCTGAGCAGCGGGGTCCTGGCTCGTCAGGAGACGGCGCTTCTTCTCTTCCATACGCTTGCGGGACTCGTCCTCTCGGGTGCGGCTCGTTCGCAGACAATCCTATCCGCCCTTCTTACTACCTGACGGGGGCTGAGCAACCTGGCGCCAGGTTGCTCAGCCCCCGTCAGGTAGTAATTGGGGTCAGGAGCTGCGGGCGTAGAGGTTGAGCTGCTCCCAGCCGGCCGCATACTTCTGGAAGGCGGCGACCGCTGACTCGGAATCGTTGTTGCTCAGCGCCGTGACCCACGAGTCGACGAGTTCCGCGGCTTCGCTCGGCCACAGCACATCGGACATCCCGCCGAGGTCGAGTTCGAGGACCGAGTTCATGTCGAAGGTGTCGATCCACTCGGCCAGAACCGAGGTCTGCTCGACCATATCGACGACCTTCGAGGTGTCCGCGATCGTCTCCGAGGCCCATTCCATGCGCGCCGAGGCGGCCAGGATATCCGTATGGATGAGCACCCGGAGGCCCTCGTCGGTCTCCTCGGTGATGATCTGATCCTCGGTCAGAGAGAAGAACAGCCACCACGACGGGGGCACGTCCCAGGCAGAGACGCGGGTGAAGATCCGCGTGTCCTTGGCGTCCTGCAGCCACTCCGCACGACGGCTGGCGGCACGTCGGCGAGCGGACTTCGGAGCGACGATGTCCAAGGTCGCCTTCGAGGTGTGCTCGGCCAGCGAATCGAGCGCCTCCCATCCACGAATGTCTTCCTGAGCAGGACAGAAACGGTCCACCCCGTCCGCGGTCTGAGACGCTGGAAGGTAGATCGGAGTGCGCCGAAAGGAATCAGCCACGGGCGAAGGCGGCAGGGAGATCAAGCGCTTGTCAGCGTCGTGGGAGATCTGCTCCTCGATGCGTGACCTGTTGTCCTCCACCTGCCTGTCTTGCAATTCGGAATGCACCACAAGGGGTTCGAAGATCCGCAGGGTGACGACATAATCGCGACGGTAGGCCATGGGTTCAGCCTATCCAAGGTCCACTCACAAAATGGAACTTCCCAGTATGAACAGGTAGGATTTAAGCGCATAGCAGAGATCTAGTCCGGGGCCATTCGCCCCATTGACGACGGAGGGGGTCACGCCAGTGGGTCGCGGCCGCGCAAAGGCAAAGCAGATCAAGGTAGCTCGGAAGCTGAAGTACTACAGCCCGGATACCGACCTTAATAGACTCCAGCAGGAGCTGGGCGCCGACGCGAGCAAGTCCGGTCCGTCCGATCCGTACGACGATGAACCCGACTACTCGGCTTACGCCGACAAGTACAATGTCGACGATGACGACGAGTACGAGAACTGAGCTCGGATGAGTCCAGCCGCACACGGCTGATCTGACACGCACTGAGGGCGGGGACTTCGGTCCCCGCCCTCAGTCGTGCGCGCAGACGGTCGTGGGCCCGCCGCTCCCTCCGCTCGTGGGCATTCCCCCGCCGAGGCGGCACTCGCCATGCGCAACCGCGCCGAATGACCGAGAACTCGAGTTCCATCCCCTCGCCGAGGCGGCTGTGACCGAGGAGCATCACGCACCGTTGAGTGCAATTCCTCCACTCCCGCGGCCATCACGCACCGCAAGCAGCACACCCCCGTGCAGGAACACGAGGGTGTGAGACTAACGGTGTGCGAAGCCTCTGCGCCGAGAGGGCGAGACTAACGGTGAGGGATGCCCCGCGACCAGGCCAGCCGGCTGCGCGAGGCACGCGACCCATTACTGCAGGATCGCGGCGCCGCCGTCGACGCCCTTGGCGCCCTGCACATAGTAGGGATCGGTCGCCAGCGAACCGTCATCGGCGGCGACTTCGCCGAGCACCCAGGCTCCGGGGCTCGCCTTGAGCACACCATCGACCGACGCTGCGTCGACGACGAGGACCATGCCGACGCCGAGGTTCCAGGTGCGTTCCCGGTCGTCCTGCGGCACTCCGCCGAGGTCGCCGAGCACGGAGAACACGGCCGGGATCTCCCACGAGGCACGCGACATCTTCGCGACCAGACCCTGCGGAAGCACCCTGGCCACATTGGCCGACAGTCCCCCGCCGGTGACGTGCGAGACCGAATGCACCGCGTCGGGCAGTGCGTCGAAGAGAGCGGCGAGCTCGCCAGTGTAGACATGAGTGGGAACGAGCAGCTCCTCACCGAGGGTGCGCCCGAATTCCGACACATGCGTATCCAGGCCCCATCCCGCCTCGGCGATGATGTGGCGGACCAGCGAGTATCCGTTGGAGTGGATGCCCGAGGACGGCAGACCGATGAGCACGTCCCCGGCACGGACCTTCTCCGGGCCGAGCAGTTTCGAAGCCTCGACGACTCCGGTGGCGGCACCGGCGACATCGTACTCATCGACCCCGAGCAGACCCGGGTGTTCGGCGGTCTCCCCGCCGACCAGTGCGACTCCGGCCGAGGCGCAGGCGTCGGCGATTCCGCGCACGATATCAGCGATGCGTTCGGCCACGACCTTGCCGCAGGCGATGTAGTCGGTCATGAAAAGAGGCCGGGCACCGCAGACGATGATGTCGTCGACGACCATACCGACGAGGTCGTAGCCGATGGTGTCGTGCTTGTCCATGGCCTGAGCGATGGCGACCTTCGTACCCACACCGTCGGTCGACGAGGCGAGCAGCGGACGCTCGAAGTCCTTGAGCACGGAGACGTCGAAGAGTCCGGCGAATCCGCCCATCCCACCGACGACCGAGGAGTTGTGGGTGGCCGAGACCGCGGCCTTCATGAGTTCGACGGCGCGGTCTCCGGCCTCGACGTCGACGCCTGCGGCGGCATAGGTGGTGGACTTCGGGTTCGCGTCGGAACTCAACTCAGCATCCTTTGTCGGCGGGGGTGTTGTTGACGGGAATCGGGTATTCGCCCGAAAAGCAGGCGGTGCACAGCTGGCTGCGCTCCTGCTGGGTGGCGGCGATCATGCCGTCCAGAGAGATATAGCCCAGTGAGTCCGCGCCGAGGTTCTCGCAGATCTCGTTCGTCGTCAGTCCGTTGGCGATGAGCTCGGCCCGGGTGGCGAAGTCGATTCCGTAGAAGCACGGCCATTTCACCGGCGGGGAGGAGATGCGCACATGGACCTCTGCCGCTCCGGCCTCCCGCAGCATGCGCACCAGCGCCCGCTGGGTGTTTCCGCGCACGATCGAATCGTCGACGACGACGAGACGTCGTCCTTCGATGTTCTCCCGGATCGGATTGAGCTTGAGGCGGATGCCCAGCTGCCGCAGGGTCTGTGAGGGCTGGATGAACGTGCGTCCGACATAGGCGTTCTTCATCAGCCCCTGGCCGAACGGGATGCCCGAGGCCTCGGCATAGCCGACGGCCGCCGGCGTTCCGGATTCGGGAGTGGCGATGACGAGGTCGGCGTCGACCGGGTACTCCTCGGCGAGCTGCCGGCCCATCTGGGTGCGCGCGGCGTGGACGTTCTTGCCGGCGAGCATGCTGTCGGGACGCGCGAGGTAGACGTATTCGAAGACGCAGCGGGCCTGGTCCGGTTCGGCGAAGCGGTGCGAACGCAGACCGTCCTCGTCGATGGCGATGAGCTCCCCGGGTTCGACGTCGCGGACGAACTTCGCACCGACGATGTCGAGCGCCGCGGTCTCCGAGGCCACGACCCAGCCGTTCTCCAGCCGTCCCAGCGACAGGGGCCTCACCCCGTGCCTGTCCCGGGCGGCGTAGAGGGTGTGCTCGTCCATGTAGACCAGCGAGAACGCCCCTTCGACATGGGGCAGCAGGGTCAGGGCCGCCTCGGTGAGGTTCTCACCTTCTTCGGTCGCGAACAGCTCGGTGACCAGGGAGGTGTCGTTCGACGAATCACGGAAGGGCCGGGTGCGGGACGTCTTCTTCGTGGCCTCCTCGACGACCTTCGTCGCGTGGTCGCGACGGGAATCGGCCATGGCCTCGAGGGCGTCGAAGTTCGTCAGATTGCCATTGTGTGCCAGCGCCACAGTGCCGAACGGAGTCGGCCCCAGGGTGGGCTGAGCGTTCTCGAAAGACGGTGATCCGGTCGTCGAATACCGCGTGTGCCCGACGGCGATATGGCCCTGCAGAAGCTCGAGATCGCGCTCATGGAAGACCTGAGAGACCAGGCCCATGTCACGGTAGATGAGGATCTGCTTGCCGTTGCTGGCAGCGATTCCCGCGGACTCCTGTCCGCGGTGCTGCAGGGCGTAGAGCCCGAAGTATGTGAGTTTGGCGGTTTCCTCGCCGGGGGCCCAGACTCCGAACACACCGCATTCGTCCTGCGGTCCGCGGTCCTGGGGGTCGATTTCGTGCGTCAGCTGCCCGTCTCCTCTTGCCACGAGTGAAATTGTCTCATACCCGCAACGGCGCTCTGACCCGGTGATCAGACTGTGGAACCGGGGGCCGTATCCCGACCCGTACCCGCCTCGTCCGCATCGTCGGCAGTGGGCTCAACATCCTCTGCCGCAGGTGCGGAGTCATCCGCCTCAGGTGCGGCGTCCAGGCTCGCCGAGGCGGCTCCGCCCTCGGCGGCGCCGGCATCCGGGTCCTCCCCGCGGGCTTCGGCGATGCGACGGCGCGCGATCTCCTTCGGGTCGTCGACCATGTCGATCTGCGCACCGACCCGGAACTCCTTCGACTTCTTCCGCCCCCGCCAATCGAGGATGAGCGCGACGAGTCCGCCGAGGAACAGTCCGCCGATCCCGAGGACGAGCAGCAGCAGGCCCAGTCCCTTGGCCACCGTGTAGCCCATCGGCATATCGGCCGGGTCGACGAAGACCGCGAGGATTCCAGCAAGCACGATGCCGAGCACCGCGCCGATGCCCATGAACACCGAGTACTTGGGGCTGCGACGGACGGAGACGTCGATCTGGTCCTTCATGATCTCCTTGGACACGTGGCCTTGAGGCCGATGAAACGCCGGGATCGCCCCGGAACAACAGGTCGCGAACAGTCTAGTCGAGTCAGCCTGAGGTTCCTCCCAGGCAGTCTCATGCCAGTTCCCATAAACTGGACACAACTATGCTGGACTCAACCAGATTGACGGTCACTGAAGACAGAGGTTCCGATATGTCCCACACGATCATCGTCGGCATCGACGGTTCCGACAACGCCGAATGCGCCCTGCAGTGGGCGATCACGCATGCACAGAAGACCTCCTCCGAGATCCGCATCGTCTCCGCCTACACCGTCCCCGGCGTCAATATGAGCCAGGCCGACATCGTCTACCCCGCCGACTTCGACAGCGCCGTGAAGAAGACCGTCGAAGACATCGCCGAGGCGGCCGCCGCCACCGTCACCAAGGCCGGCGTTCCCGTATCGACGACGATCGCGCCCGGTGACGCCTCCGGGGTCATGGTCGAGCATTCGAAGAACGCCGCCCTCGCCGTCGTCGGCGCCCGCGGTCGCGGCGGGTTCGCCGGTCGTCTACTCGGCTCCGTGGCCCTGGCGATGCCCGCGCACTCGCAGTGCCCCACTGTCGTCGTCCCGAGCACGTGGCCGACCCGGGTCATGCCGACGACTCCCCTGCCCGTCGACGATCCCGTCCGCACGACGGATGATCCCTCCGCCGAGGCGGACCGACGAACCCGACCCGATTTCTCAGGGGAGGTCGTCGCCGCCGTCGATCCCTTCGAGACCGACACCCCGGTGCTGCGTGCCGCAGCCTCTCAGGCCGCGATCTACGGTGTTCCGCTGCGCCTCGTCGGAGTCACCGCCACGCACATCCTCTCGCCCGAGTGGATGCCCAGCGAGGAGCACCTCATCCGGATGTACGACGAAGCGGCGAAGTCCTTCACTGCCGCTGCCGACTCGCTGAAGGGCGACTTCCCCGATCTCGAGGTGCGGTACTCGGTCTTCGATGCTCCCGCCACCGAGGTCCTCGTATCCGCCACGTACACCGCCGATCTCATGGTCATCGGCTCCCGCGGCCGTGGCGGGTTCGTCGCCACCGTCCTCGGGTCGACGTCGCAGGGTGTGCTCTCGCATGCCGTGTGCCCGGTGCGGGTGGTGCGGGTCAACCGCCGTCAGCCCGGGCGCCGCCGCTGAGCCGCGGCCCTCTCACCCGATGGCGATGAGCCCGATACCCACGACCACGATGAGGGCACCGGCGAGTTTGAGCACCACGTTCCTCTCTCCGAAGAACCACCAGGCCAGCAGGGTGCCGACGATGATCGAGGTCTCCCGCACGGGGGCCACGAGCGCCACCGGTGCCTGCTGCATCGCATAGAGGACGAGCACATACGCCAGGGGTGAGAGGATCGCCACGGTCACCAGCGCGCGCTTGTGGCTCGTCAGGATCTCTCTGAGATCGGCGCGCTTCTCCCGCCCGCCGGGAAGCGCGAAGGCTCCCGCGGTCATGATCAGCCCGACGCAGGCTTCGGAGACGGCGAAGTAGAGCAGCGGAGAGTCGCTGACATGGTTGACGGCGAAGTCGTCCCACAGCGTGTATGAGGCGATGAACGCCCCGATCAGCCCGCCCCACGCGAGTCCGCGGCGCAATCCGTGGCTGCTGGTGGGGCCGACCCCGCCGCGGGGACGGATCGTGACGACAGCGATCCCGGCGAGGACGGTGAAGGCTCCGGCCGCCTCGGCGAGGGTGGGACGCTCACCGAGGAAGGCCACGGCGATGATGATCGTGACCACGGGCCCGGTGCCGCGCGCCGTCGGATAGACGACGCCGAGCGGGGCGTGGTCGTAGCCGGACTGCAGGGCCACGGAGTAGGCGATGTGGAAGACCGCGCTCAGCGCCGCCGCACCGACCAGACCCCAGTTCAGCGACTGGCCTCCGGAGGCGATGATGACGATTGCTATCGGAGCGAGCAGGATCGCCGAGAGCCCGTGGTAGGCGAGCACGAAGGCAAAGCCCTTGCCGGTGACGGACTTCGCGGCGAGGTTCCATACGGCGTGGGCGACGGAAGCGATGAGGACGAGCCCGAGGACTGGAAAGGTCACCTCGGCACCGCCCTCTTCGGCACAGTCACAGTTTGATGGCGACGGTCTTCGTCTGCGTGTATTCGTCGAGAGCTTCGATGGACTTCTCGCGTCCGTAGCCGGACTTCTTGAACCCGCCGAAGGGCAGTTCGACTCCCCCGCCGGCACCGTAGGTGTTGACGAAGATCTGACCGGCGTCGACCTCGGCGGCCAGTCGGTGGGCACGGGAGATGTTCTGCGTCCACAGGGCCGAGACCAGACCGTAGTCGGTGCCGTTGGCCAGCGCCACGGCCTCATCGTCGTCGGCGAACGGCAGGGTCACGACGACGGGACCGAAGACTTCCTCCTGGGCGATCCGGGACGCCGGGTCGACGGAGTCGACGATGGTCGGGGTGATGAACGCCCCTGCCGCAAGGTCGTCGGCCAGCCCGTCGGGCCGTATTCCGCCGGTGACGATCTGCCCGGAGTCGACCTCGGAGAGGAACCCGTCCACCCGCTCATGCTGCTTGGCCGAGATCAGGGGCCCGAGCATCGGGTCGTCGAGACCGTAGCCGATGGTCACCTGCGCCATGGCGGCGGCCATCTTCTCGACGACCTCGGCGTGGATGTCACGGTGGACGATGAGCCGGGACCCGGCCGAGCAGGTCTGCCCGGCGTTCTGGATGATGGAGCGCACCAGCGACGGGATCGCCACATCGATATCGGCGTCGGAGAAGACGATGTTCGCGGACTTCCCACCGAGTTCGAGGACCGTGGGCACGACCCGATCGGCAGCGGCGTGGGCGATGGCCGAACCGGTCTGCGTCGATCCGACGAAGCCAAGATGTGCGACTCCGGGGTGGGCGCTCAGTGCCGCTCCCGCCTCGGCGCCGAGGCCGGTGACGACGTTGAAGGCTCCGGCCGGGAAGCCGACGGAGTGGATGAGTTCGGCCAGCCGTACGGTCGACCGCGGGGTCTCGTCCGCGGGTTTGGCGACGGCGCAGTTGCCGGTGGCCAGCGAGGTGGCGGCGGCACGGCCGATGAGCTGGAGCGGATAGTTCCAGGCCACGATGTGCCCCGTGACGCCGAAGGGTTCTCGGCGCGTGTAGACGTGCATGTCCTCGGCCAGCGGGATCGCGTGACCGTAATAGGACTCGATGGTGTGCCCGTAGAACTCGAAGTAACGGGCGCATACATCGACGTCGGCATAGGCCTGGGTGAGAGGTTTGCCCGTGTCCTCGGATTCGATGCGGGCCAGATCGTCGCGGTTGGCGATGATGACGGCCGCGGTGGCGATGAGCAGACGGGAGCGCTGCTCGGGGCTCGAGCGCTTCCATTCCTGCTGCGCTTTCGCCGCAGCCTGCACCGCCCGGTCGACTTCATCGGCCCCGGCGCGGGCGATATCGCCGAGCTGGCCGCCGGTGGCCGGGTCGATATTGGCGTAGGTGAGCAGTGACGGCACATGCCGCCCGCCGATGAACGACGTCGTCTGCGTGATCTGTGCGCTCATGCTCAGGCCTCGAGTTCTGCAGGAGTGAAGAGTGGCAGGAAATCGCCGAGGTCGGCTCGGGTTCCCGATGCGTCGATGTCCCCGGCGGCGAGCGCGGTCGCGAAGTCGGTGCGTCCGGTGACCAGACCCAGCCACACCTCGGCAGAGGTTTCGACGACGTTCGGCGGGGTACCGCGGGTGTGCCGGGGACCGGCGATGCACTGGGTGACGCCGAACGGCGGAACCCGGACTTCGACGCTGTTGCCTTCGGCGCGGGAGGCGAGCTCCTCGAGGGTGAAGCGCACTGCGGTGGCGGTGGTCGATCGGTCGGCCGGGGCCGCGTCGAGCCTCGCCTGCGTCAGCCACAGCTCGAGTGCGCTGCGTCCCTGATCGGGGTCGATCCTTCTGCGAATCGCCATCAGTCCCTCTTCCTCTCACCGATATCGGCAATATCTTCCCCGAGCTCCAGGCGCCCGACAACGTTCGTCCGCCCCTCGGAATCCGTGCCCCCGGTGACCGGGTCCGTGATCGCTGCGATCACGGCGTCCACCGTGTCGTTCTCCGGCGCCGAGGCGGCCCCCGGCTCGGCGTCGAACGCTCCCGCCCGCTGGAGCAGGGTCAGCGCCACGAACCCGGTGGCCCGGGAAGATCCGTCGAGGCATTTCACGGCGACGGCATACCCGGTCCGGGTGGCCATGACGATGACGCCCTCGGCCCCGCCCTTGGCGAAGACGCCGAGTCGGTCGATGACGGTCGAATTCGGTCGGCCGTGCCCCTCGATCGTCCATGGGTCGGCGAAGACCGCCTCGGTGAGGGTGCGGGCCTCACGCTCATAGGCAGTCCATGGTCCGGCCGTCTCCTCAACCGCGCCGTCGGCGCTGCCCATCCGGATGACACGGCCGACCGCGCGGGCCAGGCCGGTGAGGCTGAGCGCGAACACGGGTGCCCCGCAGCCGTCGATGCCGACCGCGGACGGGGACTCACCGGCGAGGGTCTCGACCACCTCGGCGACCTTCTGCTGCACGGGGTGGTCCGGGGACAGATAAGTGGAGGTGTCGGCGCCGATGGCGCGGGCGGCGGCGAGGAACGCCGCGTGCTTGCCGGAGCAGTTGAAATACAGGGGCGAGCGCGGGTCGGTGTTCTCGTCCCCCTGTGCCCGTGCGCGTTCCTGCAGTTCGCGGCGGAAGGCTCCGTCGGCGGGATGGGCGGACGGGCACTGCAGGTCATCAACGCTCAACCCAGCAGCGTCGAGCATCGACGCCACCACCTTGACGTGCCCGGCTTCGGACTTGTGCGAGGCAGCGGCCAGGGCCGCGGACTGTCCGTCGAGCTGCGCCCCAAGGCTCATCGCCGAGATCGCCTGCAGCGGTTTGAGACTCGAGCGTGTGAACACGGCAGCATCGGGGGCGCCCAGACTGATCAGCGGTGATCCGTCCGGGTCGAGGACGACGGCGGACCCGATGTGCCGGGATTCGATGAAGCCGGAGCGCTCGACGACTGCGAGCTCGGCAGCCTGCGCGGGGGTGAAAGTCGAGAAGGTCACGCACTCAAGCCTACGACCCTTTAGGCTGGTGGCGTGAAGGTTCTTGTCATCGGTTCGGGCGCCCGTGAACACGCCCTTGTCCTCGCTCTCTCGCGCGACCCGCAGGTCGACGCCGTCATCGCTGCTCCCGGCAATCCCGGTATCGCGCAGATCGCCCACACCGAGGCGGTCGATGCCTCGGATGCCGCCGCCGTGACCGCGCTGGCTGAGACCCTCGACGTCGATCTCGTCGTCATCGGGCCCGAAGCCCCGCTGGTCGCCGGAGTTGCGGATGCTCTGCGCGAAGCTTCCTTCCCCGTCTTCGGCCCCAGCGCGGAAGCGGCGCACCTCGAAGGCTCGAAGGCGTTCGCAAAGGAGGTCATGGAGTCCGCGAACGTGCCGACTGCACGTACGGTGGTCGCCTATTCGACCGACGAGGCGGCGGCCGCACTGCGCGAATTCGGCGCCCCGCACGTGGTCAAGGCCGACGGCCTGGCCGCCGGCAAGGGAGTCGTCGTCACCGATGACCTCGATGCCGCGCTGACGCATGCGAGCTCCTGCCTCGAGGTCTCCGACCGGGTCGTCATCGAAGACTATCTCGACGGCCCCGAGGTCTCCCTGTTCGTCCTCTGCGACGGCACGACCACCGTTCCCCTGGCCCCGGCTCAGGACTTCAAACGCATCGGAGACGGTGACACCGGCCCGAACACGGGCGGGATGGGCGCGTATTCGCCGCTGCCGTGGCTGCCTGCCGGCACCGTTGACGAGATCATCGACACCGTCGCCCAGCCCGTCGTCGATGAGATGGCCCGCCGCGGCACCCCGTTCACCGGGCTCCTCTACTGCGGCCTCGCGCTGACGTCGAAGGGTCTGCGCGTCATCGAGTTCAACGTCCGCTTCGGCGATCCGGAGACCCAGTCGGTGCTCGCCCGCCTGTCCAGCCCCCTGGGCCAGACGCTGCTCGCCGCTGCCGAAGGACGCCTGAACGAGACCGCGCCCCTCGAATGGGATCCGCGCTCATCGGTGACAGTGGTCATGGCCGCCGAGAACTACCCGGGGACTCCGAGCACCGGAGACATCATCCGCGGACTCGACACCGTCGCGACACTGCCCGACGTCAGCGCCCTTCACGCGGGTACGAAACTCGCGACCGGTCCCAGCGGCGGATTCGCCCCCGAAGATGCCGTGATCACGAAGGACATCGCCGAGACCGGTGACATCGTCACCTCCGGCGGCCGCGTGCTCTCCGTCGTCTCCCTCGGCGACGACCTCGACGATGCGCGGGCGAAGGCCTATGCCGCGGTCGGCCAGATCAAGTGGGACGGTGAGCAGCACCGCACCGATATCGCCGAGGCGGCCGCCGCCGGACGTATCGATCTCGCCTCCGGATACGCCGCCCCCGCACCGGTCGCCCCGGTGCTGCCGGGCTGGAAGCACGTGTATTCGGGGAAGGTCCGCGACCTCTACATTCCCGCCGACGCCGCCGATGCCGCGAGTGCGCAGCAGCTGCTCATGGTCGCCTCGGACCGCATCTCCGCCTATGACTGGGTACTCGACTCGGAGATCCCGGACAAGGGCAAGGTGCTCACCGGACTCAGCCTGTGGTGGTTCGATCAGCTCGCCGATGTCATCGGCAACCATGTCATCAGCTCAGACGTGCCCGAGGCCGTGGCCGGCCGCGGCCTCATCGTGCAGAACCTCTCCATGTTCCCCGTCGAGTGCGTGGCCCGCGGCTACCTCACCGGATCGGGAATGTCGGACTACCGGGCCACCGGGTCCGTGTGCGGCATCCAGCTGCCGGCCGGACTCGTCGAGGCCGATCGCCTCGAGCCTCCGATCTTCACTCCGGCGACGAAGGCCGAGCTCGGCGAACACGATGAGAACGTCAGCTTCGAGGCCGTCGCCGAGACCGTCGGGACCGAGACCGCAGAGAGGCTGCGCGACCTGACCGTGGAGATCTACCAGCGTGCCGAGCAGATCGCCCGGGAACGCGGGATCATCCTCGCCGACACGAAGTTCGAGTTCGGGACCCTGCCCGACGGCACGATTGTCCTCGGCGACGAAGTGCTCACCCCGGACTCCTCCCGCTTCTGGGACGCCGAGGGCTATGAGGCAGGCAAGGCTCAGTCGAGCTTCGACAAGCAGTTCGTCCGCGATTGGCTGACCGAAGAATCCGGCTGGGACAAGGCGTCGGACACTCCTCCCCCGGCCCTGCCCGCCGAGGTGGTCGAGAAGACCCGTGCCCGCTATATCGAGGCTTTCGAGAAGCTCACCGGAGAGACCTTCCCCGGCTGAAGCGCTCAGTTCACAACCCCACAGAAGCCGCGGGGCATCGACGACAAGTCGGTGCCTCGCGGCTTCACCATTGCCGCCAACGGCTCCTGTGCGAATATCGCAGTGTGAGACGCTGAATCAGCGCTACCGGCAATCCGTGTTGCAGTTTCCCTCACTTGACCCATATTTCCGCAACGGAATCAGTGGAATCACGGGGGAAGTTCCGCTAAGGTGACTTCACAGTGATCCACAACACACTCAGAGAGCGGGCTCGGCAATCCGCCTCTGCCACGACACTGCAGTCGGGAGGCAGCATTGGACCTCGATATCCTCGATGTCACGATCTTCGACGGTGAGGCTCTGCGCGCCGAGAATCGTGTGAGCATCCGCGACGGGATCATCACCGAGATCGGCACCGGACCCGCAGCTGTGCCCGCGTCGCGCACGATCAACGCCGCCGGGAAGCTGCTCACTCCCGGCTTCGTCGATGCGCACGTGCACACGACCTTCGGTGGCCAGGAGGCCCTGGCCTGCGACATCAGCGGAGCGGACAGCCTCGAGGCGGCACTGCAGATGATCCGCGACTATGTCGCCGAGACGACCCGTGATGACGGCGCGACCGACCCCGCGAACGATTGGGTCATCGGCGGCGGCTGGTCCATGGCCCACTTCCCCGGAGGAGACCCGACTGCCGACATCCTCGACGAGGCCTGCCCCGATCGGCCGGCGATCCTCCTCAGCGCCGACCACCATTCGGCATGGGTGAACACGCAGGCGATGACCGCAGCCGGACTCGACGAGACGTCCACGGCACCTGCCGGCGGCGTCATCGTCGCCGATTCCGCGGGCCGTCCCACCGGGTGCCTGCACGAATCGGCCATCGACCTCGTCTCAGCCCACGTTCCCTCCGCCTCCGAGGAGGAGGTCCTTGCCGGTCTGCGCGAAGGTCAGCG
>Ga0308157_10004008_pt1 | contig 20216 bp, 19 predicted proteins | sample PhyBR1_FD_201035 | JGI IMG/M metagenome (GOLD analysis project Ga0308157, IMG submission 201035) | Phyllosphere microbial communities from UC Gill Tract Community Farm, Albany, California, United States - DLSLB.R1 | ecosystem: Host-associated > Plants > Phyllosphere > Unclassified | place: USA...
GCGCCAGCCGCAACTTGGCCCCCTCGATCAGGCCCTTGGCCCCCGCACGCCCGGCGGCGCCGGTCAGTTCGCCGCGATCGATGGAGACGACGCCGTCATTCAGGGAACCGGCCAGTTGCAGGCGCGGCGTCGCGCCCAGAAGACGGTCCAGCTCTTCCATGCCGACGGCCATGCGCGAACCGCGCCCGTCGAAGCTGAGGGTCCAGGGCGCGCCGGCCTTGGCTGAGGCGGCGCGGATCGGGCCGCCGAACGCGCCGCGCGCGCCGGGCTGGATGCGCGATAGGTCGGTCAAGTCGGCCCGGCCGGTGAAGTTCAGGCCGCCGTTCAGGCCGCGCCCGCCCGACCCGACCAAGGTCAGGCCCTGGCCGCGTGCGTCGATCTTCTTCAGCAGCATGGCGCCGTCGGCCATGCGCGCGCCTTCCATCTGGATGCGCGGCGCAGAACCCAGCAGTCCGCCGATGATGCCCGCCGCAGAACCGCCGACGGCGCGCACGTCGGTCGTCACGTCGATACGGCCCTTGTTGGCGGCGATATTGACCGGGCCTGAGATGCGCGTGGCGCGATAGGAGGCGATGTCGGCGTTCAGCAGGCTGGCCGAGCCCTGCAGGGTCCAGACCTGGGCGTCGCCCTTGAACACGCCGGTATAGGCGGCGGGACCGGCGACAGGGCTGCCCACCAGGCGGCTGAGCGAGGGGGTGTTCAGCTCCAGGCTGATGCCGTCGGGCGAGGTGTTGTCCGTAGTGCGGATCAGGCCTCGCGCGCTGGATTCGATGTTGTCAGCGTACAGGCGCCAGGCCACGCCCTGATAGCCTTCACGCTTGGCGTCCGGCGTCATGGCGAAGCCGAAGCGGGCGGTGCGGCCGATACGCTCGACGAAGGGCTCCAACAGGTCCGAGCCGGAGAAGTCGGCGTAACCCGACACCTTGGCGCCGGTGTCGCCATAGGTCCCCTTCACCAGAAGCGGGCGAAACTGGCCGGTCTGGACGGCCACGTCGATGACCTCGCCGTTGACCACGGCGACGGCCGAGAAGGGTTGATCCGGCGAATAGCCCAGCGATCCGGCGATAGGGCCGCCCTGGGCTTCATTGGCGCGCAGGTTGACCCGCAGGTCTTCGGGTTTGTCGCCGAAGGCGGCGGCCAGACGGAGATAGTCGCCCTTGCGGTTCAGGCTGTAGGCGTTGACGTTGGCGCTCTTGACGCCCTTGCGCGGAATGGCGGCGTCGCCGCTGAGGGTCCAGCGGCCGTATTCCTTGGAGAAGCCTTCCAGCAGTTCGACATTGGCGCTGAAGCGGTCGATGTCGATGGAGATGGCCTGCGGCCCGCCCGGCTCGCTGGGCGGCTCCAATTCGGGTCGGCGTAGCAGGCGAATCTGGCCCGCGCTGATTTCGGTCGCATGGAAGCGGCGAGCCAGAAGAGGCCAGTAGGACCAGTCGACACGGACATCGGTCGCTTCCAGCCAGACGCCCTTCTCGTCGGTCACGGTGACGCGCTTCAGGCGGAAGTCATTGAACAGGTCGCCCTGCAACCCTTCGACGTTGATCCGGCCATAGCGGCTGATCTTCTTGCCCGCGACGAAGCTGGTGATCAGTTCGCGCCCCGCGTCGGACACGAGGTACATCCGCCCTCCCACCAGGGCGACCACGATCAAGGCCAGCAGACCGGCGAAGGTCGCGCCCGCGATGAAGGCCGCCAGTTGCAGGCGCGTACGCTTGCGCTTGGCCTTCTTGGCCGGCGTGTCGGCGACGTCTGCGCCCGTTTCGTGAGGCGGAGGAGTGTCGGTCAAAACGCCTGGCCGATGCTGAGATAGAGCTGGAACCCGGAGTCGCCCTCGCGCTTGTTCAGCGGGAAGGCGATGTCGGCGCGGACGGGGCCGAAAGGCAGCTTGTAGCGGACGCCGACGCCGGCGCCGTATCGCATGTTGCTGAGGTTGGGCGTTTCCTGGAAGCCGACGGCGCCGCCGTCGACGAAGGCTACCGCCTGCAACTTCTCGCCAATATCGCGTCGCACCTCGACGGAGGTTTCGAACAGCGACAGGCCGCCGCGCGGTCGGTTGTTCGGCAGGCGCGGGTTGATGCTCTGATAGGAATAGCCGCGCACCGAGCCGCCGCCGCCTGAATAGAACAGACGATCCGACGGCACGGTCAGTTCCTCGCCGCCTATGATGGAGCCGATGCGCGCCCGCCCGGCCAGCACGGTCTTGGCCCCGTCCTGAAGCGGCAGATAGGCGGTCGCTTGGCCCTCGGTGCGCAGGAACAGCACCGTATCCTCGCCCGCCACCGCGGTCGGTTGCGTCGACAGCGACAGGCGATAGCCCGAAGTCGGGTTCAGAGGATCGTTCGAGCGATCCATGAAGGCGCTGCCGCGCAGGGTGACGATGGCGAGATCGCGGTCGAAGGTGATCGGCTCCTGCGTCACCGGGTCGAAGCGGTATTCGGTGTAACGGCCTGCGTCGACGCCCAGGCCGTAGCTGAACCAGGACGTCTTGCCGAGGCGCTGCGACAGGTCGGCGGCCGCAGTGATGGCGCTGCGGTCGTAGGCGTCGGTCTGCTCGTTGACGATGAAGGACGACAGCTTCAGCGTCCGCCCCGCCCTGCGCCAGTGCGGCTGAGACCATTCACCGCCGATGCGGCTGTCGATGCTGGCGATGCGCGCGCCGTAGCGCAGGGTGTCAGCCCGACCGAAGCGGTTGTATCGGGTGCGGAAGATGTCGACGCCGACGCCTTCATAGGTCGAATAGCTGGCGCCGGCCTCTAGCAGGCTGACCGGGCGATCCGCCAATGTGACCACGACGGGGCGAAGGCCGTCCGGGCGGACATCGTCCAGGGGAGACAGGGCCACGCCCACACCGTCATAGACTCCGGTGTCCAGCAGTCGGCGCTCCAGTTCGGCGACGTCTTCCGGATCGTAGCGGTCGCCCTCGGACCACGGGATGAGACTGTTGAGCCAACTCTCCTTGGTCGGCCCACGGGTCCGAAGCTGGACGCCGTCCAGGCGCACCAATTCACCGGATTTGATGTTGAAGCCCGGCTGGACCAGGAAGGTGGCGTGATCCACCACTACGCGGCGGGGCAGGGCGGTGGCGTCCGCATATCCTCGGCGGGTCAGGTCGGCGACCACGCGGCCCTCCGCCTCCAGAATATCAGCCGCCCGGCCGGGTGCGCCGGGTTTCAGCCGAATGTCTTCAATGACGGCCGCGCTGGTTTCCGCATCGGGCTCGGGCGCCGTCCAATTGACCGAAGCCTCGCCCAGGACGAAGCGGCGACCCGGAACGACCTGCACTACGGCGACCGGATTTTCCTCGCCCTCCACCTGATCTTCCACGGTGGCTTGATAATAGCCTTCCGAACGGAGCAGGGCCTGGGCCGAGGTCAAGGCCGCGCGGGCGCGACGACGCGCCTCGAAGCGATTGGAAGGCGCTCCGTCGACCTGCCCGATAGCGCGTTCGAGCTGGCTCTTGAGGTCGCTGTCGATCTCACCGCGAATCTGAGCCCGGGGTTCGGCGGCGGCCTGGCTTGCAAGGGCGCATAAGGCGGCGCCAGCAAGAAGGAGAGGGAGCCTCGACGTCAAATCCGAACCCTGGTTGCGAGACGATCAAGGGCGCTTAGCCCTGTTCGTCAGGAGAATCAGTAAAACAGCGTATCGCTCTCGGGTTGGACTGTCTCTTCGGAGGACCGTTGGTCCGGCGGCAGAGCCTCGACCGGCGCAGCCGTTTCGACGGGCGCGGGAGCTTCGGCGACAGTCGGCGCGGCGGCGTCTTCCGCGGCGGGCGCTTCGACCGGAGCGGGCGCTTCGACGGGCGTCGGTTCGCTGTAGGGTTGTTCACAGGCGGCAAGGAAGCCGGAGGCGGCCAGCGCCGCCCCGATCAACAGGCGATTCAACATGGATCGATTCATCGTGGGTCCCCCTTCTAGGGGTTGAAAACGTGGAGAAGCGAAGCCGGTTCCTTCGCCGGATCGTCTCCGCGCCTTAGCGAGTTCACGTGAACCTGCAATGAATCGACGCTGGCGGCGGTCGTTTTCAGGGGATCCGGGCTTCATCAGCGCCTTGTTTGCGCGTGGGAAAATTACCTGAAATTTCCACTTGCCCGTCCCGAAGCTCATCCGTATGTTCCGCGCCTCTTCGCAGACGCGATGTGCGCCCCTAGCTCAGTTGGTTAGAGCATCTGACTTTTAATCAGAGGGTCCTCGGTTCGAGCCCGAGGGGGCGTACCACTCCCTTAAAAATCCAAAACGCGTCTAGCGCCGCTGGTTCTTGTTGCGGACAGCGCGTTCGAGTTTTGTCAGGCGTTCGTCCAGCCAACTGACATATGAGCTTCCGACCCCACGCCGCCGCAAGGGGCCGTGGAGCCGCCAGGCGGCCGCGAGCAACGCCGCCAGTACGATTGCGGTAATCACGAAATCCAGCCACGTCAGATTATAAAGCGGGGCGTTCAGCGAGCGCATGACGTTCAGCCTAGGCAGGCTTCGAACCTGGTGTCGAGGGAGGCAGGCTTGGCTTTGGGGAGCCGGGCATGATTAAACGCGCTCATGCGCCAGATTTCCTTGTCCGCCATCGCCGTGTCCCTGTTGCTTGCCGGCTGCAACGCCGGCGCCTCCGCTCGGGACGGGGTGGATCAGGTGGGAACGGGGTTGGGCGACGCCGTGACCGCGCCGCTCGAGGATCTCAACCTCAAGCGTCAGGAAATTCCGACCGTTCTGTTACAGGCGGAATCCAATCCCTATGACGTGCGGAACATGACCCGTTGCTCCGTCATCGCCGCTGAAATAGCTCGGCTGGATGAGGCGCTGGGGCCAGATACGGACGCCGCGCCTACGGATGACGGCACGCTGGCGAGCGAGCGGGCCGCCGATGCTGCGGCTGGGGCGACGCTGGACGCCGTGCGCGGCACCGTGACGGATTTCATCCCCGCCCGCAGCTGGGTGCGCCGCCTGACCGGCGCCGACGCGCACAGCAAGCATGTCCAGTCGGCCATTCAGGCGGGGCTGCGCCGCCGGTCCTTCCTGAAAGGCGTGGGGATGCAGCGCAACTGCGCGCCGCCGGCGGCGCCGGCCGGCTTCGTGCCGCGCCGCGGCTAGGCCTTGAGATGCCGCGCGCGGAAGTCGCGGCGGAACTGTTCGAACCGACCTTCGGCGATGGCCGCGCGCATGGCGGCGGTCAGGGCCTGGAAGAAGGCGATGTTGTGCCAGCTGAGCAGGATCTTGCCGAGAATCTCATCGGCGCGGATCAGGTGGTGCAGGTAAGCCTTTGAATAGTCCTGCGAGGCCGGGCAGGGGACTTCCACATCCAGCGGGTCCTGATCCTCGGCGAAGCGGGCGTTCTTGAGATTCAGCGGGCCGTCCCAAGTCCAGGCTTGGCCGTGGCGTCCCGCGCGGGTCGGCAGGACGCAATCGAACATGTCGACGCCGCGATAAACCGCTTCGACCAGATCGATCGGCTTGCCGACGCCCATAAGATAGCGGGGGCGGTCCTTCGGCAGGAACTCGGGCGCATAGTCCAGCACCTCGCACATGGCCTCATGGCCCTCGCCGACGGCCAGGCCGCCGATGGCGTAGCCGTCGAATCCGATCTCCTGCAGGCGTTCGGAGGACTCGCGGCGCAGGTTCTCATAGGTCGAGCCCTGCTGAATGCCGAACAGGGCCTGCGCGTCGCGCGCGCCGAAGGCGTTCTTCGAGCGCTGGGCCCAGCGCGCGGACAGCTCCATGCCTTCGCGGGCGCGCTTTTCCTCGGCGGGCCAGGCGACGCATTCGTCCAACTGCATGACGATGTCGGAGCCCAGGCGGTCGGCCTGAATCTGGATCGAGCGCTCCGGCGTCAGGACGTGCTTGGATCCGTCGATGTGGCTGGAGAAGGTGACGGCCTCCTCGGTGAGCTTGGAGATTCCCGACAGGCTCATGACCTGAAAGCCGCCGGAGTCCGTCAGGATCGGTTTGTCCCAGCGCATGAAATTATGGAGGCCGCCCAGGCGCTCCATCCGCTCGGGACCGGGCCGCAGCATCAGGTGATAGGTGTTGCCCAGAATGATGTCCGCGCCGGTCTGTTTGACCTGATCCACCGTCATCGCCTTGACCGTGGCGGCGGTGCCGACGGGCATGAAGGCGGGGGTGCGAATGTCGCCGCGCGTGGTTTTCAGCACGCCGGTGCGGGCGCGGCCTTCGACGGCGGAAATCTCAAACGGGAAAGGCATGGGCGTTCCTTGCAGGGACGCGCGTCTTAGGCCGAACGGCGAAAGGCCGCCAGCCCTGGGCCGGTTCCTGTCTCAAGGCGGTTCTGTGGCCGTAATCCGGCGCACACGCCTTTGTTTGAATAGCGACGGTTAGTTTGAAACCGAACGATCACGCGGCTGTTAGGGCAGCGCACGAAACCGTGAAAGTCGCCCGATTAATGTTGCTCCGTTCTGGAACCCTGGGTTCCGTTTCCCTGCTTGCGCTCGCCGTCGCTCACCCTGCCTGGTCCCAGGATTCCATTGTAGTCACGCCGCCCTCGACCGCCGCCGGCGGTCCTGTTCAGGTGCAGGATGTGGTGGTGACCGGACTACGTGGAAGCCTGCGCTCGGCCCAGGCGTTGAAACGCAATGCTGACGAGGTGATGGACGCTGTCGTCGCCGAAGACATCGGCAAGCTGCCGGACGTGAACGCCTCGGAATCCCTGGCGCGGGTCACCGGCATCCAGGTCGAGCGAGGCGGCGGGGAAGCGTCGCGCGTGATCGTGCGCGGACTGCCCGATGTGGCCACCACCTACAACGGCCGCGACATCTTCACGGATCAGGGACGTTCGGTCGCCATGCAGGACTTCCCGGCGGCGGCCATCGCCGCGCTGGAGGTCTACAAGTCCAGTTCCGCCTGGTGGCTGGAATCGGGCATCGCCGGTCTGATCAATGTACGGTCGCGGCGGCCGTTCGACTTCGACGGTTTCGAGTTGTCGGCTTCGGCGAAGGGCTCCTACGCCACCCAGTCGGAAAGCTATGATCCGAACGGCGACATCCTGATCAGCAACCGCTGGAACACAGGCGCGGGCGAGGTCGGAGCCTTGCTGAACCTGTCATACACCAGCCTGCGCTATCTCGACTCCGTGCGCTGGGACAGCGGCGGCATCGTCGCCGTGGACGGGCAGTCGGCCGATCCGGCGGTTCAGGGCGCGCGTTATCCTGACGCCGTCGGCATCTTCTACGGGACCGGCGACCGCTGGCGTCCGTCGGCCAATCTGGCGCTGCAGTGGCGGCCGAACGACCAGTGGGAATTCTATGTCGACGCCCTTTACCAGGGCTATCGGGCCAAGATTTCGGACCGTCAGTTCATCGTGCCGCTGAACCATGAGACGACACGTTTTGACGACGTGACGCTGCGCGACGGCCGCAATGAAATCCAGAGCCTGACCCAGATCGCCGGCCGTCGTCCGGAGCAGTGGCAGGGCGCCTCGACCGGCAAGACGAACACCTGGCAAGCGGCCGTGGGCGGCAGCTACAACGCCGGGCCGCTTCAGATCGCCTTTGATCTGGCGCGCACTGACAGCACCTATGAGTTCTCGAACTACAGCTTCGACACGGCCTTCACTCATGCGCCGGTGACGCTGATCGACTTCGATACGCCGGGGAAGGATGGCGGAGCGACCTTCGACTTCCGGGACTTCGACGTCACGGACCCGAACAACTACGTCTATCGCGGCCTGTTTGATCGCCACTTCATCGGCGCGGGCGACGATTGGCAGGCGAAGGTCGACCTGACCTATGACACGGGCAACGGCCTGATCCCGCAGTTGAAATTCGGGGTGCGCTACGTCGACCGCAACGGCTCCTATCAGAACGGCGAGCGATATCAGGATCAGGAAAGTCTCGGCTTGCCGTTGACCGCTATCCCGGTGGAGTTGGCCCTCATCCCGGCAGGTTTCAACGGCAGCGACATTCAGGCCATGCGCGCCTGGGTATCGCCGACCTATGGCAGCCTGCGTCAGAACATGGACGCCCTGCGCGCCCTGGCCGGGTTCGAGCCGGGTCGTCCGCCCATCAACCCGGTTCAAACCTATGAGGCGTCGGAGAGGGCCTACACCGCCTATGGTCAGGCGGGCTTCGCCATCAACACCCGCATTCCGATCGAAGGCGAACTGGGTCTGCGGATCGTCGCCACCGATTTCAGCGTGCGCGGAACCAGCCGTTCGATTGAGGGCGAGGAAGAGGTGTTTACGCCGGTCGATCAGGGCGGGCGCTATACGGACCTGCTGCCCAGCCTGGGCGTGCGCTTCATGCTGGATGACGCCCTGATCCTGCGCATGGCGGCGAACCAGACGCGGACGCGCCCGGCGTTCGGTCAGTTGAACCCCAGCCTGTTCATAAGCCCCTCGGCCGATACCTCGGGACGGCAGACGGCCTCGGGCGGCAACCCTGACCTGAAGCCGATCGAATCGACCAACTATGACCTGACGCTGGAACGCTACTTCGGTGATGCGGGCGCGGCGACGCTGGCGCTGTTCCGACGCGAGATTTCAGGCTTCATCGCCGATCAGACAATGGACATGGACGATCCTGTCTATGGCGTCCTGCGCGTCACGCGGCCCGTCAACCTGAACGACGCCGTGCTGCAGGGCGTGGAAACGTCGTTCACGACCTTCTTCGACTATGAGTTCGTGCCGGAATGGGCGCGGTCGTTCGGGGTGCAGGCCAACGCCACCTATATCGACGGGGCGCTGCCCTATGTGTCGAAATATTCCTACAACCTGACCGGCATGTATGAGAACGGGCCGTGGACGGCGCGGTTGGCCTATAATCTGCGGACCAAGTTCGGCAACGGCGTCATCGGCGAGCATGTCGATGACGTGGCGCGGCTGGACTTCTCGGCGGGCTGGTCGCCGACCGAGCGGATCACCGTGACCTTCGACGCCACCAATATCCTGGGGCAGCCGTTCCGGTCGTTCTTGGACTATGGCGAGGGCGTCTATCCGCGCGACGTGCGTTACGAAGAGAGCCTTTATACCGTGGGGCTGCGCTTCCGGTATTGAGCCGGGATCAGCGCAGGAGCGTCTCGAGACGCTCAGCGCGTTGCAGATCCTTGGGCCGGCCGAACAGGCGGCATTTCTCGATCTGCTCGGCGACGCTGGGGATGTAGAGCGTTCCCCCGTCCAGTTCGATCGCCTGACGGGTGGTGAAGATGACCGGCGTCCAGTCGGCGCCTGCGCGAACGTCCATCATCGCCATGACCTCGACCGGGACCGGCGTGGTCAGGATCTGGCCGAAGACCTGCGATCGGAACAGGCCCTCGCCGGGGTCTTCCACGGTTTCGCCGTGCAGGGCCTCGATCAGGCGCCGGGCGTCGCGAGGACTGGTCATCACGTCGACATCGGGCACGTGCCATTCTGACAGGCCCGACAGCGCCATGCCCGCGCCCCCGAACACCCACCAGGGATCCTGCAACTCGCTGGCCGCCGAGGCGAGGATGTCGAAGGTCGCGGCCAGGTTTTCGGGGAGATCGTCGATGTGGCTCATTGGGCGTCTTCCCGAAACAGTAGGCTTCCGTCGCCATAAGAATAGAAGCGATAGCCGCTGTCGATGGCGTGGGCGTAGGCGGCCCGCATCGTCTCCAGCCCGGCGAAGGCGCTGACCAGCATGAACAGCGTCGATTTCGGCAGGTGGAAGTTGGTCATCAGCACGTCGCAGGCGCGGAAGCGATAGCCCGGCGTGATGAAGATGGCCGTGTCGCCGTGGAAGGGCTGGATCACGCCGCTCTCGCTGGCAGCGCTCTCCAGCAGGCGAAGCGAGGTGGTGCCGATGCAGACGATGCGCCCGCCCGCCGCGCGCACGGCGTTCAGGGCGGCGGCGGTCTCGGCCGAGACTTCGCCCCACTCGGAGTGCATCCTGTGATCGGCGGTGTCGTCCGCCTTGACCGGCAGGAAGGTGCCCGCCCCGACGTGCAGGGTCACGGCATGGGTCGTCACGCCGCGCGCCCGGATGGCGTCCAGCAGGGCGGGGGTGAAGTGCAGCCCTGCTGTCGGCGCCGCGACCGAGCCGTCATGCTCAGCGAAGACGGTCTGATAGTCCTTCAGATCCTGATCGTCTTCGGCCCGCTTGGCGGCGATATAGGGGGGCAGGGGCATGACCCCGACCTCGCGGATGGCGTCGTCCAACACAGGACCGGCCAGATCGAAGCGCAGGGTGACGAGGCCGTCCTCGCCCTTGGCGGTGATCTCAGCGTCGACCTGGCCCAGGAAGCAGGCGTTGTCCTCCTCGCGCCCGAAGCGCACCCGGTCGCCGACCTTCAGCCGTTTGCCGGGCTTCATGAAGGCGCTCCAGACATCGGGCGCGTCGCGGTGGTGCAGGGTGGCCTCGACCGGGACCGACAGCAGCTCGCCTTCCGGTCCGGTGCGATGACGCACGCCCGACAGACGGGCCGGGATCACGCGGGTGTCGTTGAAGACCAGGGCGTCGCCCGGCTGCAGGAAATCCGGCAGGTCGCGGATGATCCTGTCCTGAAGCTCGTCGCCCTTCACCACCAGCAGGCGGGCCGAGTCGCGCGGATGGGCGGGGCGCAGGGCGATGCACGCCTCGGGCAGGTCGAAGTCGAAATCGGATGTCCGCATGGGGCGGGGAATGCTCACGCCCCGCCTTTGCGGTCAAGCGAGGCGCAGCCGAAAGTCGACTGGCGAAATTCGGCCCAGCCGCTATGTCAGGCGCAGCCAATGGGAGTTTGAGTGCATGACCGACCGCTATCTGGACGACCTGACCGTCGGCGAAAGCTGGGACAGCGAACCCTTCACGATCACGGAGGATGAGATCATCGCATTCGCGACCGAGTTCGACCCCCAGCCCATGCATGTCGACAAGGCGGCGGCCGAGGCGGGACGGTTCGGCGGCCTGATCGCCAGCGGCTGGCACGTCTGTTCGCGCGTGATGCGCCAGTTTGTGGACGAGGCCTATTTCGGCCAGACGCCGCTGCTGGGTATGAACGTCGACGCCCTGTGGTGGGTGCGGCCCGTGCGTCCCGGCGACACCCTGACGGTGCGCCGTGAGATCATCGAGATCCGCCCGTCCAAGAGCCAACCGGACCGCGGCGTCGTGCGCACCAAGACGACGGTGACCAATCAGGACGGCGATCTGGCCATGAGCTTCGAGAACCAGATGCAACTGCCGAGGAACGCCGAAGCGCGGCTGTAAAACGCCGCCGCTGTTGACCCCGGGCCTCCAAGGCGTCAAAGCCCGGTACATGCTACAGAACCTCGAAACCCTGTCCCGTGAGGCCCGTTCGTGGCCGTTTGAGCAAGCGCGCAACCTGCTGGCCCACGTGCTCAAAAAACGGCTGTCCGATGCAGAGCGCGACGCTGCGAAACTGCTGATCGACGCGGGCAAGACGGACGAGGCCCTGGCCACCTTCGAGGCGCTGAACAAGCCGGTGATCCTGGAGACGGGTTATGGCCCGTCGGGTCTGCCGCACATGGGCACCTTCGGCGAGGTGGCGCGCACGACCATGGTGCGCAACGCGTTTCGCGCCCTGACCGGCGATCACTGGGCCACGCGTCTGATCGCCTTCAGCGACGACATGGACGGCCTGCGTAAGGTGCCGGAAGGCATCCCCAATCCGGAGATGCTGCGCGAAGATCTGCATCTGCCGCTGACCAAGGTGCGCGATCCGTTCGGCACGCACGACAGCTTTGGCGCGCACAACAACGCCCGCCTGCGCGCCTTCCTCGACAGCTTCGGCTTCGATTATGAGTTCATGTCCTCGACCGAGACCTATCGGTCGGGTCGGTTCGATACGGCCCTGCTGACCTTGCTGGAGCGTTTCGACAAGGTCATGGGCATCATGTTGCCGACCCTGGGCGAAGAGCGTCGGGCGACCTATTCGCCCTTCCTGCCGATCAGCCCGATCACCGGCCATGTGCTGCAGGTGCCGACGCTGGAGCGCAACGTCGAGAAGGGCACGATCGTCTTCGTTGACCCCGCCAAGAGCGAGGATGGCGGCCGCACCGAGGTTCCCGTCACCGGCGGTCATGTGAAGCTGCAGTGGAAGCCCGACTGGGCCATGCGCTGGACCGCGCTGGACGTCGACTATGAGATGTCGGGCAAGGACCTGATCGAGAGCGTGCGCGAGTCGTCCAAGCTGTGCCGCGCCATCGGCGGCGTTCCGCCGGAGGGCTTCAACTATGAGCTCTTCCTCGACATCGAAGGCAAGAAGATCTCCAAGTCCAAGGGCAACGGCCTGACCATGGAGGAGTGGCTGCGCTACGGCACGCCCGAGAGCCTCAGCTGGTATATGTTCCAGTCGCCGAAATCGGCCAAGAGCCTGCACTTCAACGTCATTCCGCGCGCGACGGACGACTATCTGTCATTCATCGAGCAGTATAAGACGCAGGAACCGGCCAAGCGGATGGACAACGCCGTGTGGCACATCCACTCGGGGAACCCGCCTGAGAGCGCCTCGCCGGTGTCGTTCGCCTTGTTGCTGAACCTGGTCGGCGTGGCCAACGCCTCGACCAAGGACCAGCTGTGGGCCTATTTCGCCAAATATCTGCCGGACGCCTCGCCTGAGAGCGAGCCCGTGCTGGATCGGCTGATGGGCTATGCGCTGAACTACTACGAGGACTTCGTGAAGCCCTCGAAGACCTATCGCCTGCCGGACGACAAGGAAAAGGCGGCGCTGCTGGACCTGGCGGAACGCCTGAAGGGCTTGCCAGTCGACACGACCGACGGCGAAGCCATCCAGTCCGAAGTTTATGCCGTGGGCAAGGAGCACGCGTTCGACCCGCTGCGGGCCTGGTTCGGCGCCTTGTATGAGGTGTTGCTGGGCGCCTCTCAGGGGCCCCGTTTCGGATCGTTCGCCGCCATCTATGGCCTGCCGCAGACGATTGAACTGATCGAAAAGGGCGCCGCCGGCGGCTTGGCCGAGGGCTGAGGGTATTCGGGCCGTCGACGTTCTCGGCGGCCCGTCTTCGTCCGGGCTGTCAGGCGGCGAGGACAGCGCCGGCCAGTGAAACGACAGCCAAGGTCAGGAGCAGACCCTCAAACGGGGACGGCAGCCAGATCGATCTTCGATGGCGTCGGGTTCTTGTGCTGGGGACCATGATTTTCTCTCGCATTCCATAATGATCTGCAAGGCGAGCTCGGGAGAGCCGGAGAGCGGCAGCGGCTGGCCGTAAAGGCTGCGCCACAGCACATCCAGCGCTACGTCTGCTTTTCCAAGTGCGCCCATGAGGGTCATAGCGCCCGATATTGCAGGTCTTGCCCATCCCCCGAATGGGGGAGGAAATGAACAATATCTGTTTTTTCATATGCACTTGGGCGCACGAATCATCGGACCCGCTGCGTTCGGCAAGAAAGATGAACGGCATATAACGATCAGGCTCGGGGAGCCTTCAGCTTGGCCGAGGCATTCTCATTTCATCGACAACTCGATGACAGGAGAGACTTATGTCGAAGACCTTCAAGGCGGGTCTGGCCGCCACCGCCCTTTTCGCCGCTCTGGGCTCCGCCGCCGTGCCCATGACCGCCGCCGCCATGCCCCAGGCCAACGGCGTCACCAACTGTGATGCGCCCGGCGGTCGTCAGCAGGCGGGCGCCGCCATCGGCGCCGTGCTGGGCGGTCTGGCGGGCAGCCAGGTGTCCAAGAACGAGCGCGCTCTGGGCGCCGTGGTCGGCGCGGGGGCCGGTGCTGCGGCGGGTTCCTACATCGGCTGTAACCAGCAGCGCACGCGCGCTGCGGCCCAGGCCAACGCCAACATGTATCGCGCCACGTCCAACCTGCGTATCCGGTCGGGCCCCGGCACCCAGTATCGTCAGGCCGGCAGCCTGTCCGCCGGGCAGCCCTTCACCGCCGTGGGGTCGCAGGGCGAGTGGGTGCAGATCGCCGGCGGCGGCTGGGTCAACGCCCGCTATGTCGCGCCGAACTGATCAACGGCTTTCTCCCCCACGTTGATCAAGGCAAGGGCCGTTCCCGAAAGGGGCGGCCCTTCGCTATTGGCTGGCCCACAGGATGCGGGCCATCCAGAGAAGCTGACGGCGGGGCAGGGTGCGTGGGTCATAAAGCGGATTGGCCGAACTCAGGGTCACTTCGCGGCTGTTCAGGGCGGAGATTTCCTTGGCCAGCGTCTCGCCGTCGATCGTGCGGACGACCACGCGGTCGCCGCGTCGGACCTCGGTCGCGTCCAGATCGACGATCACCCGGTCGCCGGGACGATAGACGGGCTCCATCGAGTCGCCGTCGATGGTCAGGCTGAAAAGGCTGTCCTTGTGAGCCGGCAGTTCGGTCTGGTCCCAGCCGTCGGCCATGGGCAGGCCTGCGTCATCGAAGAAACCTTCATCCCCTGCGCGTGCGAGGCCCAGCAGTGGGATGGGGCACGGCGGGGATGAGGAATCATCGGCGAGGCCGGCGAACTCCCCCAGACTCAGGCCGCTCGTCGCCAGCACCTGCATCAGGCTTTCTGTCGAAGGCCAGCGCGGGCGCGGCGGGTCGCCTGGCCCCAGTCGTTTCGATGGATTGAAGCTGGTCGCGTCCAGCCCGGCTCGACGCGCCAATCCCGACGCCGAGAGGCCCTCACGTCGCGCCAAGGCGTCGATCGCTTTCCAAAGCTGGGAGTGGGACAGGGGCAAGGGCGCAAATTCCGAGGAAATATGCGCCTGAGGCTATCCGAATTGATTAGGAATATCTACCTATTCATCCGCGATGCCGACCGCGCGGCGTTCCTGCCATGCGAAGAAGGTTCCCACGCCCAGCGCGATGATGATGCCGTAACCCGACATGTTGATCACGGTGTAGAAGGCTGAAATCTCCGGGCGCAACTTCATCAACACCATGAAATGGCTGGCGACCGCCAAGAGTTGAAAGGCGCTGGCCCACACGGGCCAGGTGCGAGGAGACTTCCATACGAGCGCGATAAAGATCGCTAAGGCGATGACGTCAATGATCAGCGTGGGCCACTGAACAGAGGCATAGCCGATGTAGGTTTGAGCCAACACTGAAAGAAACCATCCTCCCAGGACGGTTGCAGCGCCGATGCGCTCAGGACGCCCTCCTTTGGTCAGGGCGAAAAGACTGACCAGGACGATAAAGCCCGCTCCGATCAGTGCGGCGATGGTTTCCAGCAATGAAAAGCCCCCATTTGTCTCGCGACAATGGGGGCCAAGCTACATCATGCCGATTGGAAATCGGAGTGCCGACTCCAATCGTTACGCAGAATTCACGCCACGCGCAGGTGGCGTTCCTGGCTGCCCATCGGGCGGCTGTCCCATTCATCGGGCTTGTTGACCGGGCCAAGGGCATAGGTGCCATAGCCCAACCGACGGTGGTCCTTCTCAAGTTCAGCGTGGCACGCGATGACGGCCTCGCGAGCGGTGCTGAGAGCAGCGATCGCTTCCATGGCCTTGGTCTGGGATCCCGACGCGGCGACGGCGGAGAGGGAAAGGGCCGTACGAGCGCCGATCATGGCCTGAACCAGGGTCGTGGCGTGGGTGATGGCGTCATCCAGCGCTTTTTCAGTGGCGTGCAATTCACCGGCGACGCCGGCGATGACTTCGTTGCGATCCATGGCTTTACCCCTCGCTAAAAGAACGATGGGAAAGAGTTAATACATGTTAACTCTTTTGGGTAGGGATTTCTTTACAATGTTTACAGTTGCCCTGTCGCTTCGTGGTCAGGCCCCGGCGGTTTCCGGATCAAGCAGGAAGTGGGCGGTAAGCGAGGCGATGGGCTCATGCCGTGCGTCTTGCCAGGCTTCTGCGACCACATGGGCGACGCGGCGCCCGGCCTTGTTGATTCGTGCGCGGGCGTAGACATCAACCGGGCGGCCCGAACGGAGATAGGCCACCGTGACGTTGATCGGGCGAGGCAGACGAAGGCGCGGATAGGTGAGGGAGACCTGGGCCATGGCCGTCATCTCCAGCAAGGCCGCGGTCGAGCCGCCATGCAGGGCGGGCAGCATGGGATTGCCGATCAATTTGTCGGTGAAGGGCATGACGACGGTCACTTCGTCGCCATTCGCCTGGGTCCTGAGGTTCAGGAAGCGCGCATACGGCAGGCTGTCGAGCAGGGCGGCGGTCATGCGGCGGTCTTCGGTTTCAGATTGGCGCCGGTCCGATGCTCGCCCTCTGCGCTGACCATATAGGCCGATTGGGCGGCGGCGACGGGGTCGGTCGGGTCGTCCTCGAAAGCCCAGGCGCGGACGAAGGCGAGATTGCGCGTCAGGCGATAGCATCGGGCTTCGGCCAAGAGATCGCGTCCCGGCGCCGCCGCGCGCATATAGTCGACGCGAAGATCGAGCGTCGCCACCGGGCGGAATGCGCCCAGCCCGACCCAGACGGCCAGACCGCCGACGTGGTCCAGCAGGGTCGTGACGAGACCGCCGGCCAGCACGCCGGTCTCGGGATCGCCGACCAAGTCCTCACGATAGGGAACGCGTATCCGCACGCGGTCTCCGTCCAGTCCTGCGAAGGCGAAGCCGAGAGCATGGGTATGGGCGGCGCCCGAGGCCAACTGAGGCAATAGGGTGTCTAGGAACGAATCCGTCATCAAGGCGTCCTGTGTCTTGTCCCGCCTTGGTCGCCCGTCGGGGGCGCTCTTGTCCAGCGGGCGGATGATTTGATGATCCGACCTCAAGATCTTCTGCGACCCGCGCCGGCGGGCCTCTATTGCCCGATCGGCGACTTCTATGTGGACCCTGTGCGGCCGGTAGATCGGGCGGTGATTACCCACGGCCATTCGGACCATGCGCGGTCGGGCCACGGCGCGGTGCTAGCGACCGCCCAGACTCTGGCCATCATGGCTGAGCGCTACGGCCCTGATTTTGCGGGACGCACGCAAGCCGCTGCCTATGGCGAGACGACGCAGATCGGAGGCGTGGGCGTGCGGTTCGCGCCTGCCGGACACGTGCTGGGCTCGGCCCAGGCTGTGGTTGAGCGCGGCGGCCTGACTATGGTGGCGTCAGGCGACTACAAGCGGCGTCGAGACCCGACCTGCCTGCCGTTCGAGCCCGTTCGATGTCATGTCTTTATTTCGGAGGCCACGTTCGGCCTGCCGGTCTTCGTCCATCCGCCGGATGAGGAGGAGATCGCGCGCCTGATTCAGTCGCTGACGCAGTTTCCCGAACGCGCTCATCTGGTCGGCGCCTATGCGCTTGGCAAGGCGCAGCGGGTGATCCGGCTGCTGCGCGAGGCGGGGTGGGATCGGACCATTCATGTGCACGGCGCGTTGGAGCGTCTGAACCGGCTCTATCAGCACGAAGGGGTCGATCTCGGATCCTTGGCGCCCGCCACAGGGCTGAAGGCGGGGGCTTTGGGGGGAGAGGTGGTGATCGCGCCGCCTTCGGCCATTCAGGATCGCTGGGCGCGCCGGTTCGCCGATCCTGTGGCCGCCTTCGCTTCCGGTTGGATGGGGGTGAGGGCGCGAGCGCGCCAACGCGGGGTGGAACTGCCGCTGGTCATTTCGGACCATGCGGACTGGCCTGAACTGATCCAGACCTTCGAGGAACTGGCGCCGGAAGAAATCTGGATCACCCACGGCCGTGAGGAGGGCCTGCTGCGCTGGGCGGAGCTGAAGGGGGTTAAGGCGAGAGCCCTGCGCCTTGTCGGCTATGACGAGGAAGACGAAGAGCGGTCCGGAGACGAGGTCGTGGTCTGATTTGGCCGACTGACGTCCGTCAGGCGACGTCACGCGCGCGGGCTGAGGCGGCCGCCGCAGCAGGTTCCAGCGCGGTGTTCATGGCCAGGCGCAGTCGCTCCGGCTTGATGGGTTTCTCCACCACTGCGGCCATGCCTGCGGCCAGATAGGCCTTGGCGTCGTCCGGGTCGGCGTTGGCTGTCAGGGCGATGACCGGAATGTCGCGTTGAGGCCCTTCCAGGGCGCGAATGGCCCGGGTGGCGCCGACGCCGTCCAGGCGCGGCATCTTGATGTCCATCAGGATCAGGTCAAACGGGCGCGACTGGACCGCTTCGACGGCTTCCTGGCCGTCCTCGACGGTTTCGGAGGTGCAGCCGAACATTTCGCACAGGGCCTGGGCGACCACGCGGTTGGTGGCGTTGTCGTCGGCGATCAGCACATGGGGGCGCGCCTGGAGATGGAGGCTGTCCAGATCGGCGACATTGGTCGGCTCTTCGCGTTCGATGAAGGCGATCGGAGCGAACAGATCAAAGGCGAAGGTGGCGCCGCGCCCGGTGTTGTTCTCGGCCCAGATACGGCCGTCCATGCACTCGACGAGGCGGCGGCTGATGGCCAGACCCAGCCCGGCGTCGTCTGTGGCCGGATCAAGCAGATCGGCGGCGCGGCGGTCGTCGACCGGGCCGTCGTCGCGAATGCGAGCCTCGATCAGGACGCGATCGCCCTGAGCCTGAGCCCTCAGGCTGGCTTCGACCATGCCGTGACGAGCGAACCTCAGCGCATTGCCGATCAGATTGTTGAACACCTGGCGCAGGCGATCGGCGTCGACCATCGCCGCCAGTTCCGTGTCGCCCTCATAGCCGACCATCAGGGTGACGCCGTCCTGAGCCGCGCGCGGCGACCAATGGCTCTGCAACTCATCCATCAGGGTGCGCAAGGGAGTGGCGGTCGCGGCGATCTGCAGTTCGCCAGCCTCGGCGCGCGCCAAGTCGAGCGCATCGCGCAGATTGTCCAGCATGTCCTCGGCCGAATCCATGATGGTCCGGGCGTGGGCCTTGGCCGCCTCGTTCAGCGGCTGGCGATGCAGCAGCTCGGCGACGGCCAGCACCCCGTTCATGGAAGTGCTGAGTTCGCGGTTGAGCAGCCCCATGAAGCGGCTTTTATCGCGCGCCGCCGTTCGGACGGCGCGCTCGGCGGCGTCGGACGCGCGGAGTTCTTCGACAAGGCGCTGGTTCTCGTGGCGCTGGTCTTCGTTGATGGCGCGAAGCAGGGCCACCGCCGTGCCGACGCCCCGATAGGCTCCGCCGCGCGTGACGATGAAGCCCCGCATCAGGGCGCCTGGTCCGCTTTTCAGGATGATGGAGGAGAAGGCGTCCACGCGAACGCCGGCCTCGATCACCGCCGGCTCCGGGTCCATTACGTGGATGACTTCGCGGGCCCCGTACAGGCTCTGGCCCAGCGGGCCCGCCAGCTTCAGCAGAAAATCCCCACGCTCGATCAGACCGATCGGACGGTCGCCGTCGACTACCGGTATCACCAGGGTGTCTGGTTCGCGCTGGAACCGCGCAAGAATCTCGCCGGTCATGGCGGTTTTCGCCACCGGCTCGACGCGGTCGGTCAGCACTTCGATCGTCGGCATTCGGCCGGCTCCTACTGAGGTCGTTTTACAATCTCAGACAATCCTTTTCGGAAGGGTTAAGCCGCCGCCATTATTCTTCAGTCTCGCCGCCTTTGCCGAGCCTGCGTCTCTGGCGTATAGGGGGCGGCGTCCCATCTATCCGACCCCGGTTTCTTTTTTGAATGCGCGCGGCCTGCCGGCCGACCGCAGATTTGTCATGAACGCAATCGCGCAACATTCTGAAAAAACAGCTCTTGTTCTCTTTTCCGGCGGGCAGGACAGCGCCACCTGCCTGGCCTGGGCGCTGGAGCGGTTCGATCGGGTGGAGACGGTCGGCTTCGACTACGGCCAACGTCATGCGGTCGAGATGCGGGCGCGCCAGGCGGTACGCCAGGAAGTGGTTAAGGTCCTGCCGCAGTGGGCGCACCGGCTGGGCGACGACCATGTCGTCGATCTGATCGGCTTCGGCGCCATCGGCGAGACGGCGATGACCACCGAGCGCGCGATCGAGGCGGACGCGCGGGGCTTGCCCAACACCTTCGTACCGGGGCGCAACCTGATCTTTCTGGTCGCCGCGGCGGCTCTGGCTGACCGTCGGGGGCTGGAGGTCTTGATCGGCGGCATGTGCGAGACCGATTACTCCGGCTATCCGGACTGTCGAAACGAGACCATTCAGGCGACGGCGCGCGCCCTGTCGCTGGGGTTGGACAAGTCCGTGCCGGTCGAAACGCCGCTGATGTTCCTGACCAAGGCCCAGACCTGGGCGCTGGCGGACCGGATCGGCGGCCCCGCCCTGGTGGAGGCGATCATCGAGTTCAGCCACACCTGCTACCTGGGCGACCGGACGCATCGTCACGCCTGGGGCTATGGCTGCGGCGCGTGCCCGGCCTGCGAACTGCGCGCGGCAGGCTATGCCGAATGGGCGGTCGGCGCATGACCTATTCGGCCAAGGAAGTCTTCCTGACGGTGCAGGGCGAGGGCGGGCAGGCGGGGCGTCCGGCCGTCTTCCTGCGCTTCGCCGGCTGCAACCTGTG
>Ga0308157_10004009_pt1 | contig 20210 bp, 17 predicted proteins | sample PhyBR1_FD_201035 | JGI IMG/M metagenome (GOLD analysis project Ga0308157, IMG submission 201035) | Phyllosphere microbial communities from UC Gill Tract Community Farm, Albany, California, United States - DLSLB.R1 | ecosystem: Host-associated > Plants > Phyllosphere > Unclassified | place: USA...
CGAAGCAAAAGGTGCTGATTTAGTAGAAATTCGTTACGAACAATTATTGCCATATGTATTGCCATATCAAAATGCTGAAAATTCATTTAGAGTAATTGCTGGAGATTTCGTTACCACAGAAGACGGGACAGGAATTGTGCACACCGCGCCGACTTTTGGTGCAGATGATGCTAAAGTAGCAAAAGAAGCAAAACCAGAAGTGCCGCCAATGTTGGTTTTAGATGAAGAAGGAAACGCGGTTCCATTAGTTGATTTACAAGGAAAATTTACTTCTCATTTAGGTGAATTGGCCGGTAAATATGTTAAAAACGAATATTACAATGCTGGCGAAGCACCAGAGAAATCGGTAGATGTTGAAATTGCTATTCGATTAAAAGAAGAAAATAAAGCCTTTAAGGTTGAAAAATATGTGCACAGTTATCCACACAGTTGGAGAACTGATGAGCCGTTATTATATTATCCACTAGATTCCTGGTTCATAAAAGTAACCGATGTAAAAGATAGAATGTTCGACCTGAACGAAACTATCAATTGGAAACCTAAATCTACTGGTGAAGGACGTTTTGGAAACTGGCTTAAAAATGCCAACGACTGGAACTTATCTCGTTCTAGATATTGGGGAATTCCGTTGCCAATCTGGAGAACTGAAGACAAAAAAGAAGAAGTTCTTATTGGTTCTGTTGAAGAATTATACAATGCGATCGAGAAATCTATCGAAGCTGGATTTCAAAAAGAAAATCCGTTTAAAGGTTTTGAAATCGGAAACATGTCTGAATCAAATTATGATTTAATTGATTTGCACAAAAATGTAGTTGATGAAATTACTTTAGTTTCTGCTTCTGGAAAACCAATGAAGCGCGAAAGTGATTTAATTGACGTTTGGTTTGATTCTGGAGCAATGCCGTATGCACAATGGCATTATCCTTTTGAAAACAAAGATAAAATTGATGAAAACAAAGATTTTCCTGCGAATTTCATAGCAGAAGGAGTAGATCAGACTCGTGGATGGTTTTATACCTTACACGCAATCGGAACTTTGGTTTTTGATAAAGTTGCCTACAAAAACGTAGTTTCAAACGGTTTGGTTCTGGATAAAAACGGACAAAAAATGTCTAAACGTCTGGGTAACGCAACAGATCCTTTTGAAACCATTGCAGAATACGGTCCAGATGCGACTCGTTGGTACATGATTTCAAACGCTAATCCTTGGGATAACTTGAAATTTGATATTGAAGGAATTGCTGAGGTTCGCCGTAAGTTCTTTGGAACGCTTTACAACACCTATTCATTCTTTTCTTTATATGCAAACATCGACGGATTTAAATATGAAGAAGCTGAAATTCCGTTAAACGAAAGACCTGAAATCGATCAGTGGATTATTTCTGAATTGCATTCGCTAATAAAATTTGTTGACGAATGCTACGAAGATTATGAACCAACAAAAGCGACAAGAGCCATTTCTGATTTCGTTCAGGAAAACTTAAGTAACTGGTACGTTCGTTTATGTCGTCGTCGTTTCTGGAAAGGAGAATATGCAAAAGATAAAATTGCAGCTTACCAAACGCTTTATACTTGTTTGCTTACAATCAGTAAATTAAGTGCTCCGGTTGCTCCTTTTTTTATGGATCAATTGTATCGTGATTTAACAGCTTCAACGGGAACCGAGGATTTTGCTAGTGTTCACCTGGCAGAATTCCCAAAATTTGTCGAAAACTTTGTTAATAAATCGTTGGAAAGCAAAATGCAGAAGGCGCAAACGATCTCATCTTTGGTGTTATCCCTTCGTAAAAAAGAGATGATAAAAGTACGCCAACCTCTGCAAAAGGTAATGATTCCGGTACTTGACGACAATCAGCGTGCTGAAATTGAAGCTATTTCTGACTTGGTAAAAGCCGAAGTAAACGTGAAAGAAATTGAACTTTTAGACGATGCTTCAGGTATTTTAGTAAAGCAGATTAAGCCTAATTTTAAAGCTCTTGGACCACGTTTTGGAAAGGATATGGGGTTGATTTCTAAGGAAATACAAGGTTTTACAGCAGATCAGATTAATCAATTGGATAAGCAGGGGACGTTAGATATTGTTATTTCTGGAAATAATGTAACTTTATCCTTAGAAGACGTCGAAATAACATCACAGGATATCGAAGGATGGCTGGTTGCAAATTCAAACGGAATTACGGTCGCGCTTGACATCACAATATCTGAAGAATTAAAAAATGAAGGTATCGCGAGAGAATTAGTAAACAGAATTCAGAATATCCGTAAAGATTCAGGATTTGAAGTTACTGATAAGATCAAAGTACAAATAAAAAGAGATGGTATTTTAGAAGATGCTGTTTCAAAAAACGCAGATTATATTAAATCTGAAACATTAACAGACGAACTGGTTTTTGCTGACGCTTTAGAAAACGGCACAGAAATTGAGTTTGATGACATTAGAACAATGATATTAATTTCAAAATAGGTATTAAAATGATAGATGAAATTACAAGATACTCTGATGCAGATCTAGCAGAGTTCAAAGAAATAATCCAAGCAAAAATTAAAAAAGCGCAAGAAGACCTGGATCTGATCAAAAGTGCCTATATGAACGATTTGAATAACGGAACTGATGATACTTCTCCAACATTTAAAGCTTTTGAAGAAGGAAGTGAGACCATGTCAAAAGAAGCAAACTCTCAGTTGGCTATCAGACAAGAGAAATTCATTCGTGACCTAAAAAATGCCTTATTCCGTGTTGAAAATAAAACATATGGTATTTGCAAAGTAACAGGTAAACTAATTGGCAAGGAAAGGCTTAAAATCGTTCCTCATGCAACAATGAGTATCGAAGCTAAAAACATGCAAAGATAAATCACCTTCAAATTACAAAAGAATTAACGCTCCATTAGGGGCGTTTTTTTTGATTTAATTGTTACTTTTGCCAACATTAAAATTCACAACATGTCATTAAGAAAAGCATATCTCCTTATATTCATAATATTATTAATTGATCAGGTTTCTAAAATCTATGTAAAAACAAATTTTATTTTAGGTGAAGAGGTTGCGATTTTTAATTGGTTTAAAATACATTTCATAGAAAATGAAGGGATGGCATGGGGAACTAAAATACCCGGAGAATATGGTAAATTAATTTTGACAGTGTTTAGAATTTTTGCTGTTTTTGGTATTGGGTATTGGTTGTATGATTCTGTAAAAAAGAGTGCTTCTTCTTATTTAGTTGTTGCTATTGCACTTATTTTTGCCGGAGCTGCCGGTAACATTCTGGATTCTGTTTTTTACGGTGTTATTTTTGACAGCAGTTATAATAATTTAGCTACTCCTTTTTCTCCTGAACCTTATGGTACATGGTTTCATGGTTTGGTTGTAGACATGTTTTATTTTCCTATCTGGAAAGGGGATTTGCCTGCATGGATTCCTTTTTTTGGAGGAAAGCGATTTGAATTTTTTAATGCTATTTTTAACGTTGCAGATGTAGCCATTTCTACAGGTGTAGGTATTTTGCTTGTTTTTAATAAAAGAGCATTTCCAAAACATTGATCTTGTTTTAAAAGTCAAAAAAAAATAAAATCCAAATTCAGATAGTATGTGATTACCCATTATCTATTAGAATTTGGATTTTGCATTTATTGGTTTTAATATTTAATGTGCTATTTTTACAAGACTAAAACCAAGCTTATGCAAAGCCCGTCTTTCTCAATTTACGATGCGTCTGCAGGTTCCGGAAAAACCTATACTTTGGTTAAGGAATACCTTAAAATTATTCTTTCTTCACCTAAAAATGATGCTTATCGGAATATCCTTGCGATAACTTTTACGAATAAGGCAGTTCATGAAATGAAAGGACGAATTGTTGGGAGTCTATCTGAATTTACCAAAGACGAGCCTTCTGCAAGAGCCATAAATTTGATGGAAGATTTGTCGAGGGAAACAGGACTTTCTGTAATTAAAATCAAAACAAAATCTCAAAATATTATCAAGCATCTTATTCATAATTATGCTGCTTTTGATATTTCTACCATCGATAAATTTACGCACAAAGTAATCCGGGCATTTGCACATGATTTAAATCTGCCCATGACTTTTGAGGTGACTCTGGATACCGAAAATTTGTTGATTGAAGCTGTTGACGCCATTATTGCACAGGCAGGTCAGGACGAAACACTGACTAAATTGCTGATTGATTTTACAATGGAAAAGACCGATGATGATAAAAGCTGGGATGTTTCGCGAGAAATTCTGGAAACAGGAAGATTGGTTTTGAATGAAAATAATCGAAATGAAATTATTCATTTTAATGATAAAACAATCGAGGAATTTGTTATTATTAAAAAGAAAATGCAGGCCTTGTGTAAGGAGTTAGAATTAGAAAATGAACAATTTGCTATTGAGGCACTTTCTTTAATCGACAAAAACAGAATCGACTTAAAATCTTTTTCCCGCGGGACATTTCCAAACCATTTAGAAAGTATTCGTGACGGAAAATTCAACCCGAGAAATAAAACCTTTCATCAATTTGAAGATATTGCAATTAACAAGACGGTAAAAGACAGAGCGCTTATTGAAAATATTATTCCTGACCTCCTTCAGATATTAGTAAAAGTTTATAAAAATTTCGAAAAGAGAGATTTTTATAAGGCTTTTTTAAAAAATATAACACCACTTTCTTTACTTAATACCGTTAGTAATGAATTGGCAAAAATTCAATCCGAACAAAATGTTTTGTCAATTTCTGAATTCAATGCGATTATTCATCGCGAAATTCAAAATCAGCCTGCGCCATTTATTTATGAACGTCTGGGAGAACGATATCGTCATTTTTTTATAGATGAATTTCAGGACACTTCAGAGATGCAATGGCAAAATTTAATTCCGCTGATCGATAATGCACTTTCAGGACAGGATGATTTAGGTAATAAAGGAACCTTGATGATTGTTGGGGATCCAAAGCAATCAATTTATCGCTGGAGAGGAGGAAAAGCAGAGCAATTTATTGAGCTAAGTAAAGATTTAAATCCGTTTAATAATCCCGATAAGTCTATAAAACATTTAGATACGAATTATAGAAGTTACAGCGAAGTAATTGATTTTAATAATGCTTTTTTTAAATTAATTTCTGCTGAATTTTCAAATGAGGATTATAAAAATTTATACGAAAATCATAGTTTTCAAAATGCAAACTCTAAAAAAGGGGGGTATGTAAATATTTCTTTTCTGCCTGTAATCGAAAAAAATGATTTTGCAGATGAAGAAGAAGCGATTGAAAAGTCAGATTTGTATGTTCTGGCAACTTTAAATACAATTCAGAAAGTTATTGGTGAAGGTTTTGAATATAGAGATATAGTAATTTTAACCCGTAAAAGGGATCAGGGGATCGCTATTGCAAATTATCTGACAGAACAAAATATTCCGCTTTTGTCATCAGAAACATTGATGATTCAAAATGCTACTGAAGTGAGGCTGATCATCCATTTGCTGAAGTATCTCAATAATAGCATTGATTTGGAGGCAAAAGCAAATTTTCTGCATTTTCTGGGAAATACAAAAGAGATTCAAAAGCCAATTCATGATTTTATTGCAGAAGGAATGAATCAGAAATCTGAAGATGATTTTGAAAAATGGCTTTTAACCTTCGATGTTTCGCTTTCTTTTGAAAATATTCGAAAAAAATCACTTTATGAAGCTGTAGAAATTATCATATCTAAATTTATTCTTCCTTCTGAAGGAAATGCTTATGTGCAATATTTTCTTGATATTGTTCTGGAGCGTGATATTCGAAATCAGGCAGGAATAGCTGATTTTTTAGCTTATTGGGATAAGAATGGAGAAAAATTTAGTATTCCGTCTCCCGAAGGGAATAATGCAGTTCGTATTATGACAATTCATAAATCTAAAGGTTTAGAATTTCCTGTTGTAATTATGCCTTTTGCAGAAGAAGATTATAACAGAAAACCCAAAGATAAACTCTGGCTGGATACTGAAGAAGCAGATTTGGGTGTTCCGAAAGCTCTCATTGATAATAGTAGTGCTGTAGAAGGTTTCGGAGAAAATGCTTCTGCTGTTTTTAATTTAAAAAAACAAGAGGAGTTATTGGATAATATTAATGTTTTGTATGTAGCATTAACAAGAGCTGAAGAGCAATTATATGTTATTTCTCAATCGCTAAAAGAAAGAAAGGATGGAGAATTTCCAAGCAATATGGCTTCATTTTTTATTAAATTTTTAATCGATAAAGGAATTTATGATCCTGATAAAATGGAATATGAATTTGGAAATTCAAAGAAGCTTTCCGCCTCTGATAAAACAATGGTTGTTTTGAAAACAATTCCGGTTGTTTCGGAAGTTTTAAATCCGAAAAATATTAAAATTGCTCAGCGTGAAGCCTTAATGTGGGGGACACACCAACAAGAGGCAATTTCATATGGTAATATTGTGCATGAGATTTTAGCTTTCGTGAAAGATAAGTCAGATATTGAATTAGCACTTGCAAAGGCAATTGAAAATGGATTGATAACACAAGATCAAAAAGAAATTGTTGCTAAAACACTATTTGAAATCGTAAACCATCCAGAGATAAGTAATTGTTTTAATGAACAAAATACGGTGTTAAATGAGCATACAATTGTTCAAAAGGAGGGGAAAATCTTAAAACCGGACAGAATTGTGTTGACTAAGGATATGGAAGCTTATTTGCTGGATTATAAAACCGGAGCTAAAAATCCTAAATATATACATCAAATTCAGGAATATCAAAATGCAATTGAAGATTTAGGTTATAAAGTGTTAAAAAGAGCTTTGGTGTATATAGGTGCTGAAATTGATGTGGTAAATTTGTGATAAAATTAATCAGATGTTAAATGATTTACGTAGCTTTAATTTTGCTAATGTATTAATTTTTAACATATTATAAAATATTGAAATGTACGGAAAAATTAAAGAGCATCTACAAAATGAGCTCCAGTCAATTGAAGAAAACGGGATTTTTAAAAAAGAACGTATTATAACCTCTGCCCAGGATGCAGAAATTACTATTTCTACAGGAGAAAAGGTTTTGAATTTTTGTGCTAATAATTATTTAGGACTTTCATCGCATCCTGAAGTTATTCAGGCAGCAAAGAATGCAATGGATACACACGGTTTTGGTATGTCATCTGTTCGCTTTATCTGCGGGACACAAGATATTCATAAAACTTTAGAGAAGAAGATTGCAGATTTTTATGGTACAGAAGATACTATCCTTTATGCAGCCGCTTTTGATGCTAATGGAGGAGTTTTTGAACCCTTATTAGGAGAAAATGATGCTATAATCTCAGATAGTCTGAATCATGCTTCGATTATTGATGGGGTGCGTTTATGCAAAGCTGCACGTTATCGTTATGAAAATAGCGATATGGCAGATTTAGAACAGCAATTGATTAAGGCTACTGAAGCTGGGGCACGTTTTAAATTAATAGTTACAGATGGTGTTTTTTCTATGGACGGACTTGTAGCGCCACTGGATGAAATTTGTGACCTTGCAGATAAATATGATGCAATGGTGATGGTGGATGAATGTCATGCAGCCGGATTCATTGGAGCAACAGGAAAAGGAACCCTTGAAGCAAAAGGAGTAATGGGAAGGGTTGATATCATAACGGGAACCCTCGGTAAAGCTCTTGGAGGAGCAATGGGAGGATATACTACTGCCAAAAAAGAAATCATTGAATTTCTGCGCCAGCGTTCACGCCCTTATTTGTTTTCAAATTCTTTAGCTCCGGCAATAGTGGGTGCTTCTATTAAAGTTTTTGAGCTCCTGGAAAAAGATACATCTTTAAGAGATAAATTAGCATGGAATACCAGTTACTTTAAAGAGGGAATGAAAAAAGCAGGTTTTGATATTATAGATGGGGATTCAGCCATTATTCCTGTGATGTTATATGATGCAAAATTATCCCAAGCTATGGCTAATGAGCTTCTAGAAAAAGGAATATATGTAATCGGCTTCTTTTTTCCTGTAGTTCCTAAAGGGAAAGCACGAATTAGGGTACAGTTATCCGCAGCTCATACTAAAGAACATTTAGATAAAGCAATAGAAGCATTTGTATTTGTAGGGAAAATGTTAAAAGTTATATAATTACCATTTTGAGCAATTTTTGTAGGTTTTTTTTAACATAACATTTTGTATTTAAAAAATTACGTGTTACTTTTGTCTATAATTAACTAAATTGTAATTAAAAAAAATAAGTATGAAACATCTTAACAAACTTTTTGTTGCTGTACTAATGGCGATGGGTTTAAATGCTCACGCACAGGACAGTAACAATCCATGGGCTATCTCTTTTGGAGTTAATGCCGTTGATACCAGAACAAGCTCTGGTTCAGGAAGTGGTTTCTTTGATCAACACTTTTCTCAGCCATTTGCTGTTAAAGACAACTGGAATATTCTTCCTTCTTTATCTTACATTGGTGTATCTAGATACGTTGGAAGTGGTTTTTCTCTTGGTTTACAAGGTTCTGTAAACAAAATTGATAAATATGTTCTATTCAATCCATCAAGTCCTGATGCAGATTCAAGAGGAAATGTTGTTTACAATCCAGGAGATTTAATGTACTACGGAATTGATGCTACTATTAAATATAGCTTCCAGGAATTAATTAAATCTAAAGTAATTGATCCTTCCTTATCTGTTGGTGGAGGTTATACTTTCTTTGGCGATAGTAGTTTTGGAACTGTGAATCCAGGTATTGGTTTAACTTTTTGGTTTACAGATGCTATTGGTCTTGAGCTTGCTTCAAGATATAAATGGTCTTTTGGAGACAGACAAGAAGCTGATGGGGTTACTCCAGATGCTCCATCTCACTTCCAGCATACTGCAGGCTTAGTTTTCAAATTCGGAGGTAAAGATACTGACGGGGATGGAGTTTATGATAAAGATGACGCTTGTCCAGATGTTGCTGGTTTGAAACAATTTAACGGATGTCCTGATACAGACGGAGACGGAATTGTTGATGCTTCTGATGCTTGTCCAGATGTATTTGGTCTAGCCGCATTAAACGGATGTCCTGATACAGACGGAGACGGAATTGCTGATAAAGATGATGCTTGTCCGGATGTTGCTGGTTTAGCTGCTTTAAAAGGTTGTCCTGATACAGACGGTGACGGAGTTGCTGATAAAGATGATAAATGTCCTACTGAAGCTGGTCCAAAAGAAAATGGCGGTTGTCCTTTCTTAGATGCTGATAAAGATGGAGTTTTAGATAAAGATGACGATTGTCCTACTGTAGCTGGTCCAGCTAGTAACAGAGGTTGTCCTGAAGTAACTACTGAAGCATTAGAAGAACTTAAAGTTCAGGCAAGAGCAGTTTACTTTAACTCAGGTAAAGCTACATTCAAAACAGGAGATAAAGAAACTCTTGCAAGATTAGATGCAATTAAAGAAATCCTTAAAAACTATCCTAACGCGAAATTCAGTATTGAAGGTCATACAGATAGTGATGGTTCAGATAAATTGAATCAAAAACTTTCTGAAGACAGAGCAGCAGCTGTTATGAATGCATTAATCGAAAGAGGAATTAGCGTTGATAACTTAGTTTCTAAAGGTTTTGGTGAGTCTCAACCAGTTGCAAGTAATAAAACTCCAGCAGGTAAAGCTCAAAACAGAAGAACTGAAATCAAACATATTGGTTCTAAATATGAAGGTAAACTATAATTTACTTTTCTAAATAATTTTAAAAAGCCATTCTTAATTGAATGGCTTTTTTTATTTTTATCATATGATAAACACTTCTTTTTTAGAAAAAATTGCAGCTACTATTATTCAGGATTATTCCGATAGATTATTTGAAATTACTATTGTTCTCCCTAACAAAAGAGCTAAGGTTTTTTTGATTGAAGCATTAAGGAAACAAACAAATAAAACGATTCTCTCTCCTGATATTATTTCAATTGAGGATTTTGTACAGGAAGTTGCTTCTATTCGTTCTGTTGATTCAATTGAATTGTTGTTTGAATTTTACGAAGTTTATCTCTCTGTTACAGAAAAACAGCATCAGCAGTCATTTGAATTATTTGCGAATTGGGCAAAAACACTTCTTCAGGATTTTAATGAAATTGACCGTTATCTTCTGGAGCCTTTGCATGTTTTGTCTTATCTAAAAGATATTGAAGATATTAAAAAGTGGGGAATTGAAGTCGAAAATAGAACGAAACTCCTAGAAAATTATATTGATTTTTGGAAATTGCTGCCAATTTATTATAAAGCTTTATATAGCCATTTGTTAAATAAAGGTTTTGGTTACCAGGGATTAATATATCGGCAAGCAGTAAATAACTTAAATCATTTTTCAAACGCTATTTCGAATAAAACGTATGTGTTTGCAGGTTTTAATGCTTTAAATGCTGCTGAGGAGAAAATAGTACAGCATCTTTTAGCTCTTGATCAGGCTAAAATTTATTGGGATATAGACCAAACGTTTCTAAATGACCCTTACCATGATGCAGGACTTTTTGTAAGGCGGTTTAAAGAAAACTGGAAACATTATAAGTCAAATCCTTTTGAGTGGATTACGGATGATTTTTCCCAGACAAAGAATATTCAGGTAATAGGAACCCCAAAAACTATTGGACAGGCAAAGCTTTCTGGAAGCATTATTGAAAATATTCTGAAAGATAATCCAGGTTCTTCTCTTGATAAAGTAGCAATTGTGCTTGGTGAAGAAAATTTACTGATCCCAGTTTTGTATTCTTTACCAAATTCTGTTGGTGCATTGAATATTACTATGGGGTATTCAGGTAAAAACAATCCGTCACAAATTTTAATTGCCAAATTGTTCAAAATGCATACAAATGCTCTTTCCAGAAATGGGGCAAGTTATGTTTTTTATTACAAAGATGTGCTTGATATTCTCACACATCCGTTAATTCAGCCTTTTGCTAAAACCAGTGAATTGGTTAAAATTATAAAAGAAAATAATTACACTTTTATTACCCATACCAGATTAAACGAACTTAATTTTAATCCGTCAGATTTGTTTAGTCTCCTGTTTCAAAAATGGGAAAATGGATCTTTGGCTGTACTCGAAAGTATTTCGGCACTTTTACTTTTGATTAAAGAAAATTTCAGTAATGACAATGAAGAAGAGAAAATCGCAAAAACTTTTGTGTTCTCTATTTTTAAAGTTATCAATAAGTTAATCAATTATTATTCTAAGCATACTCATATAGATAATATTCAGACTTTGTATGCAATTTATAAGCAAGTAATAGATGTTGCAGAGATTTCATTTGAAGGAGAGCCTTTAAATGGCTTGCAAATTATGGGGGTCTTGGAAAGTCGCGTCCTTGATTTTGATACAGTAATTGTAACTTCTATGAATGAAGGGAAATTTCCTGCCGGAAAATCTCAAAATTCATTTATCCCATATGATGTAAAGAGGGAACTTGGGTTGCCAACTTTTAAAGAAAAAGATGCTATTTATACGTATCATTTTTATCATTTGCTGCAAAGAGCTAAAAATATTTATCTGATACATAATACCGAAAATGACGGACTAGATGCCGGTGAACGCAGCCGATTTATCACACAATTAGAAGTGGAAAAGCAACCAAAACATAATTTAACTTTTGAAATTTACAATCCGGTACTGCCAACAACTGCATATAAACCAATGTCAATTCCAAAGTCAGATGCCGTAATGGAGCGTTTGAAAGAAATTGCTTCTAAGGGATTTTCTCCTTCTGCACTGACCAGCTATATTCGGAATCCAATCGATTTTTATTTTCAAAAAATACTTCGCATCCGGGAAGTCGAAGAAGTCGAAGAAAATATTGCTTTGAATACACTCGGAACCATAATTCATGAAACTCTGAAAGCCCTATACGATCCTTTTATCGGTAAGTTTATTTCGGAATCCGATATTTTAAATTGCTTTAAACTTTTAGATAATGAGGTTTTAAAACAGTTTAAGCTGGTTTATAAAGAAGGTGAGATCAAAAAAGGACGTAATCTTCTGGCTTTTGAGGTTGCAAAGCGCAATGTTTCTAATTTTTTAAAAATGGAATTGGAAGCAATGAAAAATGAGGATGCAGTTAAAATTATCGCTTTAGAAGAAACATTTGAACGTGATTTAATTCATCCTAGTCTGCCATTTCCTGTTTTAATCAAAGGGAATGTAGATAGGATTGAACTACGTAACGGAAAGATAAGAATCATTGATTATAAGACAGGAAAAGTTGAAAAAGCTAATGTTGTGCTGAAATCATGGAACGGATTGACTCAGGAGATTAAAAACGATAAAATTATTCAGGTATTGGCTTATGCTTTTATGTTTGAAAAGCAAGCTGGGGAATTTCCTGTAGAAGTAGGAATTATTTCATTTAAAAATTTGAAGTCTGGTTTTTTACCATTCGGATTTAAGGAAGATAAAGAATTGGATATCACCGTTACTAGTGAAACGTTAAATAATTATTTAAATGAAATAGTATTGTTATTAAATGAGATTTTTGATGCTAATATTTCTTTCGCAGAAAAAATAAATTAATTGTCAGAAAGCTATTGAATATATTCGGATTTTTAAAGCTGTTAGATAATTTGTTTTGCCGAATAACTCTTCAAAAGATGTTTCCAATTATAATAGATTGCTTTGAACATGTTGATAAGATCAAATAAACAAATAAAAGGAATGATTATTACTAATCATGATTATCAGAATGTAATCAAAATTTCTACTAGGTTAGTTTTGATAAAAGAAGGCAAACTGCATGATATAAATAAGAAAAAAGATCTTATTGAGAAAGGTTATTTGTCAAATACATCCTTTATTTAATTATATATTTTTAATTACCGCAATTTTATAAATTATTAAATTGAATTTTATTCTTTTATCTTATTGTTTTTTAATGAGATATAAATTATTAAGAAAGATTTTTTATGCAGTTTATTTTAAAAAGAAAGAATTGATGTGTTATTAATAAAAGTGATACTAACACTTATTTTTAGGTCGTATTTTAACAGTCATTCATTGAAAAGTTATATTTATTCAAATACCTTTGTCGCGTCTAAAAAAATATGTTATTTTAGAAATTTGACATGAGAAATCAAAATTAAAGTGATTAAGACTTTGCCCCCGATAATGAAGAAAGGCCGTTTCACAATGATGATCGGTCTTTTTTCTATTTTATGCAATTCTTAATCCCTGAAAAAATCAGAGAGAACTTTTTTCAAATCTTCCTTATTCTCAATTTGGCTCATGTGCCCGTCCTCAAAAGAAACAAGTTGCGCATTCGTATTTTTTATTTGCGATATACTTTCATCATAGTTTAAAACAGGATCTTTTTTTCCTAAAATTAATAAAACAGGAAAAAGGTTTCTCTTCAAAATATTTTCCCTGTCTTTCCTGATTTTCATTCCTTCCAGTGAAGCTACAATTCCCTGTAAGGGTGTTTTTAATGCTTCTGTTTTTACTTTTTCAATTTCGTTTGCAAGACGCTCGCGATTATTTTCACTAAATAAATTTGCAATCGCCATACTAACAAAGCTGGTATAGTTTTGTTTTACTGCTTTAATAGCACGAGTTCTGTTTAGTTTTTTTTCTGCAGTATCTTCTTTGGAAGTCGAATTTAGTAAAACCAATTTTTGTAGCTTTTCCGGGTATAATTCGGCGAAAGCCAGACCAATGTAACCGCCCATTGAATGCCCAAGAATTATCGCTTTTTCAATTTTCAGATTTTCTAAAACTGCATTGACAGCTCTCGCATTTTCTTCCATTTCATGAACATAACCTAAACATTCAGATTCGCCGTGGCCTAATAAATCAATGGTAATTATGCGATAATTCTCATAGAAAAAAGCAGCATAATCCTGCCACATTTTTTTGTTTTCCAGAAAGCCGTGAAGTAAGATAATCGCTCTTCCTTCGCCTGAATCAGTATAGGATATGGTGGTATTTTTATATAGAAAGGTTTTCAAAATGAAATTTTATAATATGAAAAGCAAAGATAAGAAACGATAAACCATATAAGAAATTTAAGTTTAAAATATGAGTTTTAGCTGTTATGTTGTATTGTTTCCTTATAACAACTGCAGTTTTGATATAAATAAAATAGCCTTCATTTTGAAAGCTATTTTATAGATTAAAACCGATTATCTCCATCCAAAAGATTTCCCAATCCGCCAAGAAGACTTCCTTCATCACGGCTGTTTCCCCCGGATCTTGGTGCTGATGCAATAATACGGTCGGCTAATCTGGAAAATGGTAATGATTGTATATAAACCGTTCCAGGACCTTTCAAAGTAGCATAAAATAAACCTTCGCCTCCAAAAATGGAATTCTTGATTCCGCCAATAAATTCAATATCGTAATTTACATCTTTGGTAAAACCAATAATACATCCGGTATCTACTTTTAGGACTTCTCCGTGCGCCAAAACTTTTTTAGCCATTGTTCCTCCCGAATGTACGAAAGCCATACCATCACCTTCAATTTTCTGCATGATAAAACCTTCACCGCCAAATAAGCCGCGGCCTAACTTCTGAGAGAATTCTATTCCGACAGAAACACCTTTGGCAGCGCATAAAAAAGAACTTTTTTGACAGATAAATTTACCCTGAAATTGAGTTAAATCAATTGGAAGAATTTTTCCGGGATAGGGTGAAGCAAATGACACTTTGCTTTTGGTATTACCCTGATTTAAAAATGCCGTCATAAACAAGCTTTCGCCGGTAAGAACTCTTTTTCCTGCATTTAAAAGCTGTCCAAACAAACCTGATCCCTGTTGTTGAGAGCCGTCACCAAATATGGTTTCCATTTTGATATTATCTTCCATCATCATAAAGCTGCCGGCTTCGGCAATGACGATTTCCCGTGGATCCAGTTCTATTTCAACATACTGCATTTCTTCTCCAAAAATCTGATAATCTATTTCGTGAGCCTGCATAATTTCTAATTGTTTAGTTTCAAAAGTAAGTCTAATGATGCTTTAAAATGTTACAGTTTTCTCTATTCTTAAGATATTTTAAAAATATTAACAGCTTTTGTTATTTTAAATTAGTCTTAATTATGTGTTTATTTGATGTAAATTATATATTTTTGCACCGTTATAAATTTATATCAGAATGGCATTAGTTAGTGATTTGACCACCAAAGTATTATTTGAAACCGAAAAAGGATACAGTTATCAGTGTGATTTGACTAATAGTATCATCATTAATTTTATTGATACAGTATCGAGTTATAAAATTCATGATTTTTTGATTTTCCAAAGAAAGGTCAATAGTGTCGATATTTTAGATATGCTTTATGATTTATCTGATCATGCTGATGCGCAGCTGATTGAAACTACTAAAAGAAACTTTTCCAGAAATCTTACTATCTGCGAAATAGTACAGCTTCGTGAATTACTAAACGGAACTAAATTTACGCTGAATTTACATTCGATGCTTTGTAATATCGGAAACGTAGCGCTTATTTAGATTCTTACTTAGATTAAATCCAAATTTTCAGACATTTAGGGCTGTCTTCTTTAATTTTAGTAATTTTACAGTTCTAAAAATTAAAGGTTATGAAAGATTTACTAAGAACAAGCACGTCATTAACTGAAGGCGTAGAAAATATATTGAATTTACAGGCAAAATTAGAAAGCGACGCTTCTAACAAATATTTAGCTATGGCTGCATGGCTGGATAGAAATGGTTATGCAAATACAGCATCGTATTTGTATAAGCAGGCGGAAGAAGAAAGAGAGCATTTTCTGAAAATTTTCAAATTCATTACAGATATGGGAGGGATTGCAGTAACGCCATCTGTTCCTGAAGTGCAGCAGGAATTTGCTTCTTTGAGAGAAGTATTTGAAATTGCGTTGCAAAATGAAATTGCAGTTACTCAGGCAATCAATAAAGTAATTGCAAAGTGCAGAGCTGAAAATGACTATGCTACAGAAGATTTTATGATGTGGTATGTGGCTGAGCAGAGAGAAGAAGAGAAAAACGCAAGAAGAGCTTTAGAGCTTTTTGAACTAATCAACGAAAACGCAGCTGACGGCAAATTTCAATTGGATGTACAAATAGCAAAAATCGGATAATACCGTTTTATAAAATTTAAAAGCCCTTAATGATTTGAAATTATTAAGGGCTTTGTTTATTTATGAATTCATCAACGTTTCGATTTCGTCAACTTCAACCGGAATATTACGCATCAGATTAAAAGGTTCTCCTTTTTCCTGCACTACAACATTATCCTCCAGACGAATTCCGAATTTTTCTGCGGGAATGTAGATTCCAGGTTCAACTGTGAAAACCATATTCGCTTTCATGGGTTCGTGAAGTAATCCGTAATCATGTGTGTCCAATCCCATGTGGTGAGAGGTTCCGTGCATGAAATATTTTTTGTATGCCGGCCAGTCCGGATTTTCGTTCTGAACATCGGCTTTGTCAATTAATCCCAAACCTAATAATTCAGAAGTCATAATTTTACCCACTTCAACATGGTATTGTTTCCAAAGCGTTCCTGGCGTAAGCATTTTTGTAGCTTCATTTTTTACTCTCAAAACGGCATTGTAAACCGCTTTTTGACGATCAGAAAAACGTCCCGAAACCGGAATGGTTCTCGTCATATCGCTCGAATAATTGGCGTATTCTGCTGCAACATCCAATAAGATCAAATCGCCGGTCTTACATTGCTGGTTGTTTTCGATATAATGTAAAACGTTGGCATTGTTCCCGGAAGCAATAATTGGTGTATAAGCGAAGCCTTTTGAGCGGTTACGGATGAATTCATGAATCAATTCGGCCTCGATTTCATATTCCGTAACATTTGGTTTCACGAAAGGAAGCAATCTGCGAAAACCTTTCTCGGTAATATCACAAGCTTTCTGAATCAAATCGATCTCTTCGCTTTCTTTTACAGAACGAATGCGCTGTAAAATAGGGTTGCTTTTTGCGACGTTGTGCGCCGGGTATTTTTCTTTCCACCATTTTACAAAACGGGCTTCGCGTGTTTCTGTTTCAACAGCTGCACGATAATGTTCGTTGGTATTGATGTACATTGTATCGGCATACGTCATCATTTCGTTCAAAATCTTATGAAAATCCTGCAGCCAGTAAACCGTTCTGATTCCCGAAACGTGAGAAGCACGTTCCTTAGTCAGTTTTTCACCTTCCCAAATCGCGATGTGTTCGCTGGTTTCTTTCAGGAAAAGCATTTCTTTTTGGTTTTCATAAGGCGCATCCGGAAACAAAAGCAGAATACTTTCTTCCTGATCCACACCACTCAGATAAAAAATATCCCTGTGTTGGGCAAAAGGCATCGTACTGTCGGCACTAATAGGGTAAATGTCATTGGAATTGAAAACAGCAACGCTGTTCGGTTTCATTGCTTCCGTAAATTTTCTGCGGTTTTTTACAAAAAGATTGCTGTTTATTTGATGATATTTCATAATAACTTGTTTTTGAAATTGCTTCGCCTGTTCGCTATCGCTCGAGTCGAATTTCAAAATTACATATTTTAAGCCATCCAAGTAAAATTGATTTCTTAAAGTTTTATTATTTGTTTGGGAATTTTATTTGATACTAAATACTACCGCAATAGTTATATGAGTTATAAAAAACACTAAAAAAGGAGTGCTAAGTTCCAGCCAGTATGCTGTAAAAGAAAACTGTTGAAAATGATCTACAATCTCTATATTATTTAAAATGCAATACAAAACAGAAGCAATACAACAAAATGAAAAAGGCACGGAGAAACGGCATACAAAGTTTGGAGCAATAACTTTTACCTGTTCCAGAAAAATGAGTAAAAAGCAATAGACAAACGTACCAATAAAAGTAATCGGAACCCCAATGATTATACCCATCGTCTGATTGAAAGACTCGCTTACTGATGAAGCGATTATGAAAAACGTAAGGGTAGCTGCTGTGGCACAAAACAAACTTTTCAGTACCGGATTTTGAACTTTCATAATCAATTACTTTTTTGGTTTAATAATGAAATTAGTACCTTCTATTATGCAGAACTCAGGATTTGCGGGCGAACAGTAATAAACCAAATCCGATCGGTCACTCCAAACTTCTCGTTTTATTTTTAAAGTATCATTTTTTACAATCAGATTGTAATAGGCATCCACTTGCAATAAATTAGCACCATGCTGGCTTAGTTTGTGGGTGTAAACAGGAAGAATTGTTTTTTGCTTCTCACTCTGTTCTTCTGTTTCTTGGTAAACATAGATTTTTTTGCCATAAAGGGCATACCATTTTTGGTCTATCAAAAAAATAGCTTTCTCAAAAAACTCTTCCGTGTCTCCATTGTGTTTTGTAAAAACCGATTTAAAAAAATAAACTGAACTGGCTTTTTTCGACAATCTTTCAAACTCTTCAAATGTGCGATCAGCATCCCAGTCTGCTTTTGGGTTTAATTCGGTGTATTTATGACGGGTGCTGTCATTGTCAATAATCCACGAGATGTAATTGTCTTTAGAAATTAAATATTTTTTACGGACTTTATAATAATCGAAACTATTTACAATCAGGCTGTCCATTAGTTTTCCCTGAATGTTGAATTTATAATACAATCTCAGCGGATCGCGATCATAAGAAAAACCATTTTTGTTAGACTGTAAAACCACCGTTTCAGACATTGGCGAAAAGTAGAAATTGCTGAGGTTTAACAGGTCGTCCGGTAATTTTATAATCTCAAAGTGGTCTGATGCAGGCTTGTTTTCAAGATATTTATAAGTCAGGTATTCTTTTGGCAAGTCAGGCTGTGTGATAAAATTTCTAAAAAAATAACCATACATAATGTAACACACTGTCAGCAACAATGAAATACATACAAAATACAGGTTTTTTCTATAAAGGGTCATAAATATAAAGACTATTAATTTAAATCCAAATCTAAAACCTTTTTTGCATTATAATGTTATTTTTGTAGATAAAGAATTACAAATATAATGGACATATAATTTGATTGAAGAGAACTTTTATTGTTTTGGGCGTGTCCCAAGGGCCGGGCTTTCGGCTTTATTCCCGATTAACAAAAACTACGGTTAAAAAACCTTGTTTTTCTAAATCGGAGATACCGCCTCTATCCCTTACGCGAGTTTTGGTTTCATGAGAAAATTTATTGTTCACAATTGCAAATGTATTTAACAGTGTGATTTTGTATATTGTCATGATTTTGATTTTATAAAAATGAAAGAACTACTAATTGAAAGTAAGGGAATAAGAACCGACCAATATTTTATACCACCTTTTGAGCTAAGAGAAGGAGAGCTGGTTGTTTTATATTTGTACGGCGGAGCTCATTTCCAAAGTATCAAAACGGAATTAGTTAATATTTTTACGGAAAAAATAAAAAACGAAAATATAATTATCTCCAAGCCGCTGACTTATGTAGATTATTTTAAAGAATCGAAATTTAGAAAATTGTTTTTTCCAGTTAGAGTTGATGGATATTTAAGGAAAAATGCAAATTTGGAAAGTAAGTTTATCCAGAAAATTTTTGAAATTCCCTGGATTAATAAAAAGACGAAAATAAATGAACTTTACTGGAATACTAAAAGACTACTTGCATTATACGCAACGTTCTCTAAAACAAAAAATATAGTTTTTGAATTAGCGGGACAAGGGCCTAAGGATGCAAAAGAAACTTGTGATATTGTTAGAAATGAAATTAGAAAAGGAGGTTCTGCGATATTAATTGACTGGGCTTCTGATATGAAAGATAATTGTGATAAATTCATAACTTTGGAATGGATGACCAGATAGCGCGGATTTGCAATCCGTGCTCACAACGAATGGTGAAATATATAATTCTATGACAAAACGTTTAGTCATTATTTTTTTTATAACAACAATATTGTTAGTTCTAGTTCATGGATTTTTTAGAATATGCGAAATTTTTTATCCATCCTACTTTAATCAAACAGAATATACTCAAGCTGCATTTATTGGAAACGGGAAGATGCCTGATAAATATGAATTGTTGTTTTACGGATTTACCAGTTTTAAAGTTTTAACTGTTAGTATAATCCTGAGCGTGATTATTTGCAGTTTTAAATTAATAAAAAAGTAGAAACTAAAATTTCTATACCTGTAACAAACCCTAAATCCAAAAGTTTTTACAATAAACCGATATTTATGAAACCAAAAACCATCTGCTTAATTGGGTTGTTCTTTTTTGTTCTGAGTTACATTATGTTTTCAAAGAGTGCAGCTTTTGAGTATTTCAAAAAACCGGTC
>Ga0308157_10004010_pt1 | contig 20208 bp, 21 predicted proteins | sample PhyBR1_FD_201035 | JGI IMG/M metagenome (GOLD analysis project Ga0308157, IMG submission 201035) | Phyllosphere microbial communities from UC Gill Tract Community Farm, Albany, California, United States - DLSLB.R1 | ecosystem: Host-associated > Plants > Phyllosphere > Unclassified | place: USA...
GTGGGCAGAAAAATTTTTCAAGAACATGCAGGCGGGCGCTATCGGCGCCGGCCGCATCATGGCGGCAGCGGGTCTGGACACCAAGGCCACGCTGATCAACTGCTTCGTGCAGCCAGTGGCCGATGCCACCAACGGGTTTGACGAAAACGGCAATCCCGGCATCTACACGGCACTGTCTCAAGCGGCTGAAACGATGCGCCGAGGCGGCGGTGTGGGCTATGACTTCTCCAACCTGCGCCCCAAAGGTGCACGTGTGAAGGGCACCAATTCGTACGCCTCAGGACCATGCTCTTTTATCGACGTATTTGATGCATCGTGCACCACGGTGGAGTCGGCCGGCGCCCGTCGCGGCGCCCAGATGGGCGTCATGCGCATCGATCACCCTGATGTGCTGGACTTCATCACGGCCAAACGCCAAAAGGGCCGCTGGAACAACTTCAATGTGTCGGTGGGCGTGACCAGCGACTTCATGCAGGCCGTAGAAAACGATGGCCCGTGGGAGCTGGTGCACGTTGCAACGCCTTCTGATATTCAGATCGAAGGCGGTGCATACCAGCGCGACAATGGCCAGTGGGTCTACCGCACAACTACCGCTCGTGAGCTGTGGAATGCCATCATGAAGTCAGCGTATGACTTCGCAGAACCCGGCATTTTGTTTATCGACAACATCAACGACGATAACAACCTGTATTACGCAGAAACCATTGCAGCCACCAATCCTTGCGGCGAGCAGCCACTGCCTCCCTACGGTTGCTGCGATCTGGGTCCCATCATTCTGACGAAGTTCGTGCGCGATGCCTTCACCGCCAACGCACGCTTTGATGTCGAGGCCTTCCGTGCTGCTGTCACTATTCAGGTGCGCATGCTGGACAACGTGCTGGATGCCACCGTCTGGCCCTTGCCAGAGCAGCACAAAGAATCGCAACAAAAGCGCCGTATTGGCGTGGGCTTCACAGGCCTGGGCGATGCACTGATCATGCTCGGCCTGAAATACAGTGGTGCTGAAGGCGTGGCCCAGGGCGAAGCCATTGCACGAGAAATGCGTGACGCGGCGTACCTGGCTTCAGTCGAGCTGGCCAAGGAAAAAGGCGCGTTCCCACTGTTTGACGCAGACAAATACCTGCAAAGCGGATTTACCAAACGCCTGCCTGAAAGCATTCGCGCCGAGATCAAAAAGCATGGCATTCGCAACAGCCACCTGCTGTCGATTGCCCCCACAGGTACGGTGTCGCTGGCTTTTGCCGACAACGCGTCCAATGGCATCGAGCCGCCTTTCTCCTGGACCTACAACCGAAAAAAGCGCACTGCAGATGGCGGCAACGCCTACTACACGGTGGAAGACCACGCCTACCGCCTGTTCAAAGCCATGTTCGGCGAAGACGCTGCGTTGCCTGATTACTTTGTAAGTGCGCTGGAGATGAGCGCTGCTGAGCACGTCGCCATGATGCAGACTGTGCAGCCGTATATCGACACGGCCATCTCCAAGACAGTGAATATTCCAGCGGATTACCCGTTTGAAGATTTCAAGAACCTGTACATGGAAAGCTGGAAGGCGGGCCTCAAAGGCTGCGCCACCTACCGCCCCAATGACACACTGGGTGCAGTGCTTTCAGTCGATGCACCCAAAGCGGCAGAGGCCGCCAAACCAGCAGCCGCTAACAGCAGCAACATCGCAGCCGTAGTGGAGCGTCGCCCCGAAGGTCCGCTCAATGCGGTGGTCGACAAAATCGAGTACTTCACACATGACGGTGCACGCCGCCTGTACCTGGTTGTGAGCTTCATGAACATCGACGGCGTCGAGCGCCCTATCGAGTTCTTTATGCCAGTGGGCCAAACAGGCGAAAGCCAGCAATGGATCACCGCCACCATGCGCAGCCTGTCTCTGGCAGCTCGCGGAGGCTTTTTGGACAAGGCTCTGGATGATCTGCGCAAGGTCGCCTGGGACCGCGGCCCCATCCGCTATGGCTGGATGGAAAAGGACGATGGCAGCCGCATGCCTTTGTGGCATGACAGCGAAGTGGCCCTGCTGGCTTACGCTATCCAAGCCATCATTGCCAACCGTGGTGAAGCACTGCCCACTCCCAGCACGGCAGCGGCCCCGGCTGCCGCACCTGCCCCTGCGGAAGGCAATCAGACCATCAGCGGCAAAAAATGCCCTGACTGTGGTGCCCATGCGGTGATCAAGAAAGACGGTTGCTCGTTTTGTACCGCCTGCGGCTACATTGGCGCTTGCGGCTGATGTCTGCTGCGTAAGCAGCTATAAAAACTGATGTTCTTATCAATGCCAGCTAGTGCTCAACTAGCTGGCATTTTTTGTTTGAAGTACGTTGCTTGCCAGAGCGTCTGTCACGCATAAAGCATGCATGCGCATGGCGCAGGTGCTTTAGCCACTGTTTAGCCACTGTTTAGCCACTGGCAGGCATACCTGTCACTTCGATGGTTCAAGCTGCTCCAGCCTGACCAGGTCATCTTGGATGCGCAAAGCAATATCGCTGCCCGGCTCCAGCAGCTGCAGCAGCGCTTGCCAATACTCTTTCGTCTTCTCTAAATCTCCGCGTGCCAGCGCAGCACTGCCGGCCAGAGCCAAGGCTTTGTGCTGTTGCGGGTAAAGCTGCAGGGCGTTTTCAAGTGCCAGCAGCACATCACCACTCAAATCGCCACCTTGCGCAGATGCCAGAGCATCCGCCTTGTCAGCCCATAGCCTTGCCTGGTCTTGCGCATCCATTTCCTGCGCTTTGGCAGCATCCACCGCCCGCTGATAGGCATCAGCTGCCTCTGCAAAACGGCCCATGGTTTCGTAGGAGCGGGCCAGCATGACCCAGCCAGGTACATTGTCTGGTTGCTCACGCAAGCGCAGCGCCAAGCCCTGCACCATGGCCTCCACCTGCCCTTCCATTGCGCTGTGCCCCACCTCCTGCGCCTGCGCCAATCTGGCTGCTGCCTGAGGGTCTCCGGCCTGCACATACAGAACGAGGGCTGCAACCGGGATGACTACAGCCAGCAACAAGCCACTTGCGCGTGGCAGCCATGGTCTTTGCCCCCATGCCTTGGGCTGCACACGATGGTCCAGCTCTATCAGCAGCCGAGATTGGAGCTCATCCTCAGCCTGGGCCAGATCAGTGTCGCTGAGATTGCCTGAGCGATGCTCACGCAAAAGCTCCTGCATCTGGTCTTGATAAAGGCCACGCAAAGCATCTTCACTGCTACGCTCAAGCGCCTTTGTGTCCTTGAGCAGACTGGGCAGCAAGACAGCCAAGGTGAGCAACACCAAGGACAGCGCACCCAACCACAAACCTTGCATGTCAGTCATGCGCTGTCCTCCTTGCCCGGGTTGTTCTGCGCTCGCTCCAGCCATGCTTTTGCACGTGCTCGCTCCTGCGGTGTCAAACGAGAATGCGGCAGCTGGCTGCGTTGACGCAGCGTCCGCCACAACACAACGAAACCTGCAGCCAAAGCGATAAAAGGCGCGCACCACAGCAGCCACGTCGAGGGCTTCCATGGCGGGGTATACCGAACAAAAGTACCGTAGCGCTGCTCAAAAAACGCCACCACTTCAGCATCACTGCGCCCTTGCTCCAGCTGCTCTGCAATCACACGCCGCATATCCTTGGCAATAGGCGCCTGCGACTCCGCCACAGTCTGGTTTTGGCAAACCACACAACGCAGCTTTGCAGCCAGCGCTGCTTCACGGGCCTCCAGATCAGCAGCGGCAAATACGCTATTGCAGGCCACGGCTGCACACAGTGCCACAGTCCATGCATTCATTGAACAGCCCTCACTACAGGCATGATTTTTTCTTCCCACACTTGCTGCGTCACAGGACCAAGGTGGCGGTAGCGCACACGCCCCTGAGCATCAATCACAAATGTCTCAGGCACCGCGTGAATGCCAAAATCCATTCCCACACGGCCATCAGCATCCACCGCAGAACCTACATAAGGGTTACCGGCCACCCGCAGCAATGCCTGCGCTTTGCTTGACTGGTCTTTGTAGTTCAGACCGTAGATGGCGACCTGGTCTTTGCGCGACATTTCCACCAATATGGGTAGTTCTTGGCGGCAAGGGGCGCACCATGACGCCCAGACATTGAGCAGCCACACCTTGCCACGCAGTGTTTGAGGTGTCAGGCGCGCATCTGACTGGCCCAACAGCGGCAAATCGAAGACGGGAATTGGCTGGTCCAGTAACGCAGACTCCAGCGCACGGGGATCTCGCTGCAACCCCAGGCCCAGCATGACAGCCAACCCCAGGAAAACAGCCAGAGGGAGCATAAAACGCATCATCCCGCCTTTCGGGCAGCCACTGCCTGCGCGCCACTTCGCACGCGCGAGCCGGCCATGCGAAAACGTTTATCCAGCAAGCTCAGACCTGCACCCAGCGCCATCATGCAAGTACCCAGCCAGATCCAGTCCATGAAGGGTTTGATCTGCAGCCGCACTGTCCATGCCAAACCTTCGTCATCCAGAGGTTCTCCGAGTGCAATGAACACGTCACGTGTCCAGCTGCTATCGATCGCAGCCTGACTCAATCCCATCGCCTGTACGCGGTAGGCACGTTTTTCAGGGTACATGTCCCACACCGCATCTCCACGGCTGACGCGAAAGTGAGCGCGCTGTGCTTCGTAGTTAGGGCCTGATACCGCTTCCAGGCTGACAAAGTCAAAGTGATATTGCCCTGCTTGAACGCTTTGACCTTGGGCCACGCTGGTCTCGCGCTTTGTTTCCAGCCCATTGGCCAGACTCACTGCTATGGCAAAGACACCTATGCCTGCATGCGCCATCAATGTGCCCCACCAGCCCCAGGGTTGACGAACCACGCGCTGCCAGACTGCACCCGGGTGCGCGCCAGGGTGCAGTCGCTGCCAGGCGTGGGCCAATGTACTCAACACACACCACAGGCCCAGGGCCAGACCCAGCAAGGTAGCTGGCGTAATGTGCCAGCCCCATGCACCTTGGGACAACATCAGCACCACAATGCCTGCAACGGTAAGCACCAAGGCCCCCCGCAAACGCCGCCACAGTTCTATCCCCGAGCCCTGCTTCCAGCGCGCCATCGTGCCAACGCCCATCAACGCCAGCGCAGGCAGCACCAAAGGCAAAAATACCGCTTCAAAATAAGGTGGCCCGACAGAAATTTTCTCATCTCGCAACACATCAAGTGCCAGCGGATACAGGGTTCCAATCAAGACTGCCAGCGCTGCGGCAGTAAACAGCACGTTATTGACCAGCAGCAAGGCTTCACGCGAGAGCAATGCAATCTGCCCACCGCCGCGCCCTAGTTCAGGCGCACGCCATGCGTACAGCCACAACGAAACACCCACTACCGCCACGATAAAACACAGGATGAACAGGCCACGACCGGGATCAACCGCAAATGCATGTACAGATGTCAGTACGCCTGAGCGCACCAGGAACGTGCCCATCAGGCACAGTGAAAAAGCACAAATAGCCAGCAATGCGGACCAGCTGCGAAACGCGCCACGCTGATCCGTCACTATCAAGGAGTGCAGCAACGCCGTACCGACCAGCCAAGGCATGAAGGAAGCGTTTTCCACCGGATCCCAGAACCACCAGCCCCCCCAACCCAGCACGTAATACGCCCAGGCACTGCCCAGCAAGATGCCCAGCGTCAGAAAGCCCCAGGCTGCCAGCGTCCAGGAGCGCGACCAACGCGCCCACGCGGCACCCAGCTCACCCGATATCAGCGCTGCCAAGGCAAATGCAAAGGGCACAGCAAAACCGACATAGCCCATGTACAGCAATGGAGGGTGAAAAACCATGCCAGGGTCTTGCAGCAATGGATTCAGGTCTTTACCTTCCAAAGCCGCTGGTACCAATCGCAAAAAGGGATTAGAGAGAAACAACAAAAACAGCAGCAAGCCTGCGCTGACCCAGCCCAGTACCGCGAGCACACGCGCCACAAAGTCTGCAGGCAATGCACGGCTGCACAACGCCACCGCAACGCTCCAGCCGGCCAGCAGCAATTGCCACAGCAGCATGGAGCCCTCATGTCCGCCCCAAAAAGCAGTCAACTTGTAGATCGCAGGAAGTTCGCTGTGCGAGTTGGCAGCCACATACAGCACTGAATAGTCGCCTACCCAGAAGCACCAGATCAAAATGCCGGTCGCAAGCAAAGACAGCAAGCACTGCAGCATGGCTGCCGGTCGCGCCAAACGCACCCATGCGGCAATGCCCAGCTGCGCACCAATCAATGGCAACGTGGCCTGTATGACCGCCACAATCAAGGCCAATACCAGCGCAAAGACACCCAGTTCAGCGATCATGGCAAAGCCTTTTTGGCACGCGCGGCCTCTTGCAGGGCCTTTGCAGCTTCTGGTGGCATATAGTTTTCATCGTGCTTGGCCAGCACTTCTGTGGCTTCAAAGAGGCCAGAGTCATGCAATTTGCCAGCCACCACTACGCCCTTGCCTTCTTTAAACAAATCGGGCAGCAGCCCCTTGTACTGCACAGCGACACGCTGCGCCTCATCCGTGACTTGAAATTGAACCTGAAGACCGTCTGCAGAACGCTGGATTGACCCTCTTTCCACCAATCCTCCCACGCGAAATGCAGCCCCTTTAGGCGCCTCACCCGCATGAACCTGGCTCGGGCTATAGAAAAACATGACGTTAGCGTCCAATGCACGCAGTACCAAGGTAACGGCCAGACCAACCAACGCTACTCCGGCCAGCACCCACATCATGCGTTTTTTGCGAGGCTTCATAGCAAGTCTTTCTTTTTCTGAACAGTGCGCACCTTGCGCCAGCGTAGCCACAGAGAAATGACCTCTGCGACAAGCAACACAGCGCTGAGACCGTAGGCCAGCGCTATATAAAAATCATGGGTATGCATCAGAGCTTCTCCTGTGCAGCACGCTCGCGAATCAGGCATCGGGTGCGCACCAAACACACCGCCAGCGTATAAGCCCAGCAGGCCAGCACCATGAGCAGCATGCCAGCGAGCATTGTGTGCGTCATGCTTGGAGCCGCATCCATCCGGATGGTGGCCCCTTGGTGCAAAGTGCTCCACCATTGCACAGAGAAATAAATGATGGGTACGTTCACGACACCGGCCAGTAAAACGATGGCACCGGCGCTATCAGCCCGGCTCGTATCCTCAATAGCGGATACCACCCCGATATAGCCCAGATAGAGAAAAAGCAAAATCAGCTCTGATGTCAGCCGCGCATCCCACACCCACCAGGCACCCCAAGTAGGTTTTCCCCAGGCAGCGCCCGTCCACAAAGCAATCGCTGTAAACAGCGCCCCTGTGGGCATCAATGCGCGCGCCAGCATGGGTGACAGCCGGGTGTGATAGATCAAACCAAGGCCTGCATGCACAGCGGCGACCACATAGATAAACATAGACATCCACGCAGCAGGCACATGCAAAAAAATGATGCGATAAACCTCGCCTTGCTGATGATCGGTGGGCGCCAGTACAAATCCTGTCCACAGACCTGCAATTGTCAGGACAACGGTCAAGACGGCCAGCCAGGGCCACAGACGGCCCGCCCATACATCGAACACGGATGGTGCAGCCAGTTGACGCCAGCGGAAATCAACCACCGCAGCAGTTGCACAGGAAAGGGTGGGATCTGAGGGCTTCATATCATTCCAACGCTAAACGCAGCGCTGCAGCCACAGCCCACGGGCCCATCAGCACTGCCAGACACAAAAAAGCACCCAGCAAATTTAATGAGGGTGCCGCAGGCAGGCCTAGCGACGCCTGCACGACCGCGTGACTGCCAAATATCAAAACAGGTATGGACAGGGGAAGCGCGATCAGGGCCAGCAGCAGTTGTCCGCGCACACCTAAAGTCAAAGCAGCGCCAAACGCGGCCAAGAGGCACAGGCTCGGTGTTCCAAGCACCAGTGACAGCAGCAAAACGGCAATGACTTCAGTCTCCATGCCGTATTGCCACCCAAGCAGTGGCGTGGCCAGGAGCACAGGTCCAACACCCACCAACCACTGTGCAGCGGTCTTGAGCCCCACCAAAAGTGGCAGTGGTGCAGCAGCCAGCATCCATTGCTCCAGTGTTCCGTCAGCGTAGTCGCTTTCAAACAGGCGATGCTGGCTCAGCAGCACAGCAAGCAACGCGGCTATCCAGATAACACCTGGTGCTATCTGACGCAACAAGATGCTGTCAGGCCCCAGGGCCAGAGGCAGCAGGCTACCTACCATGATGAAAAACATCAAACCACTCAGAGCATCTGCGGGACGGCGGATGGCAAGACGCAGTTCTCGCGCAACGACCGCAATCAACATGCAATGCCCTGAATTGGAGTTGTGCCGGGGATGGCAAATGCCGCAGCACTTAAATCAAGCACCAGGGTGGGTGTGCTAGCTAGAGTGATTCCACGGTGTGTTGCCACAATGGCCATCCCACCTGCTCTGGCGTGGGCCTCTAAAACCTGCGCCAAAAGAGTTTCTCCATGGCTGTCCAAGGCACTGTCCGGCTCATCGAGTAGCCACAGTGACCTTTCACTCAGCATGGTGCGGGCAATTGCCAAGCGCCTGCGCTGCCCTTGTGACAAGCGTCCAAATGGCTGATCTGCCCACTCATACATTGACAGTTGCTCAAGCACCGCCGCCACTTTATGCGGCTGCCAGGTGACATTCAGAAGGTTCAGTGCAAAGCGTAAATTCTCCAGCCCAGTCAACGCATCACTCATGCCGCACTGGTGCCCCAAATAGGACAAATGCTGCTGGTAAACAGCGCTGCGCACCTGAACCTCACAGCCACACCATGACAGCTGCCCGGCACGCCACGGCAAAAATCCAGCCAAGCTGCGCAACAAAGTACTTTTACCTGCGCCGTTACTCCCCCTGAGCAGCAATACCTGGCCAGCGCTGAGCCTTAGGTCAATATGTCGCAGCAGCACGCGGCCGCTACGGATACATCCAAAGCCTGAAAGCTGCAGGCTTTGGGGTGCGCAGTCCTCACACGCCATGAAATTAAGGCTTGCTGCTGACTACAGCTGAGGATGGAACAACCTGGCCGGGACTATCACTGGGCCCCTGCCCCGCAGGAATATGCGGCAGATTGTGGGCAATGCCCTTGTGACAATCAATACACGTCTTTTCTTTGTTTGCCAGGTACGTGGAGTGCATGTTCTGTGCACGCAAGCTTTGCCGCGTGAAGTCCATAGAGTCATAGTTGTGGCAGTTACGGCACTCCAGCGAATCGTTGGCCTTGAAGCGTGACCATTCGTGCTGCGCCAGCTCCAGGCGCTTGGCTTCAAATTTTTCTGGCGTATCTACCGTACCAAAGATCTTTCCCCACACCTCTTTGGAAGCCTGCATCTTGCGAGCCATCTTGTCAGTCCAGTTGTGTGGCACATGGCAGTCAGAACAGATCGCACGCACACCCGAACGGTTCGTGTAGTGAATGGTACTTTGTAGTTCCGCAAATACGTTATCGCGCATTTCATGGCAGCTCGTACAAAACTTCTCGGTGTTCGTAACTTCCATGGCTGTATTGAAGGCCCCCCAAAACAGGATGCCTGCAATAAAACCACCAATGGTTAAGAACCCAAGACTGAAGTGCACGCTGGGGCGGCGAATCACACCCCAGTAGCGCTTAAGTAGATTCAGCATGTGCAAGCCTTACGTCAGTGTTTTTTTGAAGAGTTCGCGGGGTTTTTCAACGCATTCAGGATCACGCTATCCACATCCTGAAATGTGTTCCCTACCAGGGGCTTCACATTATCTTGGCCGACATGACACTGCACGCAGAAGTAGCGACGCGTGGAAATCTGCCCCAGCGTATTGCCATCACGATCTTGGTAGTGTGTGATCGACACCGGAATCGCCTGTGAAATTTCCGCCTTGGAGCGGGAATGGCAATCCATGCATTTGTTGAAATTCTTATCGATTTGGTAGCCATCGATCCTGTGCGGAATCACAGGCGGTTGCTGCGGATAGTTGCGTGTACGACGCACGTCATCATTGATGGCATTGCCAAGCACAGGAGGCTTAGGCGCTTCCAGCAAGGGGGTTGTGCCCCGCATTTTGTCGTACAAAGGCTCTGCCGAGACTGTGAAAGATGCAGCACCGACGCAAAGCATCAATGCAATACCCAGTTTTTGTATTAGCTTCATGGTGGGCCTCTCTGCTTTTAGACCTTGGTCAGTTTCACTGCGCACTTTTTGAAGTCGGTTTGCAGGGAAATTGGGTCAGTGGCATCCAGCGTGACCTTGTTGATCAATTGACTCGCATCAAACCACGGCACATAGACCAGACCACGTGGTGGCTTGTTGCGACCACGCGTCTCCACGCGCGAGCGAATAAAGCCACGGCGAGAAGCAATCTCAACTTCACTGCCTCGACGCATGCCAAGCTCCTTGGCATCTTCTGGGTGCATGTAGCACAGCGCATGAGGCATTGCACGGTGCAACTCAGGAACACGACGCGTCATCGACCCTGAATGCCAGTGCTCCAGCACCCGGCCAGTGGACAGCCAGAATGGGAACTCCTTATCTGGAGCCTCTGCGGCAGGCTCATAGGGCAGGCCAAAGATGATGGCTTTCCCGTCGCTATGACCATAGAAATCAAAACCGCTCCCGGCCTTGACGTATGGATCCGCCCCTTCTCGATAGCGCCATTTGGTTTCTTTTCCATTCACCACAGGCCAGCGCATGCCACGGACCTGGTGATAAACATCGAATGGTGCCAGATCGTGTCCATGCCCACGGCCAAACGTTGCGTATTCTTCAAACAGTCCTTTTTGCGGATAGAAGCCAAAGAATTCTGCCTCGTGATTTTTATAGCCTTCTTCTATATCTGTAACTGGAAATTTATCAACCTGACCATTACGGTACAGCACATCAAACATGGTCTTGCCGCGGTATTGCGGGGCCTTAGCCAGCAACTCCTCTGGCCATACCTCTTCAATTTTGAAGCGCTTGGAAAACTCCATCAGCTGCCACAGGTCAGAACGTGCTTCACCGGGTGCCGGCACCAGCTGGTGCCAAAAATGCGTGCGGCGCTCTGCATTGCCATACGCGCCTTCTTTCTCCACCCACATTGCAGTGGGCAAAATCAAATCCGCCGCTACAGCTGTCACCGTGGGATAGGCATCAGAGACCACAATAAAGTTATCTGGATTGCGATAACCGGGGTAGCCCTCTTCCACCATATTGGCCGATGCCTGCATATTGTTGGTCACCATGACCCAGTACGCATTGAGCTTGCTGTCTTTGAGCATGCGGTGCTGTTGCACTGCATGGTAGCCAGGCTTGTCGGGAATAGTGCCCTCTGGCAGCTTCCATATCTGCTCAGCAATTTTTCGGTGCTTGGGGTTGGTCACCACCATATCCGCAGGCAAACGATGCGAAAACGTTCCTACTTCTCGCGCCGTTCCGCATGCCGATGGCTGGCCTGTCAGCGAAAACGGACTGTTGCCAGGCGTCGCAATTTTCCCCGTCAACAAGTGAACGTTGTAGACCATATTGTTGGCCCAGACACCACGTGTGTGCTGGTTAAACCCCATGGTCCAGAACGACACAACCTTGCGTTTGGGATCGGCGTACAACTCCGCCAGTTCCTTGAGCCGGTTGGCCGGGACTCCCGTCAGCTTGGTGGTGTAGTCCAGGGTGTAGGTTGAGACGAACTTGGCGAACTCGTCAAAACTCATGTCCTGAGAGCCACCCGGATCTGCTGCATTTTTGGCAGCCTTTTGCAAAGGGTGCTCCGGCCGCAGCCCATATCCAATGTCGGTATTTCCGCGGCGGAAATTACAGTGCTTGGACACAAACTCCTGATTGACACGCCCGGTTGTAATGATGTGATTGGCAATGTAGTTCAGTATGGCCAAATCCGTCTGAGGCTTGAAGGTCAGTTCAATATCAGCCAGTTCATACGAACGATGCTCAAAAGTTGAAAGAACAGCCACCTTCACATGCGATGCACTCAAGCGTCGGTCCGTGACGCGAGTCCACAGCACCGGGTGCATCTCAGCCATGTTTGAGCCCCAAAGCACAAAGGTGTCGGTAGCTTCAATGTCGTCATAGCACCCCATGGGTTCATCCATGCCAAACGTGCGCATGAACCCCGCGACGGCAGAGGCCATACAGTGGCGCGCATTGGGGTCAATGTTATTGGTACGGAAACCCGCCTTGAAAAGTTTGGACGCAGCGTAGCCTTCCCACACCGTCCATTGCCCCGAGCCAAACATGCCGACACCGGAAGGCCCCTTTTCCTTGAGCACTTTTTTGAACTTATCGGCCATCACATCAAAGGCGGTATCCCAGCTGACATGCTGGAATTCGCCATCCTTGGCGTACTTGCCGTTCTTCATCCGCAGCAATGGCTGCTTGAGCCGGTCCTCGCCATACATGATCTTGGAAAGAAAGTAGCCTTTAACGCAATTGAGCCCGCGGTTCACCTCCGCCAGGGCATCTCCTTGTGTAGCCACTACACGATCATCTTTTACGGCGACCATCACTCCACAGCCTGTTCCACAAAAACGGCAGGGAGCCTTCGACCATTTCATGGAGCCATTCGCACCGACTCCTGCTTCTTGCGATGCAGCATAAATAGGAATACCAGCTACAGCGCCTGCTGCGGCTGCGGCTGACTGTCGAACAAAATCGCGACGGGTACTGGTCATGAAGTGACTCCCTCGTTGAGTGAATGCAGGGGTTCGGTGTGCTGATACACCAAGGAAACATTAATTACGCCGGCAATCTGTCGAATCAACGCCACTTGATCCATGATGAACGCCGCGCTGGGGCCTTCTAAAGTAATCACCAGCTTCCCATTGGGATGGGTTCCATGCACGTGTGCCGCTTCAACTGCAGCCATGGCTTGCGCCACCTGTTCTACTGTTGCTGGGAGCACATGGATCACCAGACTGGCGATGTGAAGTTCCTCATTCATAGAGCCACCTCTTTTTATGCGTGTGGCGGCCCTGCGAACATTTGGTAAAACCAAACAATGAAGCCATACGCTGCAATAAGCAGTCCAGCAAGCACTGGCGCCATCACCACCGTCAGAAACGCAAAACTGCGCAACTCTTCAGATGCTGAATCGTGAGAATTTTTATTAGGCATAGCTACCTTTCTTGGTGATTTCTCACCACTTTCATCTGAGCTTCAAAAAGTTGAGACAAGTTGCCTCAACCCTGCACTGCCGACGTTTATTTATTCAATTACTCTACGCGTAGATCAGAACGCGGCTTTTGTTTGATGTCAAATCGATATTCAAATGATCGCAAAACACTCAAGTACTAGAAAATTTCTAAAAAACACCCGCAAGTACTTGATAAAAAAAAGAATTTCATTGGATTTGAAAAATAAAAAGGCAATCAGTCGCGCAAACAGGTTGATATAAATCAAATCTAAGTCACTTGGCGACCAAAAAATCACGGAAATATCTATTCTGTATAGATGTTCAGTTATTTCGGTTTATTCTGAAAAATGTCGCCACTCATGCAAATTCAAGAGCCCGCAGGTGCCAGAAAAAAGAGCTCTCCCTCTTGGACTGCTTTTCTGGAGTTGGGCTTCAGGCCTCTTTACTTGGCTGCATGCGCTTGGGCTGTCATCGCGATTGGGCTGTGGATTTTCTTGCCAAGTCTGATCTCAGCCCCAATTGCCACGGTTTACTGGCATGCACATGAAATGCTGTGGGGGTTTGTTGGCACTGTGGCCATTGGATTTCTTCTCACAGCAACCAACAACTGGACGGGAATCAACCCCCTTCACGGGCGCGCACTGGGCGGCTTATTATTTTTGTGGATCATTGCCCGAGTTTCGCTGCTGCTGCCCTACCAAGCATCACTACTGATTGCACTCATAGCCAACTTGCTGTTTTACACCGCAGCCGCCTTGGCCGTGGCGCGCTGCGTTTTTCAAAAAAGAAATCCTCAGAACTATGGATTTGCGCTGCTCATGATGGTCATGGGCGCAAGCAGTGCAGCTTATTTATGGCAGTTTTATCAAGGCACCGACCACTCTTCGGTCGTGCAGCAGTACGCAACCGGCATGCTGTGCATGGCGAGCATTACGACGCTTCTAGCGCGGCGCGTTATCCCCTTCTTTGCCAGCCGCGCAGTTGAAGGTCTGGATATCAATCGCCACACCCTCACGGGTCAGTGGCAGACAGCATTCAGTGCCTTAGCCATCGTGTGCTGGATCTTCAAGTGGCCCCTAGGCGCTGGACTCTTTCTGAGCGGTGCTGCAGCGATTGCACTGTGGCATCTGATTGCCTGGCACCCCTGGGCTGTGCGCAAGCATCCATTGCTATGGATTCTTTACGCTGGCTATGCTGGCCTAGCAATCGGCTTGCTGAGTACTGCGGCATATTGCTTTGGCTGGATTGCTACTTTTGCCATCCCCATTCATGCATTGGCTGTGATGGGTTTCTCGACTTTGATCATGGGCATGATCACTCGAACGGCTTTGGGACACCTGGGTCTTGCCTTGCGCGCAAATCGGCATATTGTGTACTGCTATGCAATGGTGCTGGGGGCCGCCGTCTTGCGTTTAGCGGCATTCATCGATCACCGCTTGACGACCCCACTCATTCATACCAGTGCGTTACTGTGGATGCTGGCTTTTGCCCTCTACATCTACCACTTCTTTCCTCTTCTGATCAGACCACGGGTTGATGCACCTTCCGGCAAGCCTGTTGTCGTCAAACGCACCCCTTAGTGCTCTTGCAACGACATCATGCGCCTTACCGCTCTTACCGATTACGCACTTCGCGTGTTGCTTTTTGCAGGCTTACACCAAGATCGACTCTGCACACTCAGCGAAATCGCACAAAGCTACGCCATTTCGCACTCGCACTTGATGAAAGTCTCACAACTGCTGGCACAGAACGGATGGATCACTACTGCGCGCGGCAAAAATGGAGGGCTGCGCCTGAGCAGACACCCGTCAGAAATTAACTTGGGGCAAGTCATACGCAGCATTGAGCCGGACTTTGCACTTGTTGAATGCCTGGGCGCCAACAACCAATGCCAGTTGAATGGAAGCTGTGCACTCACTTGCATCCTGCAAGGTGCGCTCAGAGCTTTCTGGCAGCACCTGGACTGCTATACGCTGGCCGATGCGATCTCCAATGGCGCCTGGACAAACCTGACACAGCTGCAGCCAGCAAAATGAGGCAGGCTCACGCAGCAAATCCACAGCACTTGCGATGGCGCAGCTTGCTGAGAAAAAATGAGCGCTGGCATAAATGCCCCATCTACCCAAATCGTGGCCTCAGACAAAAAGAAGCTGCAAGCATTGCTTCAGACGGCAGTCTGCACAAATGCCAAAGGCACCATGGCTCGCAAAAACTCAGGCTTGGCAGCCAATGCTTACTTGTCTGCAGACTGATTGAATGGACCAGCAAGACAGCAATTGGAGTGCAGCCACCACCTTCAGAAACGAAAAAAGGGTCTAGCACTTTTCAATGCTAGACCCTTGATATCGTGGTCGGAGCGGCGGGATTCGAACTCGCGACCCTCTGCTCCCAAAGCAGATGCGCTACCAGGCTGCGCTACGCTCCGACAAGCTCAAAGTATAACCCAAATCCGAGGGCCTATTTACAAATAGTCCGACTCCATTGCACCATCCTCAGCTGCAGTCACTCATTGCGTGAACTGGCGCACAATGCCCAAGGCACCTGAATCGGTGCCTTCTCATATTTAACGTGCAATCAAGCCCCCGTGCTGCGTGCAGCCTTTGAACCACCATGACCCAAGCTCCTGATACCACATCCACTATCGCACCTCGTCTCACTTCGCTGTCGCATGGCGGTGGCTGTGGTTGCAAGATTGCCCCTGGTGTATTGGCCAAACTGATTGGTCAAAGCACTTTGCCAAAACAGTTCTTCCCCGACCTTCTGGTGGGCACAGAGACTGCCGACGATGCAGCGGTTTACCGCATCAATGACGAGCAGGCGATTGTTGCAACCACTGACTTTTTCATGCCCATCGTGGATGATCCGCGAGACTTCGGCCGCATTGCTGCCACCAATGCCTTGAGTGACATCTACGCCATGGGTGGCACACCGTTGATGGCACTGGCCATTGTGGGCATGCCGATTAACGTGCTCCCCCACGAAACTATCGCAGCCATTTTGGAAGGCGGTGCTTCCATTTGCCAGGAAGCGGGCATTCCCCTGGCCGGTGGTCACTCCATTGACTCGGTCGAGCCTATTTATGGTTTGGTGGGCATTGGCATCGTCAACCCCAAGCAGATCAAGCGCAATGCAGACGCCAAGGCGGGCGACGTACTGATACTGGGCAAGCCGCTGGGTGTCGGCATTTACTCTGCAGCACTCAAGAAAAATCTGCTGGACGAGACAGGCTACCAGGCCATGGTGTCAGCCACCACCCAGCTCAACCGCCCGGGTATCGATCTGTCCAGACTGGAAGGTGTACACGCGCTGACAGATGTCACCGGCTTTGGTCTGCTGGGCCACAGCTTGGAGCTGGCGCGCGGTGCCAAGCTGGCTGCGCACATTGATGCCGATGCCCTGCCCGTACTGCCAGGAGTGATGGCGCTGGCCGAGCAAGGTATCTTCACCGGCGCATCGGGGCGCAACTGGGCGTCGTATGGTGATGCTGTGCGCCTAGACCCAGGCATTACCGAAATTCAGCGCGCTTTGCTGACCGACCCCCAGACCTCAGGCGGCCTGCTGGTGTCTTGCACGCCTGAGAGTGCGCAGCAAGTGCTGGAAATTTTCCGCAGCAACGGTTTTGCCAACGCCGCCGTCATTGGTCACATGGCTGCAGGCGAGCCGCAGGTACACGTCGCCTAAGCAAATCTGCCTCAGCAAAAAAGCCCTTGGCTCAAGCGCCAAGGGCTTTTCTTATTTACATCCCGCAAGTACTTGCCGACGCTCAGGCAAGTGATTTGTGCTTCATCCAATGACTGGCTTGCTCCATGGCATAAGCCACAGCATTTTCTGCTGACGCAAAAACAGGCTTGAAAGTAAAAAAACGTTGATAGCGCGCAGTGCCTTCGCCGCTGTCGATGCTGAGCTGAGAGACAAAGCCAGCATCTTGCGCTTGCTGAGCGCGTGGCACAAACGTGAAACGATCCATGGTGATGGTGCCGGGGTGCGCAGGGTGCATAAAACAAGCCTCTTGAATTTGGCGACTCAGCGCCAAAGCACCGTCGCTCACGATGGTGCTATATGTTGATTTTTGGTTCTCAACATTCAGCATAAATGGTGCTCATGTCTTTTTGATGACACGAAAAAGAGAGCATCCTGCGCAGTCACTGCTTGAAAATAGATAACAAAACATAATAAAAATCAGTATTCATATGCTCTAGCCGCTCCTGAAACTGATTGATCTTGCTGGTTCGTTTCAATTTTGAGAAAGATTTTCTGTCGCCTCCACCACTTGCGCTGCAGGTAAGCCTGCAACCTCTTTCCCAAAAACACTGCGGCAGTTGACCAGCCAGTCATTGAGCGCTTCTGCCAGCACATCTGAAGGCTGCAGCAATTGCGGCCAGCGGCGCATGCAGGTTTGCACACAGCTTTCGGCCTGCCATAGCGCCTCTTTGTTGATGAGTACCAGCTCAGCCATGCTGGATGGATCTTCCTCGAACATCTTCAACCAGTCAGCCTGCTGGCGCGGGTGCGAGCCCGATTCCGCCAAAGACTTCTCCAAGGCCTGCATACGCAAATCCACATATACACCCGCCCGCCCGCTGGCCAGCGTTTGCCATTTCTCCGGGAATTTGCGCTTGCATACGGCCCAGTGCTGCATGACTGCGGCCAGCATTGCAACCACTTGCCGCACCTGCGCACTCGAGTGCGCTAACGCCAGCGGCTGCGCGCTGTCTGCCGGCTGCTCATGAGATAACAATGCATGCACATGCTGTGTCAGCCGGTGGTCAAAGCGGTTGTGGTTCATGCGCAGCACCAGTGAAAGGCGCTGCGCTGGCATGTCGCTGAACTTGCCATAAAAGGCCGACACCACCTCGGCCAGCATCAAAATGCGTCCCCACAGCGAAATGGCATCTCCTTTGGTATGGCCAGGGTAGCCGCTGCCATCCAGACGCTCATGGTGCTCCAGCACGGCATCCTCTGCACGGCGGGAATAGGTCTGAGTGGACTGCACGACCAGCATGGCGGTGATGGAGTGCACTGCCAGTTGCTTGCGCTCATTGAGCGTCAGCTTGTGCTGCACGTTCTCCCAGCCCGGTGGCATGTACAGCATGCCGATATCGTGCAGCAAAGCTGCCGCTGCAAGTTCTGCGCAATCGTCCTGCGACATCTCTTCTTGCAGCGCCAAGCTCACGGCCACCATCATCATCAAAACACTGTGTTCGAACAATTGCGGCAGCTGGTGGCGCATCACTGTCATTTTGAAACTGGCACGCTGCGGCCACTTCATGTGCTGCACAACCTGCACCAGCCGAGGGTGCCTGTCACCCAGCCACTGCGCCAGTTGCCGTCCCAGCATCGTGCTATCTGACAGCCGCTGTACCTGCGCTGCAATGCAGTGAATATCTACGGCATCACTGGTGGAGAGCTGGTCATCGACTTCACCTGCCAACCTGTGCTGAATCAACCGCTCATACAAGCGGCTGTCAATGCGTACACCTTTGTCCAGCAGCTTGATGCCACTTTCCGAATAAATAGCACTTTCGGCGACCACCACCTGACTTTCTGCCATTGCCGTCACGGCACGCAGGTAATGCGCATCGTTAGACAACGCCGAAGGATCCAAAGGTGTTTCACTGTCGCCAGTGGTGGGCAAGTTCATGCGATAAAAGCAAGTTGTTTAAGCCAATATTAACGATAGAACAGACACAAACTAAAAACCCGCCATATGGCGGGTTTGACACATATTGACTATGCCAAAAGGTCACGTCAAAAGCGGCACTCCGGTTTTAGACTGAATCTCCTGCAGCGTCACGCCCGCAGCCAGCTCAACCAGCTTGAGCCCTTCAGGCGTCACATCCATTACGCCCAGATCGGTGATGATGCGATCAACCACCCCGACACCCGTCAGTGGCAGCGTGCACTGGGGCAAAATTTTCAGATCGGTCGTGCCATCTTTCTTCTTGGCCACATGCTCCATCAGCACAATCACGCGCTTGACGCCCGCGACCAGGTCCATCGCCCCGCCCATTCCCTTGACCATTTTTCCGGGAATCATCCAGTTCGCCAGATCACCCTTTTCAGACACCTGCATGGCCCCCAGAATGGACAGGTTGATCTTGCCGCCGCGAATCATCGCAAACGACTGGTCAGAGCCAAAAATGGCCGAGCCTGGAATGGTGGTGACGGTCTGTTTGCCCGCATTGATCAAGTCAGCGTCCACCTGGTCTTCGGTCGGAAATGGGCCAATACCCAGCATGCCGTTTTCCGATTGCAGCCACACCTCCTTATCCCCGGTGTGATTGGCCACCAGCGTGGGAATGCCAATGCCCAGGTTCACATAAAAACCATCTTCGAGTTCTTGCGCCGCACGCGCGGCCATCTGGTCTTGGGTCCACGGCATGGTCAGGCTCCTGCTTTTTGAGTAGTGGTTTCAGTGATGGTGCGTTTTTCAATGCGCTTTTCTGGCGTGGCGTTGTGCACGATGCGGTTCACATAGATGCCCGGCAGGTGGATATCGTCTGGTGCAATGTCACCCACCTCCACCAGCTCCTCCACTTCCACAATGCAGACCTTGCCGCAGGTGGCCGCTGCCGGGTTGAAGTTGCGTGCGGTCAAGCGAAACTGCAGGTTGCCACTCTTGTCGGCACGCCAAGCCTTGACCAGCGACACATCGGCCACGATGGCGCGCTCCATCACATAAGTTTCGCCATCAAACTCGCGCAGCTCTTTGCCTTCAGCCACCAGCGTGCCCACACCGGTCTTGGTGAAAAAGGCCGGAATACCGGCACCGCCAGCGCGCATCTTCTCGGCCAGCGTACCTTGCGGTGTAAATTCCAGCTCCAGCTCACCGGCCAGATACTGGCGCTCAAACTCTTTGTTCTCGCCCACGTAGCTGGCAATCATTTTTTTGATCTGGCGGGTTTCCAGCAACTTGCCCAGACCAAAGCCATCCACACCGGCGTTGTTCGAGACCACCGTCAGATTTTTCACTCCGCTGTCGCGCAGTGCATCAATCAAGGCCTCTGGAATACCGCAAAGGCCAAAGCCACCCACCGCCAGCAATTGCTCGTCGGTCACTACGCCCTGCAAGGCTGCGGCCGCAGAGGGATAAAGTTTTTTCACATCGTCTCCTTGTTGTCTAAGCACGCTTCAA
>Ga0308157_10004012_pt1 | contig 20203 bp, 18 predicted proteins | sample PhyBR1_FD_201035 | JGI IMG/M metagenome (GOLD analysis project Ga0308157, IMG submission 201035) | Phyllosphere microbial communities from UC Gill Tract Community Farm, Albany, California, United States - DLSLB.R1 | ecosystem: Host-associated > Plants > Phyllosphere > Unclassified | place: USA...
GGGGCAATACGTAACGACCCTACTTGACAGAATTATCTCAAAAGATATACTTATTCGATCAAGGGGAGTAGCTTTCCGCCGCCGCATCGTCATTACGGCTGTCATGTATATACATGACGCCCGGTGCTCGGGCAACACACCTGGTGTTGTAAGCAAGACCTTGCCACAAAAGGGCAAGGTCCATAAATCCTGATTAAGAATAAATGGCCTGTGTCCTTTACGGATCAGGCCATTTTCGTTTATGCCGATACTTTCTGTATTGGCTGGTCGCACGTCACCCTGTCGTGCAGCCAGAACGGGCCGATCCATATTCAATTCGAATTTTTATATTAATGGATTCTGGGTGAACTTATGCTTGAATTTTTTCAGACTCTGAGCTGGACAGCAGTATTTCAAATTATCATGATTGATATCCTGTTGGGTGGTGACAATGCAGTGGTAATTGCGCTGGCCTGCCGTAACCTGCCGAAAAAGCAGCGCATGCAGGGAATTTTGTGGGGCACTGCCGGTGCGATCATTCTTCGGGTCGTGCTCATTACTTTTGCATTGACACTACTGACGATTCCGTATCTCAAGATTGTGGGCGGCCTGCTGCTCATCTGGATCGGGATCAAACTGCTTATTCCGGATGATGATGCGCATGACAAGATCGATGGCGGTTCGTCGGTCTGGTCTGCAGTCAAGACGATTATTATTGCGGACTTTGTCATGAGTCTGGATAACGTCATTGCGATTGCCGGCGCGGCGCAAGGTGCGCATGCAGATCATCAGACAGGGCTGGTTATTGCAGGTCTGATTATCAGCGTACCCATCATTATCTGGGGCAGTACGCTCGTCTTGAAACTCATTGATCATTATCCAGGGGTGGTGTTATTCGGCGCGGCATTGCTGGGCTGGATCGCAGGCGGCATGCTGGTGAGTGACCAGGTTATTCTGGAGCGATTCGGCGAAGTTACCGGTGTCGTCAAGATCGCCGTTGAAGTCGGTGGCGCCTTGCTGGTCGCATTGGTCGGAAGCTGGCTGGCGCGACGCAAGAAAATGGCTTCAGCCGGGCCGGCATAACGCAGCAGTAGTGCAGGCAACGACACAGGCGGCCTTGTGGTCGCCTGTGTCACTTGCAAGCGGCATTTTTCTATGCATCCTCTGCCCGGAAGCGTCGCAATCCTTTAAAGACCATAGGGGCGATCAGCGCCAGTAAGGCAAGGCACAGCATGACCGCAGACCCGGGGTGCTTGAAAAATACCAGGTAGTCATTCAGACTAATTTGCAGCGCTCGACGAAACTGGCTTTCAGCCATAGGACCAAGAATAAGTCCGACGATCATGGGTGCTACCGGATAGTCCCAGCAACGCATGGCGTAACCAACCAATCCGAAGATTAGCAACATGGTCAATTCAACCCAGGAAGGATTTGCGGCAAGTGTGCCCAATGCGGCGAACAGCAGGATGCCCGAGTAAAGCCACGCCTGTGGTATGGCGAGCAATCTGACCCAAAGTCCCACCAATGGCAGGTTTAGCACCAGCAACATCAGATTGCCAATAAAGAAGCTGGCGATCAGTCCCCATACCAGGTCGGCATTGTTGACGAACAACAGGGGACCGGGCGCCAGTCCGAACTGCTGAAACCCGGCGAGCATCATGGCTGCTGTAGCCGATGTTGGCAGTCCGAGCGCCAGCAATGGTACAAGTGTGCCGGTGGCTGCCGCATTGTTGGCTGCTTCTGGTCCGGCAACGCCTTCAATGGCACCACTGCCGAATTCCTCCGGATGTCGGGTGAGCTTTCGTTCAAGCGTGTAGGACAGCAGCGTAGGCACTTCGGCACCGCCGGCAGGTAGGGCACCAATGGGAAAACCAAGGCCAAAGCCCCGGACCCAGCTTTTCCAGGATCGTGACCAGTCCTGACGGGTCATCCAAAGCGAGCCACGAACCGGCTCCACTTTCTCTTCCTGTCCGTGAAATCTGGATGCCATATAAAACGCTTCTCCTACGGCAAAAAGTCCGACCACTAATGTTGTGATGGAAATTCCGTCCAGCAGGATGGGTACGCCGAAATCAAGGCGTGCCTGACCAGTGAGCTTGTCTATCCCTATCAGGCCCAATGTCAAGCCCAATGCCAGGCTGGTAATACCGCGCAGGACAGAACTGCCGAAAGTGGCAGAAACCGTAATGAATGCGAGCACCATGAGCGCGAAGTAATCCCACGGTCCGAACTGAACGGCAATTTTTACTAGAACGGGGGCCAGCAAGGCCAGACATATTGTGGCCAGCGTGCCTGCGACAAACGAACCGATGGCGGCCGTGGACAGGGCTGGGCCACCGCGACCGGACCTTGCCATTTTGTAGCCCTCGATTGCGGTTGCAATCGAGGCGGCTTCTCCCGGCGTGTTCAGTAATATTGCCGTTGTGGAGCTACCGTACATCCCTCCGAAGTAAATACCTGCAAACATGATTATTGAGCCGGTCGGATCCAGCTGGAATGTGACCGGCAAAAGCAGTGCGACAGTCAGTGAGGGGCCGATGCCGGGCAAGATGCCAACAAGCGTACCCAAAAGCACGCCGATTGCCGCAAAAAGCAGGTTACCGGGTTCGAGCGCAATCAATAATCCATGCGCCAGATAGTTGAATGTTTCCATTTAGGAATCCGAGTATAGAACGCTTTCGATGAGCCCCGAAGGGAGTGAGAGCATGAGCAATTGGGTAAAGAATAGTGACGCGACTAGAGACAGAACCAGGCCAATGCCAATGGATACCGGTCCCACACGCTTGCCAAAAGCTTTCGCGGTAGCGGTAAACAGTACGGTCGCGGCCAGGATGAAGCCGCCGTTGAAGGCAACCAGGGCAATCATGGCCGCCATGCCACCGATACCCCAGATTAGCGATACTTTATCTACGCTCGAACCGGATTGGCTTTGGACGTAAACGCTGCGCTTTCTCCATGCGGCAAAAAAATGGGCGCCGGCCAGGATCAGTAATAATCCGGAAATCAGCCGCAGCCCGGCGGCCGGCCCTACGCCCATGGCATTGGCTTCAGGAAGGGTGCCGGCATCTAGCCAAAGAATCACGGCTGCAATAAGCAGAAATAGTCCGACGCAAAGGAGCGCGCTCACCGACGGGCCGTTGGTGGAATCTGGGTTGCTCATTTCAATAAGCCGATTGAGTCGAGTGCGCCACGAACGCGAACCTGTTCTTCCTTGAGAAAGGCTGCGTAATCGGTGGCATTCAGATAAGCGTCTTCCCAGCCGCGCGCCTTGAGGATTTTTTTCCATTCGGCACTGGCAAGTGCCGTTTTAGCAAGATCTGATAGCGCATCGCGCTGAGCGTCGGTGATGTCGGCTCCGGCAACCAGGCCGCGCCAATTGGTAAATGTGACGTCATATCCCTGTTCTTTCAGTGTCGGTACGTCGACACCGGATACGCGCTCTTGCGTGGAGACGGCAAGGGCTCGCAGATTGCCCGCTTTGACCTGGCTTTCAAACTCGTTGTAGCCTGAAATGCCTGCAGATACCCGCCCACCAAGCATTTCAGCAAGCGCTTCCCCACCGCCTGAAAACGGTACGTAGTTGAGCTTGGCTGCATTCCCTCCTGCCGCTTTGGCAAACAGACCGGCCAGGATATGATCGGCGCCGCCAGCAGAGCCGCCGGCCCAGACGACTTTGGACGTATCCGCTTTCAGATCGGCCGCCAGATCGGCAAGGGTTTTATATTTGGACGCTGCGGGCACGACAATAACCAACGGATCTGCTGTCAGGCGAGCAATGGGCTTGACCGAATCAAGGCCCACCGGAGCCTTGTTGGTGAGTATGGCGCCCACCATGGTGACACCCATCATCAGCAGTTGGTTGGGGTCTTTTTTGGCGCTGCCGGAAAACTGCGCCAGGCCGACGGTGCCTCCTGCGCCAGGTATGTTGACGACCTGTACGGAAGGTACCGCTTTAGTGGACATCATGACCTGTTGCAATGAACGGGCCGAACTATCCCAACCCCCGCCGGGGGCAGCCGGGGCGGTGATTTTCAGTTGCTTTCCTGTGAAGTCTTCGGCATGGGCGGGAATGCAGGCCATGCCAATGGCAAATGCGGCAAACCACTTGCCAATGACGGAGAATCTGCTGCTTGCGGGGGCTGCCATGCCCTCACTCTGGTTTAATGACAAATTTGATGAATGCATGGCGTGTCTCCTGCGAACTTGTGCGGTGGTGAAATTTATATTGCATTTTAATATCATAATATGCAATTTGGATACTTATGGAAAACACTTACGAAGGGCGTTTTCAGGAAACGGGTTAAAATCTTTGTTTTAGTGACTGCCCGCCAGCAGACGTGTCCATGGGCCGGTATGGGTCTGTGTCGCGTTGCCCACGGCTATCCTCTGTTTGCATCTTTCAAAAGTATGTCGAATTCATGAAATCAAAGAGCACCATCGTTATTCCCAAAATTATTGAATTGATTCGACAGCAACAGCTCGGTATCGGCGCACATCTTGCCGCACAGAAAATTGCTGATCAGTTGCGGGTCTCCAGGTCTCCAGTCAATGACGCATTGAAGCAGCTTTGCGACAACGGCATCGTTGTTCGAGAAGAAAACCGGGGTTACTTTCTTGCCCGAGACTTAGCCAAAGACGGACTGGATGAAGCTGAACTTGCAGAAATGACAGAGGTTGATGTTGTGTCTGGAGTCTATTTCCAGGTGGCCGATGACTTGCTGACAGGCCAGTTGCCGGTCCAGTGCAGTGAAACGTTGCTGAAGAATCGATATAACCTGACTGCTGCTCAAGTGCAGGCGCTGTTGACGCGTATTAGCAATGAGGGTTGGGCGCATCGCAAGCCGGGATATGGCTGGGAATTCTCATCGATGATGACAACGCCGGAAAGCCTGCTCCAATCCTATCGACTGCGTCTTGCATTGGAGCCAGCAGCCCTGCTGGAGCCCACTTTTCATATCAGCCCCAATGTCATAGAGCAATGTCGTGCGGCCGAAATGCATTTGTTGCATGGTGGCATTGACACGGATACTGCCGACCAATTACATGACCGCGGTGTTCGTTTTCATGAGTCCCTGGTTGAAGCCTCTGGCAACCCCTTCTTCATAGAAACCATCAAGCGGGTCAATCGGGTGCGTCGCCTGTTGTCGTATCGTTCAATGCAGGACCGTGCGCGCTATAAGGATCACTGTGAGCAGCATCTGGCCATTCTCGATCTGCTGGAGAAGGGGAAAAACAAAGCCGCCTCCCAGGCGCTTAAATCACATTTGGAATGTACGCTGGAGAACCTGTCGAATATCAGCAGTCTGCTTGATGCCCAATCACGGGAGCATGCCACTGCGAAAAAGCGGGTGCAGGCCGGGACAAGCCTAACGCGTCGTGCCTCAGCGGCAAAGTTGAGTTAAATCTTTTTACGCGGATTTTTCAGGTTGAAAAGATCATGCATACGGGGCTGCCTGAGTGTATCGAGACGCCCGTATTGCGCAGCGCTCCCGTGTTCGGGTCAACGCTGAATGTGCAGATGCAATCATCATCTTCATTAAGCGCATAGAGATAACGGCCATCAGGCGCCAGTGCGATGTAGCGCGGTGTACGGCCTCCTGATTTTTCGCACCCTGCCCAAGATAACAAGCCATTGCCGTCAATGGCAAAGATTGCAATACTGTCGTGTCCGCGATTGGTGGCGTAAACAAAACGGCCGGCTGCATCCACGACAATTTCTGCGGCACGACTATTACCAGTAAACGAAGACGGCAGCGTGGGCAATATTTGCTCCGCATGTAGTGCGCCAGTCTGGTTGTGATAACGATACGTGGTGATTGTGGAATCTAGTTCATTGATGCAATAGGCATGATTCGCGTCGGGATGAAAAGCAATGTGGCGCGGCCCGGATCCCTCGCGGCTTGAGACGGATAAGGGCTGCGCCGGCGCCAGTTTTCCACCTGCAAATGAGTAGCTGAATAGGCGGTCCAATCCTTTATCGGGCACCAACACATGGCGCCCGTCGACAGAAAACGGGTTGTGGTGGGGTTTTGCGTGCTTTTGTTCTACGCGATGCGGGCCGGGCTCGCCCATGTCACTCAGAGAGACAAGCTGATGGACCGATGCCAGCAAGCCGTCTTTGGTAATGGGCAAGACAGCCAGATTGGCGCCGATATGATTTGAAACGACAAGGTAGCCCTCGCTTGGGTCCAGTGCCAGATGGACCGGATTCATGCCGCCGGTATCCTGCTGGTTCAGCGGTGCAAGTTCGCCTGTCTTGGTATCAACGGCATAGGAACTGGCAGTGCTTGTATCGCCATGTACCGCGTACAGTCGGGTGCCACGGCGGTTCAAAGCCAGAAATGACGGATTAGTCATGCCTTTTAGCACCTGTACCAGTTTCAATTCCCCGGTATCTGTATTGACTTGATAGATGCTGATACCTTCGCCGCGAGCATGGCGATCGCGAGTGGTACGGGAGCCGACATAAGCGTACATGGAAATACCTGAAATATTAAAAGTTGAAGGGCAGCGTTGCAATGACGCTGACGATACATATGGTTGTTCAGCCCTCTGCCTTGATGTTGGCTTCATCTATGATTTTCTTGTATTGCTGGCTCTCTTGCCTGATGAAGGCAGCAAAGTCCTTCGATGACATTGATTCGGGCTCGCCTCCTTGTTCGCGTAATCGTTGTGCCAGGGCGGGATCTGCGATTGCCTCGGACGCAGCCTTGTTAATACGCTCCACTACGTCCTGTGGCGTACCGGCAGGGGCGAAAAGACCGAACCAGTTTTCCAGTTTATAAGCAGACAGACCCGTTGTTTCTGCGATGGCGGGAATATCCTTGGCAAAGCTTGCGCGCTTGGCCGAGGTGACTGCCAGTGCTTTGACTCGACCGCTCTGAATAAAGGGTGCCGCTCCTGCATAACTCACAAATGTCATATCGACATTGCCTCCAGCGACATCTGCAAGCTGAGCTGATGCACCCTTATATGGCACGTGCATCATCTTGATCCCCGCTATTTCCTGCAGCAGCTCACCGTTCAAATGCTGCGGATTGCCTACGCCGCTGGTTGCGTAAGTGAGTTTGCCGGGCGTCCTTTTAGCTATGGCAATCAGAGCAGCGACATTGTCGGCTTTGAGTGAAGGACCGGATACCAGTACATTTGGTACCCGGGTAACCAGGGTGATTGGAAGCAAATCCTTTTCCGGTGAATATCTCATTTGAGATTTGTATACATACGGATTAATCGAGGTCTCCCCGGCAGAGCCGAGCAACAAGGTATATCCGTCAGGGCGGGCAGTGGCGACATACTGCGCGCCAAGCATGCCGCTGGCGCCCGGCTTGTTTTGCACAACAACGCTTTGCTTTAAGGTTTCGCGCAATTTTTCGGCCAGAATTCGCGCCATGGAGTCCACGCCGCCGCCTGCCGAGAACGGTACGATGATGGTGACGGGGCGATGGGGGTAGGATTCGGCATATGCACAGCTACCGACACCCAGTGTAGATCCGGTGATTACCAGTGCTGCAAGAGACCGGGACCAGAATTGATTCATGAAATGTTCCTCCAGTGATAATTTCATTTCCTTGCCTTGTGCTATCGGGCCATCAGCGCGATCTTTATGGAAGGTCTTAAATTATTATTGCACTTTAATATGAAAAAATGCAATAATAATCTCATGAAAAATTTGACTGAACACAACACATTTGTCGTCGGTACTTTTGCAGTCGGCGAAAACCTATACCATTACACCGATCTGGAAGCATGTTTCGGTGCTTCTTTATCGAAGTTGCCAGTGGTATTGCGCCTGTTGCTTGAAAACGCCATGCGTAACTTGCCGTTCAGCGAACGGGAAGCAACATTAAGGGCGTTCAGCGATTGGCTTGAGACCGGTACCAGTGAGAGTGAAATTGCCTTTCAGCCGGGGCGCGTATTGATGCACGACACCACCAGCACACCGGCACTTGTCGATATTGCCAGCATGCGGGATGCGCTTGCCGAAGCCGGGGTTGATCCACAAGTGCTCAATCCAAGCTTGCGGGTGGATGTCTCCATTGATCATTCGCTGGCGGTGGAGGCTTATGCACGACCGGATGCTGCGCAAGTGAATATGCAGCATGAAATACGGCGCAATCACGAGCGCTATCGGTTTTTGCGGTGGGCGTCGCGTACTCTGCGCGGGGTTCACATCAACCCGCCGGGAACCGGCATCATGCATACGATTAATCTGGAGCAGCTTGCTACTGTCGTTTCTGTTGAATTGATCGAAGGCAAACAATGGGCGGTTCCCGATATGATGATCGGCACAGACAGCCACACGCCCATGATCAATGGAATCGGCGTCCTGGGCTGGGGTGTAGGGGGGCTGGAAGCGCAAACCGTCATGTTTGGCGTGCCGACCATGTTGCGTATTCCGGATGTGATTGGGGTAAAGCTTACGGGAGCGTTGCGGCCGGGAGTTTTGGCTACCGATCTGGCCTTGACCATTACGCAACGCTTACGGGCAATAGGCGTTTCCGGCGAATTCGTCGAATTCTACGGTCCGGGTGTACAGACATTGACGGCAGGCGAGCGGTGTGTGGTCGCAAACATGGCTCCCGAGTATGGCGCGACGACGGGCTATTTTCCGGTTGATGACAATACCCTGGACTATCTGCGCAAAACAGGCAGAAAAGCGGCGGATATTGAACTTGTGCGGGAGTATATGCACCGAAGCGGATTGTGGTTTGATGCAGCAGCCACGCCACGGTATACCCGTTTGCTGGACATTGAACTGGACGATATAGGTATGCATGTTGCAGGTCCGCGGCGTCCGCAGGATTTGATGCCGTTCACTAATGTTGCGGCTACGCTGCAGGCACTTGGTTTTCATCCAGGTGTCCGGCCAAATGACCTGCCTCGGTTTCCGGTGGCGATCGCGGCGATCACCAGTTGTACGAATACGTCGGATCCAGGGCTGCTGATGGCGGCTGCACTAGTGGCGCGCAAGGCGCGGCAATACGGACTGTGTGTCCCGCGCTGGGTCAAGACGTCACTGGGGCCGGGTTCGCCTGCTGCTGCCAACTATTTGGCACGTGCCGGACTATTGGATGATCTGGCGGCGGTCGGCTTTGATATCGTTGGCTATGGATGTACCACGTGCATTGGAAACTCAGGCCCTTTGCCTGACGTTATTGCACAGGCATTGGAGCAACGACAAATTATGGCAGTTGCCATGCTTTCAGGAAACAGGAACTTTCCCGGACGGGTGCATCCGGATCTGGAGCTTGGATTTCTGATGTCGCCGCCACTGGTGGTGGCGTATGCTTTGGCAGGTGATGCCGAACGCAATCTCGGTAGTGAGCCCGTGGGCTACGCATCTGACGGCAAGCCGGTGTATCTTGATGATTTATGGCCGACACGTGCTGAAATTGCAAGTTGCCTCGAGCAGGGATTGGACCCGGCAGATTTTTCTCGCGCCTTCCGTCTTGCTTCGGAGAATCGTCTATGGAGTCAGCTCGATGCGCCCTATTCTGCCCGTTTTCCCTGGGATCCGAGCTCCACTACATTGCGACGCCCGCCTTTTGCTTCTGTTGAGGCAGGTAGCGTGTTAGGCTCGTTTCGGGCCTATCCACTATTGATCGTTGGGGACGATGTCACAACGGATCATATTTCCCCGGCCAGTGCCATTCCGCCAGACAGTCTGGCAGCGGATTTTCTGGTGGAACGGGGTGAAGATCGTTATGATTTGAATGTGTTCGCCTCCCGCAGGGGCAATTGGGAGGTCATGCTGCGTGGTGCGTTCCATAGCAAGACACTCAAGAATCTATTGCATCCAGGTGCGCCCATTGCACATACGCTACATATACCCAGCGGAAGTGTCATGCCGCTATGGGATGCGGCCAATCGCTATCAGCAGGCGGGAGACTCTGTCGTATTGGTTGCGGGTGAACGCTATGGTACAGGTTCTTCGCGCGACTGGGCGGCCAAGGTACAGCGATTATTGGGCATTCGTGCCGTACTTGCGCTCAGTTTCGAACGCATTCACCGTTCCAATCTGATTGGCATGGGAATATTACCGTTACAATTGCCGCCCGAGTTCGGCAACCAAAAAATGAATATCCAGCCAGGCGATCAAATAGAAATTATTGCGCCGGAAAATGTATTGCGGCCGCGATGTGGTATTGCAGTGAAGCTGATCAGAAAAGACGGAAATACACTTTCTTTTTCGGCGCGGGCGGCGGTTGAAACGCAGCTGGAAGTGGAACTGCTCAGGCAGGGTGGTGTCATGCCTGCCATTTTGCGTCAAACAATCAACGAACAGACCCACGATGTGAATGCTGCAGACACCGCACAGTAGAACTGAATACAATAAGGAATCAAAGTATGACAATCGACATCACAGTTCAGCAAGGGCTGATTCCAACAGGTGTTTTGAGGGCGTCCATCAATACCGGAAATCCAATTTTGGCCAATCTGGATCCGAAAACAGGAAAACCCTATGGCGTGTCAATTGACCTTGCTCATGCGCTGGCTGAACGACTGGGCGTCGCGTTGGATCTGGTGGTTTTTGACTCTGCCGGCAAATCGGTAGAGGCCGTGACAAATGAAAAGGCGGACATCGGTTTTTTCGCAGTCGATCCTGTAAGAGGTGCTGGCATTGCCTTTTCTGCGCCCTACGTATTGATTGAAGGCGCCTATCTGGTCAGCAACGACTCTCCAATACATGAGAACAGTGAAGTGGATAAGACGAACTTGCGCGTCGTTGTGGGCAAGGGCAGCGCGTACGATCTGTTTCTGACCCGACAATTGCAGTTCGCACAAATTGTTCGCGCTCCAACCTCTCCTGCGGTTGTAGAGACCTATCGGCAGATCAATGCGGACGTCGCAGCGGGGGTGAGACAACAACTAGAGGCCGATGCGTCCAGATTGGGAGGCTTGCGCATTTTGCCCGGCCGCTTCATGGTTATACAACAGGCTATGGGCCTACCAATAGGACGTGGCCAGGCAGCGTCCGTTTTTCTGAGAGAGTTTGTGGATGAAATGAAAAGCAGCGGGTTTGTTGCCCGCGCACTGAAGCGTTATGGCATCGAGGGCGCATCGGTTGCAGACTAAGACAATAAGGCTGTGCCTATTCCGTTTTTATCTCTACAGTTTCTCTCCCGGCAGTTGGCTGGCTTGCCTCACCCAGTCGCTGATCTGCTGCTCGTCAAATTCGCCTTCCCGAATATCCAGATATCGCACCTCTTTATGCTTGGATTCTCCTGGCGGAATGGGCCGCAACGAGGTGCCGCGGAAAAAAGTGATCTTGATGTATTTCGTAAAGCAATGCAGGCTCAGGAACCATCCATCGTCGTTGGCGCCATAAAAGGGCGAGTTCCACTTCACAGCCTTTTTGACGCCGGGTACGATGTGTTCGATAAGGGTATCGAGCTGGCGTCCGATCTGGCTTTTCCACCCGGGCATGGCCTTTATATATGCCTGCACGGGCGCATCGCCATATGCTTTGGGAATCTGGGGATTGCCGCCTGAAAGCAAAACAACGTATTCTGGTGCCGACGTGGCACCTTCTACGGGTTCCGTTGCGCGCGCCGGTCGTGTTTTTGGTTTGGGTGCCACGGTTGCGGATTTTCCAGAATTGGCCATGACTGCACTCCGGTCGTATCAATAAAGTAAAAAGTAAACGGGGCAACATCGGCTGCATTGGCGTAGCGCAACGCAGACGTCCACGTTCCGCTCTGTTTATTGTTTTTTCATGCTTGGTTGTATGCGCGCCTGAAGCGACGCCATTGCAGACGCAATTGAGGCAGGCACGGGTCAGGTCAATCTGATTCGTGCTCGCGGCTTGTCACCACAGGTCTGCCACAATCTTAGCATCTACTGCTTATAACGCAAAATATGCCGTCTGAACAACAGAATCAGAACCCCCAGCCAGACCCGGCGCCAAGCAGAGTGGCAATACCCAGCACCAGGAAAATACAGGCTGCGATCGTGTGTACCAGCTTCATGGATACGCGCTGACCCAGCTGTTTGCCCAGGATGACCGCAGGGACGTCTGCAATCATCATGCCCAGGGTTGTGCCGATGACCACTTCAATCGGAAAGGCGCTTTTGGCCGCCAGTGCGACGGTGGCCAATTGTGTTTTATCGCCCATTTCGGCCAGGAAAAAGGTCACCAGGGTTGCGCCAAAGACGCCGAATTTTTTGCCTAACGGCGCTTCATCTTCATCTATTTTATCGGGGATCATTGTCCATGCAGCCATGGCAATAAAAGAAATGCCCAGTATCCAGCGCAGTGCTTGCGGGCTGATGGCGGTGGTAATCCAGGCGCCCACTGCACCGGCAAGTGCGTGGTTGACGATAGTGGCACACAGGATGCCTAGAATAATGGGGATGGGTTTTTTGAATCGGGTTGCCAGGATGAAGGCAAGCAATTGCGTTTTATCGCCGATTTCGGCCAGCGTAACTACACCGGTGGAAAGCAGAAGGGTTTGCATGAATCAATACCGCGACCGGACAATAGACGAATGATCACTTTTTTCTCCGGCCAGAACGGAAAAAAGTGATCAAAGGTCTTGCCAGGCGATATCGCTGTCTACGCCATGATGCAAGCATCAAGTATGTTGACGTAAACCTCAGGAAAATGAGCGGCTACTCCCCAGTGATGGCTAGATTATATCGGACCTTGCGCCGCGATCGGGATAAACCATAGAAAGTGTGCGGAAATGGGAAATGCGAATAATTATCATTAGCTAATTGGCGAAACTGGCAGTGGGTGCTGCGCGCGTCGTTTGTCGACCAGACGCCCGTACACATACCCACCGCGCCGCAGCTTACCTGTTGGGCGAGCTGCGGCGGCGGTTTGTTTAAATCATCTCGCCGTCGTTTTTGCTGGCATCTCGCAAATCGCGTACCAGTGCAACAATCAGCACCAGTAGAACGGCAGCCGAAATAACCGGCCAGATAAGGATATATGCGGTAAGTAATATTTCATTCATAATTTTCTCTCTTTCAGGCACGTGCCGGCGCGACATCGCCGTCTACGTCTGTTGATGTTTCTTTGTCGGTATCAGCGCTTTTCTGGAATGACGTAACGCGTTCGGCAAGCAGGGCGAAATCGAAGCGTTCACTGTTATTCCAGCTCATGGCGATGCATACCACTGCACTAATGCCATAAGAGGTCAGCGAGCTGAGCAGTACCGGGTAGTCTCGCAGGAAGCCCACTGCATTGGGAACGGCGATGATCACCGCCGCTATGGCAACAAAAATGGCGATCTTGCGATTGAAAAACGCAAATGTCATCAGGCCCAGGACAACACCCAGTCCTACCGAGGCAAATAACTCAAAGAATATGGCGACGATGCCTTCCAAAGGAAGCAGCTCGAATCGTGCTACAGCAAACAGGGTAACGGCGCATATTACGGATGTAGTGAATGCCTTGTTGGTTACCTTGTCCCAGTAAAAACTCACGATCACTGGAAATACGATGGCTCCCCACAGGGCGCCGACAAAGACCAGCATAACCAGAATATCAAGACGCAGGCTGGCAAACACCACGCCGATCATGGTGGCAACGATCATGGTCGCCCGGCCCCACCACAGCATCCGCTTCGGATCCGGCGTTCCGCGTGCCATGTTTTTGCCGTAGATATCGGTCATCATAATGGACGACAGGGCAGACAGATCAGAGTCTGCGGTCGAAGACAAGGAGCCAACCACCAGAATAAAAAACAGCGCAATGCCAAATGGGGGCAGGTAGGTGGAGGCCATTTGTGGAATGATATTGTTCATATCCCCATCTGCCGGCGTCAGGCCTACGAACAGCGCAAGCATACCCAGCATGCCCAGCCCGATGACCACTGCACCGTAGCCGATCGTGGCAGTCAGGAAGGTGGACTTGATCAAATCTTCACGAACAGCAAACAGGCGTTGCGCGATTGTCTGGTTGCCAATGGCATAGGCAAGCACAGCCACGAAATAAGGTGCTCCCTGTTCCAGAATCGCTTTGGTTGAAAAGAAATTGGATTGTTCCGCAGACAGGTTGCCCCAATTGGCCACGAGCATGTCGGTGCCGCCGGCGTTAAAGAATATCAATGGAATGATAACGATAGCTGCCAGAATCATTGCCACCAGTTGGGCAAAATCGGTCATGACCGAGGCCCTGAATCCGGACCATAGCGTATAAGACAATACGCCCAGCCCAGCAATGAGTACGCCCTGGATAAAGGACAGTGGACTGAGCACGGAAACCAGTGCGCCTGCAGCGGTAAAGTTCACCATCAGGCTGATACAGCTGCCCAGCAGATTGGAAACGGCCATGATCAACTGGCTGGATGTTCCATGGCGTGCGTGCATGACTTCAGCCAGGGTGTGTGCTTTGGGGGCCAGGGCGCGGAAGCGACGTCCATAGGGGTAGATGAACAGAATCATCAACGCTCCCCAGAAGCCATAATGCAGTGGTCCGGACAGGCCATATTGGTAGCCCGAGGTTGCACTTGCATAAAAAGAGGCGGCCCAGATCCAGGTGGCAATCATACTGGCGGCCGACAGGCCAAAGCCCACTGCATTGTTCGATACCATGTAGCTGTCGACGTTTTCTTTTTTCTTGCCGATCATGAGCGACATCAGAAAGGTCAGGCCATAAAATCCGGCCAGCAAAAGCAATGCGGTGGTGCCAGACAGTTGGTAAAAGGCGGTTTGTTCTTGCATATACGTTCTATCGTCCTGGTTAAGGCTGCGCAATGACATGGACGCAGCCGTCCCCTGGTCCGAAGTTCGCGCATCCGGACGCAAGGGCTAAAAGAAACACAAATAAGGTGCCTCTGTTGAATCGAGCGCACGTGACCACAATTGCAATCGCTGGTGGATTGGATAGACATCGGAATGCCATTGACAATGCGTTTGCTGCGGGCTGCGTTAGCCGATAGCGTTGCCTGTCAGGTCGACCTTGCGATTGTCGTGGTCAGCCCTGGCCAGTTGGACAGGGCATGCGCTGGCGGTCATATGGACCAGCCGGGTTGTTCCGCAGTCAGAGACTGGGCGTGTTGTTCGGCAAATGCCGGGCTGCGAAGCAGCCTGAAGACGGGAAAGTTTCCCCTGGAATAAACCTTATGGGTCTGTTTCTGCAGCAACAAGCCGTGTGTGGCTTCGGCATGGTTCTAATACCTGCTGTTGCATATACGCAGACAATTACAGTCAAGTTTTATTATGTCAACTGTAATACAGTGGGTAGTGTATAGGAATTGCGTCCACAAGTCCAGCGCGGGGATATGGATCATCTGGATGACTGGGTTTGGGTATATCAGGACGACGTAGAATAGAACTTTGCACAAACCAATGTGTATGCACGCAAGCGAGAGTCACCCGGCCCAATGATTTTTATCATATGCGAGAATAGCTCATGCATAAAGTTACGGTGGTTACTCATGATTAAACTTTCAATCAAACAGTTAACGGCTATTCGCGAATTGGCTTCTGCACGCAGTTTTACAGTGGCGGCTACAAATCTTCACACTACACAGTCCAATCTGAGCATGACGATTCGAGAGGCGGAAGAAATCGTAGGCTTGAGATTATTCGACCGAACAACTAAATTTGTTACCCCAACAGCAGCCGGCGAGTCTTTCTCAGTCTCAATCGGAAGGCTGCTTGATGATTTGGACTTGCACATTACTAATTTGCAGTCGCTAGGCGAGCTGTCTAATGGCACTTTGTCGATAGGGGTCACTCCCTTGCTGGGCAGTACGCTGGTTGCAGAAGCGATTGCAAAATTTAGTGAACTTTACCCAGGTATTGTTATCCGTATGGAGGATGCGCCCACTCAAACCCTGGTGACACTTCTGATGAGGCGTGAGATTGATCTGGCGATAGGCACGTTCGAGGGAAGGGCGGTCGAAATTCAAATGCAACCGCTATTTGATGATCGTCTGGTCGCACTTTCTCATCCTTCTGTTGGATTAGCGGAGACGGTGAGGTGGTCTGACTTATCGAATAGAAAAATAATAGGAATTGACCAAGGCAGCAGTGTCGGAAAGATGATAGAACATGCGTTTTTGAGTGCAACAAAGCGTGTCGTTCGACCAACGATTGCTTCCCATCATTGGCAGACTGTCATGGCGCTCACGTCTTATGCTAAGGGTGTCTGTATTGTGCCTAGTTATGCTTGCATATCCGAATTCACCAAAATGCTCGTGCGCTCGGAGTTGATCGAACCGAAGATGTCTCGCACAATCAGTTTCGCCTCTATTAAAGGCAGGAGTCTATCTCCAGCAGCAGAAGCCTTCATGAATACATTGATTTGCATGCAAAAATAATAAAAATTAAGTTATCAAAAAAACTGATATAAAAATCAGATAATTCAATTTTACTCATTAGAAAGAGTTTCGTAGACTAGCCCGTACCGTATCGCCACGGTTTGCAAGGCGTGAACATATATAAACCCATTTTCAATATTCTTTCTAATTTTAAAATTTATGGACTCAAAGGATAAACCTTTATCCCAATTCACTGTTTTGGATCTTACAGTCGCTCGAGCTGGTCCTGTAGCCGTTCGGTTATTGGCCGATTGGGGGGCAAAGGTTATCCGAATTGAGCCACCTGTGCGCCGAGATCGAGGTTCCATCATCGGTAAAAATCGTGGTTCGGATAGCCAGAACCTGCATAGAAACAAAAGAAGCATCTGTCTTGATCTAAAAAGCCTAGAAGGCAGGGAGATTCTATACACCTTTGTCAAACAGGCCGATGTCGTTGTTGAGAATTTCCGAGCTGAGGTCAAGGAGCGATTAGGCATTAGCTATGAACAACTTAAACAGGTCAATGACAAGATCATTCTGGCCAGCATTTCCGGATTCGGTCAGGACGGTCCTTATAAAGACAGGCCAGGTTTAGATCAGATATTGCAGGGCATGAGCGGGTTGATGTCGGTCACGGGAAATCTCGAATCAGGTCCAACCAGAACAGGCATTGCAATTTCTGATACAACCTCAGGCATGTTTCTGGGTCAAGGCATTCTATTGGCCCTATTACATAGAGAAATAACAGGCCAGGGGCAGTGGGTGCATACCTCATTGCTGGAGGGCATGTTGAGCAAACTGGATTTCCAGGGATCCAGGTATACCGTCAACAAGGAAATACCAGTCCCAACAGGAAACTTTCATCCAACGCTGTCACCCATGGGAACCTTCCATACCAGAGATGGCCTAGTGAACATTGCCGCAAGCACCGACAGAATGTTTGTCACGCTTTGTGAAAAGCTTGGCTGTCCTGAGAGCTCAAAAGATGACAGATTTACAAGTCCTGAAAAGCGGAGAAAAAACAGGCAAGCGCTGGATGCAATCATCGAAAAAAATACTAAAAGAATTTCCAGCACAGAATTGATTGAGTCATTGAATCCGGCAGGGATTCCGTGTGGCCCCATATATAACATTGGGCAAGCATTTGAAGATCCGCAAGCCAAACATTTAAAGATGGTCATTCCTGCTTCACATCCAGTATTAGGAAATATAGATCTGGTTCGTTCACCTATCAATTTGTCTGCTTTTCCGCATGACGATCACTTTCATCATGCAGGCCCAGATAACGGCGAGCACACGACTGAAATCATGAGTGAGATGGGCTATGACGCCAAAGAAATTGTTGCGCTGAAAAATAACGGAGTTATCCAATGACAAACACGGGAATCACCCGGCCGAAACTAGAGATAAACGGTCATCTGGCCATTATCACGCTCAATAAGGCACATAAGGCCAATAGCCTGGACTCCAATGATTTATTGGAACTATCCAGACATATAGAGACCATTAACCAACAAGATGACGTATTGGTTTTGCAGGTTAGAAGTACCGGTAAATATTTTTGCAGCGGCTATGATTTACGTGGATTTGGCGAAAGAAAACATTCTTTTGAAGATGTTACAAACATGCTGGAAGACGCAAGGCCCGTCACAATCGCTGTCCTTAACGGCGGTGTATATGGTGGGGGAACCGACCTTGCATTGTCTTGTGATTTCAGAATTGGCAATCCATCCGTAAATATGTTCATGCCTGCAGCAAGACTCGGCCTGCATTTTTATGAACGTGGTCTTAAGCGTTATGTGACTCGATTAGGACTAAATGCTGCAAAAAGACTGTTTCTTACTGCAGAGAAAATAGACGCAGAGCAAATGTTGAATATTGGGTATCTGACACATTTGGTCAACATAGACCAGCAGGAAAAAGTGGTAGGAGAACTCAGCTATCGACTGAATCAGATGGCCCCATTGGCTTTACTTGGAATGAAAAAACACCTCAATACAATTGCCCGTGGTTGTCTTGATTTGGATGAGCTAAAGAATGACATTTCTATTGCAGCCAAATCAGAAGATATCAAAGAAGGCGCGTTGGCTTGGGCCGAAAAAAGACAGCCTGTATTCAAAGGCAAATAAGTTTCATACCTGGAGGAAAAATGAAGACAGAATCAATGCTTAAATTAGTTTTAGCAGCATTACCCCTATTGGCCGTCTCAACGGCATTTGCAGAGTACCCAGACAAGCCAATTACATTGCTTGTCGGTTATCCGCCAGGCGGGGCTGCAGATCTGACAGCCCGATTGTTTGCCGACCAATTAAGTCAACAGCTAAAACAAACTGTTGTTGTGGAAAATAAGCCTGGTGCAGGTGGGACAATTTCCACTTCGAACTTGGCGCGTGCCAAATCGGACGGCTATACCCTTGGCATTGGCACTGCAAATTCGTTTGGGGTCGACCAGTTTTTATACAGGGTTAAATATACGCCAGAGGATTTCACGCCGATCAGTCAACTTGTTTCCTCTCCGCTGATACTTGCTGTCAATAAAGATATCCCCGCCAATACTGTGGGGGAACTCAAGGATCTGATCAAAAAAAATCCAAATGATTTTAATTATTCATCTTCCGGGATTGGCGGATCTCCTCATATTGCAGGTCTCATGTTTGAAAAAGCGGTGGGGGAAGATATTCTTCATGTGCCATTTAAAGGCGGTTCCGATTCGATGACGGCCATTGTGTCGGGCCAAGTCAAGTATTCCTTTGGCACAGCTGCATCTGTGCTGCCTTTAGGCAAGGCCGGCAGATATAAGATGATGGGGGTAACTTCACCTGAAAAATCACCGATTGCCCCAGATTTGCCTTCATTAAATGAATCTGGCATGCCAGGATTTACCTATCAAATCTGGTTTGGACTTCTGGCGCCCAAAGGACTGCCTGAAGATATTGCAGACAAGCTATTTAATGCAACTCAAAAGGCCTTAAGCAATAAGCAGATGCAGAACAAACTTTTAATTGAAGGCAATATTGTGAAAGCTTCCGCTTCTCGGCGGCAGTTCAAGGAGTTTGCAATGGAAAAGGGCAATGAATCACTTGACCGGCTTAAGGCTTCCGGGATTCAGATTAAATAATCGTGTTCAGTTTTGCTATTGCTGGATTGATGCAGTAGAAAAGCGCCGTTGGCCGCCGCACGTGGCCTCGCGGTTGGCGTTTTTGTCTGGCGTTCCTGCTTTTCCGAGGCGTAAGGTCAACGCATTTGTCTGCAATTAACCCTTGAGTAAAAAATAATTAAATAAGAATCATTCTCAATTTTATGTCATAATGGCGCTCTGTTATTAACCTTCGGGTATTGCGCCCATTGCACCTATGAAACCAGGCCTTGAAAGCGCTGTCGACATCGTCAATCCGCATGTGCGACGTCCGGCTGCGGGCAGGCGGCCCTGGCGGGCGCTTGGCATGGTGCGACGGCTCGACTTTAACACCCCGGGTTACCGATTTGAATCCGATCCGGTGGCTGCCAATGAACCCGTCCTGGAGGGGCGGCTGCGAACGGTGCAATTGCAACCGGGCTTGTCCATGCACGGCACCGAAGTGATCGATCTACATAATATGGTTTCACGGGTGAACATCAAGGCCGGCTTGCGAGTGGTGCTCGCGTTGGCTGGCGTGATAGACGTGCGCATCGGAGGACAGCGGGTGCATCTGCGCGCAGATGATCCCGCTCATGCTGCCAGCGCCGCCATTATCAGCATGCCCGACGACGCCCTGTTTGAGCGGCAGTGGCAGCGGGGCAAATGGGAACGCAAACTTGCCCTGCATGTCACGCCCGAGTGGCTGCAAAGTCACGGCTGGCTGCGCACAAAAGACCAATTGCCCGATATTGCCGGGCGAGCGCCAACTGCGCAAGAGCGCCCCACATGCCTGAATTTTCCCGATACGCTCTGCATCAAAGTCTGGCAACCTTCGCCGCACGCGCTGGCGCTG
>Ga0308157_10004013_pt1 | contig 20201 bp, 19 predicted proteins | sample PhyBR1_FD_201035 | JGI IMG/M metagenome (GOLD analysis project Ga0308157, IMG submission 201035) | Phyllosphere microbial communities from UC Gill Tract Community Farm, Albany, California, United States - DLSLB.R1 | ecosystem: Host-associated > Plants > Phyllosphere > Unclassified | place: USA...
CGGCATCGACGCGGCGGCGATGTCGTCGAAGGGCAGGTCGGCGATGCCGATCACGGCCTGGCGCACCAGCGCGTGGCAGCGTTCCATGACGTTGCGCAGCTCGCGCACGTTGCCCGGCCAGTCGTGCCGCTCGAGCCGCCGCAGCGCCGCCTCCGAGAGCGACTTCGGCGCGCCCGGCGCCGCCGCGCGGCGCAGGAAGTGCGTGGCCAGCGCCACGATGTCGTCGCGCCGTTCGCGCAGCGGCGGCACCCGGATCGACAGCACGTCGAGCCGGTAGAACAGGTCCTGGCGGAAGCGTCCCTCGCGCACGGCGACGGCCAGGTCGCGGTGCGTGGCCGCGACCACCCGGACGTCGACCTTCACGGTGCGATGGCTGCCCAGCGGCGTCACCTCGCCTTCCTGCAACGCGCGCAGGATCTTGGCCTGCACGTCCAGCGCCATGTCGCCGATCTCGTCGAGCAGCAGCACGCCGCCATCGGCGGCGCGGAAGCAGCCGTCGCGCTCGCCGGTGGCGCCGGTGAAGGCGCCGCGCACGTGGCCGAACAGCTCGCTCTCCAGCAGTTCCCGGGGGATGGCCGAGCAGTTGATCGCCACGAAGGGCGCGCCGGCGCGCTCCGAATGGCGATGCAGGGCGCGCGCCACCATCTCCTTGCCGGTGCCGGTCTCGCCCAGCACCAGCACCGGCGCCGTGCTGGCCGCGGCCAGGCCGATGCGCTTGTGGACCTCGCGCATCGCCGCGCTCGGGCCGATCAGCTCGTCGGGCGCGGCATCGGCCTCGGCGCCATCGGCGCGTCCCTCCGGCGCGTCGGCCACGCCGGTCTCCACGCGCAGGGCGCGCGCCAGCACCTCGATCACGGCATCGCGGCGGATCGGCTTGGCCAGGTGGTCGAAGGCGCCCAGGCGCATCGCCTCGATGGTGTTGCCACCGCTCGCATAGGCCGTCAGCACGATCACCGGCGGCAGGCGCGCCAGCGTGGAGCGCAGCGCCGACAGCGTCTGCAGGCCGTCCAGCCCGGGCATGCGGTGGTCGAGGAAGATGGCGTCGAAGCGCGCGCCGCCGCCGCGCAGCAGGTCCAGCGCGGCCTGGCCGCCGGCGGCCTCGACCGTGGCGTGGCCCAGGCCCTGCAGGGTCTCGGCCAGGGTCTCGCGGAAGGCGGTGTCGTCGTCGACGATCAGCAGGCGCGCCATGGCAGCTCCAGTTCGAATCGGGTGCCGCGCTCGAGCGCGACGTGGCGCAGGTCGCCGCCATGGGCCAGCGCGACCTCGCGCGCCAGCGCCAGGCCCAGGCCGGTGCCATCGGCGCGGCCGGTGGCGAAGGGCTCGAACAGCCGCGCGCGCATCGCCTCGTCCACGCCGGCGCCGGTGTCGTCGACACGCAGCCGCAGCGGCCCCGACGGGCGCCGCGCCGCGCCGTCGGCATCGGCGGCGGGAGTGGTGGCGGTCGCATCGGCGTCGCGCAGCGCGGCCAGCGTGACGCGGCCGCCGCGCGGCGTGTGGCGCACCGCGTTGTCCAGCAGGTTGTCGATGGCGCGCGCGACGTGCACCGGATCGAACGGCGCCGAGGCCGGGCCGTCGTGGCGCACCGCGAGCTCGACGCCGGCCTCGGCCGCGCGGATCGCGATCGTCGCCATCCGCTCGTCGAGCCAGGCCGGCAGGGCGACCTCGCGCGGCGCCAGCACCAGCGGCTGCACCAGGCCCAGCAGGCTCTGCACCAGGCCTTCGAGGCGGTCGATCTGGCCGACGATGGCGCGCAGCGCATCGGGCTGGCGCGCCGACGGGCCGGCCAGGGCGTTCTCGGCCTTCAGCCGCATGGCGGCGATCGGATTGCGGATCTCGTGGGCGATGCCGCCGGTCATGCGCCCGAGCGCGGCCAGGCGCTGGTCGCGGCTGCGCTGGCGGGCCGCCTCGCGCAAGGTCGCGCGCGCCTCCTCGAAGCGCAGGCGATAGCGGTTGAAGCCGTCGACGATGCGGTCGAGTTCGCGCACGCCGGTCGCCTCCAGCACCGGCACCACGTCGCCCTCGGCCTGGGCCAGGCGCGCCTCGAGCCGCTGCACGTGGCGCAATCCGCGCCGCAGGATCAGGCCCAGCCAGAGGCCCGAGGCGACCACCGCCACCATCAGCGCGACCACGCCGGCGCGCACGCTGCCCTGCGCGTCGAGCGCACCGGCATGGATGCGCGTCATGGTCCAGGCGGCCAGGTCTGCGCCCGGCGCGGCCAGCGGGCAGGCGGCGACGATCAGGGCCTCGCGGCTGCCGCGCACCACGTCGCTGCGCGTCTGCTGCGTGCGCGCGGCCTGCCGGGCGGTCTCGACGATCAGTGGCTGCTCGGCCGCCGGGATGTCGAGCTTGACGCCGCCGCCCTCGTAGGTCGGATAGGCATAGGCCAGCATGCCGGCATCGGCGCGCCAGACGCCGCCCTCGACCTGCGGCGCCTCCAGCAGCACCAGCTGCAGCAGCACCTGCAGCAGGTCCAGGCGCGGCTGGGCCGGCGTCTCGGCCGGCAGCGAGCGCACATAGCGCGTGGCGATGTCGCGGCAGGCGCGCTCGGCCGTCGCGCGTCCGCCGTCGATCTGCACGCCGACGCTGCTGCGATAGAGCGTGATCATGACGATGGCCAGCGCCACGCAGACGCCCAGCAGGAGCAGCCAGAAGAAGACCAGTTGGCCGCGCAGGGATCTCATGGGACAGGGGGCCGGTGAGGCTTTCTTGTAGGTGTTGTCGTGCCATCGCGGCGCGGCGCGAGGCCGCTGGCCGGGGGAGGCGGACGATAGCCGAAGCCGCCGGGGCCGGGTCGTCAGCCGCCACCCCGGCGGCGCCGCCGAACTCCGGCGGTGCCGGCGCCGGCCGGCAGCCCGACCGCCGGGCACCGCCGGCCCCGGGTCCGGTCGGCCTGCGTCGGCCGGAAGGTGGGCGCCTGCTTACGGCGTTTCCGGACAAGGTTGGTTACATTCGTCCCCTATCATCCGATCACGATGCAGCGGTCCTTTTCCATGACTTCCACACCCGGTCCGGCCGCCCGCGCGGCATCGCCGGCGGGCCCGGACCCGGCGATCGGCGGAAGCATCCAGGAACTGCTGGAGGACCAGCGCCGCGCGCTGGCCCGCGAGATCCACGACGACATCGGCAGCGCCCTCGGCGCCGCGCACTTCGACCTGTCCTGGGTGGCGCGCCATCCCGGCCATGCGCAGACGGCGGCGCATGTCGCCTCGGCCCACGAGGCGCTGCGCCAGGCGATGGCCGCGACCCAGCGCGTGGTGCGCGACCTGTATCCGCCCGAACCCTCGGAGGACCTGGCGATGGCGCTGCGCGCATTGACGCGCGACTTCGGTCGGCGCCATGGCCTGCCGGTCGCCTTCGACGTGGCGCCGGGATTCGGCCACGGGCTGACCGCGTCCTCGCGGCTGGCGGCCTACCGGACCGTGCAGGAAGCGCTCGCCAATGTCGGGCGTCATGCGCCGGGCAGCGCCGTGGGCGTGCGCGCCGGCATGGAGGGCGCGTCGGCCTGGCTGGAAGTGCGCGACGACGGCCCGGGCTTCGACATCGGCCGGCCTCGGCCGCGCCGCGCATCGGACGATCCCCGGGGCGCCGGCGGCTTCGGCCTGCGCGGGCTGGCCGAGCGCGCCCGCGAGGCCGGCGCCGGCCTCGCCATCGACAGCCGGCCCGGCCATGGCACGACGGTGCGCCTGGTGCTGCCGGTGCCGTCGAGCGGCGCCGTGATGGAGGATGGGGGCGGGGGCGCGACCACTGCGGAGACCGGCTTCGACGACGAGAACGATGACGATGACGCGCAAGACGTGGATGGGAGATCCGGATGATCGATGTCGTGATTTGTGACGACCACGCGCTGGTGCGACGCGGCATCCGCCAGACCCTGCAGGAAGCGGTGGACCTGCGGGTGACGGGCGAGGCGGCGAGCTATGCCGAGGTGCGGGAGCTGCTGCGCCACGTGCACTGCGACGTGCTGCTGCTCGACCTGGCCCTGCCCGGACGCGGCGGGCTGGAAGTGCTGTCGGCGCTGGCCGATGCCGAATCGACCGTGCGGGTGCTGGTGGTGTCGATGTTCCCGGAGGAGCAGTACGCCATCCGCTGCCTGAAGGCCGGCGCGCAGGGCTATGTGAGCAAGAGCGGCGATCCGGCCGAACTGGTGACGGCCACGCGCATGGTGGCGCAGGGCCGCAAGTACGTCACGCCCGAGATGGCGCAGATGCTGGCCGAGACGGTCTCGCGCCCGGCGCAGGAGAGCACCTCGGCGCACTCGGTGCTGTCCGACCGCGAATTGCAGACGCTGACCATGATCGCCTCGGGCAAGCGCCTGTCGGACATCGCCGAGGAACTCAAGCTGAGCCCCAAGACCGTCAGCGTCTATCGCTCGCGCGTGCTGGAGAAGCTGAACCTGCCCAACAACGCGGCCGTGACGGTCTACGCCATCCGCAACCAGCTGGTCTGAGGTCCTCGGCGCCCCGCACCGGATGCCATACTGAGGACGCCCGCGACGTCGCGGGCCTGACAACCCCCCTTCGGATGGAGACTCACAAGCATGTTCAATCACGTCATGGTCGGCTCGAACGACATCGAACGGTCCCAGCGCTTCTACGACGCCGTGCTGGGCGTGCTCGGTGCCGGCGCGGCGGTCCGCAACACGTCGGCATCCGGCCACGTCAGGTTGTTCTGGCGGCATGCCGGCAACACCTTCAGCGTCAGCCAGCCCATCGACGGCCAGCCGGCGACCCCGGCCAACGGCGGCACCATCGGCTTCAAGTGCGATTCGCCCGAGCAGCTGCAGCGCTTCCACGACACCGCCATCGCCCATGGCGGCACCTCGATCGAGCAGCCCCCGGGCCCGCGCGACGGCGGCATGGGCCCGATGCACCTGGGCTACGTGCGCGACCCCGACGGCAACAAGCTCTGCGCGATCTTCCGCTGAGCGCGGACTCCCCGCCTGGCGCCGGCCGAGAGGCCGGTCCGGTGGCCGGCGCCGAGGGCGGCCCGGCATCGAATTAGAATTTCCACTTCCAGCCACATCGCGTTCCGGTCGTCCGACCGGCCTGGTTCTTCCACGGTGCAGCCAGCCTTCCCCAGCCGCTGGTTCGCCTTCCTCGCGCGCGATGCGACATCGCGCTTCGCGTGAACGTCTCCGAGTCCAGCGGCATGAACCCCGCCGCCCAGGACCCGTTGCATGACGACACGCTTTCGCTCTTCCTCCGTTTCTTCCTTCGCCTCTTCCTCCGTCTTTTCTCCTGTCCCGCGCTCCCGCCACCGTGCCGCCGCCCCGCGCGCCGGCCATGCGTTCCGCCTCGGCGCGCTGAGCCTGGCATTGACCGCCATCGGCATCCCGGCCCGGGCGCAGGAGGGCGCCGGTGGCTCCGCTGCAGCGGCGGCGGCGACCCCCGCCGCCGAGCTGTCCTCGGTCACCGTGAGCAGCCAGCGCGAGCTCGGCGCGACCACGACCCGCCTGCCGCTCACCCCGCGAGAGACGCCGCAGTCGGTCAGCACCATCGAGCGCGCGGAGATCGAGCAGCGCTCCCTCACCAGCATCGATGCCGTGCTGCGCGGCGCCACCGGCATCCACGCCAGCTTCTTCGACACCCAGCGCCCGCTCTACTACGCGCGCGGCTTCCAGATCACCGACTTCCAGATCGACGGCCTGCCCACGTACAGCGCCAACACCAACCAGGAATTCGACACCGCCCTGTACGAGCGCATCGACATCGTGCGCGGCGCCAACGGCATCCTGACCGGCGTCGGCACGCCCTCGGCCACCATCAACCTGATCCGCAAGCGGCCCCGGCGCGAGTTCGGCGGTTCGGTGGCGCTGAGCGCGGGTTCGTGGGACTTCTATCGCGGCGAGCTCGACCTCAACGTGCCGCTCAACGCCGACGGCAGCGTGCGCAGCCGCTTCGTGGTGGCGCCGCAGAAGCGCCACAGCTTCCGCGACCGCTACCAGGAGGACAAGTACGCGCTGCTGGGCGTGGTCGAGGCCGACCTCGGCCGCGACACGGTCGTCTCGCTGGGCTACCAGCGCCAGGACAACGATCCCGTCGCCGGCCTGTGGGGCACGATCCCGCGCTTCACCGCCGATGGCGGCCTGGCCAGGTTGCCCCGCTCGAGCAACTTCTCGCCGTCGTGGACGCGCTGGCAGCGCGAGTCCGGCACGGTGTTCGCCACCATCGACCACCAGCTCGACGACGACTGGTCGCTCAAGGCCGCCTACAACCACACCGAGGGCGAGAACTTCAGCCTGCGCACCTATGCCTATGGCGCGACCACGGCCAGGGCGCCCTTCATCGACCGGGCGACCGGCGCCGGCGTGCGCCTCTATGGCGCGGTCGGCGGCGGCGCCGAGACGCAGGACACGCTCGACACCTACCTGACGGGCAAGTTCAGCCTCGGCGGCCGGCGCCACGACCTGACCCTGGGCCTGAGCAGCCTGCGCACGGACACGCGCACCGACGGCTATTCCAGCATCACCGCCGGCGCGAACGCCTGGAGCTACACCATCCCCGATGTCTACACCTGGGATGGCACGGCACCGGAGCCGGTCTACCGCCAGACCGGCGCGCGCACCGAGCAGCGCACGCGCCAGGACGGCTTCTATGCCTCGGCCCGCTGGCGCCTGAGCGACGAGCTGGCGCTGCTGACCGGCGCGCGCCTGACCCACTGGCGGCGCCAGACCGACAACTTCGACACCGCCGGCGCCTACACCGGCACGACCGCGCGGCAGTCGGTGCGGCGCGAGACCTCGCCCTTCCTCGGCCTGGTCTACGACCTGACGCCGGAGGTGGCGGCCTATGCGAGCCACACCGGCATCTTCAATCCGCAGAACTATCGCGACCGCGACAACCAGCCGCTCGACCCGGTGCAGGGCACCAGCAACGAGATCGGCGTGAAGGGCGAGTGGCTCGACCGCGGCCTGTCCGCCTCCTTCGCCGTCTTCGAGGTCAAGCAGGACAACTATGGCGTGCGCGACAGCTCGCAGCCCGCGGGCAGCCTGCCCGATGGCGGCTCGGCCTACGTCGGCGTCTCCGGCACGCGCAGCACCGGCTGGGAACTGGACGCGGCGGCGCGGCTGTCCGCGGGCTGGCGCGCCACGGCTGGCGTGACGCGCGTGAACACGCAGCGCAACGCGGCCGACCTGACCTATGCCAACCTGCCCGAGTGGCTGGTGAAGGTGGGCACGCAGTACCGTTTCAGCGGCGCGCTGCAGCCGCTGGAGATCGGCGCGCAATGGCTCTGGCAGGGGCGCATGGACGCGGTCAACGTGCCCAGCCCGGCCGGGCCGGCCACCGTCACGCAGTCGCCCTTCGGATTGCTCAACCTCAACGCGAGCTGGCGCTTCGGCGAGCGCACGACCCTGAGCCTGGCGGTCTTCAACGCCGCCGACAAGCGCTACTGGGCGACGCTGGACTATCCCAACTATGGCGACAAGCGCTTCGTCAGCATGACGCTGCGGACCCGCTTCTGAGACTTCAGCGCCCGCCCATGAACAGCGACAGCATCCGCTCCATCAGCGCCAGCAGCGGCCGCTCCATCATCGGCAGCACCAGGGCGATGCCGGCCAGGCCGGTGGTCAGGGTCACCGGGAAGCCGATGGCGTAGATGTTCATCTGCGGCGCGACGCGCGAGATCACGCCCAGCACCAGGTTGACGAACAGCAGCAGGCCGATCATCGGCAGCGCGATCCACAAGGCGCTGGCGAACAGCTCGGCGCCCAGCTCGTGCATGCGCAGGCGCGCCAGGGCCTGCAGGATGCTGCCGTCGACCGGAAAGGTGTCGAAGCTGCGCACCACCGCCATCAGCACCGTCAGGTGGCCGTTGACGGCGATGAACAGCAGCACCGCGATGTTGCCGAAGAAGCGCGACACGGCGCTGACCTGGGCGTTGCTCATGGGATCGAAGAAGGCGGCGAAGTTCAGGCCCATCTGCAGGCCGACGAGTTCGCCGGCGAGCTCGATGGTGGCGAAGATCAGCCGCACCGCGAAGCCGATCGTCATGCCGATGCCGACCTGCTGCACCAGGGTGCCGATGCCCGCGACGTCGTTCAATCCGATGGCCGGCTGCGGCCCGAGCGTCGCCTGAGCGCACAGCGCCACCACGAAGGCCAGCCCGACGCGGGCGCGCACCGGGAAGGCCCGCGAGGAGAAGATCGGCGCCGTCGTGAACAGGCCGAGCACGCGCAGGAAGGGCCACAGCACCGGACTGATCCAGGCCATCAGCTGGGCCTCGGTGAAGGTCAGCACGCCGATGGCCCCGCGCTCACAGCACCATCTGCGGGATCGACTCGATGACGCGGCGGATGTAGTCGACCAGGGTCGCCAGCATCCACGGCCCGGCGATCACCAGCACGGCGACGGCGGCGATCAGCTTGGGCACGAAGGCCAGCGTCTGCTCGTTGATCTGCGTCACGGCCTGGAAGATGCTCACCACCAGGCCGACCGCCAGCACCGTCAGCAGCACCGGCATCGACACCGTCAGCAGCAGCGCCAGGGCGTCGCCGCCCATCGTGACCACGGTCTCGGCGTTCATCGGGCGAAGCTCGCGGCGAGCGAGCCGATCAGCAGGTTCCAGCCATCGGCCAGCACGAACAGCATCAGCTTGAAGGGCAGGGCCACCAGCACCGGCGACAGCATCATCATGCCCAGCGACATCAGCACGCTGGAGACCACGATGTCGATCACCAGGAAGGGGATGAAGATCATGAAGCCGATCTGGAACGCCGTCTTCAGCTCGCTGGTGGCGAAGGCCGGGATCAGCACGCGCATCGGCGCGGTCTGCGCCGTGGCGTTGGCCGGCAGCTGGGCCAGGCGGGCGAACAGGGCGAAGTCGGACTGGCGGGTCTGCTTGAGCATGAAGTCGCGCATCGGCGCCTCGGCCTTGGCCACGGCGGCCTCGAAGTTCAGGGTGTTCTCGGTGTAGGGCTTGTAGGCCTCGTTGTAGACGCGGTCGAGCGTCGGTCCCATGACGAAGAAGGTCAGGAACAGCGACAGCCCGATCACCACCTGGTTGGGCGGCGCCGACTGCGTGCCCAGAGCCTGGCGCATCAGCGACAGCACGATCACGATGCGGGTGAAGCCCGTCATCATCAGCACGATGGCCGGCAGGAACGACAGCGCCGTGAAGAACAGCAGCGTCTGCACCGGCACCGAGAAGCTGGTGCCGCCGGCGCCCTGGCCGACCAGCAGTGGCAGCTGGCTGCCGATGTCCGGCGTCTGCGCCCGCGCCGACGGCACCAGCGCCAGCAGGGCGAGCAGGGCCACGACGCCAGCACCGGCGAAGGACGAGACGCGCGAGCGCGCCGGGAAGTGGTTGCGATCAGACATGCGGCTCCCGGGGCGCGGACAAGGGCGAGGAGGGCGAAGCCGACACGCCCAGCGTGTGCAGGCAGGTGATCGACTGCGCCGTCACGCCCAGCACCAGCTGGGTGCGCGCGCCCTCGGGCCCGACCTCGACCGTGACGACGCGCTGCTGCGGCCCGACCGCGACCGCCGAGACCAGCTTCGCGCCCGGCCCCGCCACCGCTCCCGCCAACACCCCGCCGCGCTTCTCCTGCCAGCGCCTGAGCAGGAACGGAATCGACAGGATCGCCAGCACGAACAGAACGACGGTGATGAGACTCTGCGTCATGTCACTCCCGGGCCCTCAACGCCCCGCCCCCCGCCAGAACACCGCGGAACCGGCTCCGCCGGTCCGCCGGTGTCGCCCCCTGCAAGGGGGAAGGCGCAGCGACACGCAGTGCGCGAAGTCTGGGGGTGAGCCAAGAACACCGCGGAACCGGCTCCGCCGGTCCGCCGGTGTTGCCCCCTGCAAGGGGGAAGGCGCAGCGACACGCAGTGCGCGAAGACTTGGGGTGAGCCAAGTTCATCCACGATTGACGCGGCGCAGGCGCTCGGACGGCGTGACCACATCCGTCAGCCGGATCCCGAACTTGTTGTTGACCACCACCACCTCGCCCTGCGCCACCAGGTAGCCATTGACCAGCACGTCCATCGGCTCGCCCGCCAGGGTGTCGAGCTCGACCACCGAGCCCTGGCCGAGCTGCAGCACGTGCTTGATCGGCACCTTCTTGCGGCCCAGCTCGACCGTCAGCTGCACCGGGATGTCCAGCACGCGCTGGATGTCGTGCAGGGGCGCCTGGGCATCGGCCGCCGGGGTCGGGCCCGCCGGGGCGCCGGCGTCGAGCGCCTCGGCCCAGGCCGCGCCACCGGCGGTGGCGTCGGCGGCATCGTCGGCATTCGTTTCGAAGACCGGTTGTTGTTCAGCGGACATGGGTTCCTCCAAGCCAGTGCGGGTCGTCCCCGCGAAGGCATTCGTCGATGCGCAGCGCGTAATGCGCGTTGTGGGTGCCGTAGTGGCAGGCGAAGACCGGCGTGCCGTCGACCGAGGCGACGACGCGGGGCGCGCGGTCGAAGGGGATGAAGTCGCCCGGCTTCATCGCCAGCAGCTGGCCGATGGTGAGCTCGGGATGCGCCAGCTCGGCCACCAGCGTGACCTCGGCGGCCTGGATCTCGCGCGTCAGCAGCGTCACCCAGCGCCGGTCCTCGGCCAGCGCCTGGGCCTGCTGGGCGCCATAGAGCACGTCGCGGATCGGGTCCAGCACGGCATAGGGGATGGCGATGCGCACCGCGCCCTCGAAGTCGCCGATGACGAAGCGCAGCGTGGTCACCACCAGCTTGTCGGCCGGCGCCGCCACGTTGAGGAACTGGACATGCGTCTCGCTGCGCTGGTAGGCCAGCTCGAGCGGATAGATCTCCTTCCAGGCCTTGTTGTATTCGCCGCAGACGATGCCCACCAGGCGCTGGATCACGCGCAGCTCGGTGGGCGAGAAGTCGCGTCCCTCCATCACCGTCTGCAGCCGGCAGGCGCCGCCGTAGAGGGCATCCACCAACGCCGAGATCAGGGCCGCCTCGCACACCACCAGGCCATGGCCACGCAGCGGCTGCAGCGAGACGACGTTGTAGTTGGTGGGCGAGGGCAGCGCGCCGACGAACTCGGCATAGGTCGAGATCTCGACCGGCGCGATGGAGATCTCGGCGCTGCGCCGCACGAACTGGAACACGCCGCCGCGCAGGTGGCGCAGGAAGCGCTGGTTGACGATGTCCAGCGTCGGCATCGGCCGGCGCACCAGGCGGTCGGCCACCGAGAGGTCGTAGTCGCGCGCCGCCGCGGCGGCCATGCGCGCCACCGCGTCGTCGGCCGCCGGCGCCGACTCGGCGGCCGGTGCCACCGGCGCCTCGTCGAGGATCGGGGTCTCGGTGGTCATGGTCACTGGACGATGAAGGCGGAGAACAGCACGCCCTGCACCGGGCTGTAGGCCGCGCGCTTCTTGCGGCGCGGCGCCGGCTCCTCGTCGTCCGCGCCATCGCCCTTGGCCTTGGCCGGCTTCGAGGACTCGACCTCGTAGCCGAGCACGTCGGAGACCTCGGCGCGGATGTCGATGGCGAGCTTCTCCTTGCCGTCGCGCTTGAGCAGTTCGTCGGAGGTGCGCTGCGAGACCAGCATCAGCACGCCGCTGCGCACCTTGGGCATCAGGGTCTTGATCTTCTCGACCGTCTTCTCGTTCTCCAGCTCCAGCGTGATGCCGACCTGCGCGACGCGCTCGCCGCCGGGGTCGGCCAGGTTGAGCACCATGTTCTCCATCGCCAGGTAGACCGGCGCGGCGCCGGGCTTGGCCGGAGCCTCCTCCTCGTGCGCGGGTTCCTCCTTGGCCGAGGCGTCGTGGCCCTTCTTCTGCATGAAGTACCAGGCGCCACCCGCGCCGCCACCGGCCAGCACGAGGCCCGCCAGCAGGGCGATGACGAGGCCCTTCTTTCCCTTGCCCTTGGGCTTGTCGGTGGCCGTGGCGGAATCGGCGGCTTTGGCGGACACGGTGTTTCCTTGCTTTCGTTCGTTCGTTCGTCGCTGGTGACGGATGTCGATGCCGGGCGGCGTGCGACGGAGGACCGGCGCGCTGGCGGCGTGGCATCGATTATTCGAGCGATCGACGAGGGCGAAGCGCGGGAAAAAGGACGGGAAAGCGGCGCTTTACGGCGCCTTCGGATCCGGCTTCGCGGGGTCGCGAAGCGAGGACCCGCTCAGGCTCAGACGTAGAGGTCGAGCGCGCGTCGGCCGGCGGCGCCGCGCGCCGGAGCCGCCGTGGCGACCGGTGCGAGGGCCGACGCGCGGGCGTCGCCGCCGCTCGTAGCGGTGGCCTGGCCCGCCTGACGCGCCGCGCCATCGCCACCACGCCCGCCATCGGCGGCCGCGCCGCCCCCGGCGGCCTGGCCGCCGACCGAGGCATCGGCCAGCACCAGGCCTTCGCTGCCGAGCATGTCGCGCAGTTGCGGCAGGGCCTGGGCCAAGGCCTGGCGGGCTTCCGGCGCATCGCTGCGGAACACCACCTGGGCCTCGTTGCCCTGCACCCTGACGCTGACCGACACCGGCTGGCCGCCGACATCCACCGTCAGCTCCGCGCTCTGCGTCTTCTGCGCCAGCCACCAGCCGAACTGGTCGATCAGGCGCTCCGAGGCGCCATCGGCCGTCGGCGCCGCGATGGAACCGCTCGCCGCCGTCGCCACCGGGCCGGCCGACATCGCGCCGGCCTGGCCGAACACGGCGCCGGCGGCGCCTTCCGCCTCGCCGGTCGCGCCGCCCGCGCGGTCGCCACGGCGCGGTCCGGCCTGGGACGGCGCCAGCGCGATGCCGGCGGCGAGCGCGGCATCGATCGTCGCGGCCGTCGCCGCCGTGGCGGCCGATGCCGATGCCGTGGCGCCGGCGCCGCCGCTGGTGGCGTCCTGCGCCACGGCGCGTTGCTGCAGCAGGGTGGCGGGCGTGTGCGCCGCCGCCGCGCCGGTATCGGAGGCCGCGTCCCGCAGCGCCGCCGAGGCCAGCCGCGCGGCGATGGGGCCGGCGGCTGTCGCCGTGGCCTCCGCCGGCGTGGCCGCCGCCGTGGTCACGGCATCGACGCCACCGGTCCGGCTGCGCGCCGTGGCGGCCGGCCGCCAGGTCGCCGGCTGGCCGGACGCCGCCGCCGCCGCGCCGCCGGTGGCCGCGCCGGCCGCGCCGGTCGCGCCGTCGGCCATGCCGCCCGCCATGCCGGGCACGCCGAAGCCGCCCGCCACGCCGGCCGCGCCGAGGTCGATGGCGCCGCCCGTGACGGCCGCCGCCATGCCCGTCAGCCGCGTCGCCCCGGATGCGAAGCCATCGCCCGCCACGGCGCCGAGCGCCAGCGGATCGGGGCCGCCCGCGAACCGCGCCGGGCCGGTGCCCGGTGGTGGCTCCGGCAGCGCGGGCAGGGTGCCCGCCGGCACCAGGCCGCTCTGCGCCAGCAACAGGGCGTGGTCGACCGTGGCGGGCGCGGCGTCGTCCGGCGCCGCCTGGGCGTTCTGGGCGTCCTTGGCGTCCTTGGCGTCCTTGTCCTTCCCGGCGTCCTGGAGCCGCTGCGCGTCCCGCGTCTGCGACATGTCGCGACCTGGCGCGGCCGCGTCGGCGGCCGCTTCGCGTTCGTCGCGGGTCGCCCGGGCCCGGGCGTCCTCGGCCTGGCGTGCCTCGGCGCCGGCTTCGGTCCGCGCGCCTTCCGCGCGCGGCGGGCGCGTCTCGGCGCGGGCCGGGGCGCGGGACTCGACGGGCGCGGCGGCCCGCTCGCGCACCGGTGGCTCGGCGGCGGCCAGGGCGGCGCGGAAGCCGGCACCGGCGCCACGCGCGTCGGCCGCGCTCCGCTCCGGCGAGCGCGATGCCGGCGCGGGCGCGACCAGGGCCGCCAGGGCGCCGCCGCCCTGCGACTCGACGGTCCTCACAGCGCGCCTCCGGCCAGGCGGCTCTCCACCATCCGGCGGTATTGCAGGGAAGCGCTCTCGTCGGACTGCTTCTGCTCGCGCCGGTCCTGCAGCTGGCGTTCGCCGCGCAGGCGCGTCTCGTTGAGCTGGCGCAGGCTCTCCAGCCGCGACTCGGCCTCGCGCAGGACACCGGTCTCGCGGTCGATGCCGGCCAGGGCCTCGCCGACGATGCCGGTCTGCAGCACGATGGCATGGGTCAGCCGGGCCATGAACTGGTAGTGGTGGCGCATGATCTCCGGCATGCAGCCGACCTGCTTGGCGGCCCAGCGATCGGTGCATTCGCCGGCATAGGTCTCCAGCTGGTCGAGCTGCGCGCGCGCGGCCATCCAGCCCTGGCGGGCCTGGGCCACCACGCGCGCGGCGGCGTCGCGCCGCTCCAGCGCCTGCGAGAGCGCCAGTTCCAGGCCGTTGGTTCGGTTCATGAGCTTGTTCTCCGGAGCGCAAAGGGAAGAGGGGGGTTGCGGGGGCGGCCGGATGCGGCTCAGCCCAGCGCCTCGGCCATCTGGCCGATGCTGGCGGCCAGGGGCGCGCCCTCGTGCATGGTCTGCTGCAGGAAGGCGCTCATGGCCGGCTGGCGGCGGATCGCCTGGTCGAGCGCCGGATCGCTGCCGGCCACGTAGACGCCCAGGCGCACCAGGTCGCGGCTCTTGCGATAGCGCGAGTAGGTGGCGCGGAAGTCGCGCGCGGCGGCCAGGTGCTCGCGCGAGACGACGTTGTGCATCACGCGCGAGGCCGACTGCTCGATGTCGATGGCCGGGAAATGCGCCTCCTCGGCCAGGCTGCGCGAGAGCACGATGTGGCCGTCGAGGATGGCGCGCGCGGCATCGGCGATCGGGTCCTGCTGGTCGTCGCCCTCGGACAGCACGGTGTAGAAGGCGGTGATCGAGCCGACGCCGTTGAGGCCGTTGCCACTGCGCTCGACCAGCTGCGGCAGCTTGGCGAAGCACGACGGCGGATAGCCCTTGGTGGCCGGCGGCTCGCCGATGGCCAGGGCGATCTCGCGCTGCGCCATGGCGTAGCGGGTGAGCGAATCCATCAGCAGCAGCACGTGCTGGCCCCTGTCGCGGAAGTGCTCGGCGATGGCCGTGGCATAGGCCGCGCCCTGCATGCGCAGCAGCGGCGGCGCATCGGCCGGCGCGGCCACCACCACCGAGCGCGCGCGGCCCTCGGGGCCCAGGATGTCCTCGATGAATTCCTTCACCTCGCGCCCGCGCTCGCCGATCAGGCCGACCACGATCACGTCGGCCTCGGTGTAGCGCGCCATCATCCCCAGCAGCACGCTCTTGCCGACGCCCGAGCCGGCGAACAGGCCGATGCGCTGGCCGCGGCCGACGGTGAGCAGGGCGTTGATGGCGCGCACGCCGGTGTCCAGCGGCTCGCGCACCGGATCGCGGTCCATGGCGTTGATCGGGCGGCGATCCATGGGCTCGGCCTTGACGTCGGTGACCGGGCCCTGGTGGTCCATCGGCCGGCCCTGCGGATCGACCACGCGGCCGAGCAGGCCGGCGCCCAGCGGCAACCGCAGCGCGCCGATGCTGATGGCGACGTCGTGCTCGGGCTCGCCCAGGCGCGGCAGCGGCACGTAGGGCGCGGCCGGCACCACGCCGGCGCCGCTGGACAGGCCGTGCACGTCGCCGGCCGGCATCAGGAAGGCGCGGTCGCCGGAGAAGCCGACCACCTCGGCCAGCACCGGCGACTGGTGCTCCTGGTGGATCAGGCACTGCGAGCCGACCGGCGAGCGGATGCCGGTGGCCTCCAGCACCAGGCCGGCCAGCCGCGTGAGCGTGCCGTGGACCTCGAGCCCGGGCGCGCGCTCGACGCGCGCCTGCGCATCGGCCATGTAGCGCTGCCAGACGGCGCGTTCAGGCGCCATGGTCGCGCTCCGCGGGATGCGGCTGCCAGGGCATGTCCAGCCCCAGGCTGGCGACCGCGCGGGCCCAGCGCGTGGCCATGCCGCCATCGATCACGGCGCCGGCCGACTCGACGCGGCAGTCGCCCGGGGCGAGCGCCGCGTCGGCGACGATGCTGACCGCCTGGCCGGCGAATTCCGCGCGCAGATGGGCGTCGAGCGATTCGAAGTCCACCGGCGACAGCCGCACGGCGGCATTGCGGCCGTCGGCCATCAGCAGGCCCAGGGCCTCGCGCACCACCGGCTCCAGCGCGCGCGGCTGGGTCGCCATCTCGTGGCGCAGCACCTGGCGCGCCACGGCGCAGGCGATCTCCAGGGTGCCGCGCGCGATGTCCTGCTGCGCCTGCGCCAGCCCGGACTCGGCGCCGGCGAGCAGCGCGGCGAGGCGCGCGGCGGTCTCCTGGCCATGGGTGGCGAAGTAGGTCTCCAGCTGGGCCTGCGCCTCGGCCATGGCTTCGGCGCGGCCGCTGGCGCGGCCCTCGGCCAGGCCGTCCTGGTGCGCCTGCCACAGCGCCTGCTGGTGGGCCGCCGCGATCTCGCGGGCGTCCTCCGCCGGCATGGCGTTCGCAGCCGGGGCGCCGACGCGGTCGAAGCGCCAGTGCGAGAAGCCGGCGATGTCCTCGCTGGGGATGAGGGCGGTCTTCATGGCTTCCTCGCGTTCAGACGAAACCGCCGCCGCCGCCGCCCAGGGTGATCTGGCCGTCGTCGGCCAGGCGGCGCACCGCCTTCAGGATCTCCTTCTGCTGCGCCTCGACCTCGGACAGCCGCATCGGGCCGCGCGACTCCAGGTCCTCGCGCAGCGACTCGGCCGCGCGCGAGGACATGTTGGCCAGGAACTTGTCGCGCAGCGCCGGCGCCGCGCCCTTGAGCGCGACGATCAGCGTCTCGGACGCCACTTCCTTGAGCACCAGCTGCAGCGCCTTGTCGTCGAGCTTCATGACGTCGTCGAAGACGAACATCAGGTCGGCGATCTGCTGGGCCAGGTCGGGGTCGTGCTGGCGGATGGCGTCGATCGCCAGGGTGTCGACGCCGGCGCCGAGCATGTTGATCATCCCGGCGGCGGTCTTGGCGCCGCCGAGCGATGCCTTCTTGATCTTGCCGCCACCGGCCAGCACCCGGAACATGACCTCGTTGAGATCCTCCAGCGCGGCCGGCTGGATGCCCTCGAGCGTGGCCACGCGCAGCAGCACCTCGGCGCGCAGCGTCTCGGGCAGCGCGACCAGGATGGCCGAGGCGTGCTCGGGCTCCAGGTGCACCAGGATCGCCGCCACGATCTGCGGATGCTCGACCTTCAGCACCTCGGCCACCGAGGCGGCATCCATCCACTTCAGGTTCTCGATGCCGGTCAGGTCGGCGGTCTGCAGGATGCGGTCGACCAGGATGGCGGCCTTCTCGGTGCCCAGCGCGCGCTGCATCACCGCGCGCACGTAGTCGCTGGTGTCGGCCGCGAACAGGCTCTGGCCGGCGGTGGCGGTGACGAAGCGGTCGGCCACCTCGCCCAGGCGTTCGCGCGAGACGGCGCGGGTCTTGGCGATGGTCTCGCCGATCTTCTGCACCTCGCGCGGGCTGAGGTGGCGCAGCACCTGGCCGGCTTCCTCCTCGCCGAGCGACATCAGCAGGATCGCCGCGTCGCTGAGTCCCTGTTCGTCCATGGCCATGTCGGATCAGGCGCCCGCCGGGGTCGCGGCGGCATCGCCGTTGACCCAGCTCTTGACGATGTTGGCGACCGCGCCGGGGTTGTCGCGCGCCATCTGGCGGGCACCCTCGAGGCGGGCCTGCTCGGGCACCACCTCGGGCGTCGCGGCCAGCGCGGGCGCCGCGCCGTTGCCGGGCGAGGCCAGCGCCGGGCGCGAGGGCTCCTCGGCCAGCATGGCGTCGAGCGTGGCGCCCGGCGCGGCCAGCGCGCCGGCGGTGCCGGGGGCGGGCAGGGCGGCCGGCGCCGGCACCACCGCCATCGCCTTCAGGCCCGGGCGCACCAGCCCGAACAGCACGATCGTGCCGATCACCGCCAGGCCGATCGGCCAGGCCAGGCTGCGCACCAGCTCCAGCGTCTCGGGCTTCTTCCACAGCGGCAGCTCCGGCGCCTGCGTCGTGGCGTCGACCAGGAACGGCGCGTTCATCAGGTTGACCGAGTCGCCGCGATCCTTGCTGAAGCCGATGGTCTCGCGCACCAGCGCGGTCATCTGCTCGATCTGCTGGGGCGACAGCGCGGTCGGGCTGCTCTTGCCCTGGGCATCGGCGATGTTCTGGTAGTTGACGACCACGGCGGCGCTCAGACGGCGGATCTGGCCGGTGGCGTTGCGCACCGTCTTCACGGTCTTGTCGACCTCGTAGTTGGTGATCGATTCACGCTTGCCCGGCGTCTTGGCGCCCGCAGCCGCCGCCGCCGTGGCGGCACCCGCGCCGGCCGTGGCCGCCGTCGGCGCCAGCGGCGCGGCGGCGCCGTTGACCGGGGCGGTGGTGGGGCCGGGCGGCTGATTGGTGGTGGCGCCGGGCACGCCGCCGGCCGGGGCGGCGCCGCCGGCGCCGGCACCGGTCACTTCCACCGTCTGCTGGCTGCGCACCGCGCTGGTCTCGGCCGTCAGGTTGGGCCGGTGCTCCTCCGAGGTCGCCTCGGTCTGCGAGAAGTCGACATCGGCCGTGACCTGGGCCTTCACGTTCTGGCGGCCCACCACCGGCTCCAGGATGTCCAGGATGCGGCGGGTGTAGAGCTGCTCGAGCTGCTGGCGGTACTGCAATTGCTGGCCGTCGACGGCGCCTGCGGCATCGCCGGCGTTGCCGCTGTCCGAGAGCAGCTTGCCGCTGTCGTCCAGCACGCTGACGGCCGTCGGGGCGAGCTCGGGCACGCTGGAGGCCACCAGGTGCACGATGCCGGCGATCTGCGAGCGCTCCAGCGAGCGACCCGGATAGAGCGTCAGCAGCACCGAGGCCGAGGGCTTCTGCTGCTCGCGGAAGAAGCCGTTCTGGTTGGGCAGCGCCAGGTGCACGCGGGCGCTCTGCACCGAGCCCAGCGCCTGGATCGAGCGCGTGAGCTCGCCTTCGAGGCCGCGCTGGAAGTTGAGCTTCTCCTGGAACTGCGTCATGCCGAAGCGGCTGTTCTCCATCAGCTCGAAGCCCGCCACCGAGCCCTTGGGCAGGCCCTGCGAGGCCAGCCGCAGGCGCACGTCGTGGACCTTGTCGGCCGGCACCATGACCGCGCCGCCGCCCTCGGCGTACTTGTAGGGGATGTTCATGGTCGTCAGCTGGGCGACGACGGCGCCGCCGTCCTTGTCGCTCAGGTTGGCGAACAGCACGCGCCAGTCCGGCTGGCGCCCGAGCACCACGGCGGCGATCGCCACGGCCACCAGCACCACCACGCCCAGCGCCAGGCGCAGGCGCTTGCGGCGGTCCATGGTCGCGAGACGGCCGCCCCAGGCGGGAGCCGCGGCGGCGGGAAAGGAAGCGACAGGCAGATCGGCGACAGCGGACATGGGTGCAATCGGAGGGTGGGCGGCGATGGCGGCGGGCGGGGTGCGGACGGCCGGCGGCCTTCCACTGGCAGCGATTATTCGGTTGGCGCCGGCTTCCATAAGCCCGATAAAGCGCTGCTTTCACCGTCATTTCCCGGGGATCGGAAAAGCCGTCGACCCCTAGCATCGGTGCCATGGAACTTCGTCTCGCACCCGTCACCGTCCCCCTTGTCGCCCGCTCCGCCGATGCGGCCCGCGCGGTCGAGTCCGCGCCCGACGGGGGTTTCGCCGGCGCCCTCAAGGGCGCCCTGGGCGCCGTCAGCGGCGCCCAGAACCAGGCCACCTCGATGCAGCGCGAGGTGCAGCTGGAGAATCCCAAGGTCGGCCTGGAGGAGACCATGGTCGCGATCCAGAAGTCGCAGATCGGCTTCCAGGCCACGCTGCACGTGCGCAACCGGATGGTCCAGGCCTACAGCGACATCATGAACATGCAGGTGTAGGCGGCCCGTGCCGCCGCCGCCGGTCCGCGCCTCAGGGGAGGCCGTGGTCGAGGCCGGCGAACGAGCGCTCCAGGAATTCCACGCAGACCCGCACCTTGGCCGAATGGGCCAGCCGCGTCGGGTACACGGCCCAGACGTTGGCCTCCTGGCGGTGCTCGGGCAGCACGCGCACCAGGCGGCCCTCGCGCAGCAGCGGGCCGACCTGCCAGATCGAGCGCAACACGATGCCGCGTCCCTCCACCGCCCACTGCACGGCGATCTCGCCATGGTTGGTCGACATCGGGCCGGTCACCTTGACGGTCTCGATCCCGCCGCCGGCCGACTCCAGCTTCCAGACGCCGAACGGGTGGTCGCGCTCGCGGATCACGAGGCAGTCGTGCGCGGCCAGGTCGGCCAGCGACTGCGGGGCGCCACGGCGCGCGAGGTATTCCGGCGCGGCGCACAGCACCCGGTGGTTGGCCGCCAGCCGGCGCGCGATGAACTGCGGCGCGATGGCGTCGCCGACCCGCACGTCGAGGTCGAAGCCATCCCCGGC
>Ga0308157_10004014_pt1 | contig 20200 bp, 14 predicted proteins | sample PhyBR1_FD_201035 | JGI IMG/M metagenome (GOLD analysis project Ga0308157, IMG submission 201035) | Phyllosphere microbial communities from UC Gill Tract Community Farm, Albany, California, United States - DLSLB.R1 | ecosystem: Host-associated > Plants > Phyllosphere > Unclassified | place: USA...
CCTTCAAAAGGATAAAAAATAGCATGATAGCCTTCTCTAGTTCTAAAAGTTTCTATTAAAAATTCATCCGCACTTGGGACAATTGATTCTTTTCTTTGTTTGGTGAATAATGGCTGAAGCGCTATCAATTCTGGTGACAAATTATCGGTATTGGCACGGTATAATTCCTGACGGAGCAATTCACTCATTTGTGCCGAAAGTGCCATACGCCCACCCATCCAGCTGACAACTTTTGATATTTTCTTCGGATCTGCTTTTCGAACCAAAACCTGCATATTCCTAATTTTAAATAATTCAAGTCTTTTTCCGGCAAAAATAAAAGTATCACCCGGTTTTAATTTTGATATAAACCACTCTTCGATAGTTCCAATATAACCGCCAGTTATGTATTTTACATTCAAAACGGAATCACCGATTATAGTTCCAATCTGCATTCTGTGGTGCATTGCAATTAAACGACTGTTTATTTTAAAACAACCATTTTCATCAACCTCAACTTTTTTATATTCATCATACGCCTGCAGGCTCTGGCTTCCGTTAGAAATAAAATTAAGAATCCAGTTCCAATTTTCTTTGGTCATCGCCTGATAGCAAAATGTTCCTTTAACTTCCTGATAAATTTCATCAGGTAAAAACCCATCCGAAACAGCGAGTGTATTTAAATATTGAACCAAAACATCCCAACTGTTTAAATAAGGAACCCTGTCTTCGATAACATTATTTTCAACCGCTTTTTTCAGAGCTGAAGATTCAATTAATTCAATGGCATGTGTGGCAAGGAAATAAATGACACTGTCTTTTCCAGGCTGATGTCCGCTTCGTCCGGCTCTTTGCATAAAACGCGCCACACCTTTTGGTCCTCCAACCTGAATAATGGTTTCTACCGGAGCAAAATCGACACCTAAATCCAGGCTCGAAGTGCAAACCACCACTTTTAATTCTTCATTTCTAATTGCCTGCTCGACCCAAAGTCTTGTTTCTCGGCTGATACTTCCGTGATGCATCGCCATTTCTCCAGCAAACTCAGGAAATTTTTCCAATAATCGCTGAAACCACGTTTCGCAGGCAGAACGCACATTGGTAAAAATAAGTGTTGTTTTACTGGCCTTGACAATTTTACCTACTTCGTCAATTAAGTGCAATCCCATATGTCCACGCCACGGATAGGTTTCCATTTTATCCGGAATGATCGAAATAACTTTTATTTTTTTGTGAATGACAGCTTTAATCAAAACCGAATTATGAAACGCTTCCGAATCAACGCCCAGCAAAACTTCCTGTGCTTGTTGTAAATTTCCGATTGTTGCAGAAATTCCCCAAATGCGAATATTAGGAACGATTTTTTTTAGTCTGGACAACGCCAATTCCGTTTGCACACCTCGTTTTGATCCTAATAATTCGTGCCATTCATCGATTACGATAGCTTCACATTTACCAAATATTTTATCATAACCTTTTGTTGCAAGCAACAATTGTAAACTCTCTGGTGTGGTTACTAATAAATCCGGCATTTTCTCTTTTTGTTTGGCTCGTTCGCCTGCTGTTGTATCTCCGGAACGAATACCGACAGTCATTTTAGTATCCAAATCATGAACTACACGTTCCGCTGCTTGTTTTATTTCTACAGACAATGATCGCAAAGGAGTAATCCAGATCGCTTTGAGTCCAGGACTGTGTTTGGTTTTATAATTTGGATTCTTTTCGATATAATTTAAAACAATCGGTAACCAGAGTGCGTATGTTTTTCCGCTGCCGGTTGGTGCATTCAAAAGCCCATTTTTACCCTGCAAAAAAGCCGTCCAGGTTTGCGTCTGGAACGGAAAAGGTTTCCATCCCTGCTGCCGGAACCAATCATTTGCTAAAGCAAAAAGTTCTTCTCTATTCATTATTATTTTTATAAAATCATGCTTTTTAAATCTTCTATCGAATTAGCTTCATCAATTTTTTTATCATGACGCCATCTTAAAATTCTGGGAAACCTGGTTGCAATTCCGCTTTTATGCCTTTTGGAAAGTACGATGCCTTCAAAACCAATTTCGAAAACCAATTGAGGCGTAACGCTTCGGACAGGACCAAATCGTTCGAGAGTGTTTTTCTTAATCCAGTCATCAACCATTCGGAATTCAGCATCAGTCAAACCGGAATATGCTTTCGCGAAAGTGACTAATTCGCGCTCATTATTTTCATTTTGCTGCCATAAAGCAAAAGTATAATCGGTGAATAAATTCGAGCGTCGTCCGTGGCCCCGCATGGCATAAGTAAGTACCGCGTCAATTACCAAAGGTTCGATTTTCCACTTCCACCAATCGCCTTTTTTTCGTCCCACGAGATAAGGAGAATCTTTCCGTTTAATCATCAATCCTTCGCTTTTCATTTCGCGGGAGCGCAACCTTTCTTCTGTCAATTCTTCCCATGTAGAAAATTTTACCCTTTCGGAAAGTTGCAACGGAATATCATAATGCTTAATGTCTTCGTACAACTTTTCTAAAATTATGCGACGTTCTTCAAATGTTAGATTTCGAATATCTTCTCCTTTCCATTCTAACAAATCGTAAGCTTTAATAATTACTGGTGATTTTTTTAAAATGGATGGCGAAAGTACTTTTCGTCCAATTCTGGTTTGCAGATCATTAAATGTTCCAATTTCATTATCCTGAAATGGAAGAATTTCACCATCGATAACAGTTCCATCCGGAATAACTCCGATGAAAGAGGCAAATTCAGGATATTTATCGGTAACTAATTCCTCTCCCCGACTCCAAACATACATTTCGTTGTCGCGGATAATAGTTTGCGAACGAATTCCATCCCATTTATGTTCGGCGATCCAATCTTTTGCATTTCCTAAACTTGACGGTTCACCCTCTATGGGATATGCCAGATAAAATGGATATGGTTTTGATAAATAATCGCTGTTTTTTTCATCCAAAATCAATTCCTGAAAAGTAATTTTGTCCGGATTCCAATCGCCCATTAATTTATAAGCCAAGGCATCTTCATCAACAGTTAGAGCTTTAGAAAGTGCTCTGGTCATTAATTTCTGGCTCACTCCAATTCTGAAACTTCCGGTAATCAATTTGGTAAAAACAAAACGCTCGTAATAATTTAACGCCAGCCAATTGGTTTGCAGATATTCTTTCTTTTCAATGTCAGTTTTCTTTTTTAAGGCTATAATTTCTTGTAGAAATTCAGTCAGACTTCTATCAGAATGTTCTTTTGTGGTGGGAATTACCAGTGCAATAGTTTCGGCAAGATCGCCTACGATATGATAACTTTCTTCAAAAAGCCAAAGCGGAATAGCTGCCAATTCATTTGCCCATAAACGCAATAAAGTGGTATTTACAGGTCTTGGTGGACGGCGATGCGAAAGAATTGCAATTGTCCATACTTTATCTTCATCGCTCGCATTGCGAAAATAATTGGTCAAAGCATCTACTTTTACCGATGTTTTATTAGAAGTGTCCAAGGTTTTTATAAGTTCGGCGAAGTTTTTCATAACTCTTATCTTTTTGCTTACTACTGAAGAGTTTGATTGATAGCGCTTTCGTCCGCATCTTTTTTAGAATCCATTTCACCTGTCTCGCCCTCATATTGAGTATGAGCAGTTCTGGCATCATAGCCTAATTCCTGTAGGTATTTAGAAAAAATATCAGAATATCCGTGTGTAGAAATTATTTTTTCGGCACCTGTGGCTTTTATACTTTCCAGTAAACCCTGCCAATCACAATGGTCGCTTAATACAAAACCACGGTCAACAGCGCGGCGTCTTCTTGCGCCACGAAAAGCCATCCAGCCACTTGCAGAACCGGTAACAAAAGGAGTCATTTTTCTAATCCACGTGCTTCCGTGGGCACTTGGCGGTGCAAGGACAATACTGCCTAATAAATCTTCTTTTTTAGTATCGAAAGTAATTCTTGTAGTTGTTGGAAAATCAATGATTGGCCGCAATACATTTGTTATATTTTCAATCGCACCATGCGTGTATATTTTTCCAATATCTGTATCAAGATATTTTAATAATCGCTGCGCTTTTCCCAATGAATATCCAAAAAGGACAGAAGTTTTTCCTTCAGCACGATTTTCGGCCCACCAATTATTGATGTCAGTCATCACTTCTGCTTGTGGTGTCCATTTAAAAGCGGGCAATCCAAAAGTACATTCGGTTATAAAAGCATGACATTTTACCACTTCATAAGGTGTTGAAATTCCGTCATCTTCAGTTTTATAATCTCCGGTAAAAACCCATATTTCTCCTTTATATTCCACTCGTATTTGAGAGGAACCTATAATATGACCAGCAGGATGTAACGAAAATTTCACACCATTTATTGTGAAAGTTTCATTCCATTCTTTCCCAGTAACATTGATGTCTCCCAGGCGGTGTTTTATAATTGGCACATTAAAATGGTGCGTAATGTAATTTTTGTTGCCCCAACGCGAATGGTCAGCATGTCCATGTGTAATAATGGCATTTGTAACTGGACGCCACGGATCAAGATAAACGTCTGCTTGCTCGCAATATATTCCTTTATCGTTAAATGCTAGTAATGGAGCTTTCATCTTTAAATTTTAATCGTAATGCAGTAGAAAATGAAATTTAGGTGAGTTCAAATTTCAAAACTATATTTTTGGAAACTTAAAATTAAGAAATACTTTAAGGTCGAGATTATACGATTTGTATTTGTTATTATAAAATTTCAATAAACTAATGAAGATTTTTTTTAGGGAATTGTTGCAAAATTGAAAAAGAAAAAGGCCCTTAAATATTGAATTTAAGGGCCTTTTCACATATAGTATTTTAATAAAGGTATTAACTTTTTCTTTTAAACCAAGAAGTTTTCTCTGAATGTAGTCCGTAGCCATAGCCGTAACCATAACCTTTTGTTTCATCTGTATCGTTAAGCAACAGACACATATTTGGTAGTTTATTTTCTCTGTATAAATTGTTGGCGATACTCAACAAACGTTTTTCTAAAAAGTTCGCACGAGCTACATAAATAAAACAATCAGCGTGTTTGGAAATCAATAAAGTATCTGCTACTAAACTTACGGGTGGCGTATCAACAACAATATAATCAAATTGTGCTTTAAGCGTTTGGAAAAGATCATTTACTTTATTTCTCATTAAAAGTTCAGCTGGATTTGGTGGTATAATACCCGCTGAAAGTGTATATAAATCATCAAAGCCATTTTGTTTAACAATTAATTCTTCCAATTTAATATCATCAGATGATAAGTAATTGCTAATTCCTTTCTTAGACAAAGTTAAATACTGATCAAGTTTCGGGCTTCTGATATCCATACCAATCAACAATACTTTTTTACCTGATAATGCAAAAGTTGCTGCAAGATTGGCTGATACAAAGGTCTTTCCTTCTTTAGGAAAAGTAGAAGTAATAAATATTGTTTTGGCACCTTTAACATCATCTTTGGCTAGCATGAATTCCAGATTAGTCTTAACCATTCGCAATGCTTCAGCAGAACTAGAGCGGCTATCGGCTCTCATAATTTCTGAAGGCGAATGAGAGGTCGGAATATCTCCGATAAAAGGAATAGCTGTTTTGCCCTCAAGATCCAATCTGCTTTTTATTTTAGTATCTAATAAATTAATTACATAAATAGCTAAAAACGGAATAAAGAATCCCAGCAATAAAGCAGCTAAATAGATCATGCTAGTTTTTGGCGAAACAGGAAATTTACCAGCCTTACCAGCATCTATCACACGAGCATTAGGTTCTGTTGTAGATAATGAAATTGCAGTTTCTTCTCTTTTTTTCAACAAATACAAATATAGTTCTTCCTTAACTTTTTGCTGTCTCGCAATTACCCTAAACTGGTGTTCCTGCACAGGAATCATTCCGATTTTGCTATTCAAAAGACCTTCATTATGTTTCAGGTTTTCTTTTTGAATGGTTAAATTAGATTCCATTCGCAATAAACTCGCCGTTATATTTGATTTTAACGAAGCTATTTGCTGGTCCAATTTAATTACAGACGGGTTTTCTGTAGTTGCGGATTTAAGAACTTTGTTGCGTTCTAAAACTAATTCATTATAAGAATTAATTAAATTTCCTGCATCTCCTTGTGTTCCGACAATATTAGTTGGCAATAAATCGGTGTTGTTACTTTTTTTAATATAAGCCAACATAGAAGAAACCATATTCAATTGGATTTCGGTGTCTACGCCTTTTTTTACGTAATCATCAGATCCTTTAACATAAAGATCAGCTTCAGATTCAATATCTGTAACCTTATTGGATGTTTTAAAACTTTCCACGTTTTTTTCAACACCTTCTAATTCCTCCGTTATTATCCTTAATCGATTATTTATAAATTCATAGGTGTTCTCGGCTATAAAATTCTTATCTCCGACAGCTTTTCTATTATAAATTTCAATTAAGTTATTCAGAAAGTCCTCTGCTTTTTGAGGAACCGGGTCTTTTATCGAAACATCTACTACACTACTAACTTTACTTATAGCTTTTACTGACAATCTTTGACTAAAGCTATTGACCATATTTTCCAAAGGAACAATCATGATTCTAAACTGGCTATTCTTTTCGACATCATTAGTTCTCCCTTTGGATTTACTAATAACTAAGTGTCCGTATTGAGTAGCAATTAATTGGCCATAATGAAACTCGTTAGTTGCAGTTTTTTTTGTAGTTGTCTCTTCGTCCTCTGAATCATTTTTTAATTCAAAAGTATCAGGACCTATTTCTGTGTAGCTTAAGCTCAACCCGTTTTTATAAAAACTTTTCTCAGGGCTGATAAGCATTACGTTAATTGGGGTATTTCCATAGAGTTCAATATCTCTAATGCTACCCTTTGCAAATATCCTAACATTAAGATTTAACTTTTTTACGGTACTCTCTACTAATGTTCTTGATTTTAAAATCTCAATTTCATTGTCAACATTACTTTTGACACCTTCACCAACACCAATATCTGCAAAAGCAGAAAGTTCAGAAAGCATACTCCCTCTACTTTCGTCTTTTACCAGAATCTTTGTCGAAGCTTCATATTCTGGTATTATATATCTTATGTATAAAAAAGCTGAAACTAAACAGACAATAATACCTAATACAAACCATTTCCAATGAACTAAATACTTGTCAAAAAAAGCTTTTAAATCAAAATCTTTCGCAAAATTATCTTCTATGCTATTATAGTTTTCCATTCTAAAATTTTTATTTTGCCGTAGTGACAATTAATGTAACTAATGTGATTATTAAAGAGGTAATAGAAATAAGAACACCTGTATTTGGACCGACCGCGGCACCATTTATCTTATTTTTATTTGGTTCAACGTAAACCACATCATTTTGCGCTAAATAATAATACGGTGAATTAATAAAATCAGCTCTGGTAATATCTACCCTGGCGTATATTTTATTGCCATTAACTTCTCTAATAATTAATATATTATCTCTTTTACCATAAATAGTAAGGTCTCTTGCCATAGATAAAGCTTCAATTAGAGTTATCCTTTCTGAAGACACATTATAAGTTCCTGGTGCAGTAACTTCTCCCTGAACTGAAACTTTAAAATTGGTAATTCGGAAGTTAACGATTGGGTTTTTAATATAGACTGATAATTTGGAATTGAATAACATTAAAACCTGTGTTCGGGTTAAACCACCAACATGTAATTTCCCCAATATTGGAAAGTTAATATTACCATCTGTGTCTACCAAATACAACTGCATTGTTTCTTCACCACTAGCTATATCAGGTCGATTTGGTCTAGCAACATTAACAGTATGTAAGTTAAAAGGGATAGCGACTTCAGGATCTTCTGCAGAAACGATAATGGATAATAAATCGTCTGGTTGAATTTTGACCTCGTAAGATGTTAATTCGCCCTGTGGCTCTAAGCTATTAGCATTTTGATAGTAAACAATATCTTTTTTGGAGGCACAGGAAAAAAGGAATAAAACAAGAAAAAACGGGGCAATTTTCTTTATATTAAAATATTTCATTTTTAGTGTATTTATCATATTCTTTAAATTAATGATTGACTTTTAGGGCACTATTTTTGTAAAAAATTAAAACTTGGTTGAATTTGAATTGAGGGTTTAGAAAGAAATATATGCTAATAAGCATTCTTTTCTCCTTTAAAAATATTATAAACTGTTAGAAAAATTATTTTTAAATCTAATAATAAACTCCAGTTTTCAATATACCAGATATCATAATCCACACGTTCTTTCATATGGATTAGCTTTTTAGTTTCACCTCTTAAACCGTTAACTTGTGCCCAACCAGTAATTCCAGGTTTAGCATAATGACGTACGAGGTAATTATTAATTAATTCTGAATATTGTTCAGTGTGTTTCAGCATGTGTGGACGAGGGCCAACGACAGACATATTACCCCATAACACATTTAAAAACTGAGGCAATTCATCAATATTGGTTCTACGCATGAATGCACCTAATTTAGTAACTCGACTATCACCTTTTGTTGCCTGAACCTGGTCAGACAAATCATTAACGTACATAGTTCTAAATTTTAAACAAATAAAAGACTCATTGTCTCTACCAGATCGCTCTTGTTTGAAAAATACTGGTCCTGGTGAATCTAATTTTATTAAAATATAAAGAATTGGAAACAGCCACGAGAAAATAAATACAATCACACAGAAAGAAAAAACCAGATCAAATATTTTTTTTGATAATAAATTGATCATTCCTTCTAATGGTTCTTTTCTCAACATCAATACCGGAGTATTCTCGTAGAAAGTTATTTCTACTTTGCTAGACCATGTATATTGCTGGAAATCTGGAATGAATCTAATTCGTACCATATGATGTTCGCAAAGCGAAGTCAGTTTATTGATCGTTTCTATATGATCAGTGTTGAGCGCAATATACATTTCGTCTATTTTCTCTCTGACGATATAATTTTCAATTTCATCAAAACCACCAAGCAATGGCAACGATAAAGAAGTTGAAGTTTCAGTTGTATTATCAAAAAAACCTAGAACACGATAACCGTAAGTAAGGTCTTTTGATAGAATCTTTCTAATATTATCCCCAGCATGATTAGCTCCAACTATAACTACATTTTTAAAGTTATAACCGTGTGCACGGATATAATTTAAAAATTTCATAGATAATAATCGGGAAACAAACAGAAGACAAAAAAAGATTAAATAAAAATATAGCAAAACTACTCTAGAGATTTCTGAATATCTTAAAACAATGATAAACATCGAAATCAATAAAAAATGAGCAGCAATTTGCTTAATCATGCGTTTCAATATAGTTTCAATTTTTTCTATACGAATGATTATGTATGAATTTTTATAAAGCAATAATAAAATCCATAAAACATTTGCCAACAAGTAAATAGTCCTTCTCTCTTTTAGATTTATGTCATTAAAACTACCAAATTTAAGAAAGTATGAAATAACGATAGCCATATTTAATAGAACAATGTCCCAGACAAGAAAACAAAGTTTAAAGTAACGAGAAAGCCTATAATTTGCTATAGTTTGCAAAAATGACATATAAAATGAATTAAAATTATTTGAAATAATTAATAGCCGTTGATGTACTACATCTTGTATAAAAGAACCAATCATCTTACAAAATATTGTTTAAGCGCTTGACTTTTTTTAGAAATCACTGCACTTAATGGGTTAATATTATGATATTTATAGATATTATAGTCTTCTTTTAAGACTTCAACTGCTCTTTTATAGTCGGTACTTAAACCGCCCATTCGCATTTTGACAACATAAGTATCCAAATATTTCATAGAAATTTTGTACTTAAACAAATAGCGTAACAAAAATTCTGTGTCAGATGCGATTTTAAAATTTAAGTTATAGTTGCCATATTGTTCTAAACAATTCTTTCTAAGATAAACAGTTGGATGTAATGGTAACCAACCTGATTTCAGTTTTCCAAAGTTATAGTCACCTCCAATTCTATTTCTAACTATTTTTTCCTGAAGATCATTGCTCACATAAATCCCATTGCCATATACACCATCAGTTGTCGGACTATTTTTAAAAGCTTCAGCAATTTTAGAAACAACATTATTGTCATAAAAAACATCATCAGAATGCATTAGACCAAAAACATCACCTGTAATCAAATTCAAGCCTTTGTTAATAGCATCGTACATTCCGTTATCCGGTTCTGAAATAAAAACATCTAATTTATCTGCATACTTTTCAATAATTGCAGGCGTACCATCCTTCGATCCCCCATCTATAATTATATATTCGATATTGGGGTAATCTTGATTAAGTACGCTTAAGATGGTCTTTTCAATAGTAGCACTGCGATTGTAACAAACAGTAATGATAGAAATTTTCATATCTAATAAATTTTTAAATTAAAATATTACAGGTTAAAATCCTGCTTTATTAAGCGTCACACAATCAATAATTCACTAACTAAATCCATTTTGTTCTTTCAGAAACAAATGAGAAAGAATGAAATATTGCTTACAGTTACCAAATAGTACAGCAAAAAGCAAACAGGAAATACAATCATTTCTCTGAAGATCACTAATAGCTATATTATTTTATAAAATTTACAGACTTGGGGGATCGAATTTGATTCTATTTGAGAATTGATTCTCTCTTAGAAATCAATTGGTTTGTTCTCTTTTATATAAGAAAACAGTGTGGTATTTATGTTAAATTTAATTTATCAAAAATAGGCCAATCAATTATGCCACATCATTCATCCATTTAACTGTTACAGATGTACCTTTTTTTCTAGTAACAGGAAGCGTAGGTGCTATTTTATAAATGGGTGTAAGATCATAAACATTATCAGTTGTCATATTTCTAAGTCTAAAACTCGTCATTGGGAATTTTATTTTAAAAACTTTCAAAAAATCGCCTGTAAATGCCAAAATTTTAAAGAATCCATAAGGAACATTAGGTATTTTGATGTTTTTTTCTTCGGCTATTTCGTTCGCCCACAATGAAATATCGTAAGGCTCGTAGTCTCCCAAATAAAAAGTTTTTTTGTTGATTAATTTTTCATCGGCTTTTAAAATTGATAACAGCTGATAAATAAAATTATCAATATATCCATAAGTTTTTTTACAAGCTCTGGAGCCCATGTGAAAATACTTTTTTGATAAAACAATCTTAAAAAATAAATTATAGGGTTCACCAAAATAAGGCCCCCAAATTGAAGTAGGTCTTATTATAGCCCATTCATAACCAGGATTTTTTTCTTTTATAATTTTTTCTGTTTGAACTTTACTTTCTCCATAAATTGTATGAGGCTTATAATCATTGTCATTTTTGGGTGTATAGCCTGGCTGACAAACATACATTGATGATGCAAAAAGCGCTTTTTTTAATGAAGGCAGCTTGTCCAAGACTTGAAGTAAATTTTGAACTCCCTGAATATTGGCATCATATTCTTTTAATGATTTTCCATTCAAATCAGTTCTTGCAGCAAGATGAATCACATAATCCGGATTGAAATTCAATATGGATTTTTCGAGATTATCATAATCAAGAAGATTTACTTTTTGAAATATAGGATTGTGTTCCTTTATTTTAGGTTCATTTTCATCAATACTTAATACATCAACACCATCATATAATAGCTTTGATATAAGATTCGTCCCAATAAAACCTGAACCTCCAGTCACTACGATTTTCAACATAACTTTATATTCTATTTTTAATTGGTTTTGCAGGAGTTCCTACACATACTTTATTTTCCGGAATATCTTTTAATACTGAGCTTCTGGCTGCAATAATTGACCCTTTTCCTATTGTAACGCCTGGCGCTACATATACATCATTGGTCAGCCAGCATTCATCCTGAATTAAAATTGGCTTCGCAAAAATGTCAAACGAAGGTGCTTTATAATCATGCCCGCCTGTATTAAGATAAACTTTGTGGGCAAGAGCTACATTATTGCCAATTTTAATTTTTCCCAGATTATATAGAACATTATCTTCGCCTATCCAGCTGTAATCTCCTATTTCTAAATTCCAAGGGTATGTAATTCTAACTGTTGATCGCAATAATACACCTTCACCAATTTTTGCACCGAAAAGGCGCAGTAAAAATCGTCTCCATCCATACATAAACTGTGGAGACCAACCAAAAAGGGTTGTTTGTACAATCCACCATAATTGGACTGTAACTTTAGATCTTCCTCTAAAATTTGCCGGAACTGAAAAGGATTTGAGGTCTTGATACATAAATTTATATTTTAACTAAAAAAATGAATTTGATTATACACAAAGTTCTTTTATCGTTTTGGCAAAATAACTTGCGCGGTCTTGTACATCGAATTTATCTACAAAAACGTCGTAAGCCTTTTTTCCAAAATCCTGAAGTTGCTCTTTATTCAATTTCGATATAATTTCCAGTTGATTTTTTATAGCATTTACATTCAAATCGTCTAATATCCACCCACCATCACCTTCTTTAATTTCTCTCCAGATATTGATGTTTTTTGTGATTAATACAGGCTTTTCACAGGCCATTGCTTCTACAATTGCGATACCAAAATTTTCCTGATGACTAGGCAACAAGTAGGCATCGCAACCATAAAAAGCCCCCCATTTTGAGTCTCCCGATAACATTCCTGAGAAATGTATCTTAGGGTTATTTTTTGCTTTTTTAATCATTTGCTGCGCATAATCTGAATCTGTCGAACCAGCAATTACTAGATCAGGAATACTATCATTTTCTGATGTTAATTGATTGTAGGCATCGATAAGAAGATCAATTCCTTTTTTGTGATGGATTCTACTCAGAAACAACCAGTAATTTCTTTTCAAGTTTGGTAAAAGCTGTTGAAAAGCGTCATTCATTCCAGATATATTCACAGGTGGTCTTTGAATTCCAAAACCTACGTTGCTTTCTTTAATTGGATGATATCCTTTGAAAGTAGTGCGGGCCAAAAGCAATTCTTCTTCACATGTAAAAAAAAGAGCATCGGCGTTATTAATACATTTTTTTTCAATAAACTGCCAGACCAATTCATTTCTTAAAGCTTTCCATTTTCTTTCTGGTGCTTTTTGAAAATATGGATCTAACATTCCGTGAGGCATGACAACTACTTTTGGAACTCTTTTATTTTCTTTTTTTAATTGTTGAATCGCCTTGTAAACGGCATAATTCGAATATTGCCATAATCCATTAACTATAACAGCCTCATATTTATCCAAATTTTCAACTAGCCAATTAACTAACGTTGCATGATATTGATAGCTTGTTTTACCGTTCCCTAATTTATATATCTTAAAAGAATCTTCCATGCCATAATCTTCCAACGGGCTATCCAAACAAACTACTTCATTTTCAATTCCAAAATTTTGCAAATAGGGTGCTACGTTTCGGATGCCCTGACATGGACCACCCGATTTAGGATTCATTGTGGGTATAATATGGAGTTGTTTCATATTTAATTATTTTCTACAATTGTTTTGTAGATAGTTTCTATTTTATTTAGAATTTTTTCAGGTTCAAAAGATTGTGCGTGTTCAAGACCTTGATTTACTAAATTTTGACGGTCAGTATCAGATAATTTTACTAACTCATCCAAAATTCCAGCAGATTCTGTTGCCCATTCTTCAACTTTGGTTTCATCATTTGGCCGTTTGTTTACGTAGTAAGCTACTTTTCCTCCAACTTCGGTCATAGGAGCTTCATTTGTCGTAATCACAGGACAACCTGACGCCATAGCCTCTACAATTGGCCAGCCAAAACCCTCAGCTAAAGATGGAAACAGTAAAACCGTTGCGCCTTGATAGCCTTCTCTCAAAATTTCATCATTTATATTTGATAGAAAATAAATATCATTTGAGAAAGGCGATTTTTTTCTCAGTTCTTTTAATTCTTCAGTAGGTTCTGTTCCAATCAATAGCAATGGAAAAGTATGGCTACTTGTTTTGCGCCATGCGGTATAAATTTCAATGACACCTTTTCTATTTTTATAAAATTGGTTTCCACCAACGTGCAAAATATATCCTTCTTTTAAATTCATCTGAAGCTTTTCACTCAGTTTTTGTCTTATAAAGTCTGGATTATTTGGTCTAAAATCTTGATTTAATCCATTATAAACAACCTTAGAAAATGGTGGTTCTTTCTCTAAAAAATGATGTAAATCAGCCTGTGTTTTTTTTGAGATTGAAATAAAATTCGATCCTTGTCGGTAACCTTGTCTAATATATTTTTGATAAATTTTACCAGATAAACCAATATTATTTTCAGGTATTTCGCCTAACGCTGACTGTTGTGCTAAAAAATCATGGCAATGAATTACGTGTTTTTTCTTTGATACTAATGGAATCCAAGGTCCCAGTGCATGATCTGAAAAAACATAAAGTGTATTAGGAGAGCATTTTTTCAATTTCTTTTTCACTTCCATAGGAAACATCACAAATTGATCGATATATCCCATCCACTTTTTGAATGATTTTGGAAGTGGAAAATTAAAAAAAAGTGGTGAAGCTGTCCATATTTCAACAGCATGTCCTCTTTCTTTCATTCCTTTCTCAATCATATTTGCATATCTAGGCATGCTCTGGTGATCTAAAAAAGTAGGATGTGCAAAAACAACGATATTCATATGTCTTTTTTATTTGATATTTTCTTTTAATTCTAAAGTTTTTTTGTTCTTTAACGATGCTAAAATCAAACCACCAATAAGAGTGCTAAATCCTAAAACCGTTGGTTGAGCCCATTGTGTTTGTAAAATGGTAAGAAACCCAAAACTGACTAACAACCAAGGAAGAAAATCATCAGTGGCAAGTTTTTTATAGGCTAGTACTGTTATTTCGTAAACAAAAGAAATACGGATTGCAATTACAATCAACCCAAGTAGCATTCCCATTTCACCAATAAGCCTTCCCCATTCTACTTCTGCAATAAGGAAATCTACTTTACCTGTTAGCAACATAGCTCCAGCGTTTGTACCCATACCAATACCATATCCGAAAAAAGGTATTTTATCGGCTTCGGCAATAGGACCAATCAGACCTCCCAAAAAACGATCTACCAATGTTCCTTGTAAACCACCTTCGTCTCCACTTGCATTCGTAAGCCTTGTTGTAAAAACTTCGGTTCCTGTTTGAAAAACTGATGTCAAACTTAAAATCCCGATCAGTAGAAATAAAGCTGCAAGGGTGATTATCATACTCCCTATATATTTCGGCTTTTGGATCATTATAAAAAGTGTAAACACAAAGGTTTGAGCAACTTCAAACATCAAAGTACGACTGATAGATATTGGAATTGATAATAGTAAAGCTGCAGTGGCACCAAGCAAAAAAAGTTTGTTTATTTGTTGAGGAACCAACCAAAAATAAAAAACAAAAGGTGCTGTAAATCCCCAAAATAATGAGTTCCCAAGAGTAAATGAAAAAGTTCCTGGTGGTCTAAAAAAATCTAAAGCTCCACTAAATCCTGCTCCAGCAACATCACCTCCAACCCCTCTATTTACCCAAGCCGATTGCGGACTGTAAAATTGCAAAGTAATAAGTATCAACATTGGGATACTTAAATAAATTACCATCCTTCCTAGCTTTATAACATCTTCTCTTGTAAATATTCTTCCTATAACAAACATAAGCGGAAAATGAATTACCAGTATTCGTAAACCATAAAGCGCTACATTGAGATTTTGATGACCAAATAACAAACTGGTAACAAGAGCTATAAAACTCGTGATTCCCATCAATACGACATACCCGTTATAAGCAAACAACCCTTTTTGATGTGCTCGGAATAACAACCACAAAGCGATTGGATCTCTTACTATTAATAGAGGAGTTGCTAAAGCTGGCAAAAACCATTTTCGCAAAGCACCTTCAAATAGCAAAAGGAAGAAATACAACCAGATTGCTATTTTTAGATCTTTATAAGAATCTCGTTGGATTGAAGTTGTTGAATTTATATAATTTAAGTTCATTATATAGTGCCGTCTTAGGTATTACTTACTTTTAATACTATTATAATATAGATTCAATTGCTTTACTATATTGTTACTATACTTTTCCCAAGTATACTTTTGAGCATGTACTGCCGCTTTTTTACCCATCGTAGCAATTTTATCTCTATTTTCTGCAAACCATTTGATTTTTTCAGCGATAGCTTCAGCAGATCTAATTGGTACCAAAAAGCCTGTTTCGCCATCGATCACCAAATCTTCTCCACCTGTATTTGGCGTAATTATAATTGGTAATCCCTGACTCATTGCTTCTTGTATTACCAAAGCTCTTCCTTCTACTATCGAAGGCAGACAAAAAACATCGCAAGTTCTCATCAATTCTAGAACTTCGCTGTGCGAACGTCCAGGCTCATATGTAAAATCAGAGAATTGTGAACGATAAAAGTCCATTGGTGCAAGCAAAGAACCTAAGACAACTAATTCTACATTTATTCCTTTTAATGATTTTACTGCTTCGAATAAGTCTCCCAATCCTTTTCTTTGCCCCATTGATCCAACAAAAAGTACTCTAAGCGATTTATTAGGGTCCTTTTCAACAACATTTAAAGATATATTGCTGGCAGGTGAACCAAAAGGTGATACAATTTTAATTTTATCACCAGACCATTCTGGTAGAGAATCCAAAACGAAAGAACCTGGTCCAACAACTACATCGGCCAATTCTAACTCTTTCCGTTTTCTTTCCAGCTTAATAGCACTATCTGTTATACCTCCACCAAGTGTTTGAGCCCATTGCGGCAAACGTTTCGCTTCCTCTAAAAGTAATTTTCGTCCAGTTTCCCAGTATGCAATAGGTAAATCATAAACGCAAAGCAGACCTAACTTTTTAGCTTCTGTAAAAGTTTCTAATGCTCCATCTTCATAGGCATACACCGCAGTAACCCCTTTTTTTTGCGCAACACTCAAATCAGTTGCTACATGCTTATCCAAAGATTTATAAATCTGATCTATACAAAATATACCCTTTTCATGAACTAAGAAGCTATCTAATTTGAGTTTGGAGGAAAGAGTCCTTCCAATTTCGCGCCAAGGATATGTATTTGTTAAAGGCTGTAATTTACCATCATAACTTCTTCTTCTGATTTCTTTCAAAAGCGGAAAGCTTCCTAGTTTATATAAAAAACCATTAGGAAAAGAAGCGATCGTTGTATAAAATCTGAATAAAGATCCTGATTCCAAAAAACCTTTGGCAACAGCGCGAACATTCGAATTTCCTGTGGGATGTGATACTATTATTTTCATTTGTAAATCTTATTTGTACTGATCTAAATCGTAAACCAAATCATTAGCTATATTTTTTAAAAATATTTTTAACTGATTTGCGTCTCTATCTTTTAGTATAGTTTCCAATTTGTTTTCTTTATATTCTACAACTCCTTCAATTGATGATGAAATTTTAAGGTGAGATGGTGTCCAGTTTCTTGCCACACAAATTACCTTTAGTCCATGTTCAAACATTGCTGCTACTGTTCCACTTTTTTGAATTTGAAACATTGGTGTCGAACTAATACCCCAATCAGCATTTATTAAAACCTCCGAAATTGTTGCAGGATCTTGTTCTCCTAACACTTTAACTTCAATTAAGGCTTCTTTACACGCATTAACCCAATTATCAAGTTCGGTTCCGCATCGTCCTATAAAAATTAATTGTGTTTTGACTTGATTTGTTTTTTCATAAGCAACTAATTCGGAAATGAATTTCTTAATCGGTGCTCCATGATGTATGAGTCCAAAAACAACGAAACTAAGTGTCTTATTATTTTTATTCAGTTCATTATTTTTAATTCCAACTACAGGAATATTTCCAAATAATGGTAGATGGTTTGGGAATAAACCTAATCTATTCAATTGTGCTTGATACATTATAGATTGTGTGTGAATGGCTTGAGGGCGTAATTTGCTATTAAGATCTTTAACAATCATTTGTTGCGCTTTTCCCCAGAAAAAATGTTTCAACGGTGCTTCTTTATCCATTCCCACCCATAATTCATGAAACATAATATGCCACTTTTTTCCTTTACCAATCTTTGACAATTGAGATCCTAAACCGAAAGGCAGCCCTTTCTCCTGAAAAGAAAAAGGAACATATTGTAAACTAAGCCATTCAGGGTTATAATCATTAATAAAGTCCTGAACCTTTTGAATACGAATTTTACTTGGTGTATTATTTGGAATTCTCAACACGTCAATTGATATGCCCTCAGAAACTTGCTTTTCGTTAAGTATTTCTGTGGATTGAAGGTCATTTAATGCAATTATTGAAACTTCGTTACCTTGTCTAATGATCTCTGCACTTAATCTTCGAGTATAATCCCCAACACCATCACGGCCTGGTTCGAGCGAGCCACATAGGAAAATAATTTTCATTAATTTCTATTTTAAAATGGATTCACTACTAATAGTAATCTTTTTATTCCTCTTGGTGTAACAAGCTTGTTCCTGTAATATTTAGAAAAAAGCCACTTTGAGGCATTCTTTTTATCTTTTTTACGTACAGCAATAGTAATTGCGTTTGCTATTTTATTTTTAATTGATTGCTCTATTTCAGGAGACATACAATCTTGGCAATCTTCAAATAAAATCTTAACAGAAGTGTAGCCACTATCAGATGTTATTCTAATGGATTCATTTGACAGACGATATTTGGCTGTAAGTTCATTTACATAATAAAATGGCTTACGCAATTTTCCCAAACTGTATCCAAAATAGAAATCAATCCCATTTCCTGCTCTTCCTTCATGATCCAAATATCCTACGGCTAAAGCATCATCACGACGGACTAAATAACAATCATTAGGAAACATACTTACAGCTCCAGCCATAAATCCATCAACAATTCCTGATCTTTCTGGTGTTCTGAAAAATGCACTATTTATTTTTTCAGATCCTTCAATAACTTCACCTCCGTCAGTGGTAAGTATTTGGTTTCCAAAACTTGCAATAACTTCTGGAATTTCATCCAAAGGTTTTTTCAATAATTCAATACATTTTGGCAAAAGCATGTCATCATCATGAAGCAACATTATATAATCACTTTTCGCTTTTTTAAATAAAGAATCAACATTGCGCATTTGCTTTAATGATGGCTTATTGTGAAAATAATGTATTGGAATATTACTAGTTTGTTGCAAATTTTCGATATACTTCTCCGTCAAATCATTAGTTGAATCGTCCCCGATTATAATTTCATTCGGTAAAATAGTTTGTTCATAGACTGAATCTAGCGCATCTATCAGTGCGTCGAGTCTATTATATGTCGGAATCAAAATAGATACTGTTGAATTCATAATAATTATGGTTTATTTATTTTTAAGACTAATTGTCTCAGTATTTAATCTAATATGCTGTTTACAGTTTCAAATCAATATTGAAAAATCAAGTGATTTTTTATTAATTCTCTACACTGCTAGAAAAGAATCTTAGTCTGTTTAGTTTGATTGATCTTGCAAATAAATGCGATGGTTTTTCGACTAATAAATAGAATATCCAAGAAAAAAATAAGGATGATACAATGGCTAGCATTGACAATAAAAAATTATTAGATAATATCTTTACATTAAAAATATATTCAATCAAGAAGAAAATCTGGCTATGAATCAAATAAATGGAATAACTCATCAATCCACCATAATCCAACCACTTATTCTCTTTTTTGTTTTGGTAATAAATAATTTCTTTTTCCAACCAAAAAAAGGTTAAAATTGAAAATAATGGCAACGAAAAAGCGAAAGAAATATGCAAATGAAACCTTGCAATTGAACATATTATTGACAAAAGCCATACACTTAAACGATACATATTTAATTGCTGAAATGTAATTGGTGCAAAATCATTTTTCTGATATCTTTCAGCAAGTTTTACTCCTAAAAGCCATATAGGTAATCCAACGGCCCACGTAATATAAAATCCAGTTCTATGGAAATCACCATTATATTCTGAATAATTTAATGAATAAAGAATGGAGATTGCATAGCTTATTATAAAAGAGACAACAATCATTTTATTAAGATGCTTGATATTTCTCAGGAAAATAGGATAAAGAATATAATATATCACCTCACAAATTAAACTCCAAACTACACCCATTTCATGATTAAAAGGAAATTTGTAAATCAAGAATGCTATAATTCCCGGAACAGCAATACGTATAATTCGTCTGGTATAAAATTCAGGAACATCAATTTTCTTTCCAGATGAATATGGATAATGTATAAAAAAACCTGAAATAATAAAAAACGCCATAACT
>Ga0308157_10004018_pt1 | contig 20188 bp, 31 predicted proteins | sample PhyBR1_FD_201035 | JGI IMG/M metagenome (GOLD analysis project Ga0308157, IMG submission 201035) | Phyllosphere microbial communities from UC Gill Tract Community Farm, Albany, California, United States - DLSLB.R1 | ecosystem: Host-associated > Plants > Phyllosphere > Unclassified | place: USA...
TAGAACATCACTGTTCTAGGGCTTACCGTTTGGTGCGGCTGGCAGGAATCGAACCCACGACCCCTTGGTTCGTAGCCAAGTACTCTATCCAGCTGAGCTACAGCCGCTAAGCTTTGAATTATAGCACGTTTTAAATGCCTTAATTCACTTCTTACTTTACTGCTTCCCCTCGGGGGATTGCAGCGACGTAAGCAAGACTGCAATTCTAGCGCAGTTTTTAGGCCAATTTCTGAGGCATTGGACTGCTGCCGGTTTCGTGGACACCGACCTAAGCTTTCTGAGCTTTCTCGAACTGCATCGGACTGATGTAGCCGAGCGTCGAGTGCCGACGCGTCGGGTTGTAGAACCGCTCTATGTAGTCGAACACATCGGCGTGGGCCTGTTCCCGGGTCCGGTACACCTTTCTAGCCGTGCGCTCAGTCTTTAGTGAACTGAAGAAGCTCTCCATGGCCGAGTTGTCCCAGACCTCGCCCGCGCGACTCATGCTGCAGGTGATGCCTTGCTCCTTGAGCAGCGCCTGGAAGTGCTCGCTGGTGTATTGGCTTCCTTGGAGTGATGCAGCAACGCGACCGGCTTGCCCCGGCGCCACACGGCCATCATCAACGCATCGGCCACGAGTTGCGAGGTCATGCTGTCCTGCATCGACCAGCCGACGATGCGACGCGAGTACAGGTCGAGCACCGCAGCGGCATACAGCCAGCCCTCGGCCGTCCAGATGTACGTGAAGTCGGCCACCTACTTCTGGTTGGGCGCATCAGCCTGGAACTGGCGGCCCAACACGTTGTCGGCGATGGCGCTGCGCTGGCCTCGGTCCTGCGGCAAGCCTCGGCGTCGTGGCCTCGCACGCAGGGCCTGTTCATGCATGAGCCGTTCAATGCGATGCAATCCGCATCGTTGACCCAGTGCCAGCACGTCATGCCACACGCGCCGGGCGCCATAGGTGCGGTCGCTGCCCAGGAAGCTCTGGCGCACCTGGTTGCCGAGCAACTCGTCTTCCAGACTGCGTTGGCTTCGGGGCCTGCTGCGCCACGCATAGAAGCCGCTTCGCGAGACACCGAGCGCCTCGCACATCATTGCCAACGGCCACGTCCGTCGGTGTTTCGCAACGAAGCCGAACTTCTCGTCGACTCCTTGGCGAAGTAGGCCGCTTTTTCCGACAGGTCACGCTCCATGCGCAGCTTGGCGTTCTCCTTCCTCAAACGCTCCAGCTCAGCCTGTTCGGGCTTCATCACGCCCTGACCAGGGAACGCCTGCTGCGGGTCCGCAGTCGCCTCACGTACCCATTTGCGCAGCACGTTCTCGTGCACATCGAGGTCGCGTGCAGCCTGCGCCACCCACACGCCTCGTTCCTTCACCAGCTTGACAGCCTCAAGCTTGAACTCTCGGCTGAATTGCCTTCTCGTTCCCATGAACCACCTCCGGTTTCATTTCACACCTTAACAAGGTGTCTTTGAAACCGGCAGCAGCCCAGACCTCCCGACTTGAGCCTCTCGATCTGGCCGGCTACCGGCTTAAAGCCAATAGAGACTCCAGAGATAAGGTCGTACTTGAGGGAATGAATCGCTTCGTTGACGCGGTTCCTGACGACGCTCTCCTCAACCACCCGCAGAAGCCTGGCCTTGAACGGAATGCCGGCCGCCGTTGCCCTTGCGAAGGTCATATTCCCGACAGGCAGCGTGGGGTGGTGATGCATCATCAAAGGCATCGGAGTCTTGAACCTCGCGCCCAGAGGCTCAACGACGTCTCCAGCGTGATCTACCGAAGGCGTAGACGCAATGCCTTCGATGTAGACATAGCTCTCGTCTTCGGAGGCAGCCTTTTGCGTAAGGAGTGAGTAGGCGCGGTTAAGCATGGCGAGCGAACTCCTGGTGCCGGTTCATTCGCGCCTGCATTGCAGCCGCGCACGCTTCTTCGATAGTTTCGAAAAGACCAAGGTGTGGTTTGCCGCCCCCGACGACGCGCGCCCGGTACTTGCCGGTCTGCCGGTGGAGCCCCACACCTTTGCCCCCGTGCGGCTATTCATCCGCAGCTTCTGGTTTCTCAGGTTCTCGACACGGTTGCACGATCTGAGGTTTGCGGCCCTGCCGTCGGCTGGATCGCCATTGATGTGATCCACGTGCGGCGCCTCGTCCGATACCCGGCACAAGAGCCGATGCAAATACACAGTCTTCAAACCTTCGGCCGTTCTCGTGACAGCGCGGGCATAACCATGCTCGTGGCGACTCCAGCAATGACGCCGCGCAGTCTCGCGATTCGCGGTTTCGATCAGGAATGCGTCGCCCTTGGCCGTGGTGATCACGGTGATGCCCGTGCCCGCAATGTCTTCGTAGGTGTTGGGACGGGGCATGCGGTGCTCCAGAAAGAGAAAAGCCCGCTCGTGGCGGGCCGGAATGAAAAAGCCCGCGATGTGCGGGCTCAGGGGCGTGGGGGTGGAACGCGGGAGATCTTTCAGCCGGTTCGATCTCCTACCGGGTCGTCCAGTTCGTCTGCAACTGGGTCGAAGGGCACGGGATGGGGCGGGAAGTGAACCTCCGCATTCGGTGGTTGCTGGACCAGGGGCGGGCGTGTTCCTTGCTCGGGCGATTCCGCCCCTTGTGTCGCTCCGTTGAATCGGGCGGTGCGCCCGTGCGTCCATTTCGCGCTCAATGCCTAGCGCGGCTGGTGGGGCATGTCCGCCGGGTGAGGTAGGACAGTGTCGAGGCCCGAGGTAGCCCTTGAGTTGTGAATGCTCAGACCACGAACATTTGGTACTTGGGCTGCGGTTTTGGCGGTTCTGCCATAGGCATCACGCCAACCGCCATCGCAAGGGCTTGCATCCCGTCAATTCGGCCGCTGGCCTTCGACTTGGTGAATTTCCGGTTCTCGGCCGGGTCCTTCAACACGATCGCATTCGCCGCGCACATTGCGAGCACCGGGTGGTTCCCGTGCTTCAGTTTCTTGGCAAGCAGCTTTTCCTCCAGCGACCGGATGGCCGGCGACATAGCCTGAAAGCCTTGGCCGAAATCGATGAATCGCGCCAGCTCGGTCTACGTAAATCCCGCCTTGACCAACCAAGGACGCAGGTGACGCATGCCCCATCGGTCGAACGCGACGGCCTGCACATCGTAGTTGTCAAAAACGTGCCTCAGTTGGACGGCTACAAAGTCGTACTCGATGGACCGGCCCGGTGTGGTCTTGAGGAAACCCTGCTTCTCCCACACGTCATAGGTCACCCGATCCGCACGCGACTTCTCGGCCAGGCCATCGCCAGGTAGCCAGAACGTTGGCAAAACATCCCCATCTTCAGAAGCCAAGACCAGGGCTGTAAGGTCGTTCACAGACGACAAGTCCAACCCACCAAACACACGCAGCTTTGGTCGATCTAATGGATCCGAACCGTTCTCCTGCCAGACCGCCCGCGTGATGAACGGAGTCTTCGCCTCCACCCGCTGATTCAAGATCAGGTTTCGGTAGCCCGCCTCCATGCTCGGGAGGCGCTTGGCATCGGTGGCCTGCTTTCGCACCTCCTCCTGATTCATGAAGACTTCGAAATGGTGGTTGGCCGCTCGGATCGCCTTGTCGCTGAACGGATCCATGTCCAGGGGCGCGGTGTGCAGCGCCACCTTCACACGCGGGTCAGCGCCTGTTAGCGCGTCATCGATGAGCAGACTCAGCAGGTCGGCGTCCGTGGGTACCTGTGTACTGGTGATGATTGACAGGGGCCGCTCATGCGCTGCGGATGCCGTTTCGATGGCTTCGTACAACTCACTCCGCGAGCCCGGACTTGGCCCAGTTCGTCGTGCACCGAAAAGACAGGCGACAACCCGTAGGCGGTCGATGCGTCTGCCAAGAGCGCGAGGTAGGTTGTTCCAAGCTCCGGGCAGGCCAGCGTCTTTGCCGATTCCTTGGGGAAGACGTACTCGCTGAGTTCCGGCGACATCCGCACTACCTTGGACGCATATCCATACAGGATGGCGGCCTGATCACGGGACTGTGCCGCGCTGTACAGCTGGCTGTTCGGTTGCTTCTGGACCGCACAGGTGCAGGAGCAGCAGGAATGCGCTAGTGGCCGTCTTGGCATTCTTGCGCGCCATGCTCAGGATGAACGTCCGGGTAGGCGTGTCATAGATCCTGTTGATCCACTCTTTCTGCGGCTTGGTCAACCGGACAGGCTGTCCAACATGTTTGCCGTCGGGAATGCGGCACATCGACTCGATCCAGGCAATTTTCCGCAGCCCCCTACTGCGCTTCAAGGACTTCCCACGGCTTACGCGCGCGGCCATGGTTTGCGTTCGATCGGCCGACCGTCTTCGGGTCGGTGGTCGCCTAGCGGGTGATTCGCAGACGGGTTGCCAGCGAGGACGCCGATCGCACTTCGCCCTCGTGCATCGCCAATAGACGGTCGTAGCGCTTTAAGCCGTCGTCGTCGCGCAACCACTCACGGTCGAAGCCCTTGATCTCGTCGTCCAGCACCTGGGCGGTGACGACGTGCTGGCAGTACAGGTCCAACCGGTCGCGGTGCGTTTCTGTGAGTGCTGCAGCGGCGTGGTCATTCACCAGCCGCGCCCATACAACCTGCTTCGCATCGCTCCGCTGCGCGCTTGGCATCAGCCGGCTCGCGGATGTGACCGGCGCAACCTGGGCCGCCACTGCAAGTTGGGCAGCGGACTTTCGGCCTCTTTGCACCATCGGTTTCACCTTTTTTTTCTGGACGTTTAGGAAATTAGAGGGAACAGGTCAGTTTCCCAGGGCAACGACCTTTTTCGGGCCCTCACCTCCCTACCCCTTGCCTGCCTCGACCCCTTCAGGCACACTCCTCAGGATTGCGAGGCGCCCCGTGGAGCACCACTCCCAGCAGGGTTGGGCCTTGGCCCTGTTGCACCGGCGGCACGCAGCGACGGTTCTAGCGTTGTGGGCTTTGGCTCTACCGGCCAGCCATCCAGACCGATGGCCTGGCGCTGCTGGTAGCCCATGTCTTTCGCTGTCTTCTTGGCGTGGCAGCCATCAGGCCGCAGCACAGCACCTGGGTGTTGGACTCAATGTCCTCGCTCGTGCCGCCGTCAGCCTTCAGAGCTTTGATGTGATCGAGCTGGAAGCCGCGGTCCGGGATATCGTTGAACTCCACCAGCTTGCCGCACATTACGCAGTGAGGGTTCTTGCTCCACATCGGAGACGGCGGGCCTGAAGTTGTCGGCCACTTATGCGATTTGCCATTCCAACCCCGCCAGTTACCAGCCATTCATCCGAAGCAAAAGCTCATAGATTTTCTGTCAGGTGAACAGGTACAGTGCGCTCTCACCGCTAACCGCGCTTGCCCCTGGAGAGCAGAATGATCCAGAGCACACGAGTTTGCAGCAGCAGCCATTGCTCTGGCCGCCCCGGCCGCCGCAACCCTGCCGCAGCAGGGAATGTGGGCGATTGGTGATGAGGCGGACGGCAGCTGGCGGTGGCTGACTGCAATTCGCATCGGTTACATCACACCATCCTGTAGGTGGCGCCTTGATGCCAGATGGCACGGCTGCATTGCCGCTCACCTTCAAGCCTAACCCCATCATTGGAGACCCCATGTTCAAACTCCTTCAGCCGACCGTGCTGTCCATCGCCACACTCGCGTCCTTTGCCTCGTGGGGCGCATTGCCCGAGTCAGGCATGTGGAGTTTTGACGATGAACTCGACGGCAAGCCCGGACGCGGGCTGCAGATTGACCGCCAGGGGGGCTCAACCGTGATCGTCACCTACTTTGGCTACCGGCCAGACGGCTCTGCCATGTTCCTTCAAGCCAGCGGCAAGCTAGCGAACGACCGGCTCTTCCGTGGGGACCTTATGGAGTTCCGCAATGGGCGAACGGTTGGCGGCCCTCCGCATAGCGCCGAACCGGACAGGTATCACGGTGAGATCAAGATCGACTTCGCGAACACCACTTCAGGCACGGTGCAGTTGCCCAACGATGGCGCCCGGTCAATATCCCGATTTGTTTTTGAAAACAATCTGCACTGGTTCAAGAACGAATTTCGAATAATGATCGGTCCGAATAAGCAAGCAATCGCCCGGTTCGATATCAATGGCGATCGGATGAAGCTGACGTACGAATCGCAAGCGATGGACGGGCCTGATTCGTCCACAGCAGGATCTTGTGCTTTCGACGGAAGCTTCCAGCGGTCCGGCAGGGGCTATCGATCAGAAGGGACGCTGGTCTGTACGGGCAATTTGATATACACAGGCGCTTTCCGAATCGAAGACTTGGCAGTTGACGAATACGGCGCTCTGACAGCCGCATCTACGAAAACGTGAACAACAGTTCTTTCACCCTACTGACGGGCATGTGTATGAGCCGCTTGTTCCCCGCTTCACCGAAGTCTCAATGCGTTAACGGTTTGTCCTTTTAACTCTTCACCCACCCCCTCCCCTACGATCGTCAGACACCGAGGAAACACCGATGTTCAAGGTCTACGTGGACACAGGCGGCGAGATGCCAGGGCTGAAGCACCTCAGGGCGGGGATTGGCAGACTCTGTCCATTTCCCTTACGAACAACGCGTCAAGCGGATTGACACGACAACGAAGTCATCCAACCTGACCTGGGACGGTAGCGTGGCAACTTATGCCGATCTCGCCGGCATGTCTTGGTCCGACACCGGTGAAAAACCCATGCATCAGCTATCGCCAAATTGATCGGCGGTCACAACTTGGTGGACGTTCAGCACCTCGCGTCCGCTCATGCAGAAGGCTGCCAAGCATTTCTCACCTCGGACAAGGGCGACATCTGGCGTCACCGCGAGGCACTGCACGCGCTGCTCGGAATTCGCGTCTTTCATTCCACCAGCGAGTGGCCTGCTTTCGTAGCCATCTGGGAGAACGGCGTCGCCTAGGCTCTCGACCGCTCCTGCGCCTCGCGCGCCGTCTTGGCCGCGTGGCAGCCGCGTTTTCACCCGTCGTCGTCATACCAAACGCAAAGGCACTGCCGGTTTGCGTCAACATCTTTCCCGCCGAGCCATAGAGCCGTTTTGTGGTCAAGCTCCAAGGGGTCAGGGGTGCCAGGGGTGATGTCGATCAGCTTGCCGCAGCCCTTGCAGTTGGGGCCATCTCGCAACCAGATGCGCAGCCGCGCCTCCCGCCTGCCTCTGCCTTGGTCGCGGTACGTGGACCCGATGCGCGGCGCCTGCTGAATCCGTGTGGCCTGGGCCATGGTGATGCGGGTAGCTGCAGCGGGGATGCGGGGGACAAGACGGCATGGGCTCTGCATCGCGTAGACTTGCTGTCAAGTGCAACTACTACAGTGCGCGTTCACCCCTGATTTCGCACTCACTGCAGGAGACCTGAATGATTCAAGTTCTTCTTCGCGCTTGCCTTGCCGCAGCGATGTTCACGATGACTGCGCCGGCATTCGCCATCCTTCCACAGCAGGGCATGTGGTCCATCGGTTCAGAAGCCAATGGCAAACCTGGCCGTGGCATTCAGATCGACCAACAGGGAGGCCAATTTCTCATCCTTACGTACATTGGCTACCGAGCGGATGGGAGCGCTACGTTCATGCAAGCGAGCGGGAAGATCGAGAATGGGAAGAACTTCACCGCAGATTTGACCGAGTACAGAAACGGCCGAGCTCTTGGGGGTGCCGCTCGAGAAGGAGAAGTTGCATACACCGCTGGGAAGGTGACTATTCAGTTCCAGTCCCCCACTTCAGGCACCATCAAACTGCCGGGAGAGCCGGCCCAAAGTTTTTCTCGTTACCAGTACGAAAACCACCTTGCACGACTGAACCACAGGTTCACAGCATATTTCGCTAGTCCCTTGGGTGTGGGGCGGACTCCAGCGAGTATCACCATCACGGCAGACGGTAACAAGTTTGAAATGCGTGAAGCGTATGGATATGAAAGCGATGCCCCTGTCTGTACTTATGTTGGCAACTTAAGCCCGGCCGGTGATGCGTTCTCATCCAGAGGAACAGTCCAATGCACCAACCCCGGTCCTGGCACGATCAAAGCGGACTCCTACCGCATCAATGAGCTGCGGGTAGATACTCATGGGACGCTGTCGGGGCGGATTTTTACCTGGACCGAAGACCAGTTGCTGCCTGGAGCTACTCTCCCCGGAGGGATTAGGTATTTGGGCGGTGAATGCGTCACCAATATTCCCTGGTTCGGCAGTCCTGCCAGATGCTACCCACAGGAACTCGGCGTGACGGGAGAAGACCAGCGGGAGTGAGCTAACTGCTCTGACAAGCTCATCCCCTCAGCCTCGGGGTATGCCACGTAATGGTAGATGACCGCTGTTACCGATTTAGCCCGGCCAAAGCGACAGCTTTACAGAATGCCTCCGCGTCCTTAGCGGTCTCCGCACCCGAAACGAAAAAGCCCACGGGCAAACCGTGCGGGCTTAAGAAATTTAAGGCGAACTGATCCAATAAGTTCGGACTTGCCAGACTCACCGCCTGGGTCCTTTCGGCATGTTGGCACGGCGGTTGAAATGCGCCTGCGCTCTAGGGTCGCATTGTATATTAGATTTCCCTCTCGGTTCAAAAAATCCAATACCTATCCGTGTTACAGCACTGCATCAGCCCGGGGTACGCTCATCACATGTACGCGCACGCCTGAATGTGCAATCGTCTGAGCTGCAAACGGGTATATGGCTAACCCTGATCCTGCCTCCAATGCACAGCTTCCTTACTGTCCCAACTGACGTAAGCCGAAACTGTTTCTGCTGAGCATCTCACTCCAAGATGCTCTTTTGCGAAATCGATAGGGACTGGTATCTCGCGCGCCTCTCCGTCACGGGTTTCAATTGCGCAACGTCAGCCCGAAATGCGTCTGCGCGGCCGGTGCACCAAATGGAACAGCTACGGGTTTGAAGTCGAGAATGAGGTCACCACCGCCATTTCACCGTGCGCCCCCATCGTGACGATGGCTGGTTAGACAGGCTGTGTCGCCCTTCATCACCTTGGCTAAGGGCGATTTATTTCTTGGTGTTGACCACAGTCCGAGAAAACCAGCCCGTAGTGCCAAGCAGCAAAAGCGACAACAAGACCAGCGCCCACTGCGAAAGCGTGGGAATCCCAGTGGCGCCGCCCGGAACGACGGCTGCCGGCAATGCCACACCACCAGGATCAGCGATGCGGCCGTTGGCGATCCGGTCGTCATCCCCAGCGCCGCCGTCGGTCAACGTCAGAGTGACTGTGTTTCCGTTGACGACTGCGCCCGGGAAGACGTACCAGTGGGGCGCGGGGTCCGACGCCGTTGGGCCGTACTTCATATAGACCGAGCCAGCTGCAAATGGCTGGGGATAGAGGAGCGTGATCGTGACAGTGGAGGACGTCGGGCATGCGCCCACTTCCACATCAAACAGGCCCTGCGCGAACGTGTAGTTGGCGATGCCCGGCGATGCAGGCGGAGAGTTGGGTGAACCCGTCAGTCCGATGAATGCCGTGCGCTCAAAACCGCATCCCACAGGCCCGGCAAGCGAAGCGCTCACCGTACCTCCGCCAGGGCTGGAGCCTGTCGCCATGGTCGGCAGGGCGGAACGGGTCACCGTGACGGTGTAGGTGTTGGTGGTGACCCCATCCTGTGCTGTCACTACGACGGTGAGGACAGTGGCTCCCACATTCAGGGTGAGGGGCGGCGACGCCGCACCGCTGGCGTTAGCGACACCGTTGACGGTAATGGTGCTACTGGCGGCGGTTGGAGTCAGGGTCACGCTACCGGTGGCGTTCGGCACGGTCGCTGTGTAAGCCGTGGTGGCACTGGCAAATACCGGGTTCAGTATGCCAGTCGAAATCACCAGCGCGCTCAGGTCGGCATTCGTCGAGACGTCGCGCGTGAGGTTGAGGGTGTAGTTGCGGGGCGAGCCGTCCTGCGCCGTCACGGTGATGGTGATGGGATTCAGACCGACATTCAGAGCAATGGCGCCCGAGGCCACACCGCTGGTCACGGGCACGCCCTTGACGGTGACCGACGCGCTGCTGTCCGCCACCGTAGGGGTGACGGTGACGGATGCGGTGGCGTTAGGCACCGTGGCGCTGTAGTTTTGTTGGGCTGCGCTGAAGACCGGGTTCAGAGTGCCACCCGACACGCTCAGGGCCGCCAGATCGTTGTTCGTTGAGAGAGCGCGCGTGACGGTGACCGTATACGTCTTGGTCGAACTGTTTTGCGCTGTCACCGCGACTGTGACGGTGGTTGCACCCGTGTTGAGGGTAATCGGGATCGATGCTGTGCCGCTGGCCACCGCGACGCCGTTGACCGTGACGGTCGAATTTTGCTCGCTGACGGTGGGCGTGACCGTGATGCTGCCAGTCGCGGCTGCGACGGACATGGTGTAACTGGTAGTCGAGGGCGCGAACCCGGGACTCAAGCTACCGCCCGACAGCACCAGGGCTGACAGGTTAGCGTCGCCAGAACCGGCACGGGTGACAGTGACGGTATACGTTTTGACAGTGCCATCCTCCGCCATGACCCCCACACTGATAGGTTGGGAACCGATCGCCAACGCAATCGCCCCAGATGCATTGCCGCTCGTGGTCGCCACGCCGTTGACGGTCACGCTGGCGGTTGTGTCAGCCACAGTCGGGGTGACGGTTAGAGAAGTAGTAGCGTTGGTTACGCTGGCAGTGTAGGCGGTAGTGCCTGCCGCGAAGGCGGGCGACAGCGTGCCGTTCGACAACGCGAGGGCGCTGAGATTGGCGTTGCTCGACGGGGGGGTGCGCGTAACTGTGGTGGTGTACGTCTTTGTATTGCTGCCGTCCTCAGATGTAACCACGGTGGTAATGACATTGGCACCGTATGCCAGAGCAATCGCCCCGCTAGCAGTACCGTTGTTGACCGAAACAGTGTTGACTGTGACCGTGGCTCGGGCCGTGTCCGCCACGGTAGGAGTCACGGTGATCCACACCGTATTGCTCAGCACCGAGGCGGTATAGCTCGTCGTTCCTGAAGAGAAACCTGGAGCGAGTGCACCGGACGACAAAGACAGTGCGGACAGGTTGGCGTTGGTACTCAAGATGGGGTCGGCAAAGACGAAGTTGTTGAATCCTTGCCATATGTTTCTTGCGCCAGGCTGGGGAGCGGTCCCGCCATCTGAGGTGATTCTGACCTCGGTGACGGAAGAAAACTGAGTCGGCAACTGGACTGTGGACGCATAGCCTCCGGTCTGGGGAATGGTGAAACTATAGGCTTCGCCGCTTTGAACGCCGTTTAGGTAAGGTTTGGCTAGGTAGTTCGCATTGATGCCGTAATAGTCTTGAATCAGAAAACTGGTGAGCTTGAATTTGCCGGCTTGGCTCTTGATGATGAAGGAATAGGACGAGTCGTTTGTTTGGGCGCCCGCGGAAGTATCCAAAATCAGGACGGTACCGACTGAACCTAGGCCATTGTTAAACGCCGCGACTGTCCCCGACGCCACGCCACTGGACTCAGCAAAAAACATCTGATACACGACACCTGGAATATCACCGTTGTCACCTTCGTTATCCTCGAGTGCACTCCCAAAATTGACCCAGTTTCCACCGTTGTTCACGAGGACTGTGCCAGCCACACTTAGCAGTACATGGCGGTAAGTGGCGAAGTTCAGCACAGCGCTTTGCAGGGTCCCGGTGCGGCTCTCGAGCACCCAGTCACCGCCTTTTTCAGCTGCCCCAGTGAGATTGGTGGAGCCGGCAACGTGGGCGCCGGTAATGGCGGACAGCTCTCTGAGGAACTCATGCCCGACCGGACCCTCAGCCACATTACAGCCGTAGAGCAACAACTCTGCATTTGCACCCAACGCGGCGCCGATGCGAGCCAAGTCAGACCGGCGGTGTTTCAGAGCCTCGGCGTCAAAAGCAAGCGAACCGAGATCCAGCATTCCAGGCCTGCCGTGCGAGATCAAATGCACCGCAGGAACGTTTTTGCGCCCTGACAAAGCATCAGCCATCTGCTTCAGGCCATCTTCTTCAGCGTTCAGCACGACTACTTCGAGCGACGGACTGGCCCCGTGCGCCAGTTGCTCATAGTCAGCCACATTGCCCTCGATGAATAGAATCCCGGCGGGCTTGAGGGCAGGGATAGCCACCGTCCCGTCACTTTGCAGCGCGTTCAGTGCGCTGCCTCCACTGGCGCCCTTACCGCCCTCCACCACTTGGTTCGCCCTCGCACGTAGCGAGTTGTCCGGCCCTACAGTACTGCTCTCGGCTCGCACACTGAGCGGTGCGAGCATCATCAGTAGAGCGAGCAATCCATACAGCGCACCTGCACTTCGGCATAGATCACCACCACGGCCAAAGAACTTACGAGCAGCGTCAAGGTCGAGCCGAGAGACAAGGGCACGGAGCGAGAGGAGCATTTCGATATCCTGGCCATGTTGTGCATGACGAAATTTCCGGGTGGCTGGGCTGCAGCCCCTCCAGAGTGGAATGAGCAGTCGTAGGGTCGCCAGCGGCGGGCAACACGGCAACTGGGCAGGACTGTATCGAAGAGTTTCAGGCTTGTATGTACCTGAAATTGGTGAATCGCGTGTGGCCCGCCCTCTATTTGGAACACAAAGCACACTCTTCCGCACAGCACGATGTGCAGCCAAACACAAAATATGAATGGTCAGTGCTGCCCATGCGCACTCGGCAGAAATCTATGACAGTCGGTGCGGGCACAGGCTTCTTATCTCCAGAAGCCCAACACACGCACGGTCAGGCGTGTCGACGAAGGTGCAACGAGATGAGCCCGCAGAGCACCGCCAAGCTTGCAGCGGCGAAGAAAGCGGCATGGTCTCTCGCAAGCAGCGTCGCTGCGGTGCTGGGCCCTGTGGGTTGCCACTGCGCGACAGCGCCAACCAACGTTGTTAGTGTGGCGACTCTGAGCGCGCCGCCCTCCTGCTCGGTCGCCCTGCAGAAACCACAGTTGCAACGAACGCGCATATCACTTGCCCTCAAGCCCGGATTCTGATCGGCAGCTCCGGCACCACCGGAAACCTTGGCTTAACGTCATGGTCGCTCTTGCCGAGGCTATGTCCTTCTCCGACCCGAGACGTCAGCAAGCTCGCGGTGTAGCAGAAGTCAAATTCTTCCCCTTCAACCGCCCCTTCCTGCTGCGTAGACCTTCAACCGATTCATGCCCACCAGCGCCTTCCGAGTGCCCTGCCTCGCCCGATCCACGTGGGCCGCGATGTGCTCGGAGAGATCACCGAGGCAGATATCCGGGACGGACTGCTGCATGTGCGCCAAGGCAAAACCACCGCCTGGCTCCGAATCGAGGTCGTGGGGCAGTTGGCTGTGCTGTTGGACGAGATCCGCGCGTACAAGCGCGACATCGGCGGCGTACACGCCCTGGCTCTACTGGTCAACGAAGCCGGGCAGCCGCTGCGGTCGCATGCGATACGCTACCGGTTCGACCAGGCGAGGGCGAAAGCAGGGATTGCGAAGAGCGAGTTTCAGTTCCGGGACTTGAGAGCGCGCGCAGCCACGGAGGCGGATGACGCGGATGGCACAAGAGCGGCCCAGGCGCTGTTGGGTCACACGACCGAGGCAATGACGGGGGACTACATCCGTCACAAAGCAGGCCGGAAGGTCAAGCCGCTAAGGTGAATTGCGGAACAGTGCGGGATTTTGAGGAAGTTTTACTATTGCTTTGATAGCAAACAAACCGCACGAATACTGGTAGGGCGTGGCGGACTTGAACCGACGACCAAAGGATTATGAGTCTGGACTATTTCCCAACTGCGGCAATGCTTTAGGCTGGTCTACGTTCTACAAATTCAGCGGTTTGCATCGGCTCAGAGGCCGCGTGTATCCTGTGGCGCTCGCCGATTTGTAGACGAACTTCAAAGCCCCTCATGCCCCTCGACCCTGCGTATCTGTTCGACGACACGAAGGTTGCCTCTTACCTCAAGTCGGCCCGCTCCCATCATGACCTCACGCTGGAACAGCTCAGCCGCTTGACTAAGGAAGTGGACCCCGCCGGCGCCGGCGTGTCACGCGTTGCGCTGTCCAGATACGAGAACGGCGCATCGTTGCCAGGCTTGCGTGAACTTCGACTCATCAGTTTCGCAACGCGCCGCCCCTTGGCGTTCTTGTTCTACGGAGAGCGAACCGACCCGATGAGCTCCTACCGACTGGAGCTCGAAATGCGAATTACAGACGTGGTCATGGGGCAAGTGGATGCACATGGCCTGATCAAAGAAGTTGCGGAACAGGCCCCCGAAAACGACAGCTACAAAGCATTGCTTCAAAGCGTTAGAGCATCACCCTGATCGTTTTAGATACTTTTTTCTCATTTTGTATTGACTGTCGGCCAGTTTCCTTTATAGTTTTCATAACGAGATTTTTGCTCGTTATGTTTACCATTAAAGGAGCTAGCAATGATCGACTTTTCCGAACTGGCGCTTTCCCCCAACGAGTCTCGCGCCGCTCGTAACTTCCTCGGCCTCAGCCAGACACAGGCCGCCGAGAAATCCAACCTGCCCGCCCACAAGATCAAGCGCTTCGAGTCGGGGAACTACGTGCCGGACGCGCAGTTCCTCGAGGACCTGCGCGAGTTCTACGAGGGCGAGGGCTACAATTTCCACGACGAGGACGCGCCAGGTGCAAAGGCCAAGGCCCGCGGCGACGTGTTCCCTGCCGGGGTCGTGAGTGGAACTGATGGCAGCACCGATGAAACCGATGGTTCCCCCTCGGAAAACCACGGAAAACTGCCCCGCCCGCAGACAGTGAAACTGCAGTACATGCGCATTACCCCGAGCCTGGAAGGTGACCAGTGGACCGGGTTTTTGGCTGCATCGAGGACAACGAAGACGCCATTCGAGCCGGCATGGCCCTGCCCATCCGCAACGGCTTTTTGTCCGAGAGCCCATCGGCGGCGACCCAGGCCCAGGCCATCGCCCTACTCCGCCGTCTGGCCGAGAACGGATTGCTCTACGCCCGCTTGATGGGTCGCGAGCTGGTGGGCGTGCCGCCTGCCGATGAACAGGGGGAACAGGACGGCTTTCTGCTCGGGGCCAGCAATAAGGCCAAGGCAATGACAGTGGGCGACCTGCTGGCGCTGGCGATGGCAGATCTGCAGCGCTCCGTGGTGGACGGCGACACAGAGGCCCAGGCGCGCCGCAAGGGCCGCGCCGAGCCGGTGGAGGTGCTTCAAGCGTTGGTCGGCTGAGGCACGGCGGCAATGCGCCCCCTCATTGATCAACAGGCGGCCTGCGTGCCCCTCCGCCCTACCCTGACGTGGCGCCACAAGGCGCCGACCGGGGTACCCGCTCGCACGCCAGTGCGAGTGGGGGGGAGGGAACCACGTCCGCCAGTGCGCCCGAACGCACAGACAGCGGCGCCTGGATCGCCAGGGCCACGCTGCCCAATGGCCGATGCAAGCGCTTCCGCGAACTGCAGTGCTTCGACGGCTATGTGGCTGTCTGGCGCGCTGCCGGTTTTCTTCTGACCTGGCAGAACCCCCGCACGGTTTTCATCACCCGTGGCGGGCTGGACGCAGGGCCAAAGCGCCCCGCCGCAGTCCCGGCCCAGGTCACCCCATCAACACCCCACACAGAGGATCTGAATCATGGTCAAACTCGATTTGGGCATTGCCAAGCTCGATTGGTACGTGCTTTCCGCCCCTTCTGCCAGCGTCGAACCGTTTTCCTTCCTCATCAATCACGAGGGCATTTTCCTGTTCATCAAGCCGGTGCAGGTCGCCCTGCTGTGGCCCTGGGTGGAGGCATGAAGGAAATGACCCCCGACCGCCCTTTCGCTTGGTGGGGCACTCCCACCACTCGCGCGCACCGCTCTGCGCCCGCACAGCCCGCCGTGGCCCTCACACGCCGCCCCTTCGCGCGTCGTAATCCATCGGTGCTGCAGCGCGATTCTTCGACGTTGCAGACAGCCAAGATTTTCCATTTCACGGGCAGTAACACCCCGTATGAGTCTCATGAGTGAGACAACAGCCAGCGAAGCGCAGCAGCTCATGGGACTCGATACGGTACGGATCAAAAGCCCTTACATGGCGAAGAACATCGTGGACGAAGTGACCGCTCAGGGGGTGAGCTATCGGCAGATCCACAACGAGACCGGGGAGAAGCTGTGGGAAGTGACGCGCACAAGCCTACAGGCCTCGCACGACGCTCGAATCATGGTGAAGCCGATGTATGAAGACTTTGTGGTGTCCAAGAGCGGCAAACCAGAACTGCACCCCAGCCCGCCCTATTTGATCGTGGAGTGCTCGATTCCGAAGGCCATGCATGGCCAGAACATCTACGGGGTAATCGAGGACATGCAATTGGCTTGCGAGAGCCTGCGGGCCTTGCTGGAAAGCCTCTTGGGCGTGGCTCTACCCCATACGGGCAAATGGACGGTGCAACGCGTGGACTGGGCCGAATCGTTCCAGTTGCCCTACCAGGCCGTGCAAGAGTTCTTCGAGGGCATCTACCACGTGGCCTTTCCGCGCCGAAAGATGCAGAAATACGGCAACGAATCGATCTTCGTTCCTGGCACCACCACCACGATCAAGATTTACCACAAGGGCCCCGAGTTTCAGAAGAACGACCGCAAGCGCCTGGCCTGGGTGCTGCGCAACCTATTCCACGAGAACAAGCCACGTGACGCCGCGCCTGACTGGGCCCAGCGGCAGGCTTATCGCAAAGTTGCAGCTCTCCAGCGCCTGGCAAACAACCGCCTACGCGCTGAGGTCGAAGTGCACGCGGAAAAGCTCGACTACGACTTCGGCCACAAACCCAAGGTCCACGAGGTCACCACTCAGTACCTGCAGGCCGTTTTCGACAAGGAAATGGGTCGCCTGTTGCGCGAAGGCAGCGAAGGGGTGAACGTGGTCCGGTCAAGCCTGGCGGTACGTGATCGCCTCGAAGCCCGCTTCACCCCAGAACTGGCGGGTCTGCTGCACGGCTTCTGGCTGGGCCTCGCCACCCACGGCGAAGACGACATGAAGAAGCGCAGCACACGTGCAACGTTCTACCGCCGTCGCAAACAGCTTGTCGATGCTGGCGTGTCCTGGCTCGCCACCGACATGCAACTCATTGAGCGTCAGGGGCAAACGCTGCCCGCTGATTTTTCCCCCGTTCGTGCAAACGCCAGGCGCTGTACCAGCCTGGTGCGCGAAAGACCCGCGTTCGACTATCGGCGCGGACTACTTCAACTGGCCGCATAAGGCCAAAACCGAAAGAAAACCATGAGTGAAACGGTGCTTGTACTGCGGGCAGACCGCTACGAATTCGCTAGCGAAAAGACCGGCGAAATCATCAAGGGGTGCAACGTGTATTTCATCAGCGACAGCCAGGTCGAAACCCCGAACGCCGTGGGCGAGAAACCCATGAAGGTGTCGATCACCGATGAGGTGTTCAACGAGATCAAGCACTACGGTGCCCCGGCCATCTACAGCATCACCACCAAGACCAAGCCGGGCAAGGACGGCACAGCCACCGTGATGCTCACAAAGGCCAAGTTTCAACAGCCATTCACGCTGCCCGAGTCGGAATAAAAAAAGTGCTCACGTGCAGCAACACATGAGCGCCCACCGAACCACAAAACTCACTCCGTGATCGGCCCTGGCAGCTTACCCCATGTAGGCCGCCGCGGTCCACAAAACGAGGTCCCCATGTTCTTCCACGCACCCAACAACATCTACGGGCCCGATCTTTTGCGCATGTTCATCGACGAACTGGGCGGCGTCAAACGGGTTCACAAATACCTGGGCGTTACCGAACGATCGGTTCTGCGTTGGCTTGAAACAGGTCGTGCCCCGCGTGCTGCCGTCCTGGCCTTGTACTGGGAATCGAAGTGGGGGCGCTCGCAGATCTTCACCGACCAAGTGAACGAAATTCGCATGCTGTACCAGCAGCTGTGCCTGCTGCGCGAGCAGTACCAAAAGGCCAAAGACATCGTGACAGGGCTGCGCGCCATGCATGCAGGTTCGGCTAACGAGCCAGTGTTTGATGAGCTGCCCAACCTCGGCTTCGCACTCAATGTGACCTTCAACCTGGGCGACGATCTGCCCGCAGCGCTGCCGCCCGCGCCATCCAATCTCGACACGACACCGGCGCCAGTGTCATCCCGGGCCGCCAAGGCAATGCAAGCGCTGGATCGCACCCGCTCAGCAGCTCGGTGATGAAGGATTCGACGTGGACACGCCTCTGTTCCTCACGGCCGATGAGCTCAGCACGCTCACGGGGTTCAAGACCCCGAAAAAGCAGGTGGACTGGCTACGCACGAAGGGCTGGCGCTTCGAGGTCAACGGAAATCGCCGCGCCATCGTGGCACGCAAATACGCCGAAAAAATGCTGGGTTGCGGCACGCCTGAGGCCCAGACCTACCAGCCGAATTTCGGTGCAATGCAGGGGGCGTGATGGGGCGGCGTAGACAGTCCAATTTCGACGATCCCCCGCGCTTTCACCGCAAGGGCACCGTCTGGTATCACGTGAGCGGCACCCTGCCCCGCGTGTGGACCAAGCTCTCCAACGACCGCGCCGAAGCGCTGCGACTGTGGGCTCAACGTGAAGGCGTGCGCGAGGATGAATCGACCCGCCTGTTTTCAGTGGTGGCCAGGCGGTACGTGCGCGAGGTGTTCCCCACCAAAAGCGTGCAGACCCGGCGCGACAACGACAAGGAACTCACCAACCTGCTGCGCGTGTTTGGTCACATGCCCATCGAGGCCATCGCGCCGATGCACATCCGGCAGTACCTCGACATCCGCGGCCAGGTGGCAAAGGTGCGCGCCAACCGCGAAAAAGCCCTGTTCTCGCACATCTTCAACAAGGCCAGGGAGTGGGGCTTCACCACCGCGCAGAACCCCTGTCAGGGCGTCAAGGGCTTCAAGGAAACCGGGCGCTCGCGCTATGTCACTGATGAGGAGTTCGGGCGCGTGCGAGCCCATGCGCATTGCACTGTGGTCGATGCCATGGACATTGCACTTCTCACCGCCCAGCGCCCCGCCGATGTGCTCAAGATCAAGCGCACCGACATTAGGGATGGGGCATTGTGGATCGTGCAGAACAAGACCGGGGCACGCCTGGGCATCGAGATCACGGGCGAGCTGGCGGCGGTCATCGACAGGATCAACCAACGGCCCAGGAAGGCCATCAGCGCGTTTCTGATTCAGGACGAGAACGGCCAGCCACTCAGCCAGGGGGCGTTGCGCTCACGCTTTGACAAGGCGCGCACGCTGGCGAAGGTGGATTTTCAGTTTCGGGACATTCGCGCGAAGGCCGCGACCGACACGGGCGATCTCGCACATTCGCAGAAGCTGCTAGCGCACAAAAATCGGCAAATGACCGAGAGCTATGTGAGAGCCCGAATTGGGGAAAAAATCAAACCACTGAGGTAGGCGGTGGCGAAGACCTACCGATTGACTTGTTCAGCGCCAGCGCCTTTGCCGGGATTTCATACAACTGGTGCAGCGTGTGTTCAATGATTTCAATAGCCAACTTCAGATCCTCTTCGGAAGGCCTTTTCAGCTCATGAACCGCATCATTTCCCAGAAATCGAAGGTCGTGCAGAGTAGCAGCACTGTCTTGGGTCAAGAGTCCCTTTTCATGAAGGCCCGCAATCTTTCCATCAAGAGACTTGCGGCGCTCCGTTTTGGTCAGTCCGCCAGACAGCGGCACCTCGACTGGACCATCCACCACTAACCGATCAGCACACACGCCTTCTACTATTGCTCTCAAGCCGGCTGCGCAAAGCGTCAAGTTGCCGTTGTTATAACAATCGACCACTTCCCCATAAATTCTTTTAAGCGCGGGCGGGAGATTTAGAAATGACTGACTGGCAATTGTGTCAACGGTTCGCACAGGATAAAGCCGCACACTTGGCTCATCATCACCTTCAGAAAACCAGCTGGTTTGCCTGAAAGACACGGTGTCACAACCTTGACACCGGACGACCTGGTGATGATCCGACCAATCGATACTCCAGCCTCCCTCGTAGTCGGTTTCCGTGCCCGCTGTGTCGAACGATGCTTCGACGAGATGGTTTGTTGCTCGCTTGCACTCGCTACAAAGCACCTTTACAACTTTTCCGACAGTCGCTGATGGCGTTGAAGATCTGGACACCACTCCTCCAAGATTTTTTGTAGAAGACTCCGGCATTTTGTAGACGGGATCTAACCGCACACTCACCGCAAACAAGCGAAATTACTGGTAGGGCGTGGCGGACTTGAACCGACGACCAAAGGATTATGAGTCCTCTGCTCTAACCAACTGAGCTAACGCCCCAAGCCAACAATTGTATGTGCTTACTTGCGATGGCTCAGGGCGTTGGT
>Ga0308157_10004019_pt1 | contig 20187 bp, 14 predicted proteins | sample PhyBR1_FD_201035 | JGI IMG/M metagenome (GOLD analysis project Ga0308157, IMG submission 201035) | Phyllosphere microbial communities from UC Gill Tract Community Farm, Albany, California, United States - DLSLB.R1 | ecosystem: Host-associated > Plants > Phyllosphere > Unclassified | place: USA...
ACGGCGCAGGATTTCGGCCTCCTTGCCCCATGGCAGGATATTAAGCCCATGTTCGCGCACCGCAGCGATCACGCCTTCATCGGCGCTCACGCCGGAAGGGGCGGCAAGCGGTCTTTCCGACAAGGCAGTGGCGCCAATGCGAACAGCTTCACGCGCACGCAAAGCGTTTTTTTCTGCGTCATAGACGACTTGTCGCCCACTCTCGATCCTGCTGCCAAGAGCTGTGCGGATTTCAGCTTCTGACACTTCCACAGCAGAAAGCACGCGTGCGCGGCCAGCTTTCCCCGACATATCAGCAACCACCAGCCATTGCGCACGGCTGAGGCTGATGGCGGGATCGACTTCACCACCACGACCATTGGCCAGCAGGAATTGCCCCGTTGCCCCACGCGCCTTAGCGATGCGGTCGGGATAGGCATCAATCAACATGCGGCCTACAGATGAACCTGCTGCTTCGCCTTTGTTGGACACATTGGCAGCCAGACGCTTTGCGAGGTTTTTTGCACGCTGCGCGCGATCCGAGCGATCATTGCGAAAGCGCGACATGCGGGTATCGAGGTCGGTTTCATTGCCGCCAAGGCCGCGCTCTGTCAAAAGTATGGCGAGTTCCGCCGCCCGCAAAGCTTCGCCGCGTTTACCCGCTTCCGCCACCATGTGTGCAAGGCGTGCAGGCAGAGCGAGTGAGCGCATCGCCTCACCATCTGCAGTCAGGCGTCCAGCCTCATCAAGCGCACCAAGCCGGCTAAGCAATGCCTTGGCTTCTTTGAGCACGGGTAGCGGTGGCTTGTCGAGCAGCGAAAGCGTTGCTGGATCGGTCACGCCCCATGCAGCCGCATCAAGCACAAGGCCGGAGAGGTCAGCCTCCAGAATTTCGGGTGGAGAGAAAGCAGGAAGTGACGCCGTTTGCCCTTGGTGCCAGAGGCGGATTGCGATGCCCGGCTCGGTACGACCGGCACGACCAGCCCGCTGATCAGCACTCGAACGCGAGGTACGCACGGTTTCAAGGCGGGTCAGGCCCGTTGCAGGCTCATATTTTGGCAGGCGGGCAAGGCCGCTATCGATCACCACCCGAACGCCATCGATAGTGATGGAGGTTTCGGCAATCGAGGTCGCCAGCACGACCTTGCGATGGCCTGCGGGAGCTGGCTTGATTGCCGCATCCTGATCACGGCCTTCCATCGCACCATAAAGCGGGGCCAGAATGATATTGGCGGGCAGAAACTTTTCCAGAATTCCTGCGGTACGTTCAATTTCGCCCTGACCGGGAAGAAAGGCAAGAATGCTCCCGGTTTCGTCGGCCAGCGCTTCGCGAATGGCTTTCACCATCGCATCTTCAATGCGTTCGTCAGGCTTTCGGTCGCGGTGGCGAATATCGACGGGGAAAGCTCGACCTTCGCTCTCAATGATGGGTGCATCGCCCAAAAGTGAGGCCACACGCGCACCATCCAGCGTTGCCGACATGACGAGAATTTTTAAATCGTCCCGCAAAGCGGCCTGCACATCGAGCGTCAGCGCCAGACCAAAATCGGCATCAAGGCTGCGTTCATGAAACTCATCAAACAGAACAGCGGCGATGCCCTTGAGATCGGGATCGTCAAGGATCATGCGTGCAAAAACGCCCTCAGTGACGACGAGGATCTTGGTCTTGGCCGAGACCTTGCTTTCAAGGCGCATACGATAGCCGACTGTTTCGCCCGGCTCTTCGCCAAGCAACTGTGCCATGCGGCGCGCGGCGGCGCGCGCTGCCAAACGACGAGGCTCCAGCAGCACAATCATGCCGTCGCCGCGCCAGTTAGCATTTAAAAAATGCAGCGGCACCAGCGTCGTCTTACCCGCGCCGGGAGGAGCAACCAGAACCGCGCTTGCATGGGAGGCAAATGCGGCATCAAGTTGCGGCAGAATGCGGGTGACGGGAAGATCGGGCAGACTCGTCAAATGAAATTCCCTATTATAAAGGCGTTGCTTTGGTGCTTATCCCACAAGGAACGACGATGATCCATATCCGAAAATCTAAACCGGCGGATGCCCCCGCCCTCACAGCAATATGGCGTGCAAGCTTGCTGGCAACGCATGATTTTCTAAGCCGCGAAGATTTTGATGAGATCGAAAAGCTGGTCGGTGAGCAATATCTGCCGAATGTGGCAGTCGATGTCATTGAGGTTGACGGCCAGCCAGTCGGCTTCATGGGCATGACCGATAACAATATCGACAGCCTGTTCATTTCGCCCGATCAGCGCGGCAAGGGTATTGGCAAGCATATGATTGCGCACGCGAAAAAGCGGGGCACGCTGACTGTTGACGTGAATGAGCAGAATACGCAAGGCGTGGGATTTTATCGCCATGTCGGTTTTGTTGAAACAGGTCGCTCGGAAACCGATGATCAGGGCCGCCCTTATCCGCTGCTGCATCTCAAGCTTGAGGCTTAAAATCCGCGCCTTGCCAATTTTTGAACAAACTATTCTCGCAACAGGCATTTCCGGAGCAATTGACATACTCCCCTATAGTATATAGGCTTTATGAAAATCGGGAGATTCCATGCCGCATTCACCGGACGACAAGAAGCGCGCCTTAACGCGCCTGCGTCGCATCAAAGGTCAGGCCGAGGCGCTTGAGCGCGCAGTGGAAGCCGGCACGGAATGTGCTGCCTTGTTGCAACAGATTGCAGCCTTGCGCGGGGCGACCAACGGATTGATGGCGGAAGTGCTGGAAAGCCACTTTCGCGAGACATTCGGGCAAGCGCGTGAGACCATAGCGCAAAATGCGGTGGCTGATCCCGATACACAAATTGACGAAATCATGCGGATTTTGCGCACCTATCTGAAATAGGGCGCACGGACAAAAGGATTGCAAACATGAAGTCACGCGCAGCCGTTGCCTGGGAGGCAAAGAAGCCGCTCACCATCGAAACCGTTGAAATCGGCGGCCCACGCGCTGGCGAAGTGCTGGTCGAAATCATGGCGACTGGCGTTTGCCACACGGATGCCTACACGCTTTCCGGCCTTGATTCAGAAGGCAAATTCCCGGCCATTCTCGGCCATGAAGGTGCGGGCATCGTGCGCGAAGTGGGCGCGGGTGTGACTTCCGTAAAGCCCGGCGATCATGTGATCCCGCTTTACACGCCGGAATGCCGCTCGTGCAAAACCTGTCTTTCACAACGTTCAAACCTTTGCACCTCGATCCGTTCGACGCAGGGTCAGGGCCTCATGCCCGACAAAACGTCGCGATTCTCGTGCGATGGCGGCGAAGTGTTCCACTATATGGGCTGCTCAACGTTTTCGAACTTCACAGTTCTGCCGGAAATCGCTGTCGCCAAGGTCCGCGAAGACGCGCCTTTCGACAAGATTTGCTATATAGGCTGCGGCGTAACCACCGGCATTGGCGCGGTCATTTACACGGCTAAGGTTCGTCCGGGTTCCAATGTTGTTGTGTTTGGTCTTGGCGGCATTGGCCTCAATGTCATTCAGGGCGCTCGCATGGTTGGCGCCGATAAGATCATCGGTGTGGACATCAATCCATCCAAGGTGGAAATGGCCAAGAAATTCGGCATGACTGACTTCGTCAACCCGCGTGAAGTGGGCAATGATAAGGTTGTTCAGGCCATTCAGGATCTGACCGATGGCGGCGCGGACTATTCGTTTGATGCCACCGGCAACACCGATGTCATGCGTCAGGCGCTCGAATGCACCCATCGCGGCTGGGGCGAATCGATCATCATCGGCGTCGCCGAAGCGGGTAAGGAAATCGCAACGCGTCCGTTCCAGCTTGTCACCGGACGGGTCTGGAAAGGCACCGCATTTGGCGGCGCACGCGGTCGTACTGATGTGCCGAAGATCGTTGACTGGTACATGGAAGGCAAGATCGACATCGACAGCCTCATCACCCACACCATGCCGCTTGATGAAATCAACACAGCTTTCGATCTGATGCATGAAGGCAAGTCTATCCGCTCGGTGATTGTCTACTGATGAGTGAGAAGCTTTTCACCTCCCATTGGGATGAAATCGACAACCTGAACCCGCGCACGCTTTATGCGATGCTGAAGCTGCGCGTGGATGTTTTCGTGGTGGAGCAGAATTGCCCTTACCCGGAAATCGACGGCAAGGATTATGACGCATTTCACCTACGCATTCTCGATGGTGATGAACTCGCAGCAAGCTTGCGGGTTCTGCCACCAGAAATGGATGGTAAGCCGGTGAAGATCGGCCGCGTTGTCGTGGCAGCCGATTATCGTGGTTACAAGCTTGGTCAGCGTCTCATGAAAGAGGCTGTCGCCTTTGCTCAGACACGTTTTCCAGGCATTGCCATTGAGCTTGGCGGGCAAAGCCATTTGGAGAAATTCTATGGATCATTCGGCTTTGTCGCGATTTCGGATGAATATCTCGAAGACGGCATTCCGCATGTCGATATGCGGTTAGAGCCGCAAGAAAGCGCTGCCTGATGTTTCTGCTGCGCCGCCATATGTCCTTTTATCTGGCAGCCATTGGCGGCGCGCTCGCATTCGTCATCGCATGGGTTCTCAAAACCCCGCTTGCCCCGGTCATTGGGGCGAATGTTTTCTTTGTGCTTTATCTGGCGCTCGCATTGTGCGCCTTGCCAAAACTGACCGCGGCCTATCTTAAGAAACATGCGGCAACGGCAGATGAGCCGATCTGGATCATCTTTCTTGTGACATTTGCCACCGTTGTTGTGGCGGTTGTGTCGCTGTTTGTGCTGGTCAATCAGAAGCCGGAAGCAGATATGTTTTCGCTTATCGTGACGCTGTCAGCCGTTCCCTTGGGATGGGCGACAATTCACATGATGACGGCAATCCACTATGCCCATATGTATTGGCAACCGGAACAACGCTCAGGAAGCGATGCAAATCATTCCAGCCAATATAAGGGTGGGTTTGCATTTCCAGAAACGCCGGATCCTTCCGGCTGGGATTTCGCCTATTACGCCTTCATCATTGGTATGACAGCGCAAACATCAGACACCAATGTTACGAACACTGCTATGCGAAAAGTAACCCTACTGCACAGCATTGTGTCGTTCTTTTTTAATACGGTGCTTGTCGCCGCAGCCGTCAATGTCGCTGTGGCCCTTGGAAGTTAATATCCGGGAAGTTAGGATTACCATGGAAACGATTTCGACTGCAAAGAGCTTTGGTGGAACGCAAGGCGTCTATCGCCATAAGAGTGAAGCCACTCAATGCGAAATGACCTTTGCCGTCTTCCTGCCGCCGCAGGCAAAAGACAGTCCCGTGCCGGTGCTCTGGTATCTCTCTGGCCTCACATGCACACATCAGAACGTGATGGATAAAGGCGAATATCGGCAAATGGCCGCAGAATTGGGGATTGCCGTTATTTGCCCGGATACAAGCCCACGCGGTGAAGATGTTCCTGATGAGCCGCAGAACTGGAAATTCGGCAAGGGTGCTGGCTTTTATGTCGATGCCACGCAAGAGCCTTTTGCGCGAAACTATCAGATGTACAGCTATATCACCAAGGAACTAACTGATCTGGTCGCGGCTAAGTTTCCACTTGATATGGCACGTCAAGCGATCACCGGCCATTCCATGGGTGGACATGGCGCGCTGACAATTGCGCTCAAGAACCCCGACCGGTTCAGGTCGGCATCGGCTTTCGCACCGATTGTGAAGCCTTCAACAGCCGACTGGTCAAAGCCAGCTCTGGAAAAATATCTGGGTTCTGAGGAACGTGCATGGCGCGCCTATGACGCGGCGCTGCTGATTGAAGACGGCTATCGTTTTTCCGAATTTCTGGTCGATCAGGGCGAAGCGGATGTGTTTCTTGAAGAAGGGCTATGCCCTTGGCTCTTGGATGAGGCTTGCAACAAGGCTGGCATTCCGCTCACGCTCAACATGCGCGAAGGCTACGACCATTCCTATTTCTTCATCTCATCCTTTATGAATGAGCATCTGAAGTGGCATGCAGCCCGTCTTGCTAATTAAAAATTGGTGATGTGCGTTTGTGGACTTCGCAGTAAGCTTATTAACAAACGCACCAACATGACGGGATCACCATGGCGAAGAAGAAGAAAGTTGTCACCGTTGGTGCCTTGCTGGTGAACGGGGACAAAAAAGTCCTGATGGGACTGCGCTCACCATGGAAAAAAGCGTGGCCCAACCATTGGGATACACCCGGAGGGCATGTCGAACCTGGTGAAACGCTGGAGGCCGCGCTTGTTCGGGAGATGGGCGAAGAACTCGGGATTCGCCCGACCGCGTTTCAGAAAATCGGCGCAGTGGATGAGAAAAAACCGGATTTATATGGCGACTCCATCTGCCATATTTATCAGGTCACCGCATGGGACGGCGGCGAACCCCGCAATGTCTGCGATGAACATTCTAAGCTTGGATGGTTTAGCCCCAGCGATCTCGAGAAGATAAGCAATCTTGCAGATGGCGACTATCCGCGCCTTGCACGGATCGCGATAGGCGCGCGTTCTGATTAACGCTTCACCACCTTCATCGGCAGTCCGCCCTGCGGCTGAGTTGTGAGCTTTTGCACCGGCCACGGCCTTGTCGTTTCAAGTACGTCGAAACGATGATTGCGTAGCAAGATGGCAAGTGCAATCACGGCCTCCTGAAGCGCAAAGCTCGCACCGATGCAGACACGCGGGCCGGCACCAAATGGCAGATATTGAAAGCGATCAAGCTTGTCGCGATTTTCCGGCCAGAAGCGCTCCGGCATGAAGGCATCCGGCTGATCCCAATAAAGCCTGTGACGGTGGATCACCCAAGGCATGACCAGAACAGCCGTTCCCTTGGCAATTTTCAGATCGCCATAGGTGTCATCCGTCGTCGCCTCGCGATTGATTGACGGTGCTGGCGGATAAAGACGCATCGCCTCCTCAAAAGCTGCACGCGTGAACGGCAGTTTTGCCACCCATTCCTGCGGCGGCATTTCATCGCCGCCATTGGCGAAAAACGCATCAATTTCGGTCTCAACCCGTTCGCGCTCTTCCGGTGCCTTGGCGAGCAGATAAAGCGTCCAGCCAAGCGCGCGGGCTGTCGTCTCATGGCCCGCTCCGATGAAGGTAATGATATTATCCTCAATCTCCGAACGGCTTAAACCCTCCGGCCCTTCGGCGCGCAAAAGCAGCGTCAGAAAATCATTCGGGACGTCTTCGCCCTTATCCATACGCGCCTTTCGCAAGGCGATGGTATCCGCGACCAGTTCGCGGAAGAAACCAAGCGATTTATTGCCACGCAACCGCGTGAAACGTGGCAGCCAGTCCGGCAATCCCAAAAGATCGAACGGATCGACGCGGCCCATAGTTTCAAAAAGCTTGTCGATCTGGCGCGCGAAATCATTCGGATCACCCGCAATCTCGCCCGAAAAAAGCGTTTCCGCCAGAATGTCATAGGTCAGCAGCGTCATGTCATGCGCGACATCGGTGATGATACCGTTTGTCTTGTAGCGCTCTACGAACTGTTGTGAGCGGTCGCGCATGGCTATCGCAAAGCCGCCGATATGACGGGGCGTGAACACCGGTGCCATCGCCTTGCGCGAACGTTTCCAAACCTGCCCTTCCGCCGTCAGAAGACCATCGCGCAGAAGCGGTCGCAACACGCGCTGACGAATGGCGGACATGGGATAATTGGCTGCATTATCGACCAGAACGTGACGGATAAGACCCGGATCATTGGCAATGATTGTCTTGATACCAAGCCAGCTAACTTGCACCCAGGGCTCGTTGTAGGAAGGCTCGCCCCATAGTTCGAGCGGGTTTTTGTAAACCACGCGCATCATCTCGAAGCGTCCCACCGGCTTTTCACGTGGGCGTGGCGCTGGCGGCACAAATGGGTTTGCAGCTTCTTTCATGGCGATTGTGGTTTCCATTAAGTGCTCCTCGTGTCGAGAATGCCCCGTCAACTCAGAATATAGGCACCAATTGTGGCATAGCAAAAGATTGACGGGGCAAAAGCCCCGCCTGATCAATGTCGAAGATCTTTCGCGTTTTTTAAGCTGACTTGCAGAACTGCTGAAATCACATTGGAAATTTCTGCATGAATATCACCTCGTGCGCGTTTTGTAGGCGCACAGATCGGATCTGGCTCATGGATCGATTCAAGAAATGCTTCAGCATCTGCTTTGCATTCCGGCAAGAAGCTGAAATGGTCAGATTCCTGAACAGTCACATAGCTTGCATTGGGCGCAGCACTTGCAAGATGGCTCGCCTCCGTTGCCAATGGAACCGTACCTTCGCTTCCGAGATTGATATAGCTCATCGAAATATCTATCTTTTCAAGGCTCTCTGTAACATAGGCACGCGCCATACCCGGATCGATCATAACAACGGCGCGAACACGCGGATCGCGATTTGATTGTTCAAAAAAGTAGCGGTTCACGCTGCGCAGGTCAAAAGCCCCAACATTCACCGGCTCATTGTTGCGAAAGCCGATGCCATTCGCATACCAGGCACAATCCCATTGCTTATAGCTGTCGCAATAACGGGCATAATCCTCAAGACTGGTTTGGGCACCCGCCATTTTCATCACAGTCGTTCCACCAAGCGAAAAGCCGACAGCACCAATGCGATCCGTATCTATGTGCTTTTTCCAGACAACATCTTCGCTCAAAAAATCTATCACTGCCGAGAGATCGCCAACACGCTGCCAGACTTTCGGCGTTTCTTCTGGCAGTGAATCTCCCGAAGTTGTACCCGGATGATTAGGCCCGGCCACAATAAAACCTGCCTTCACCAAACCATTTGCCAGCCAGCTCATCGCTTCAACATTGCCGCCGGACCCATGTGAAAACAACACCAAGGGATAGGCACCCGAAGTTAACGGTGCACTCTCAAATGCTTGTGCGCCTTTGAAAATGCGATTTTCACCCACGGCCAATGGTGCACCGCCCTCCAGCGCAGGATACCAGATACGCAGGTTAATATCGCCTGCACGTGAAGGCGATGGAATCTGCAGCGAGCGAACGCCGACCTCGAAAGCGAAAGCGCCAAATGTCGAAGACAGGATCGCGCCTGCAGTGACAGCGAACAAAAGTCTGCTAAGCTTCATTTATTTCTCCACGCATTTTGATTTCGGATGAATTTGCTGTGGAGGTTTCCGCTATATTTTGAAGGTTTGCGTTCTCAATCATGTTTCAGGTCGCCCAATATCGCGATAAAGGACTAGAAGTCTCGACGAATGCAATTCGCAGGTCATAACCGACCGCGAGCAGAGGTGCCTTTGATCTTCATTCCCCTTCCCTTCGTCGCAGTGCTTGCCCTTTTGCTGTTGCTCATTGCGATGCTGCGCAATCGGGAACTTGTGCACCAGCACTGGCCATTCATGCTGGTGATATTTCTCAGTGCTGTGCAATCCACTCTCGTCGGCTTGCGCTGGGGCTATGAAATTACGGCATTACGCATGATTTCACCGATGATTGCATCATGCCTGCCACCTTTGGTCTATCTGGGCTTTCGTAATCTTATCCATCGCGAAAAATCATCAAAACGCCCGGCCTTCTGGTCAGCAGTGGCCCTTCCATGCCTGATAACAGCACTTCTATTTTTTGCGCCTGAATTGTTGGACGCAGCACTGTTCGCGATTTTTGTCTTCTTTGCTTCGGCACTGCTTTATATGGGGGGAGCAGGGCCGGACAGGCTTGAGGAAGCGCGTTTCGATGGTGCCATTGCTGCTCATCGCGCGCTCATTATCGCTGCAATTTCACTTTATTTTTCAGCACTTTTCGATGTTGCAGTTCTTTTGGATGCAAGCTGGAACGGCGGCAAACACACTGCATTTATCATCAGCAATGCAAATCTCATCGGCCTGTTCCTGATCGGCCTGACCGCTCTGGTCGCGAGCCATGCAATCACCGCTCCCCTCCCCGAAAGTCGCGAAGATGCGTCAGAACTATCTGCACAGGACCATGATATTCTTTTGCGCATAAAGGTTTTGCTGGATGAAACCCGGCTTTATCAGAATGAAAATCTTAATCTTACGCGATTAGCGCGAAAATCGGGTATTCCATCGCGGCAGATTTCAACGGCTATCAACCGCGTGAGCGGCGAGAATGTCTCCCGGTTCATCAACAATTATCGCATCAATGAGGCGTGCCGCCTGCTGCGCGAAACTGACATGCCAATTACCAGCATCATGCTTGAAGCGGGCTTTCAGACAAAGTCTAATTTTAGTCGCGAGTTTCGTCGTGTTACCACAACCACGCCCTCTTTGTGGCGCGAAAACAGACGTACAGAGGCCTGTGTATCCAAATGACCGCAATCCCCGGTAAATTTGGCCCTCAAATTTGGAAATATCACCGTTAACGCCTATATTAAAACCATGTTTGTCGAGTGATTCGACAGGAGTTTTTATGCTGCATCAGCGGCAGGATTTAAGGCTGCATCCGCGGCACATTTGCGAAAGATTTTCATGAGCGAGACACCAGAGATGAATTCCGAAGCCTCCGCCGAATATGGCGCGGATTCTATTCGTGTTCTGAAAGGCCTCGACGCGGTTCGCAAGCGTCCGGGCATGTATATCGGCGATACGGATGACGGCTCCGGCCTGCATCACATGGTTTACGAAGTCGTGGATAACGCTATTGACGAAGCGCTTGCCGGACATGCCACACTGGTGACTGTTTCGCTCAATGCCGATGGTTCGTGCACCGTGACCGATAACGGTCGCGGCATCCCAACCGACATCCATAAAGAAGAAGGCGTTTCCGCTGCCGAAGTTATCATGACCCAGCTGCATGCGGGCGGTAAGTTCGACCAGAACTCCTATAAGGTTTCCGGTGGTCTGCACGGCGTTGGTGTCTCGGTCGTGAATGCGCTGTCGATCTGGCTTAAACTCAAGGTTCGTCGCGCTGGCAAAATTCATGAAATTGCCTTCACCCACGGCGTTGCCGATGCACCGCTGATTGTGACAGGTGATGCCGGCAGCGAGACCGGCACCGAGGTCAGCTTTCTGCCTTCACCCGATACTTTCACAATGGTTGAATTTGATTTTGACACGCTGGAGCGCCGTCTGCGCGAATTGGCGTTTTTGAATTCAGGTGTTCGTATCAAGCTTGCTGATCGCCGACATGCCGATGTCAAAGAACATGAACTGCACTATGACGGCGGTGTTGTCGAGTTCGTCCGGTATCTCGACCAGAGCAAGAAGTCACTTCTGCAGGAACCGATTTATATCCGTAGCGAAAAAGACGGCATGACCGTTGAAGTTGCGATGTGGTGGAACGATTCCTACCACGAAAAGGTGCTTTGTTTTACCAACAACATTCCGCAGCGCGATGGCGGCACGCATTTGGCTGGCTTCCGCGGTGCACTGACGCGTCAGGTCACCGGCTATGCGGATTCATCCGGTATGACCAAGAAGGAAAAAGTCTCCCTTACCGGCGATGATTGCCGCGAAGGCCTGACAGCCGTTCTTTCGGTCAAGGTTCCCGATCCGAAATTCTCGTCACAGACAAAAGACAAGCTGGTTTCATCGGAAGTTCGCCCGGTTGTGGAAAGCCTTGTCAATGAGGCGCTTTCGACATGGCTTGAAGAGCATCCGGCTGGCGGCAAGATCATTGTCGAAAAGGTTATTCAGGCAGCAGCTGCGCGTGAAGCGGCGCGCAAGGCACGCGACATCACCCGCAAGAGCAATCTGAGCGTGACGTCCCTGCCCGGTAAGCTTGCGGATTGTCAGGAACGCGATCCGGCAAAATCAGAAATCTTCATCGTCGAGGGTGATTCTGCGGGTGGTTCTGCCAAAAGTGGTCGTTCGCGTCAGAATCAGGCCATTCTGCCGCTGCGCGGTAAGATCCTGAATGTGGAGCGCGTGCGCTTTGATCGCATGATCTCGTCCGATCAGGTCGGCACGCTGATTACAGCACTCGGAACATCCATCGGCAAGGATGAGACGCACGGCTTTAATCCTGACAAGCTGCGCTATCACAAGATCATCATCATGACGGATGCTGACGTCGACGGTGCGCATATTCGTACGCTGCTATTGACCTTCTTCTTCCGCCAGATGCCGGAACTGATTGAACGCGGTCATATCTATATTGCACAACCGCCGCTCTATAAGGTGACGCGTGGCAAGTCCTCGCAATATATCAAGAACGAAGCGGCTTTTGAGGACTTCCTCATTGAGACTGGCCTTGATGAAGCAGCTCTTGAAATGGCGAGCGGAGAAGTTCGCGCCGGGCCAGATCTTCGTTCAGTCGTGGACGATGCTCGCACTTTGCGCCAACTTCTGAGCGGCCTGCACACTCGCTACGACCGTAGTGTGGTTGAACAGGCTGCAATTGCTGGCCTTCTTAACCCGAATTCCACTGCCAATGACGCAACCGCGCAGGCTTCGGCCGCAACCGTTGCCAAGCGTCTCGACATGATTTCAGAAGAAACCGAGCGTGGCTGGACAGCACATGTCACAGACGATGGCGGCTATCGTTTTGAACGCATGGTGCGCGGTGTGAAGGATATTGCCATTGTCGATATGGCGCTGCTTGGTTCTGCCGATGCCCGTCAGATCGACCGTGTCGCTTCGCGCCTGTCGGAGGTTTTTGCCGAGCCACCATTGCTGCGCCGCAAGGACAAAAGCGATACGCTTTCCGGTCCGATGGCGCTACTTGATGCTATATTTGCGACAGGCCGCAAAGGTCTGTCCTTGCAGCGCTATAAAGGTCTTGGCGAAATGAATGCCGAGCAGCTTTGGGAGACCACACTCGATCCGAACGTGCGCTCGCTGCTGCAGGTCAAGATCAACGATGCGACCGATGCGGATTCACTATTCTCCCGTTTGATGGGTGATGAAGTTGAACCACGGCGCGAGTTCATTCAGGAAAATGCATTGAGCGTGGCCAATCTGGACGTTTAGAGCGTGTTTCGATCTGATTGAATCAGATTGGCGCTCTAACTCCTTTTAGTTCAAGCATAATCTTATCGATCCTCGTTTCACTCCGGTCGGATTATGCTCTAGAGCGCGTTTCGGATAGAATGATAAACCCCTCGAAAGCCTAAGCTTTCGAGGGGTTTTTTTATGACACTCAGCAAATGAAAAGGCCCCGCAATGCGGGGCCTTTTCATTATTCTATCGGAAATTATTATCCGCGAGGCTTTTTGGAAAAGCCTTCACCAAACTTCTTGCCGTCCTTCTTGAAACCATCTTTCTTGAAATCACCTTTAGGCTTTGACCAACCGCCCTTGGCGCCATCACGCGGTTCCCCCTTGAAGTTATCGCTGCGTGGTTTGAAATCGCGCTTGCCTTCACGAGGCGCTGCATCGCCACCGGCACCTGCAACGGCTGTACGGATCACAAGACCCTTTTCGCCTGTTCCGCGCTCTTCGACCGAACGACGGAAATCATCAGCTTTCGAAGCAATGATTTCGAAACGGGATTCATTATCAAAAATCTTGATCGATCCCACTTCGCGCTTGGAAACATCACCGGCCTTGCAGATCAGCGGCAACAGCCACTTTGGATCAGCGCGGTGCTTACGACCGGCAGAAACCGAGAACCAGACACCGTCAAAACGTGCATTGCGGTCAAAGCGCTCGCCCTGATCTGCGCGATCACCACGATCAAAGCGTTCGCCACGTTCTGGACGATCACCGCGTTCTGAACGTTCACGCGGCTTCTTGCTGGAAATCGGATGAACAGGCGCGTCAGAAATATCTTCCGCAGCAGGCAATGCTGCGAGTTCGCGATTGAGGAAAGCGCTCGCGATCTGTTCAGGTGTATAACGCTCGGTCAGCGCCTTCAACAAATCCTGATGCTCTTCATCAATCGGCTGGCTGAAAGCTTCGCCGTTGAGAATGCGCTCATTGTTTTTGGCCTGAACCGCAGCAATGCCTGGTGCAGGAACGGTCTGCGCATCAAGCTTTGCGAGGCTCAGCAGGCGCTCTGCAATGCGACGACGCGAAAACGGAACCACCAGAACGCAAGTGCCTTTACGGCCTGCGCGACCGGTACGGCCCGAACGGTGCAGCATGGTATCCGGGTTGTTGGGAAGGTCTGCGTGGATAACCAGATCAAGGTTTGGCAGATCGATACCGCGTGCAGCAACGTCAGTTGCAACGCAAACGCGCGCACGACCATCACGCATCGACTGAAGCGCATTGTTACGCTCGGCCTGACTCAGTTCACCTGACAGCGCCACAACCGCAAAGCCGCGATTGGAAAGGCGGCTTGCCATGTGCTTCACAGCTTCACGCGTCGAGCAGAAAATGATCGAGTTCTGCGCATCGTAATAAAGCAGGGTGTTGATGATTGCATGATCGCGTTCCTGTGGAGGAACCGGCATGGCGAAATAATCAATATCGGCATGCTGACCGGCTTCACCTGCAGCTGTAATGCGCAGCGCATCTTTCTGGAAGCGCTTTGCAAGCTGCGCAATCGGCTTTGGTACGGTTGCCGAGAACATCAGTGTGCGGCGATCTGCCGGTGCTTCACCAAGAATGAATTCTAGGTCTTCACGGAAGCCCATATCGAGCATTTCGTCAGCTTCATCGAGCACGACAACGCGCAGCTGCGACATATCAAGGGCACGGCGCGAAATATGATCGCGTAAACGGCCCGGTGTGCCAACAACGATATGCGATCCGCGTTCGAGCACACGACGCTCGGAACGAATGTCCATACCACCAACGCAAGAAGCAATCACTGCACCCGTATCAGCATAGAGCCATTCGAGTTCGCGGCGAACCTGCAAAGCAAGTTCGCGCGTTGGTGCAATAATCATCGCAAATGGATTTTGCGCACGATCAAAGCGCAGGTCATCACCAAGAATGGTGGACGCCATGGAAAGACCAAAGGCAACAGTCTTGCCGGAGCCTGTCTGCGCAGAAACAAGCAAATCGCCATGAAGTGTTTCAGGCGCCAAAACGGCATTCTGAACAGCGGTGAGTGTGTTGTAACCACGAGCGGCTAATGCTCCGGAAAGAGCCGGAGCGATCGTATCAGGTAGGGACATGAGTGACTTTCAAAAAAGCTTCACAAGCCGCATACCCATCGGTCGTGAACCTTTTTGTTCACAACTCTCCTGACGACTACCGAAGCACCATAATTAGCGCCTACCTATAGGTTTGTGCTTACAACGTCAACCGCCTAAGCCCTCAATGGGCCTCATCCCAGTTATGCGCAGCACGCGCATCGACCTTTAATGGTACGGAAAGCGACACAGCTGGCATTGCGGCGTTTTCCATCACCTCACGCACCAGCGCTATCGTCTTTTCGACTTCATTTTCAGGCACTTCGAAGATTAATTCGTCGTGGACCTGCAACAGCATACGGGCTGCGAGTTTCTCTTTCTCAAGCGCATCTTCCATGCGGATCATGGCGCGACGAATAATATCTGCAGCAGCGCCCTGAATAGGGGCATTGATAGCAGCGCGCTCATTGAATGCGCGCACCTGTGGATTGGATGCTTTTATGTCGGGATAATGTGCGCGACGGCCAAAGATGGTTTCGACATAGCCATGCTCACGGGCAAAAGCCTTAGTTGCTTCCATATAATCTTTGATGCCCGGAAAACGCTCAAAATAAGTGCGGATATATTGGCCCGCTTCTTCCCGTGGAATGGACAGCTGATTGGCGAGACCAAAGGCCGAAATACCGTAAATGATGCCGAAATTGATCGCCTTGGCGCGACGGCGCACCTCTGACGGCATGCCTTCGACAGGTACGCCGAACATTTCAGACGCCGTCATGGCATGAATATCGATTCCATCGGCAAATGCTTGTTTTAGCTGAGGAATATCGGCGACATGAGCCAGAACGCGCAATTCGATCTGGCTGTAATCGGCAGAGACCAGCTTATTGCCGGGTTCGGCAATGAACGCCGTTCTGATCTTGCGACCTTCGGCAGTGCGCACAGGAATATTCTGCAAATTTGGCTCGGACGATGACAGACGTCCGGTCGATGTGGAGGCCATCGAATATGACGTATGAACGCGCTTGGTCTGCGAATGAATAAAGCCAGGCAGAGCATCAGTATAGGTTGACTTGAGCTTGGTCAGCTGTCGCCAATCCACAATCTTGCGCGGTAAAGGCAGACCTTCTGCGGCCAAATCTTCAAGCACTTGCGCAGAGGTTGACCATTGGCCTGTCTTGGTTTTGGAAGCGCCGGGAAGCCCCATTTTTCCAAACAGAATATCGCCAAGCTGCTTGGGCGAGCCGATGTTGAATTTTTCCCCGGCAAGCTCGTAGATTTCGTCTTCATAGCGAGCGGCCGACTGTGCGAAATCGCCCGACAGGCGCGAGAGAACCTGACGGTCAACCGAGATACCGCGCTCTTCCATGCGGGCAAGCACATCGACCAACGGACGTTCAAGACGCTCATAAACCGAGGCCAATCCTTCTGCGGCCAGACGCGGCTTCAGCACCTGCCATAGACGCAACGTGACATCGGCGTCTTCTGCGGCATAGACTGTCGCACGATCAATATTGACCATATCGAAGGTAACAGCACTCTTGCCGCTACCAGCCACGTCTTTATAGGCAATCGGCGTATGACCAAGCCACCGCTCGGACAATGGGTCCATGCCGTGGCCGCCGGTGCCAGCATCCAGCACATAGGAAATCAGCATCGTGTCATCGAAAGACACGGTATTGATGCCGTGGCGGCGCATGACCAGCCAGTCATATTTCATGTTCTGTGCGATTTTGAGAACAGATTTATCCTCAAGCACGCTCTTCAAAGCGGCCAAAGCTTGGCCAAGTGGAATTTGTCCCTCGACCATGCCGCCACCGAGCAAATCACCCATGCCGGATTTATGCTGAAGCGGGATATAAGCGGCTTTTCCGGGCGCAAGCGCCAACGAAAAGCCGATAAGATCGGCATGCATCGGATCGAGCGAATTGGTTTCGGTATCAAAAGCCATCAGGCCGGTTTCAACAGCCTCTGCCAACCATTTATTGAGCGTTTCAATGTCGCGAATGCAGGTATAGACGCTGGTGTCAATTTTCTGCGCAACCGCATCGGCAGCGCGTTTGGCGGCAAGCGCTTTTGGCGTATAACCATCGACAGGTGCCGTTTCATCGGCAGGCGTGCTTGCGGCGGCTTCTGACGAAGTGGCTTTGACCGCCACATCAACGTCCGGTCCGTGGGCATCCGCACCCCATTCGGTCTCGATGTGGCATGGCTCAACAGCCGAGGCATCTGTGTCAGTTGCTTCCGCCACGCGGCGCGTCAGTGACGTAAAATCCAGTGCTTTCAGGAAGCCGATCAGTTTCGGGCCGTTCTGCGGCTCAAGCACCAGACCATCGAGATCAACTTCGAGCGGCACATCGGTCTTAAGGGTAACAAGTTCTCGCGCAATTTTGGTCTGATCGGCAAAGGCAATTATATTTTCGCGGCGCTTGTTCTGTTTGATTTCGGAAGCGCGTGCCAGCAGCGTATCCAGATCGCCAAACTCTTCCAGCAATTGCGCTGCCGTCTTCGGGCCTATGCCGGGAATGCCCGGAACATTGTCGGTACTGTCGCCGGTCAGCGATTGCAGATCAATCATCTTTTCCGGCGGAACACCCCATTTTTCGATCACTTCCGGGATCGAAATCTGCTTGTCCTTCATGCCATCATACATCGACACTTGTGGCGTCACGAGCTGCATCAGATCTTTGTCAGACGATACGATGGTGACATCGCAACCTTTCGCTTCCGCGAGGCGTGCATAGGTGGCAATCAGGTCGTCAGCCTCAAAACCTTCCTTCTCAATGCAGGGAAGATTAAAGGCGCGCGTTGCCTGACGGATCAGGCCGAATTGCGGAATAAGATCTTCCGGCGGCGCGGTCCGATTGGCTTTATATTCGGGATAAATCTCTTTGCGGAACGTCTGCGATGAATAATCGAAAATGACTGCAAAATGCGTCGGCACCACACCCACATCGGTATTACGCGCATCCTTTAACAGCTTCCACAGCATGTTGCAGAAGCCCGAAACAGCCCCCACTGGCAAGCCATCCGCTTTACGGGTCAGCGGTGGCAGGGCATGATAGGCGCGGAAAATATAGCCCGAGCCGTCGATGAGGAAGAGATGATCGCCTTTTTTCATGGCTTAGAATTAGAGGAAACCACGCATAAAGAAAACCGGCCATGTGTCAGGAGTGGCATATGTCCACCGTTGGATCACACGCCGCACCGTCTAGTAAGTGAAACTACTCCAAATCTTCCTGTATGAACTCGCCAGATACGTGAATATCGATCATCTCCAGCAAGCCCGTTCCGACATTGACGTATTTATGCGCAATATTGGCCGGACCGAACACGATGCTTCCTTCGCCTGCTTCGAATTTCTCTTCGCCGAGCGTGAATAAAGCTCGACCTTTGCGCACGATAAAAATCTCATCATAGGGATGTCGGTGCAGTTTCGGACCGCGTCCGGTTTCTTCTGTTGCATAGAACATCACCGATGCGCCTGTGCCGAACAATTTGCCTTCAAATTCGCCATGCCACATATCGGGCGTCTTCGCCCAATCCTCACGGCCGAGTATTTTGGAAAGGTCCATAAGTGCCTCCGCATCACTGTTGTTTAACGCCATATGCTATCATCAGTCGTACACAGTAAGGTAACGTTTATGTTACGAATTTGTAATCTAAAATGCCCTTGAATAGCCACAGTTGCAGGGCCATTTCCTACTCATCGACAGTTCGTCGGTCGCCGGTTTTCTGACCCGTCCCCCGTTGGATACCGGTTGTCAGCGACAGCCTCATTCCCCTCTCCGGGCTGTCGCTTTTGAGTGTAGTGATATGGCCGTTGTGGTAACCCCCTCACCGCAACGGCCAATTCATTTTTGGGGCACTTTCTTCTGTCAAATTGGGTTTCTTCTTCGGGTTGCTGGTTGTAGTGTGCCAGCAGTTTTACGACTCGTCAGGAAATATTCATGTCCGCGCAATCACTCGATAAAGTCCTCAATCACATCGACGCCAATCTCGATAAAAGCATCGACCACCTGTTTGATCTTTTACGGATCAAGTCGATTTCGACCGATCCGGCTTATAAGGCCGATTGCCGCAAGGCCGCCGAATGGCTGGTCGAGGATCTCAAGACGATCGGCTTTGATGCAAGTGTTCGCGATACGCCGGGGCATCCGATGGTCGTTGCCCATCATGAAGGTGCAACACCAGATGCGCCGCATGTGCTGTTCTATGGTCATTATGATGTGCAGCCAGTCGATCCGCTGAACCTTTGGGAAAACGATCCGTTCGATCCTGCAATCAAAGACGTCGGGAACGGGCGCAAGATTCTCACCGGTCGCGGGACATCCGACGACAAGGGACAATTGATGACTTTTGTGGAAGCCTGCCGCGCCTACAAGGCTGTGAACGGCAATCTGCCTGTCAAGATCACATTGCTATTTGAAGGCGAGGAGGAATCTGGCTCGCCATCGCTCAAGCCTTTCCTTGATGCGCATAAGGATGAGTTAAAAGCCGATGTGGCGCTGGTTTGTGACACGTCGATGTGGGACACTGAAACGCCAGCGATCAGCGTTGGTCTGCGCGGTCTGGTGGGCGAAGAAATCACCATCAAGGCCGCTGACCGCGATCTGCATTCGGGTTTCTTTGGCGGCGCTGCTGCCAATCCAATTCATATCTTGAGCAAAATTCTTGCAGATCTGCATGATGAAACCGGCCGCGTCACGGTTCCGGGTTTCTATGAAGGCGTGGAAGAAACCCCGTCGCAAATTTTGCAATCATGGGAAAGCCTTGGCCGCACCGCTGAAAGCTTCCTCGGCCCGATTGGCCTTTCGATACCTTCTGGCGAAAAAGGCCGCAGCATTCTGGAACTGACCTGGGCGCGCCCGACCGCAGAAGTGAACGGCATTATCGGCGGCTATACCGGCGAAGGTTTCAAAACAGTGATCGCGGCTGAGGCTTCCGCCAAGGTTTCGTTCCGCCTCGTGCACAAGCAGGACCCGGTCAAAATCCGCGAGGCTTTCCGCGCATTCGTGCAAGAACGCCTACCAACTGATTGCTCGGTCGAGTTCCATCCGCATGGTGGCTCGCCAGCCATTCAGCTGCCATATGACTCACCACTGGTTTCAAAAGCCAAGGATGCACTTTCCGACGAATGGCCGAAGCCCGCCGTGCTGATCGCCATGGGCGGATCAATTCCGATTGTCGGCGATTTCGACAAATTCCTCGGCATGGAATCCCTGCTCGTTGGCTTTGGTCTTGAAGATGATCGTATTCATTCGCCCAATGAAAAATATGAGCTGAATTCTTTCCACAAAGGTCAGCG